>Ga0126381_100003636_pt1 | contig 16728 bp, 11 predicted proteins | sample PanSoiMetPlot_28_FD_96465 | JGI IMG/M metagenome (GOLD analysis project Ga0126381, IMG submission 96465) | Tropical forest soil microbial communities from Panama - MetaG Plot_28 | ecosystem: Environmental > Terrestrial > Soil > Tropical forest > Bulk soil | place: Panama | collected 2016-02-17 | reverse complement strand
TCTGAACAGCACCATCAACAAGCTGCAGGAGACGCTGAACGGCTAGGACTGCGCGTCCAGCGACGCACGGCTTCGCAGACCTCAGTCCTCAGATTTCCAGTTGCGCGCTGTCTTCACAACCCCGGCAAGCCTGCGGCCTGATAAATCTTCGACATCAGCTCGATATCGCGCAAGCCTTCCTCGCCGGCGGTTTTTGGCGTCTTGTCGTTCCAGATACATTCGTCGAAGTAGTCGGCCTGGCGAGTGAACTCGAACGGTTCGCGAATCGGTGATACCTGATCGATTGTCTGGTCGCGGCCAATCTGTCCGGTCAGGTGCATGCCATCGTAGTTAAAGGCAGGAGCCATTTCGATCTGGCCCTTCGCGCCGTGCACACGAAAAAATCCCATCATGGCAGCACCGTAGGTGGTGTTGCAGGCGGCTACGATGCCGGAAGGAAACTTCATCGTCCACGAGACGTTTTCCTCGACGGTATCGAATCGTCCGTCGTGATCGATTACAGAAGAATAGGCTTTGATTTCAGCCGGCTCTTCGCCGGTGAGGTAACGCGAGGCATTCAGGCTGTAGACGCCCACGTCCATCAACGGGCCGCCTCCCGCGAGCTTTCGGTTGGTGCGCCATTCACCGAGCGAAATATTGAATCCGAAGGCGCTTTCGATGGCCTGCACCTGGCCGAGTTGACCGCTACGGACCATCTCGATGGCTTTCAGGTGCAGCGGATCGTACTGGCAGCGATAGGCGATCATGAGCTTTTTGTTTGCGGTTTTGCATGCGTCAATCATGGCCTTGCAGTCGGCAACGCTGGTGGCCATTGGCTTCTCGCAAAGCACGTGCTTGCCGGCCTTCGCGGAGCGAATGGTGTACTCGGCATGCATGCTGTTGGGCAGAGCGATGTAGACGGCGTCGATATCCTTGTTGTCGCGGATCGCATCCATGTTCTCGTAGCTATAGATCGCGGTTTGAGGGACTCCATAGAGCGCCGCCTGCTTTTCGGCTTTGTCACGATGGCCGCTCACCAGCGCCACGATCTTTCCGGTTTGCGACTGCTTCACGCCAGACATGAAATGCTGCATCGAAATTCGTCCCAGTGCGACAACGCACCAGCCGATGGGCTTTCTTGTCTGAGCCCAGAGCGGGCGAGCGGCGGATACGAGGGGCGTGACGGCCGCCATGCCGGCCATGCGGCTGAAGTCGCGACGGGTAAAGTTCATTCGGCTGGGCCTCAAGAAAATCGATTTGTTTGCGGTCCAGACAGTATGCTCCGCAGTGGGACTACCGGGCAAGACAGCGCACCGCAGGCTCAATTGATCTTCGAGAGACTTGGCCGAATTCGGCGGGTGTTTCATCGGTCATTCACGGTATTCTGGCGGGCAATGATTGGGACCCGTCATGCAGGATGGCTAATTGTCGCGGTGTTGCTCATTGTGCCGACCTGGGCGCGCGGCCTCCCGCATCACCATCCAGACACCGGGTTCCTCAACCGCCGCGTCACGCTCAACGGCGTCACCTACAAGTACCAGGTGTTCCTGCCGGAAAACTGGAATGAGCACTCGCTCTGGCCTGTGATCCTCTTTTTGCATGGCTCGGGTGAACGCGGCTCCGAAGGGATGGATGAGACGCAGATCGGGCTTCCGCAGGCGATCCGTGTGCATCCGGACCGTTGGCCTTTCGTGGTCGTGATGCCGCAGGTGCCGTTCAGCCACCATCACTGGACCGATCCGGACATGATGCAGATGGCGATGGCGGCTCTTGAACAGGACACCAAGGAATTCCATGGGGATCGCGACCGCACCTACCTGACGGGTCTCTCGCTCGGCGGATACGGAGTGTATGAGATCGCACGCAACAATCCGAACCGTTTCGCTGCAATCGTGCCGGTGTGTGGAGGGATCTTCTGGTCTTACAAGCCCGACCGCTGGCGCGAGAGCGCGACGATGCCGGCCGAATATGCGCGGGCGATCGGCCGAACACCGATGTGGATCTTTCATGGAGCCGACGACAATGTCGTCAGCGCGAAGCAAGCCTTGCTCATGTACGAGGCATTGAAGGCAGCGGGCGGGAGCGTGCGCTACTGGCAATATGCCGGCTGGCGTCACAACGCGTGGGACAAGGCCTATGCCAATCCCGAGCTGCCAAAGTGGCTGCTGTCGCACCGGCTAAGCACTGACGCGAAACTCGTTCCCGTGACAGAAGAGGTAATTGTGCCGCTGCATCCGGTTCCGGCAAAGGTCGATCCCGATATTTACGATGATTATGTTGGCGATTACGAGGACTCTGGAACGATCGTCGAGACTGTTTACCGGCAAGGCGATCGGCTTTTGGGGAAGAATCGTGTGGGCGACACGATCGAGTTGCTCCCGGAGAGCACAACTACCTTCTTCTATCCAACCGGGAGTCTTACGCGTCTCACCTTCGAGAGGGATGCTGACGGTGACGTCAAGGGCATCCGTTTCCACGACGACCGGCACGAGGAGTTCTGGGAGAAGAAACGATAGGAATATTCGCAGCCGTCCGGTGTTTCAATTTGTTTTACCAACCGGGCTGGCAGTGTAGCATTCGCCTTTTTTGAGCATGAATCCAGAGCGCCCGCCTGTTTTTGAGGGATTCGGGGAGGGATCCATGAAGGTTTTTTTCATTGTCTCGTTGCTTTGGTCGATGGTCGTCCTGGCCCAAACACCAGCGCCGGTGCCGGAGAAGCCCGCCGTGTTGATGACCGGTTATGGCGATCTGCATCATCCTGTTTCAACCCAGAACGCCGAGGCGCAGCAATTCTTCGATCAGGGATTGCGATTGATCTATGCGTTCAATCACGATGAAGCGTTGCGATCCTTCCGGCGCGCGACGGAACTCGATCCCAAGCTGGCGATGGCATGGTGGGGCGTGGCTCTGGCGATTGGCCCTAACTACAACCTTCCCGTAGATTCCGAGCACGAGAAGATTGCCGCGGACGCCGTCGCCAAGGCGACTGTGCTTAGCTTGAATGCGCCGGAGGTGGAAAAGGACTATATCCGGGCGATGGCCGTGCGGTTTTCGAGCGGTCCCAATCCGAATTATCGCCAGCTCGATATCGACTACTCGAAAGCCATGCGCGAGCTGGCGCGCAAATATCCCGACGATCTCGACGCGGCAACCCTTTTCGCTGACAGCATGATGAACCTGCATCCGTGGAAACTGTGGAACACCGACGGGACGCCGGTCGACGGAACCGCGGAAATTGTCACTACACTTGAATCAGCGCTGCGGCGAGATCCGAATCACATCGGAGCGATGCACTTCTATATCCACACAGTAGAAGCGTCCCCCAGCCCGCAGCGCGCGCTGCCTTACGCGGATCGGCTGGCGGCCCTCACACCGGCGGCGGGACACCTCGTGCATATGCCGAGCCACATCTACATCAACACCGGTAATTACAACGGCGGGCGTTTGGCCAACGAGGATGCCGCAAAGGCTGACGAGCGCTACATCGCCGCAACCGGGGCTCAGGGTGTCTATCCGCTGATGTATTACTCCCATAACCTGCACTTCCTGGCCATCGCGGCAGCCACGCAGGGCCGTTGCGCCGATGCTCAGGACGCCGCGAAAAAGCTGGCTGCCAATGTGCATCCCGCCACTGGCGAAATGCCGATGCTGGAGGCCTTCGAGGGCATCCAGCTGATGATGGCCGTGCGTTGCGAGCAGTGGAATGAATTGCTGCAGATGACCCCGCCTGACGCCCGTACCCCGACCCTGAAGGGGTTCTGGCTTTACAGCCGCGGCTCGGCACTGGCGGCGACAGGAAAAGTGAGCGAAGCCGAAGCCATGCAGACTCAGTTGGCCGCCGTGGTGAAGCAAGTTCCGCGCGATGAGATATTCATGCCCCCGGTTGAGAACAAGACGTGGCAGATTCTCCACATCGCGGACGACGTGCTCGCAGCGCGGATCGCGGCTGTAAAGGGAGACAAGGTGGCGGCGATGACGCTGCTTCGCGATGCTGTAGCTAACCAGGATGAGCTGAAATACAACGAGCCACCGGACTGGTACTACGAGGTCCGCGAGTCGCTGGGCGGGCAGCTGCTGCAGACCGGCGACGCGAAAGGCGCCGAGCAGGTTTTCCGCTACGATCTGGCTCGTCATCCGCGGAACCCGCGCTCGCTGTTTGGCCTGGCAGAGGCTTTGAAGATGCAGGGTCGGACGTACGATGCTTCGTGGGTGGTGACACAGTTTCAGACGGCATGGCAGGGTGCGGATGTGAAGCTAACGGTAGACACGCTCTGAGAATGGAGGCTCCGCTGTCCCTGTCCATTCTCGAACACTGCTTGCGTCGGGTGGACACTGACAGATTGTAAAAATTTGTGAAGCTGCTGATTCCTTGCGGTTTTCTGGGCGGACCATTCGGACTGTGGCGTGCACATTTTGTAATCGTAAGTTTTGAGGGAACTGCCATGACACAGCCTCCGTATCATTCGCCAGAGGGTCATCCCATGCGTCGCTTTGCATTCTTCTCAGCTGCGCTGCTCGTTCTGGTTATCATCGGCTCCCTACCAGGCAAAGGTGCCACCGGCACCAAAGTGAAGTCCGCGTGCGTGTGCCTTCCCTCGCGGGCAGGATTAATGCTGAAATCGCTCACAAATGTAGCTGCGATCACCACGACCCAGACACACGCTCAGCGATAATCTCCGCTGGCGCGCCGCCCGGTCTGCCATGACAGGGATAAACCGACGTGTCTGCGGCGACGGCTGACTTGGATTTCATTTTGGCGCTGTCCGTTCCTGAACAGAGAGCACGCTCTATGGACACATTTCACATTGTAAAAATTTGTTAAGCCGCTGATCGTGTTCGGGTTATTTCCTAGATTATTTGGCCCGCGGCGTGCATCTTGTGGCCACAGAAGTTTCCGAGGAACTCCCATGACACAGCCGTCGTATCGTCCCTCAGAGGATCATCCCATGCGCAGATTCGCAATCTTTGCCGCAGTCCTGCTCATTGTCGTCGGCGTTGGTTCGCAGCCGTGGAACATCGGGGGGAATCCCGGCGGCTGGCGGGGATTCCTGAACGGTTTTCACGCCCATGCCAAGCATGCAAACCAGAAAGACGGCAAGACCATCGCGACCGCCGACGGATGGGCGATCCGCGACTGCTCGGGTGAGGACAAGAACCACACCAGCTGGGGCTGGGGGCACGATCAGGAGCATGCCTGCGAGGTCCGTTCGATCACGATCGCAAAGCCGGGGACGTTGAACGTCTCCAGCATGAATGGCGGCATTCATGTGGTGGGTGAAGACCGGCAGGATGTACACGTCGAGGCACGCATCGAGGCGTGGGCAGGCAGCGCCTCTGAGGCGGCCAATATCCTGCGCGAAGTTCAGATCGAAACGACCGGCGGCACGATCCGCGACAAGGGTCCCAACTTTCACTGGGGACACCAGGGCTACGGTATCAACTATGTGATCCACGCGCCGAAGCAGCTCTCAGCCGAACTCAAGACAATGAACGGTGGCATCGGACTCGAGCATCTGAACGGCGATCTAAAGTTCGATACGACGAATGGCGGAGTTGATCTTTCGGATCTGGCCGGCAATGTTCACGGCAGCACGGTGAATGGCGGACTGGATATTTCTCTCTCGGGCGATCGCTGGGACGGCAAAGGTCTTGACGCAGAGACCACGAATGGCGGAATCACGCTGAACATTCCCGAGAACTATTCGGCGCATCTTGAGACCGGGACCGTGAATGGCGGCATCGAGGTCAATTTCCCGATCACGATTCAGGGCGAGATCAAGCATCACCTCACCACGGACATCGGCAGCGGTGGTCCTACGATTCATGCTGAAACGACCAATGGCGGCGTAACGCTGAGCCATGGGTCCGGAGTCGCCGACAACGGAAGTGACAACGACGACAACAGCAACGGGGAAGCTTAGGGCTCGTTAAACCTCCAGCCGGTTCGATGCCGCAACCCGGCCATACCATAGACCGGAATCCTTGATGGTGCGTTTCCGATCGCGGTAGTCGACGTAGATCAGTCCGTATCGCTCTGTATGTCCGTTGGACCACTCGAAGTTGTCGAGAAGGCTCCAGGCGTGGAATGAGCGAACTTTAGCGCCGTCGGCGATGGCTCGCGCAAGTTCCGCCAGTTCTTCGCGGAAGAATTCGATCCGTCTCGCGTCGGGAATACGACCATTCTCTTTCTCATACGGTGCATCGAGATAGCCAGAGCCGCTTTCGGTGATCTCGATGATCGGGTGGTCATACTCGCGAGAGATCTGAGTGACGAGGTCGTAGATGCCGCGCGGCCAGACCTCCAGTCCGGATTCCGTGAGTGGGCCGTCGGTGGGCATGACGGCACGAAAGCGGGTGTAGGGGTCGCGTCCGGTCGCTGGGTCGGCTTCGATTTCAGTGCCTGCGAAGCCTCCGCCTCCAAAAGCTTGCACGTGACTCGCATCCGAAACGATGCGGCGTGTGTAGTAGTGGAAGCCTACCCAGTCGAGCGGCGCAAGCATGAGCTTTTCGTCGCCGGGTTTGAAACCCATCTGCTCGTAGGGCGGCTCGCCAACGAACGCTTTCGGGTAACGGCCCTTCATGGTGGCTTCCAAGAAGAACACGTTGTTCATGGCGTGATAGCGGGCAGCAGCGGCACGGTCCGGTTCGGAGTCGGTCGCGGGATAAGCAGGGCACATGCCGTAGGCACTGCCGACAGTAGCTTTCGAAGACGCGGCCTTGATCGAACGAAGCGCCTCGGCCTGGGCAAGTGCAACCGTGTGGGCAGCCTTCAGGAAATCTCCAAAGTTGGCGCGGCCCGGCGGAAAGGCTCCCACACCATAGCCCATGTAGGTGAATGACCAAGGCATGTTGAAAGGTGCCCAGACAGTGATACGGTCACCGAGATGTTTTGCGAGGATGCCAGCGTAGTCGGCGTAATAGCCGGCGAGATCGCGGTTGGGCCATCCTCCTCGATCTTCGAGCGCCTGCGGCAGGTCCCAGTGATAGATCGTGCAGAAGGGGCGGAGTCCGTTCTCGAGCATGGCATCGACGAGGCGGCTGTAGTGATCAACGCCTTTCATGTTTGGTGCACCTGTTCCTGAAGGCTGGATGCGCGGCCACGAAATGGAGAATCGATAGCTTTTCTGGTTGAGACGCTTGGCCAGCGCCATGTCCTGCGCGTAGAGGTGGTACTGGTCGCACGCAACATCTGCGGTTGTGGCGCCCTTCACCTTGCCTGGAGTGTGTGTGAACCTGTCCCAGATGGATTCACCTTTGCCGTCTTCCTGCCATGCACCCTCGACCTGGAAGGCAGCAGTGGCAGTTCCCCAGAAGAATCCATCTGGAAAGCGGGCAGATTTTATCTGTGACTCTGGTATCGCGCCAGGAACCTGAGAGGAAGTCTGTGCCATCGATGATTCCCGAGCACCGAGAAAAGCGCTGGCGGCTGCACCGGCGGAAGTGCGGATGAAACTGCGGCGGTCCATCTCTCCTCCTAAGTAGCCTCAGAGGGCGAAGCTACACGAACGATTTTGGCAGGTCAAACGGTTTAGCTGGTGGTTGGATGATGTACCTCCGAGTCGGTGCCTGTGAGCGTCGTGTGGAAGTTTTGGATAAGCCGTCTGCTGTGGAAGTATGGTCGCCAGCGCAACTGCGGCTGTATTGCTCCGGACTGCGCTTTCCACTGGGGACTGGTGGTTTCCCACACGCTTCGAGATTGGCGCTGTGAAGAACAAGGAGAACGCATCCGCGAATTCACGACCTTTGTCTCGTCTTCCTGCTTTTGCGTTTCGGCAGGACAGGTTTTCTAAAACGCGTACGTTGTTGCGGAACGCTCTGCTCGCGGTTTTCTCCCAGCTTTCCACTTTTCCTGCCCGAACGACTGCTACTACGGAAGAGATACATACTAAAAATCTCTTTTCGTAGTCGTCACACGATCGTGCTTTAGCCCTAATAACACCGCGTTGCATGCGGTCAACGCTTTCCCTGATAAAAGTCCTGTTTTCCAGAGAGCGCAACTCCCACTTTTATTACTAGAATGTAGCCATCGAAAAGACTGTGAGGCGGCCCCATCGAAGTTTTGCGGGCGGCTGGTGTACAGTGAGCACAATCACATTTGGGGGTGGGCATGGCAAGCGTAAGCGTAGAGCAGGAAAAGTCTGGAGCAGGCGCAGCTTCACCCTCAAGTCAGGGATCTGTCATGGAAATCAGCATCAGCCGTCAAGATCTGCTGCGTGAGCTCACTGCAACGCAGGGCGTTGTGGAGCGCAAGACAACCATCCCCATCCTGTCGAATTTCCTCATTGAGGCCGACGGGGACAAGGTCATCATTACCGCGACCGACCTCGACCAAAGCATCAAGACTTCGTCTGCAGCGAAGGTGAAGAAAGCGGGATCCTGCACCATTCCCGCGCGCAAGCTGTATGACTACATAAAGTTGCTGCCGGACGGTGATATCTCTATCAAGCTGATGGATAACCACTGGATCCAGATCCGGTGCGGCCGGTCGAACACCAAGATGGTGGGCATGGCGCGGTCGAACTTCCCGCAGGTGCCTGAGTTTCCTCAGACCAGCGTAACGAGCATCTCCGCGTCGTCGCTACAGAACTGCATTGCGAAGACGATCTTTGCGATCTCGAATGAGGAGTCGCGCTACACGCTAAACGGGGCATTGCTGATTCTCAAAGCAGAGTCGCTAGCGATGGTTGCGACCGACGGCCATCGGCTTGCGCATATCGAGAAGAGCGGAGAGACGTTATCAAATGTCAGCGGCGAACGTAAGACGCTGATTCCGCGCAAGGCTCTTGCAGAGCTGCAGTCGTTGCTGGCGAACACTGACGCCGAGACGATCGAGTTTGCTGATGACGACAACACCCTCTTCTTCAGAATTGGTCATCGTGTCCTGACCAGCCGCAAACTGACGGGGCAGTTTCCGAACTATGAGGCCGTCATGCCTCGCGACAACAACAAATTTGTTGTGGTGCGCAGCGAGGATCTGATGGGATCAATTCAGCGTGTGGCGCAGTTTGCTGATGAGCGCTCCGGTGCAGTCAAGATTCGGCTTGAGCAGAATGAGCTGAAGATCTCGTCGTCGTCGACGGATTCGGGAGAATCGGAGGACACGATCGAAACTCCGTACAACTTCGATGCACTGGTGGTGGGATTCAACTCGGCATACCTGATCGACTTCCTGAAGGCGATCGGTAACTCCGGCGAAGTTCGGCTGGAGTTCAAGGACGCGCAATCGGCTGGTCAAGTACGCCCAGAAGACGCGGACGAAGACTACAAATATCGCTACATCATCATGCCCATGCGCATCTGACTACTACGCGTAGGGCGATAGGCGCCTTGCAGCGCCAAGACAAATTTCGCTAGCAGGGAATTTGGTCTCTCGTAATTGCCTCATGCTGGTACATCCGCGTTTGCTAGTCTTAGAGTAAGCATTTCTAACGACTAAACCTGGACGGCCACCACCCCCAGTGAAGATCCTCCATGTGATTCAAACTCTGTCGCCGTCGACCGGCGGCCCACCGGAAGCTCTGCGTCAGCTGACCAAGGCATACGCGCAAGCAGGTGTGCAGGTGGAGATCGCGACGCAGGACGATCCGGACGCGCCATACCTTTCGACCTTCACCGTTCCGGTGCATCCAACCGGATCGAAACCCAGCGTTTACGCTCACTCGCGCGAACTGTTGGCCTGGCTTCGGCAGAATGTCACGCGCTTTGACGGCGTGGTCATCAACGGCATCTGGACGTATCACGGGCTGGCAGCGGCGAGGGCTTCCAAGGGTCGAGTGCCGTACGTGGTGTTTACGCACGGCATGCTCGATCCGTGGTTCAAGCGCAAGTATCCGGCAAAGCACATCAAGAAGTATCTGTATTGGCCGGCTCAGCACTGGGTGCTGCACAACGCAGAAAGGGTGATATTCACGAGCACCCTGGAGCGCGATCTTGCGCCCCAAAGCTTCTGGCCGCACAACTGGAAGAGCTTCGTAGTTCCTTACGGGACGGGCGAGCCGCCGGCAGACATCGAAGCGCAGACGGATGCGTGGTACGGCAAGGTTCCAGCATTGCGCGGGCGGCGCTCCCTGCTGTTCCTCTCCCGTATTCACGAGAAGAAGGGTTGCGATCTGCTGATTGGGGCCTTTGCGCGCGTGTCCCCCCGGTATCCGCAAGTGGACCTGGTGATCGCCGGGCCGGACCAGGTGGGCCTGCAGGCCAAGCTGCAGCGACAGGCGGAGACGCTTGGTATCGCCAGCCGGGTACATTGGCCGGGCCTGATTACTGGCGATGCGAAGTGGGGGGCGATGCGGAATGCAGATGCCTTTGTCCTTCCATCGCACCAGGAGAACTTTGGGGTTGTTGTGGCCGAGTCGCTAGCATGTGGGCGTCCGGTGCTGATCTCAAACCAGGTGAATATCTGGCCGGAGATCGAGCAGGAGGAGGTTGGCCTCGTTGCGCCGGACACGCTCGAAGGAACGGAACAATTACTCTCGCGCTGGCTGGCGCTGCCTGAGGCGGATCGCAACGCGATGATTGCACGCAGCAGCGAGGTCTTTCGCCGGCGCTACTCGATGCGCAGTTGCGCGGAGGCCATCAAGGATCTCTTCGACTCGTTCAAGGAAAAATAGGCGAGCCCGGAACGTGGGAATTCCGGGCTCGTGGACACGAGGGAATCGCCGCTATTGCTGGCCGGGATGCGGCGGCTTCTCGTTGTTCTGACGTGGAGCTGGATGAGCAGCGGTGTTTGGCCGCTGTTCTGGAGCAGGTTTCGCTGCAGGCTCGGGCCGCTGAGCAGACTGAGAAGGATGCGACTGCGGCTGAGGCCGGGATTCCTGCCGTGGCTGTGGCTCAGGTCTTGTGGCCTGCGTTGGAGCCGGCCTGCTTTCGCGCTGGGGTTGCGGTTCAGGCCTTGCCTGCTGCATCGGGGCCGGGTGAGCCTCAGGTCGCGACTGGGGTTCCGGTCGAGCCTGTTGTACTGGAGCCGGGTGAGTCTCGGGACGGGCTTCCGGAGCTGGTCGCGGAGGAGTTGCCGGTTGAGTGGCTTCGCGGGTCGGAGCCGGAGCCGGTTTCACTGCCGGCTGCGGTCTTGGAGCTGGATGAGTCTCGGCCGAACGTGATGGCGGTGCGGGATGCTCGGCTGGACGGGACTCATTGGCTGGTCGCGCGGAGTTCGTGGGCGGTCCCGATTCAGGTCGCGCTGCAGTCGTCGGTCTTGATTCCGGAACGGGCTTGGTTCCAGGTCTGGTTTCGGGCCGGGTCGTGGCGGCCGGTGGCCGGTTGGTTCCAGGTCTGGTTTCGTTGGGTCTGGCAGGAGGCTGGTTCGGCCGCGTTTCATTCGTCGGGCGAGCATTATTCGGCGCGGGCCGAGCGTTATTCGGAGCCGGCCGAGCGTTATTCGGAGCCGGTCTTCCGTTCACAGGCCTGGTCTCGTTCACGTTCACCGGTCTTGCGCCGCGGGCTGGCACGGCATGTTTGAAGTCAGCTGTCGATGTTACAGGTCGTGGGGTTGCCGCGAATGCAGGATGGCCATGATTCTCGGCGACGAAGTTAGCGCGATCCTGACGGGCAAAGGTTCTTTGGTGCTCCTGCGCCTGAATCGCTCCATAGCGTCGCTCGCGGGCTGCCGCTTCCTGCACTGCTGTGGGGCGGGCCATGATGCCGCCTCGTCCACCGTTGTAGCTCACGCGGTTCACGTTGACGTTACGGACATAGGTGTTGTCGACGTAGGTGTCGTGAATGACGGTGCGGTCAACACGCACGACCGAAGTGTTGTAGCTGAAGTCGTTACCTCTCCAGCGACCACCGTAGAAGCCGTTACCGGTATAGCCGTATCCGTAATCCACGCCGCCGTAGAAGCCGACTTGCGGTCCCCAGTATCCGGCGTGCCAGAGGTAGCTATTATTCGCCCAGCCCCAGTAGCCGGGTGTCCAGAGCAGGCCGACGGCGGGCGCCATCACCCACGTTCCCGGTACCCAGTAGTAGCCGCCCGAATCGGGATCCCATGCCCAGTAGCCCGGGGTCCATATATAGTTCGCTCCCGGACAGACGGGCTGTTCGTAGACGGGCAGCTCAGGCGGGGCGACGTTGATCGATATTCCCACTGCGACCTGCGAAAAGGACACGCAGGGCAGCACAAGTAACAACGCAATCAGATAGAGGTTGCGTATCCGAAAGTGGCGAATCCGCCGCAGAATCTGCATATAACCACCTTTGGCCGTGGGCTGTCTGCCTGCGAGCGGATTGGCAAGGCAGTGAGAGCGAGCGGCTCTATCGTTATTCCGATGAGTAGGCTTTGAGGCCTTCCATATCGGGGGCGCGGGGGCGATTTCGTGGGAGCCCGCGTGCCTAGATAGTCGGAGCAGACTTGCCAGAACTCTGGTTGCCTTACTCAGGAGAATCGTTGGTTATACCCCCTCCCCCTGGATCCGTTATTGATTGATTCTGAAGGACTTAATGAACAGGCGTCTGTGACCGTTTCATTCCAAATGGGTTACGGACATCTCATAGAAAAATAGCGAGTTAGCATGGGCTATTGGTCCCTTCGTCCCGTGATGAATTGCAAAATGGAAAAGCCCGGCGCCATGGATGGCAGCCGGGCTCTTTGATCCTCTACTTCTATTGTAGCGGGTTGGGGGAAATAGTCGGCCAAGTAACGGAGCAAAACTAACAGTTTTGACAGTTGCGGGGAACGGCGAAATGAGTAACCATACTGCGGGCAATCGCTGCCCAGTCTCTTCTCTCGTTCCCGACTGTCGCGAGTGCCTTCAACGCATATACAGAAACCAAGGAGGTAACCAATGCAAGTCCGCCGGTTCCTGATCGCATCACTGGTTTGCGCAATTGCGGTGGGCTCCTTCGCCGCTGACGATGAAAAAAAGAATGAAGAAGAACGGACGGAAATCCGCCAGATGGCTCAAGAAACCCTCAGCCGACTCTACAAAGCAGAGCCTTCCGCCCAGGCGGCCGTCACAAAAGGTTATGGGTACGCGGTCTTCAGCAACACGGGCATCAAGATTCTTCTGGGCGGCTCAGGCAATGGCAAAGGCGTGGCCATAAATAATAAGACCAAGAACGAAACGTTCATGAAGATGTTAGAGATCCAGGCCGGCCTTGGTTTTGGGGTCAAGAAGTTCCGGGTTGTGTTCGTCTTCGACAATCAGAAGGCATTCGATGGTTTTGTGAATTCCGGCTGGCAGTTCGGAGGGCAAGCCGACGCGGCGGCGAAAACCAGCCCAGAGAAGGGCGGATCGATGCAGGGCGCGGCATCGGTTTCCGATGGTGTATGGATGTACCAGCTGACCGACAAGGGAATCGCTCTGGAACTTACGGGGAAGGGCACCAAGTACTCGAAAGACGACGACCTCAACAAGAAATCGTAGCTATCAGCCTAAAGCGAATCAGAGAACCCGCCTCTGAGGAGGCATGCCCGACGACGTGAGAAATTTTTGCGGAATCACACGGGAGGATTGTCGCGCCTCTTGCCCTCCGAATACTACTCTCGCGTCTCGACACGTTTCGGCAAGATATCGGAGGGAACCGACGGATTGTTGACCCATTCGACGTCGAACTTTCCACGATAGCCGAAGAGACGCCCCCAGTAATTGTTTCGGACATCGACTTCAATGCGAAAGCATTGTTCCCGATCGTCGAACCATTCATGGACTGCTGCCACCCCGGATAGAGCCATCGGAAAACGGAAGCCCTACATAGAAGCGCTGTTCTCCGGACTGAATGCGGATCCCTCCGTTGGGAGCAACGTCAATCGCAATGTCCACCGCCAGGTGTTGGCGGTTGCCGAGATAATCCACGATGCAGCCACGCTGGCCGCTGTAGATCATGTACGCATCGAAGCGGCGCTTCCGGGTTGTCCGAAAGGTTCTGATCCAGGTGACAGTCTCACGACCCAGGTGATCAACGTAGGCGTAGTTATGAATGGTGAAGGGAACATTGCGCCCTCGCTCCGGGAACATAATGCTGCGCCACGTGCCGATGTAGAGGAAAGGCAAGGTGTAAAGAGCGCCGTGCCATATTTCCTCCATGGTGCCGGTTCCAATTGCGGCAAGGCGGTCGGAACTGCCGAATCCAAAACGGCGCTGGATCCGCGGATGGAGGTCGGCGAATTTGAGACCAAGAGCCTGCTGATAGATCGACGGCATCACCTCTCTTTCCACGGGGCGCGCCGGCGGCAGCGTCCTGCGAAGGCAGCAAAGTGTTGGGCGATCCAGCAGACCGCGCACAGCGCGAGGACCGAGAGGTTCAACGTAAGAGGATTGAAGGCGTGGCGGAAAAATTCCGGAATCGTCAGAACCACACTGAGAGTGGCTGCCAGCATGAAAGCTCCAGTCAAAAGAAAGTTGCCGCGCCACCGCCACGCCAATAATCCAGTAAGCCCAATCGTAATTTCAATCAGGCCGATCCACGGCAACAATCGGGCCGGCATGCCACCAGCCACAAGCAGGCGAACTTCATCGGCATGCTGATAGAGAAGTTTCGGAACCGCTCCTTGCCAGAGCCAAACCAGAATGAGTGTAAGTCGGCTGATTGCATAAATGACCGTCCACCGTAGTGTGTCTCCTGGTGAAGCACCTTCGTCGATCCAGAGGCGAAGGCGATCGAAACTCCATGCCGTTGCCCAACCGATCAGCGGCGAAAAATGAGCCGATCGAAGATCAGCGCAGGTGCCCCATAACGTGTCTTGTAGTCATACCACGTAAAAAATCTGATTCCGGGATCCGCTTCAATGTACTTCCAATACCCACTTCCATCCGCGATGAGCGAACGAGGATCTTCTGACCAGAATCGAAGGGCAGAGGTGCGTTCGCCGCTGCCGTTTTGCTCGCCGACGCTTTCGCCTTCACCGGAAATCGCGAGGCCGAAGCCTATGCGGGTCTGATACAGGAAGCGCTGCGGTTCATTGTGGGATTTAGGCAGATATGTGATGGAGGAAAAGCGGAGATCCCAGCGCTGATGCAGCGCCGGGTCCTGTGTTTTTTGCTCAAACTTCGTCCAGTTGACCCTGAATGCGGGTTTCAACGTAAATTCCCGACGTCCGCATTTCGGGGCCAGCATAACATGCGCTGAATGTCCGGCGGGGCCATGAAGCGCCGGAAGCACGCTGGTTCGCACTACAATGGAGCGCGACCCGCTATGTTTACCAGAATCCGGCTCTTTTCCCTGTTTGTGGCGCTTGTTCTTCTTGGGCTCGTTGGCCAGGCGCAGCAGAATCCTACGGTCATCAATGTCGATGTTGCTCACCCTGGGGCGGCGATCTCTCCGCAGATGTTTGGGATTTTCTTCGAGGACATCAATTTCGGAGCCGATGGCGGGCTGTATCCGGAGCTGGTAAAAAACCGCTCCTTCGAATTCAGCGATGCGATGACGGGATGGCACGAGATCATGGTGGTGGGCGCGAAGGGGATCGGGGAGCCGAAAGGCGAGCTCGATATCCGCACAGACGATCCGCTGAATCAGGTGAATCCTCACTATGTGTGCGTGCGGGCCTACAATCCGGGTTACGGCTTCTTCAACACGGGTTTTCGTGGGATGGGCATAGAGAGCGGCGCAGAGTATCGCTTCTCTGCCTATGTGCGCGGCGCCGGCGCGAAAGCGATCCGGGCGTCGATTACCGATGCGAGTGGGAAAGAGATCGGCAGCGGCACGCTTCAGGGTTTCAGCGGTGGTTGGAAGAAGTACGAGACGGTGATTCGCGCGACGGGAACTGACCAGCACGCGCGTCTGAACCTGTTTCTGGACGAGAAGGGATCGGTCGATCTCGACATGATCTCGCTCTATCCGGTGGACACTTGGAAGCAGCGGCCGAATGGACTACGCAAGGACCTGGTGCAGCTTCTCTATGATATGCATCCTGGTTTCATCCGCTTTCCGGGCGGGTGCATTGTCGAAGGCCGCGAACTGGTGACTCGTTACCGCTGGAAGACGACAGTGGGTGATATCGCGGAACGCAAGACGCAGATCAATCGCTGGAATGACGAGTTCGACTACAGGCCGGCGCCGGATTATTTCCAGTCCTACGGGCTGGGATTCTATGAGTACTTCCAGCTTGCCGAGGATATCGGAGCGAGGCCGCTGCCCATTCTCAACTGCGGGATGGCCTGCCAGTTCAACACAAGCGAGACGGCAAAAATGGAGGACCTGCACGAATATATCCAGGACGCGCTGGACCTGATCGAGTTTGCGAACGGGCCGGTGACGTCTCCCTGGGGCAAGCTGCGCGCGCAGATGGGGCACCCGGAGCCGTTTCACCTGGAGATGATCGGCGTGGGCAACGAGCAGTGGGGACCGCGCTACGTCGAGCGCTACAAGGCCTTCTCAGTAGCGCTCAAGGCGAAGCATCCGGAGATCAAGCTGGTGGTGGCGGCGGGGCCGTCTCCAAATGGCGAGCTCTTCGACAATCTGTGGGCAAACTGGCGCGAACTCAAGCCGGATATCGTGGATGAACACTACTACATGTCGCCGGAATGGTTTCTGACGAATACTCAGCGCTACGATCACTACGACCGCTCGGGGCCGAAGGTATTTGCGGGAGAATATGCCGCGCAGACTTCGGGCACCACAAAGTCGGATAATCGCAATGACTGGGAGGCGGCCATCGCCGAAGCGGCTTTCATGACGGGGCTGGAGCGCAATGGCGACGTGGTGCGGATGGCCTCGTATGCTCCGCTGCTGGTGAACGTGGACGCGTGGCAGTGGAAGCCGGATGCGATCTGGTTCGACAGCCTGCGGTCGTTTGGAACTCCGAACTACTAC
>Ga0126381_100003635_pt1 | contig 16730 bp, 19 predicted proteins | sample PanSoiMetPlot_28_FD_96465 | JGI IMG/M metagenome (GOLD analysis project Ga0126381, IMG submission 96465) | Tropical forest soil microbial communities from Panama - MetaG Plot_28 | ecosystem: Environmental > Terrestrial > Soil > Tropical forest > Bulk soil | place: Panama | collected 2016-02-17 | reverse complement strand
TGGAAAAGGACAGGGGACTCATCCGTCTAGTTTACCATCACCCAAAACGTACATTCTCGCCGACCCCATAGAACACGGCGTGCGGCCGACCCGAACGCAGGCGGCAATCCAGCAATTTATACGTAACGATCCCGCAATTGCCACACTCGCATTGTATGTCGTGCGCGTCAGCAGCTGTCAGCGGGTTAGGGATTTTCGATGACGGAATTTGGCGATGCCTGATCTCGACCTGATAAAACAGGCGGAATCAGGGTGCATGCGGTTCGGCGAGGCCGATCCGCCTATCTTGAACCGGTCGAAGACTGCAACCAACGCGGGCGATTTTGCTGCTGATTTGCGGCAGGAGCAGTAAACTGACATAGAGTCCCTTTAAACTGACGTAGAGTCCCTCAATGAATGGTTGTAGCCCGCCACGCCTGCTTGGTGCTCGAATCGCGATCCGATGGGCGACCTAACTTTGTCGTCCGGGGGGCCTGCAGCCCACGGACTTGATCCGTGGAGAAGGCCCGGACCCATCATTCAGCCGCTCCGGATTTCTGGCGCAATTGCCCTGCCCTGGCAACGCGTGGCGGGATCGTGCGGAGGCAAAGATGGACCCCGGCTCTTCGCCGGGGTGACGAGTGAATGGGCGTAAGAGAAATACATTCACAATCTCTCGGGCCCTGCCCTGGACGACGCGGCCCAGAAGCCGTTCCGGCGCGCCGACTTGCGAGAGCTATTCGCGGAGGTCTGCCGAGCGAGACAGGGCTGATCGCCCGACCGACAGAATTTCAGATCGAGCTCGCGGCACAGCGTCTTTCATCGACACGTCGAAGCCGAAGGCGCGATCTACGGTCCAACAACCGATTGCTGACAAGGGAGCCTCATCATGGAATTGATCCTCATTATTATTCTGCTAATCCTCCTCTTCGGCGGTGGCTTCGGATATTACCGCGGCGGCTACTACAGCCGCGGTGGTGGTTACGGGATTGGCGGGATACTCGGAGTTGTCCTCATCGTCGTCCTGATCGTGTGGTTGCTTCGTGGTGGGGGGTACGTCGGTTTCTGAGCACCCGCCTTGGAGTTCATTGCGTGAGTCGGGACGAATCGGCGCGCCCTAGAAGCAAGGCAGAGCCGGCGCCTCCATTCGTGTCGGCAACGCTGCAGCCACTGTCAGCTTCACCCGCTGCGGCGGCGCCGCAGGTCTTAGGCACGGGCGGCGTCGGCCAGGAGTTGAGACAGCTTGAGTTCGGGGCGGGCGCCGAAATGGCTGATGATCTCAGCCGCACACAAGCTGCCGATCTCGCCGCAAATGGGGAACGGCAAATCGCGGGTCAAGCCATAGAGGAAGCCGCTGGCGTACAGATCGCCCGCCCCGGTGCTGTCGACTACACGGACGACCGGAGCCGCCGCAATCTGGTGCTCGGCGTCCGCCGCCAGTACCACGCTCCCGGCCGCGCTACGGGTCAGAGCGGCGATCGTGACATGACCACGAACCGCCGCTGCGGCCGCGCCAAAATCATCCGTCTCGTACAGCGAGCAGATTTCGGCTTCGTTGGCGAACAGAATGTCGACATGCCCATCGACGAGGTCGCGGAATGCCGCCCGGTGCCGTCCAACGCAAAACGGATCGGAAAGGCTCAGCGCCACCTGCCGCCCCGCGGCATGGGCAATGGCGGCCGCTTTGCGGAAGGCTTCCTGTGCCAGCGGCGGGTCGAAAAGGTAACCTTCGAGGTAGGTTATCCGGGCGGCGGCGATCAGGTCGACGTCAATATCGGGAGGCCCGAGCTCGGTACAGGCACCAAGATAGGTGTTCATCGTGCGCTGCCCGTCGGGTGTTACGAGAACGAGACAACGTGCGGTGCCCGGACCGATGGCTGCGGCCGGTGTTTCGAAACGCACCCCGATAGCGGTGATGTCGTGCCGAAATATTTGGCCGAGAAAGTCGTCGTGCACCTTCCCGATATATGCTCCGGTGCCGCCGAGCGAGGCGATCCCCGCCATCGTGTTGCCGGCCGACCCGCCCGACGCCTCGATCGCCGGCCCCATCATCTGGTAGAGCGCATCTGCCCGGTCCGCGTCTATGAGGGTCATCGTCCCCTTTACCAGCCCCTCCCTGACGAGAAACCCGTCTTCGGCATGGGCGATCACATCGACAATCGCATTGCCGATGCCGACGACATCGATACTGGCTTGCGTCATCTGGCTACTGCCGACCTCGGAAGAACCGGCGGCGAATATAGCCGCCTTCACTAAGCCGACAAGGTTTTGGCGCCGGGAGCCGTCGGCCGACCTGACGATCGCTGGAATGGGGCGGGCATTTATTTCATTTGCCGGGGAAGCGGAGATCGTTGCGTAGGTCGCACGAGACTGCGACAATTTCCGTAAAGGCGACGAGGACCTGTCATGAGCGACGCATTGGCTGGCTCGGCGCCGATCGAGCTCAAGCATCGAGACGATGCAGCGCAGAGGATACCGTGCCGAGCTGCTCCCGACCATCTGATGGGACGAACACCGGGGTATGACGATGACCGAACCAACCACAGGGTCAATCAAGATCGACGGCTATCACGCGCATGTTTATTATGACGCCGAGACCCGCCCGCGCGCCGAAAGGTTGCGGGAACAGATCGCCGCCACTCTCGGCGTCGAGGTGAGGGAATTGAGCGACGAGCCGAGGGGTCCACATCCGGTTCCCCAGTTCCGGTTCACGTTCACGATGGCGCAGTTCCAGAATGTGGCGCCCTGGCTGATGCTCAACCGCCAAGGTCTGGACGTGCTCGTCCACCCGCTGACTGACAATTCTTACGACGACCATTCCCGGTACGCAGTGTGGCTCGGCGCACCGGTGGCCTTGAAGCTCAACACGATGCGCCGCTCCTACTCCCCCGGGCAGTATCCCGCGGCGCGCTGATCAGAACTGGTTTTCCGATCACGAACACGTTCGTGAGCGGGGGCTCCAGGCGGGGATCGATATGCAGCAAGGCCGCGGAGGGATGGGAAGCCGTAAGCACGGGGTCTCCGGCCATGCGACGCAGAGCCCGCGATTTCGACTCGGCAAGAAGCTCGCGGTCGAAAGAGGCGAATATGGCGCCGCGCGAGCTCGGCGGCGAGGGCGCCTAGTGTTCGACACAGTGCAGGACGCGCTGAAGGCCGAAGGCAAGCCGCGCTAGCGATCGCTCCCGGAGAGAAAACTCCTCGTCGATGCAGCAGGTCGGCACTCGCCTGCGTTGACCAAGAAGGCCGGCAGCGTCTTGGTCGGCCCGATATCGAAAGGAGTTTCGCGATGTATCTGGCCCGGTTTTGTTATGACGTGCTGCCGGTCAACCGCCAGCGCGCAATCGACTTTATTCGCCGCGAGATCGAGGCGGCCCGCGCCAATCACCTCAATGCCCGGATGCTGGTGCCGCTGACGCGCGGGCACGGCGAGGGAGCCGCGCTGCAATTCGAGGTCGAGCTGACAAGCCTCGATCAGCTCGATCAGTTCCGCAACCGCGGCGTCGGCGCGGCGCAGGAGACGGGCGACTGGATGCACGCCTTCAGCGAGATCCTGACCGCCCCGCCCTGCGTCGAGATCCTGCGCATCGAGAATGGTAAGGCCGCCTGACCCGCTTTGAGCTCCTATCAGAAATGAGTGCCGACGTCTGAAAGAGTTGCTGCTCCTTGCCATCATTCCCGCGCAAGCGACGCGCAAGCAAGCGGGAATCCAGGGGCTGCAGGTCCGTGCTGCTAGCCCTAAGCCCCCGCTTTCGCGCGGGCGACGAATGAAGGAGGCACATCATGACCACGTTCCGCGCGCTGGTGTTGCATGAGGAGGGGGGCAAGGTCGTCCCCCGCATCGAAGCGCTCGACGAAACTCGATTGCCCCAGGGTGACGTCACCGTAGCGGTCGAATACTCAACCCTCAACTACAAGGACGGGATGATCCTGCAAGGGATTGGCCGCCTGGTGCGGAATTATCCGCATGTTCCCGGTATCGATTTCGCCGGCACTGTCGAGCGCTCGGATTCGCCCGAGTTCAAGCCGGGCGATCCGGTGATCCTGACCGGTTGGCGCGTCGGTGAGATCCAATGGGGTGGCTACGCCGAGAAGGCGAGGGTCCCGGCCTCCTACCTGGTGCACCGGCCGAAAGGGATCACCGCCTGCCAGGCGATGGCGATCGGCACTGCCGGCTTCACGGCAATGCTGGCGGTCATCGCTCTGGAGCGGCATGGGCTCGAGCCCGACGCCGGTGACGTCCTGGTTACGGGTGCCGCCGGCGGAGTCGGCAGCGTCGGGGTGGCGCTCCTTGCGCGGCTCGGCCATCGGGTTGTCGCATCTACCGGCCGCCCCGAGCAGCGCAACTATTTAAGCGGGCTCGGCGCCGCCGGTTTGATCGATCGAGCTACGCTCGCGGCGAAGCCGTCGCGGCCGCTGGATGCCGAGTGTTGGGCGGGGGCAATCGACGCGGTCGGTGGGATCACCCTGGTGACTATCCTGACACAGCTCAAATATCGCGCCAGTGTGGCCGTCTGCGGTCTTGCCGGAGGCAGCGACCTCCCTGCCACGGTGATCCCGTTCCTGTTGCGCGGGGTCAATCTGCTCGGCATCGACTCGGTCATGTGTCCTCGCGACGAGCGGATCGAAGCTTGGCGGCGTCTCGTGCGCGACCTGCCGCTCGAGAGGCTCGACCAGATGACGGAGATGGTGCCACTTGCAGCTGTGGTCGGGCTTGCGCCGAAGATCCTCGCCGGCGCGACCCGCGGGCGGATCGTCCTCGACCTTGCTGCTTGATCTCCGGGGAATTCTCGAATGCGCTCGCGCGTTCGCGGGGCATGAAGAACCCTGACTTTCGCCGCCGCACAATCAGCGTTGCTCAACGAGGCCAGATCGTCCAGCGCGTCATCGTCGATCATTGGACGAGCGACGAGGCCGCCGCCTTTGGCGTGCGGCGGCGCCTCGTCGATGTGTGGGTCGCCGATTTTCGCCGGCACGGCATGGCGAGCCTTCGCGAGGACGCTCGCCGCGGAAATGATGCAGGTTGCGGTTTGGCGCCCGGTGCGGGCTCTATTCTCCATCGATCTTCGGGGATCTCTGACCGGCGCGCCGCTCGTCCAGCCCTTGCCGCTGCGCCAGTCGAACAAGGGCGGCCCGGGGTAAGCGCGCTTTCGAGCGAATTTCCTTCCCCCGAACTCTACCATATGGATAATTCGACACGCGGTAATGGAAGGATCCGATGGAGGCACTGAGCTTTATCGGCGCCCTTTCTTTCGGTCTCGTGGTCGGTTGGGTAACGAGCAGCACATTGCGCCGCGCCAAGCGGGACAGCCTGACCGATACGGGGGCGTTCGCGCCTTACTGCATTGGCTTGGCGATCGGCTTCTTTGTCTATATCCCGCTTGCAATGTCAAAAAACGCGCCGGACTGGCTCGGCGAGGCGCCGGGAACGAGCGTTGTCGGAGATGGCGGCGCAGGCGGCGGTTTGCCGCCGATTCGTCGGAACTAATCAGCCCTGTACGAAGCTGACGCGCAGATCAGCGAAGCAATAGGGCGTGTAAGCGAGACCGAGCAGGTTCCCGCGGTTGACGAGGGTCCAGCGCATTGTGCGGATTGCGTCCGCGACCGGCTCCTCGGTAGCGAGGCTCGCGAACAGCATCTCCGCCACCGGGACCGCGACTTTGAGGAGCACACTGATTTCCGTGCCGATGACGCCGCTTGCGCCCGCCTGAGTGAATGGCGCGACGAAGTTCAACATTTCACCCGGGGTAAGGTTAGTTGTGTGGCACCCGTTAATGACGACGAGCGGCGCCTTGCGCGCCCATTCGTCAGCATCGACGCCGACACCAGTGAAGAACGAACTGAGACTTTTCGCATAGACACGGTGACGTCGCTCCGCATCTCGGGCGCCAATTCCAAGATAAGGCCCTTCTTGCTGGTCGACATCGCCATGGCAGAGAAAGTAGATCATCTCGGGCGCGCGGAGCAGCGCGCAAACCGCATCCCAATCCTCGGCGGGGGGCGGCGCGAAACTCAGACGCGGGATGCTGGACAGCTTGCGTAAATGGCCGGCGATCAGCGCCCGATCGAGATCCGCGTCGCCGGTGAGCGCGATGCTGAGTGACAAATTACTGCTGGCCGTAATGTGCCGGACCGGCTCGGATGGCGGCTTTCCGGTTTGCGGGCCCGGCAAGGACGGCGGTTGCTCAATCCGATGTCACAGTCCCCAGAACCCATAGGGGCAGATTAGATCGTCCAGCGCATGCAATGGCTCCGCGCTGTGCGGGGCAGCGGGCGCCAATGGCCTCGTCGTGGCGCCGGCCATCTTCCGCCCACTCGTCGAGAACCGGGCAGAACTGGGTTGCATCGGGATTGGGAAGCGCATGATCGTAGACCAATGCCCACGGGAAGACATACTGAGCGGGCCCCGTCCTGGCTACCTGGATGACCTTGCTTTCCGCCAGGCTCTTCCGGAGCGCGGCCACCCTTGCAAAGGGCTCCTCCCGTCGGTGGTCGTGACATTATTGAACAGAAGCCCGAACAGACGGCTGCCCAGCCGGGCGAGGTTCAGCATGTCCCACATGAACTCGGCGCGGCTTTTTCCGTTCTCGGCATTCAGAGCCAGCGTCCTATTGCCTTCTCGATCGCGAACGACATTGCCGCGGTAATCGCGCCGCCAATAGCAATCTCCGAGCGTCGCACGGACCTCCTCGAGAAGCCGGTTCGCCCCGATCGGATCGGAATGAAACCAGACAGTCTGGCCATCTTTGCCGACGACAATCCGATGTGTGCCGCTGCCTTCCTCGTTGAGGGTGAAATTTACCGCGATAGGCTCAGCCGATGCTGTAGGACGGGTCGGCGCCACATTGCGCATCTGCAGGTCACCGACCGCTCGAAAAGCTCCGGTGAGCAGATAATCGACGACAATCTCGTTGGCGGTTGCAACTTCTCTCGCGGCGGCCGCCAATGTCGCGTTCACCCGTGCCGATTGGAGCAGATTGTTTTCGTAGTAGAGACAGAGCCGGCCATGCAAAGAACGTTGTTCGACCCCGCGATCCAGGCCCGGAGTTCGCAATCGCAGTTTTATGGGCTCGGATATCGCGCCCGGCTCGCCATCGATTATAGGCCGGCTGCCGCCGGTCCGTCCGGGCAACCAGAGCGCCCCGCTGACTGTATGCGGCTGAAATTCGTCGCTGAGGAAGACAACGGCAATCTTGTAACCGTCATGCTCGGGCGGCAACGCGGTGACCGGGAATTCGCTGGCGCCCGAGACCAGGCTCGTTCTCTCGCTCCAGCGTGGCCCGACATCGACGAGCAAATCGTACTCGCTGTTGGCGACAGGAGCTTCCTGCGCTCCGAGGACACGCGAATCGGGATCGGCGAAATTGGCATTGAGGACGCGCGGCGCGTTCGACGGCTGGAGATCGTCGTCGAGCCCTGCGAGGAGCCGGTCCGAGAGCGTGCTCTCTGCTTCGAGCCCACGCGCCAGGTGAGCGATCTCTGCGAGGGGAAGGATGCCGGTCCGCTCGTGATTCCAGGGAGCGGGGGGCAGCTGAGTGAACCATGTGAAGGCCTCGTTGGCCGCCTCTCGCATATCCCCTAGACGGAGTGACGCGAGATCGATGCGCTCGCGCGCGGAGCGGATCTGGGCGTTATGACCATAGTCGAGAAAGGACCCAAGCTGTTCGCGGAGGGCGTCGGCCCGATTGGGCTGGAAGGCGAGCGATGCCAGCCGGTTTTGAGTGCTTATCAGGAATGGCGTGATGTCGAGGGCATGGTCGCCGTCCGCCGCGACGTGAAGCGCTACATCGAGTCCGGGAAATTGCGAGCCCAGACGCGCTGCAGTCGATGATAACGGCTCATTGTGCATCAACCCCGCGTAGAATTCGAAGAAGAATGCATCAGCTGCTGCTATGGAGTTGGCGGTCGCGCATAGGACAGACGGACCGCCGGCCTGCATCACCAGTTCAGCGATGCGGTTGCAGTTAGGAAAGTCGACCCAATCGGATTGAATAACGAGCAATCGGCGAGACGCTTTGATCAAACCGGCACATAGGGCGGCCGGATCAAGCCGCAGCGAGCCGTCATCATTGAAGGCAAGATTTAGGCCGATACCGATCGGAAACAGAGCGCCGCCATAGTGGACGATGTCAAAGCGCTGATCTGAGCCCGCATCCGGTATGCCTAGGCTCGGAAAGTTGCGAGTGCGGAGATCACCGACAGCGCCGGTCATCCGCGGCGAAGCCCCGCTCGGAAGCGGCGTTTCAAAAAGACTCGCGAGCTCGCTATCGCTGCGCTCCGGCGCGAAAACGAAAGACCGAACAACCCGCCGCGCTGCGGCAGGTCCGGCGGCGCCAAGCAGCACCTGCAGAGCGCCGACAAGATTGAACTCGCGTTCGCGGACGGCGACGCCTCCGCGAAGCGCAAGCAGAATGCGCAGCGGTAATTCTAACGCATCGGGCGAACCGGTTCGTTGTGCCGTTGACCGATGTTCTTGATACATCCGATCTCCCTGCCTTCGTTCGTAATCGGTTTCTAATTACGCCGTTCTTGGTTCATCTTTTTTCACCTATCGGCCGCGGCTTCGGGAGCTCCTATCTCCGGCGCCCGCGAAAATTGACGATGTCGCGCACGATGCATTCTGGTTCAGCGGTTTCGGAAGCCGGGCTTGCGCTTTTCGATGAATGCCGCCATGCCCTCCTTTCGGTCCTCGGTGGCAAAGGTCGAATGGAAGAGCCGGCGCTCGAAGCGCACCCCCTCGGAGAGAGGCGTCTCATAGGCACGGTTGACGGCTTCCTTTACCATCATCGCGATTGGGTGAGACATGCCGGCTATCCGCTCGGCTATCTTGACCGCCTCGAAGAGCAGCTCGGCTGCAGAAACGACGCGGCTGACGAGCCCGGCACGCTCCGCTTCGGCAGCGTCCATCATGCGGCCCGTGAGGCACAAATCCATGGCCTTCGCCTTGCCGATAAAGCGGGTCAGGCGCTGGGTGCCGCCGGCTCCGGGGATTGTGCCAAGCGTAATCTCGGGCTGGCCGAACCGCGCGGTCTCTGCGGCAATAACGATGTCGCACATCATTGCGATCTCGCACCCGCCGCCGAGCGCAAAACCGGCGATCGCCGCAACGACCGGCTTGCGACATTGTGCGACCCTCTCCCAGCCGTGGGTGATGAAATCTTCGCGATAGATCTCGGGATAGCTCTTCCCCACCATTTCCTTCACGTCAGCGCCGGCCGCGAAGGCCCTCTCGTTACCCGTCAGAACGATCGCGCCGATCGCCAAGTCCTCTTCGAGGTCGTCCAATGCCGCGGCCAGCTCCGCGATCAGCGCGGCGTTCAGCGCATTGAGCGCCGCCGGCCGGTTCAGTGTGATGATGCCGACGGCGCCGCGCCGCTCGACCAGGATGTTCTGGTAACGGGATGCTTCGCTCATACTCGCCTCTTTAGCGTTGTCGTTTGGCACAGAAAAAGGTCGATCGGCCGGATTGCGCTATTCGGCGCACCCCGCTATCGCAGTCGCACCCGGGGCAGGGATCGCCCTCGTGACCATAGACGGCCCAGCGATGCTGGAAATAACCGAGCTCGCCGTCGGCCTGCACGTAGTCGCGGAGCGAGGAACCGCCGGCCTCGATCGCCTCGGTTAGGACCGAGCGGATCCCGCCGACGAGCCGCTCCGCGCGTCCCCGGCCGATCGAGGCGGCAATGCGCCGCGGCGAGATGCCGGCGCGGAACAGCGCCTCGCAGACATAGATGTTGCCGAGCCCGGCGACGATCCGCTGATCGAGCAGCGCCGATTTGATCGGGGTCATCTTGCTGGCGAGCGCCGCGGCAAGATACGCGCCGTCGAATTGCGCGCCGAGCGGCTCCGGGCCAAGCGCCGCCAATAGCGGATGCCGGCTCTCCTCGCCGCGTTTGAGGTAATCGAGCAGCCCGAAACGGCGAGGGTCGTTGAAGCGGATGACGGTGCCGTCGTCGAGTCTCAGGACGACATGGTCGTGCGGGGTGTCCGGCAGATCTGCCGCGCCGGCCGTGACCCGTCCGGACATGCCGAGATGGAGCAGCAGGAGCCCGTCCGAGTCGAGCTCGATCAGAATGTATTTTCCGCGCCGGCCGAGCGCGCCGATGCGTGCGCCGTCGAGCTGCGTGGCGAGCGCGGGTGGAAACGGTCGCCGCAGATCCGGCCGGCGCAGCTCGGCATGCAGAATGCGGCGACCGCTCATTTTAAGCGCGAGGCCGCGCCGGACCGTCTCGACCTCAGGCAGTTCGGGCATGGCGCTTCAATGCCGGAGGAAGTCCGAGTAAGGGGCTCATACAGCGGCTCGAATTGGCGGATCATGGCGTACGCGATCCTAGATGGTTATTTTCCTGCCCCATGAGTGACGAAGACACAAGTGCTGGCATCGATTTCGGCTTCCGCCGCGTGCCCGAAGCCGAGAAGGCCCCGCTGATCCGCGCTGTTTTTAACAGTGTGGCTGAGCGCTATGACCTGATGAACGACTTGATGAGCGCCGGCATCCACCGCTGGTGGAAGAACGAAATGTTGAGGTCGGTGAAGCCGCGCCCGGGCCAGCGGCTGCTCGATGTTGCCGGTGGAACCGGCGACATCGCTTTGCGCGCCTTGCCGCGGCTTCTCGGAGACGGGCAAGTCTCGGAGGTGGGCGCCATCGTGTGCGACTCCAGCGCGGCGATGCTGGCCGTCGGCCGAGTCCGCGCACTCGATCACGGGATTCTCACCGGGATCGAATGGATCTGCGCCGATGCCGAACGTCTTCCGGTTGCCGATCGCAGCATCGATCTCTTTACCGTCGGCTTCGGCTTGCGCAACGTCACCCATATCGATCGCGCGCTCGCCGAGGCGCGCCGCGTGCTCAAACCCGGCGGACGCTTTATCTGTCTCGAATTCACGCCCGAAATAACCCCGTTCCTTCAGCCGTTCTACGACCTCTACAGCTTCCAGATCGTGCCACTACTGGGCCAGGTCGTCACCGGTGATCGCGACGCCTACACCTATCTCGTCGAAAGCATCCGGCGCTTCCCGCGGCAGAGCGAACTGGCCGAAATGATCGCCGAGGCCGGCCTCGAGCGGGTCAAGTTCCGCGATCTCACGGGGGGCGTCGCTGCGCTCCATTCGGCTTGGCGACTCTGATCAGCTGCGACCGAGTTTCGGGGTGCTGAGCAGCTTCCGCAACTTTGCGCGTCTGGTTCGGATCTGCCTAATCCTCGCCCGGCACGACGCGCTGTTCCCGCTGGCTGCGATCCCGATGCTGGCGCCGTTATTTCGCCTATGGCCTACCGGCCGACGCCGCGCCGTTCAGGCGCGACCGGGCCAGCGGCTCGCGGCCGCTTTCGAGGAGTTGGGTCCAAGTTTCATCAAGCTCGGCCAGCTGTTGTCGACGCGGGCCGATCTCCTTGGAGAGGAGATCACTGCCGACCTGGCGAGCCTGCAGGATCGCCTGCCGCCTTTTCCGGGAGCCGAAGCGCGTGCCCTGATCGAGGCGGAATTCTCGCGGCCGCTGCATGCTCTCTTCGCAACATTCGACGAAACGGCCATTGCTGCCGCCTCGATCGCCCAGGTCCACTTCGCGCGAACGACCGGCGGGGACGAGGTTGCGGTCAAGGTGCTGCGGCCGGGCATCGCGGCGGCCTTTGCTCGCGATCTCGATCTCTTTCTATGGCTCGCCGGGTTGGCTGAGTGGCTGCTCCCGGCACTGCGCCGGCTGAAGCCGGTCGAGGTCGTGCAGACGCTGGCAGAGGTCGTCAGGTTCGAGATGGATCTGCGCCTCGAAGCCGCTGCCGCCGCCGAGCTCGGCGAAAACTTTGCTGGCGATTCGAGCTTCCGCGTTCCTCTCGTCGATTGGTTGCGTACCGGCCGGACCGTGCTGACGATCGAACGAATCAAGGGGATCCATATCGACGACCGGGCGGCGCTGCTCGCGGCCGGGCATCGGATCGAAGATCTGTTGAGCAAGGCGGCTGCCGCCTTTTTCAACCAAGTATTTCGCGACGGCTTCTTTCACGCCGATCTCCACCCTGGAAACATGTTCGTCGATGCCGATGGAGCAATCGCGGTGGTCGATTTCGGGATCATGGGTCGGCTCGACCGCGCCACTCGCTTCTATCTGGCGGACATGCTGCTCGGCTTTCTGTCTGGAGATTACCGCCGGGTGGCGGAGGTCCATTTTGCGGCGGGGTATGTGCCAACCGGCAGGTCTGTCGATGCCTTCACCCAAGCTTGCCGGTCGATCGGCGAGCCGATCCTGGGCAAACCGCTGCAGGAGATCTCCGTTGCCCGTTTGCTCGCGCAGCTCTTTGAGGTGACCGAGCAGTTTGACATGGAAACCCAGCCGCAACTTCTGTTGCTGCAGAAAACCATGGTCGTCATCGAGGGCGTCGGGCGTCGTCTGGATCCCGAGATCAATATCTGGGGTCTGGCCCGGCCGCTGATCGAAGACTGGATGCATGACAACCGCGGACCCGAAGCAAGGGTACGGCTCGGACTGGAAACGATCGCCGATCTTATCGAACGCGTGCCGCGGCTGGTGCGAAGCCTCGAAACACTGGTTGGCGACTGGTCACGCGAAGGCGTCGTCCTGCACGTGGAGAGTTTGGCGGTCCAGGCGGCTCACCGTGCCCGGCATCTGGCAATCGTGCTGGTGCCGGTGTGGATCACGGCAATGGCTCTGGCAGTGGTTGCGCTTACCCTCTTGTTCGGACGATAGCCGCAGTAGACCGGCTCAAAAAATTTAAGCAAGTGTGAGGTATCTCACAAAGGACCGGTCGCGGACGCCGCAAATTCGAGATTGGCGGACCAGCGGCCTTGCCGGTCGGCCCCCGGCCCACAGGAGCGAAAGATGTTCAGGATACGGGGCTCCGCGCTCATCGCGGGGTCGATCCTTTGTGCGTTGCAGACCGCGACGGGACCCCCGGCCTCGGCGTTCGATCGGCAACTCGAGCTGACCAACAATACCCGGATGGCGATAGTCGAAATTCGGATAGCCCGCTTTGGAACCGAGCGCTGGGAGAGAGATCTTCTGGGCAACGACATCTTATCTCCCGCCCAATCTCTGATTGTCGAGATGCATGAAGGCGATGGCTACTGCCGCTTTGACTTCAAGACCGTGTTCGACGACGGAACCACGGTGATCCGCCGCAATGTCGATGTTTGCACTGTGGAAAGGTTTGCCGTCTCCTATCGATAGCTCTCGCCCTTGCCCTCGGGCAGTAGCATATTGACCTCAGGACGGGATCGGAGGGCCGACTTGCTACGGGACCGGCGCATTCTGCTGATCATCTCCGGCGGGATTGCCGCCTATAAGAGTCTCGAACTGATCCGCCGGCTGCGCGAGCGCGGCGCCGCGGTTCGCTGCATCATGACCGCGGCGGCGAAGCACTTTGTGACGCCGCTGTCGGTTGCCTCGCTGAGCGAAGACAAGGTCTATGACGACCTCTGGTCGCTGACCGACGAGAGCCAGATGGGACACATCCGGCTGTCGCGCGAGGCCGATCTCGTGGTTGTCGCGCCGGCGAGTGCTGATCTGATCGCCCGCATGGCGGCGGGGCTCGCCGACGATCTGGCGACGACGGCTCTCCTCGCGTCCGACAAGCCGGTGCTGATCGCGCCTACGATGAATTTGGTGATGTGGGCGCACCCGGCCACGCGGGCGAACCTGGCGACCCTCGATGCGCGCGGGGTGATGCGCGTCGGACCCGGCTCGGGCGACCTCGCCTGCGGCGAGGTGGGCTCGGGCCGCATGGCGGAGCCGCTGGAGATCGTCGCCGCAATCGAGAGCGCCTTGTCCGGCAACCGGCGGCTCGCCGGGCGGCGCGCACTGGTGACCAGCGGGCCGACCCGCGAGCCGATCGATCCGGTGCGCTACATCTCGAACCATTCCTCGGGCAAGCAGGGCCATGCGATCGCGGCGGCATTGGCGGCGCTCGGCGCCGAGACCGTGCTCGTTTCCGGGCCGACGCACGAGCCCTCGCCGGCGGGCGTCAGGCTCGTGCCGGTCGAGACCGCGGTGGAAATGCTCGCCGCCTGCGAATCTGCGCTCCCGGTCGATGTGGCCGTGATGGCGGCGGCCGTTGCCGACTGGCGGATCGAGGGCGCCGCGCTCCACAAGCTGAAAAAGGACGGGGCCGGCCCGCCGGTGCTCCGCTTTGTCGAGAACCCGGACATCCTTTCCCGCATCGCGCAGCGAAGCAATGATCGGCCTGCGCTCGTCATCGGCTTTGCTGCGGAGACCGACGACGTCGTCAAGAACGCCCGCGTCAAGCTTGGGCGCAAGCGTTGCGACTGGGTTCTCGCCAACGACGTCTCCCCCGGAACCGGCACTTTCGGCGGCGACCGAAACATGATCCATCTGGTGGAGACGGCGGGTGTCGAGGACTGGCCTGTCATGACAAAACGGGAAGTCGCCGCTCGCCTGGCCGACCGTATTGCCGCATCGCTCGGGCAAAAAGCGGCGCGAATTCGGTGAAGGTCGAGCTGAAGCTCCTCGATCCTCGACTGCCCGGCTGGGGGTTCCCGAGCCGGGGCTCGCTTCTGGCGGCGGGTCTCGATCTCCACGCCTGTCTCGACGCTCCCATCGTCTTGCAGCCGCAGGCGCCAGCCATTCTGATCTCCGCCGGCATCGCCTTCCGCATCGGCGATCCGGAATGGTGCGCGATCGTGCTGCCGCGCTCAGGCCTCGGCCACAAGCGGGGGCTGGTGCTCGGCAATACGGTCGGCGTGATCGATGCCGATTACGAGGGGTCCTGCCTCATTTCGGCGTGGAACCGCAATTCGCCCCGAAGCGGCGCCGCGATCGAGATCCGGCCCGGGGACCGTATCGCTCAGCTGGTCTTTACCCGAATTGCGCGGCCGGATTTTGTGATCGTGCCTTCGTTTTCGGAGAAAGGGTGCCGACACGACGCCGGGTTTGGCTCGACGGGCGTCGAGGCCGCTTGTCCCGATCCGCATCCCGGGTGACAATCGATCCAACAATCCCGGAGCACGGGGCGGTTCGGATAAACATGATTCGACTGACCAAGAAACTGCTTTTCGCGATCGAGGCTGTGCTCGACATCGCCTATAACGGCGGCCGCACGCCGGTGCGTTCATCCGAAATTACCGAGCGCCAGGGTATTCCGCGCCGCTATTTGGAACCGGTGCTGCAGGAGCTCGTCCGCCACAAGATCCTTCTCGGGATCCGCGGCCCCAGCGGCGGCTACCGGCTGGCCCGCGAGAGGCGGCGGATAAGCCTCGGCGATATCGTCCGTACCTTGCGAGGGCTCGAGACTGCGGAGGATCCGATAGCCGATCCGGCCGGCAGCGCGCTCGGCCACCAGATCGTGCGTCCGCTCTGGCTCGATCTGCAGGAAGAGATGATGCGGCGGCTCGATGCGCTGACCTTGGAGGACCTCTGCGGTCGCGCACACCGCGCCGGCATCGCCGGCCGCGCCGCCGAAGTTACCGACTTCGAGATTTGAGTGGCGAGCCGAAATCGTCACAATCGGCCTACATCACGATCGAACGAACAAGAGAGGAAAGGGGCGATGGACATTGCGGCGAGCACCACCGGGCAGAGCGCCGAGTTTCGCGGTCGGGTCTATGACAGCATCGCCGATACGATCGGGGCGACCCCGCTGGTGCGTCTCCATCGGCTCCGAGAGAATGCCGGCGCCAAGGCCGATATTCTGGCGAAATGCGAATTCTTTAATCCGTTCGACTCGGTCAAGGACCGCATCGGCGTTTCGATGATTACCGCCGCAGAGGCGGCCGGCCGCATCAAGCCCGGCACCGTGCTGGTAGAGCCGACCTCCGGCAACACCGGGATCGCGCTTGCTTTCGTGTGCGCCGCCAAGGGCTACCGGCTGATTCTGACGATGCCGGAGAGCATGTCCGTGGAGCGCCGCAAGATGCTGAAATTGCTCGGCGCCGAGCTCGAGCTGACGCCGGCGGCGCAAGGCATGCGCGGCGCGATCGCGAAGGCCGAGGAGATCGTCGGATCCTTGCCCGACGCTTTCATGCCGCAGCAGTTTCAGAACCCGGCCAATCCGGAGATCCATCGCCGCACGACGGCCGAGGAAATCTGGCGAGACACCGGCGGCGCGGTCGACGCCGTGGTCAGCGGCGTCGGGACCGGCGGCACTCTCACCGGCGTCGGCTCCGTTCTCAAGCCGCGCAAGCCCGGTCTCAAGATGATTGCGGTTGAGCCCGAGGACAGCGCAGTGCTGTCCGGCGGCCCCCCGGGCGCCCATAGAATCCAAGGGATTGGCGCGGGCTTTATCCCCGAGATCCTCGACACCAGCCTGATCGACGAGATCATCCGGATCGGCAACGACACCGCCGTCGACTGCGCGCGGGACGCGGCTCGGTTCGAAGGTCTCGCAGTCGGGATCTCTTCCGGCGTCGCGCTCGCCGCCGCCCTCGAGGTCGGGGCGCGAGCCGAGATGGCGGGCAAGACGATTGTTGTCGTGTTGCCCGATTTTGCCGAGCGTTACCTTTCGACCGTCCTGTTCGACGGAATCTGAGGCGTCCAAATGGAACTTACCGAGGAGCAGTTTCAGCGCTACGCGCGGCATGTGATCCTCGACGAGGTCGGCGAGGAGGGGCAGATCCGGCTCTTGTCCTCGCGCGTGCTCGTCGTCGGTGCCGGCGGCCTCGGCTCACCGCTCTTGCTCTATCTTGCCGCGGCCGGGGTCGGCACCCTCGGCGTCACCGATGCCGACCGGGTCGACTTGACCAATTTGCAGCGGCAGATCGTGCATGCGACCGACCGCATCGGCGCGCTC
>Ga0126381_100003634_pt1 | contig 16731 bp, 18 predicted proteins | sample PanSoiMetPlot_28_FD_96465 | JGI IMG/M metagenome (GOLD analysis project Ga0126381, IMG submission 96465) | Tropical forest soil microbial communities from Panama - MetaG Plot_28 | ecosystem: Environmental > Terrestrial > Soil > Tropical forest > Bulk soil | place: Panama | collected 2016-02-17 | reverse complement strand
TTTGAATGTTACAGGCCAAAAGACATTCTGAGTGTTAGAGTTAGTACCGAAACCCATCATGTATTTGCCGCCACCCGCACTCTCTACTGCGCCGGGAACTACTCCCACGTCATAGCTCTTCTCATAATACCTCTGGCATCTTTGCAGCTCGCTCTGGAAGCTCTGCCGCAGCATGGGGGTGGCGGTCGAGCCGACCTCCAGCTTGCAGGGGCCGAGGCGCGAGACCGCGCCTGCCGTGGTTATCCAAGTGTTAGTCATGCCGGTGCCGGCAAGGAAATTACCAGCAGCCCAGGCACCAGGTGCGGTCTGGTATGTAGTCCCGGCCGCCAGGCACCAAGACACCGTCAGCCCGTTGGCGTTGCCGCTGGTGGCCCAAGTCCCGCCGGTATCACCAGGGATAGTAATGGTGAAAAGCTGCCAAGTAGCCGCAGCCACGGTAAACGGGGTTATATAGCTACGATTGCTGGCACCATTGCGGAGACTTACGTAATAGGTTCCAGCTAAGGAAGAATAAAACCAAAAGGATAATGTAAGAGACTTAGCTGTCGCAGTCCCAAAGTTGGTATCGTATAAATCATCAGCCTCGACGAAGGTGGAAATCGTAGACTGATCGGTGACCCCCACAGAGGAAGCAGCAGTTCCTATGTTGTGAACTAAACAGTAGGGAGAGCCAGGAGGTCCTTGCGTAGGCCCGCGAGAAGCAGACAACGTACCCCCAGAGCCGCTAACGACTGTACTGGCAAAGCCGTCTACTACGTAACCATTGGCAGTGACTGTGCTGCCTTCGTGCGCCTGGTCGATCTCCATGAAGGGGTTGAGCAGCTTGTTGGGGTTGCTGATCTGGCTCGGCGTCACATAGCCCTGCGCCTGGACGAACGCCGTGGTTGCAACCTTTGTGGTGTTGTCGGACGTCGCGGGCGTCGTGGCCGTAGCCGCCGCAAGCGTCGTCGTGCCGCTCACGGTCAAGTTACCGCTTATAGTCCCGCCGATCGTCGGCAAGACGTGCTGCCATGTGTTGTTTTGCCGTCCGTAATAGGTTGAATCGCTCGGCGCGTCGGCAATACCGCCGCCGCCCGTACCGTGCGTGTCGACGTAATTTTTTGTGGCGGCTTGCAAGCCCGCTGTCGGATCGCCTGGCAGATAGAGCGCACCCGTCATCGTGCCGCCATTGATCGGCACATAGGGTTGGATAACATCGATAGTCGGCGGCGTCGTACCCGTGTTGATCGTCAGGCCGGGCCCGGTCTGGTAGCTTGATGGCCCGGCCGGACCCGCTGGTCCGACAGCGCCCTGCGGTCCCCACGGGCCCGGCGGGCCTTGATCGCCTTTGGCTCCGGCGCTTCCTTGCGGTCCCGGATTTCCCTGCACGCCGACGTCGCCTTTTGGTCCTTGCGGACCCGGCACGCCGGCTTGGCCTTGGATGCCCTGCGGCCCGGCGATCCCCTGCGTGCCCTGCGGTCCCATCGGACCCACCGGCCCCGGACTTCCGGTCGGCCCCGCCGGTCCCTGCGGCCCCGGCACACCGGCCGCCACCTTTTGATCAACGTATTGTTTTGTCGCCGCTTCGCGCGCCGAGCCGGGATCGGCGTTCAGCATCAGCGAGCCCGTCATCTGCCCGCCCGCGAGCGAGAGATAAGGCGCGGCGGCAGTGACGTTTTGCAGCGCGGTAATTTCGTCGTAGGCGTGTTGAAAATTGGTCCGCACGCTTTGCGTCGTAGGACTTCCCTGCACCGGGACAGTGGGATCGATCTGGCTTGTCATGCTGATGCGCCATCCCAAAGCGACCCGCCGCTATCCCAACCCGAACCACCGACCGGCACATCCCAATAGGCCGGACCTTCGGTCGGCGCCGCCAGGTCGATGGTCTTCGGCAGCGACAACGTGCTCACCGCCGGGAAAAAGTCAGTGTGGAATTCCGCGCCGGCCACCGGCTTCAGGTCGATGGTGATCGTCGTCGTGAGGGTCCGCAGCATGTTCACCGGGTCGCCGGCCGCCGAGCCGACGAAGTTCTGATAAGGCGAGAGCGAATTCAGTTGCTTCAAAAGCCCGTTGGCGACGACAACCTCGTTGACCGCTGTGGTGGCTGTGATGTTGGTCAGGTCGAGCCCGTCGTCATCGACCACGAAATCATCAAGGCTTTGATAGGCGAGCTCGTCGTTGATGAGGAACGACTGGCCGCCCGCGACGACTTGATAGCCTACGGCGACGTATTCGTCCTCGACGTAAGTATTGATGCCGGCGACGGCGGTCGACGGGTCGCCGTTGCCGATCGAGCAGCCGATGGTGAACTCGCCCATCATGCCGGCGTCGCTCATGCTGAGCCGGTAGGACTTGACCTTGCCGGTTGCGCTGCCACCGGGAAGACGGCGATCGAGATAAGTCACGCTATGCCGAAGCCCGATCCCGAGCGCTGTTCGCCAATCTGTCGCGAAGGTGATTTCGACCGCTCTCGCTCGCGCACGCATCTTGGCGCGGGCCGCAAGCAGCATGTACTCAAACGACGCCGCGCCGCGGTCGGTCTGGAAATAGCTGCGCGTCGCGAGGCTGCCGATCGGCACGCCGCCGCCGGGATCGACGCCCTGGCTCACAAAGTCCGACGTAAGCTGGATCTGGTCGCGGTCTTGGTCGGCCGAATCCGAGAGCTCGCGCTGCACGTCGGCGGTCATCACTGCCGTCACGGTTTCGGTGCGCCGCCGGTTCGCCGCGTATTGCAAGGTCATCCGTACTTTCAGGACGGTAATCGGCACGCCGAGCGACAGATGTTGATACTGCCCCATGATCGCAGCGACTTGGTTGCCGGCGCCTGAAACCGGCGGACCCTGCGGCAGCCCCGCTTCGGTCATAATCTGCCCGAACCAATCAACTTGATAGTATTGCGGCGTCAGCCAGCCGCCTTGCGATGTCCGCGTCGCGTCGTAACAGTAGTTGTACGGATAACCGCTGTCGTCGTTTCTTGTCGCCAAACTCCACCCGCCGCCGATGTTCGTTCCCGGCCGCGGCCAATCGGATTTGAGCCCATCGCCGAGCAATGTCGCGACAAGCCCGCCGCCGCCGATGCCGGCATTCGATACGGTGACGCTACCTGTCACCGGGAATGGCTGATTGTAAGGCGAACCGGCCGCGCCAAAGGCCGAGACGATCTTGGGCGTAATGTCGATGAGCCCGTCACCTTCTTGATTCCAGCTAACCGTGCCCGTCACCGTCACCGCGACAAGCGGCGGCTCGCCGTAGGACAGCGAGAAATTATCGTAGAACGCCTTGTCCTCGCCGATCGTCACGGTGCCGGCTTCACCTTGCAAGATGTCGGAAAACGCGAGCCCAAGTGACGTGCGATCGATGTACCAATGCACCGAGTAGGTTTCCAGCACGGTGTCCAGATTGACATTTGCCGCGAGCCACACCGGATCATAGTACGGCAGCACCGAGAGTGCGCTCGCCAGGCTCGCTTTCTGGCTGCCGAAATCATCGGGTCTGGCGAGGAATTGCAGTTGCACCGTCTCGCCGGCTTGCAGCTTCGGAACACCGATCAAACGCCCGTTGAACAGCGGCACGAGGCTCACCGGGTTCGTGCCGGCCGGCGTCCAATTTTGGTCCCACGACAGCCAGCACCAGAGGTTCCGGCCGACCGCCAGCAAGCCGACATTCGGGTTTTTGAGCTCGATCGAGAGGGTTGCAAAGTTGCCTTCCTCCTGCGCGATTTCGAGCGAGACGATCTCTTCGTCCATACGGTTATGGACCGTCGCGTCAAATGGCGCATCCGGTGTGCGTGGTCCGGTGATGGTGAGGATCGCGTTCAAGTCCGAAGACGTCGCCGGCTGGTCGATCTCGATCGATGTCGCACCCGGCGCGGGCGCGATGAACGTTGTGCCGACCTGAATGCCGTTGCCGCTGATGTTGTACCTGAGCCCTGGTTGCAGCGTAGCGAGCGCGGTCGACGGAATGCCGGTGACGGCGTACCAATCGGCATCCGGCATCCCGGTGATCTGGAAGGCAAACTGACCGGTCGTCGTCGCGTTGGCCGGCTGCGCGGCGATGGTGTGCGTCGTGCGCTCGACGGGCTGCCCAATGCTATCAACGCCGGTCGTCGTGTGCGGCGTTGCCACCAAGTAAAACATCTGCACGCTGGGCGTTGAGCCGTCATAGACGAAGTAAGCGCTGGGGATGATGGTCACGCCCGTGCCGCCGCCGGTCGTGATCGTCGTCGTGCCGCCCGTCGTCGGAACGGGTGTTGCCGTCTGCGCGATGCCGGTGCCGGTGATGACGTACGTGCCTGACGGCATGTCGATCGACGTGACAAAATTGACGACGTTGGAGCCCTGGCTGATCGTCGCCACGATATCGCCGACGACGATTGATCTCGTAACCGTGAACGTCGCGCTCGCGACGCTTTGCCCCGCCGGCTTGCTGATGTTGACCGAGCCTTCGTTGATTCCGGTGAGGATCGTCGTGTCGTAAATAAAGAACGTGTTTTCCTCGATGCCGGGACCGCTCAGCCCATAATACGCACCGACCTGTAAGCCTTCATTGGTCGCGAGGTTGGTAAGCTGTTCCTGTCCAGCTTGCGTGTCACCGACGATGCTCACCGTCTGAAGCACGCCGCCGTGGGTCGTGCCGTTGGTGACAAGCGTATCCTGCGGCTGAATGCTTCCACCCGCCCATGCAAACGCGAATGGTCCCGGCATTTACTTAGCGTCCGGCTGCCGCACGATCTTGCTGTTGCCGAGCCGCGTGATCGTCGGCCGCGGTTGATCGCCCGGACGACGCGCGGGAATAAACCGGACGGTGATCTTGATCGCGTTGCGGATCTTGGCGCACGTGCCGCACGGCATCACACTTCCTCGCCTTCGAGCGACCACGACACCATTGCGCCCCACTCGTCGGTGTCGATCGAAAACGCCGTGACCAGCACGACGAGTTGCGGGCGATAAAACGAATACGAATCCACGAACCGCAAACTTCCCGACACCATCGCCCGGCCCGCACTGCCGCCGGTTAGGAACGAGAGTTCGCTGATGCAGCCGATCGTCAGTTGCATACCAGGCCAAATGCTGTCGATGGCCGGCGAATTCATATCGTCGCAGGTGATATGCGTCGCGTACTTGCGCATTTGCGGCGGGCTGATATCGATCGCCACGCCGTTGACGCTGCGCGCGAGCTTGCGTGTTGCTTCGATGGGTTCAAGTGTCTGATGCGCGCCACGAGCCGAAAACGGCGCAATGCCGATCCCGCTGATCGTCAACAGCGTCTCAAAGTCTGACGCCAGCATTTACGAGACCCAACTCGGCTTGATGCCGGCCGAGCGCATCCCTTGCGCCCGCGCTTCGCGAACCAGCGCGTCGGCAACCGCGCCCGACGCCTGCGTGATGAATTGCTTGGCACCGATGTGCAGATGGACGGGCGTTCCGCCAGTCGGCACCATCCCGCCCGCGGCAAAGCGCAGCGGCGCCGGGTTGACAAAGCCGCCATCGGCGAACCCGTTGAGGCGGTTCATGAAGTTTAGCCCGACCTGACGGACCCTGGCCGCATTGACCACGTACTCGCCAGCCGAGACGCGGGCCAGGATGCTGTCGCTGGTGCCGGTGCCTGGTCCCTGCACATAACCGCCGCGGGCAAACGGTGCCGCGCCGCCTTGCGCCGCAGCTTGGCCGATCCTGCTTACCGCGCCTGAAACCGCGCCTGCGATACTCGACGCCGCGCCGGTGAGGCTCTGCCATATCGATTGGATCGCGTCTGCTCCGGCCTTGGCAGTGTCCACGATGCCGGTCCAGAACGTTTGCCATGCCTGCGTTATGTTCGCGATATCGGTCTGGAACTGTTGCGCGTCGCGGTGCCACGCCTCCGCCACTAGGGCCATATCGCTCTGAAACTTTTTCGCGACGCGCGGGAGGGCTTCCGCAAGCAATTCGTTAAAAGCTATTTGCGCGGGCTGCAGGGTAGTCGCCATCGTGGAGACGGCATTCTCATATGCCTTCGCGAGTTCAGCTTGGCTTGCGATCAGTTTCTCATTGTTGGCTTCGGCCTCGGCGGTAGCACCGCGGGCCGCGCCCTCGAGTTCCTTGATTTTGGCGATGATCTTTGGGATTTCCGCTTCGGCGTTCTTGCGCATCGCTTCGCCCGAGACACCGAATTGTCTGGCGAAGACGTTGAAATCCACCGAGTTCATAGTTTTGGAGAGCTCGAGGATGCGCTTTTGCACCGCGAGGATTGCTTGCTGGAACCCCACCGCAGTTGCGGGAAAACGGCTCGGATCGAATTCGGCGAGCGCTTTCGTGGGATCTCTGAGCTCCGCCTGCCCGCCGCGAAGAACGTTTACGTTCCCGCTCGGCAAGCCCAACACGCCGGGAGTTGGCGTGGCAGCGGTGCCCGCGCGCAAGACAACCGGAAGGCCGCTGCCGCCGCCGACCGGCGCACCGAATTTTCGACGGTTTTCCTCAATGACCTTGCCGAGCCCCTGCATGATCTTGGTCGCGTCGTCGGCGTCCTGGCCCGCCTCCGCTGCGATTTCCCGCACAGCCTGCAAGGCAATCGGCTTTATCCCGATCTCGCCGGCGGTTTTCTGTAACTCAGTGAGCCGCTTCGAAACGCCGTCAAGCTGCTGCATAATCTTGTCAAAGGTAAAAGCGGCGATAAACCCGATCATCCCGCCTCTGACGCCGGCAATAGCTTCGCCGATACCCGTCAATGCGCCGTGCAGCGATTTCAGGTTTCTCTCGTGAAGCCGGAATCCTTCGGCGGATTCGGCGAACGCTCTCTTTGACGCGTTGGCTGCTCTGTTTAAAGCCGCGTAACTTTTCACCATCGCGTCCATTGCCGCGGTCTGCGCCTTCAGGTTTGCGATTGCCTGGGGATTGCCCTTCGCGGCTTCTTCTCGGGTGGCTTTGATTTCCTTTTGGAGCGCCTGCATCTTTGGCGTCAGCAACTCCATCTCGTATCGCGCCTTAGAGCTATCGGCGGTGATCTTGAACTCAAGATTGTCAGGCATCTTCAAACTCTTTGAATTTTTTGCGGATCGCGTTCTCGTCGCCTCTGGCCGCCAGGAGGTTCGTGTGCAACTGCTCTGCGAGCTCGCGGGCGCGTCGCTTGTGCGCGATGAATTGGAACGCCTGAAGCTGGATCGGCGTGTAGTCCATCACTCGGCAGCCATCATGTCCGGCGGCAATGAGTTGTTCGGCGGCAGCGGCGTATTCGTATCCAGATCCTTGCCAGCCGGGACGCGCTCGACGACGGGCCGGAACAGCCCCAGCCTTACCAATAAAGGGACGACACCTTTCGGGAAGGTGATTTCCTGTATCGCCGTCAGGCAGTCGAGCACTTCATCTGGGGAGAGGTTCCCTCCGACGATAGCATCGACGGCATCGGGTTGGCCGGCAGCTTCGGCGATAATTGTGGCGATGGCGTCGGGTGCTATCGCCAACAGTTCGGTAAAGTCGATCGAGGGCGCCCCCTGCGTGATGATGTTCCGTAAGCTCGGGAATTGCAGCAAAAGGGTGGCGATCTGGCGCAAGCCGAGGCCGCGCAGCACCAGTTCGCCGCCGGCGATCTGCACCGTGCGGGTCTGCGGGACGATATCGACGAGCGAAACCATGTTCGGTTACGGACCGGCTGGCACGCCGAGGAAGACGAGCATTAGATTATCGTAGGTGAACTCGTCGAGAATGAGGTTTAAGCTCGCCTGTTTCTCGTGGATGATTTCGAGATCTTTGATCCGAACGCCGTGCCGCGACGAATAATGCGGCAGGGTGGTGATGTTCGGCACGAACTCGAAGGTCGGCGCATTGCCGACGTCGCGATAAGCGCCGCCGGTGCCGGTGACAATGGGCGTCTGGATCGAGACTATGCCTTTCCCCAGATAGTACATATCGACCAGCGGCGACACGAGCGACGTATCAGGATGGGTGATCGTGCCGAAGATCCCGGTTTCGTCGGCGAGCGCTTCACCCGTCAAATGCAGTTGGCCCCACTCGTCTTGGATAAGGCCGACGGGATTGCTCGGTCGGAACATGACGTTGTTCAGTTCCATCTCGATTTGCGGGCCAATGGCATTCCCGCCGACGAACTTGACTTTCGCCAGGATTTGGTCAGCGCCAAAGACATTGAAAGTGCCGGGTGTCGCGACACTTGGCGATGCTCCCTGCATCTCGATACTCCCTCTAAGTCGTCCGGTTGATTTCGGTGATCGTTTCGGTAATCGCCCGCTGCAATTCGGCAGCCGCCGTCGCACGGATGCCCTCGGCTGCGCCGCGCAGGAACCGCAGTTCGGTGATGTTGGCGCGGCGGCGATAAGCGCCGACCCGTCCCCCGCCGCGCCTGTAGGATCTCACCGGGAACGAGCGATGCGCGCCGTACTCGAGCGCAGCGGCGGCGACATTATGACCGCGCCCGCCGGGTCCGAGAATGCGAACCCGGCCACGTATCCAATTCTCGTGCTCATCGACAAAGCGCCGGGTTTCGATCTGTAGCTGTCCGGTGCGGTGCGGCTCGCCGGCGAGCACCCGAGCGAGCACTTTATCGGTCAACGAGGCGATCGCTTTCTTCAGGTTGGCTTGCAGCTTCTTCGGAAACTGGTCGAACACGACCTTAATGTTGCTGTCATTCACCTGAACCTTGAAATCAATCATGCGAGCTCGTCCAGATTGAAGATATAGGTAAACACCAGATTGAGATCGATCCGGTATTCCCTCGCCTCGGCATCGGGCGGCGGAACGACGCAGCCCTCGTAGCGAATCCCGCCATTGACGGTGACGTTATCTCGCAACGTCGCATCGTTGAGGATCGCCGTCAGTAGCCGGTTGCGAAAGAGCGTCAAGAGCGAGCCGGCCTCGCTGCCGCTATCGCCGCGCAGGGCAATGATGGTCTGCGGCTGAAGTTCCATCCGCTGCCGTTGGGAAATCGTGGGTGATCCGGTGCTCGTCGGCTGCGCCAGCACCAGGCGTTCCGTGCCGTCGAGGATGATGACGGCGGGCCGCAGCATATCGGAGACGTCGAGCCGGTTGCGGTCGACGGCATTGATGCCTTCGACGCCGCCGCAGACCGTCACCAGTTGCGAGAGGATCGCCTCGCGCTTATCCACGGCAGAGCAGATCCACGCGGCAGAGCGTGCCGCCGTAATAGAGCGGGCCGATGGTTTCGATGTTCGACGGGTTGCCATCGATCAGAATGCGGTCGTCGCGGCTTGGAACGCCGAAGCTCCCGAGTCCCGTCGGGCTGACCACCACCCGAATATCGATCACGCCGCCAGCGAGCAAATCCTGCGGCGCGGACGTCTTGACGAAGGCGGGACAATCGAGGCTTTCCGTCACGGTGATGCCGCCGGTTGTTGGATCCACCGAGGTGCGTTCGAGCGTCACGGTCTGCCCGTAGCCGGCGATTGCCCGGTCGAGGCGATTTACAATCCCTTCGGGCGTCATGCGGCGAAGTGAATATAAGGCCAGAGGAGATCGCGGACACCCGGCGGGACTGCGGTTTCCGCGGTGAGGTCTGCCATCCCGAAGGTCTGCGACAGCAAATCCGGCACAGTTTCGGAGCGGATCGTCGGATCGCGCCCGATCGTCCACCATCGCGCCGCGAGCCATTCGAGCGTCGCCGATTGCAGATCGTCGGGGATCGGATCGTAGCCGGCGGTATAGTCGAGCACGACGACGCCGTACCAACTCCCGTCGATCATGTAGAGCGCGCCGGTTTCAAGGTCGAGATCGTAGCCGTCGGGCGTTACCGTATTGCCTTCCAGCGTCACCGCGAGCATGGGGTTCGCGCTGTCGTCCACTTGAACCGGGTACTGCCGGCAGCGGATTGGCTTTTGGTAATCGAGGCAAACGCCGCGGTATTGGTCGCGGTAGGTCTGCACCGGGAAGATGCGGTCGCAGTAGTTTTGCACCGCCGACGATACCGACGCGATCTGCGCCTGCAACGTCGCATCATGGCTCGTGTCGCTCGGATCGATTCCGAGGACGGCTTTCGCCTGGTCGAGCGTCACAAGCGTCATTTCGGCCGCCGGCGTCACGACGCGGGTAATGAGATATCCCGGCTGGCTCATCGCACGCGAGCCAACAGCGGGTAGAAGTCGACTGCTACGGCGGCCCCGTCCTCGGCGCCAAGAACCAACACGCCGTCGTCATCAAGGTTTGCCGAGATAATGCGTCCGGCTGGCCCGCGTTCGCCCTGCGGACCCGGCGGCCCGCGCTCGCCGCGCCCGCCGCCGCTTCCTTGCGAAGCGATCAGTTGCCATCCCGGCCCCGGGCAATCGCCGGGATCGTCCGAGCGGGCGGCAAAGGACGAGCGTTCCTTTGTCACCACGTCGAGGGCGCGATAACTTTCGTTCGATGCCCACGTTCCGCGCAAGTTGAACGACCGGGCCGGCGTACCCGCTGACGCGAGCAAAGCCCAATCGTCGTGCGGCGGCTCGCGTCCGGTGTCGCACAATGCCTGCCAGGTCGAGCCGGCGTGCGTGACGATATCGCCGTCGTAGTGCACGCCCTCGGCCCAAACACGTACTTTCGGGAACCGACCCGGCGGACCTTCGGGTCCGCGCTCGCCCCGTTCGCCGACCTCGCCTTTTTCGCCACGCTCTCCGGTCGCGCCCGGCGGCCCAGGAATGCCCTCTTTGCCCTGCGGTCCCTGTGCCCCTGCCTCGCCGGCTTCCCCGCGCTCTCCGCGCTCTCCTGCGCTTCCCTGTGGCCCTCGCTCGCCGGCTGGCCCGGGTTCACCGTTCCTGAGTTCGGCTAGCCGAGACGTCAGCCGGGAATCCATCTCGGCCACGGTAGCGCGAATCTCGGCCAATCCGGCGGTAAGCCGCAAATCGAGCTCGCGCTCGATTCGCCGCGCCACATTGCCGAGCTCGGCCGCGAGCATTTCAAGCGGCGATTGCGTCATAGGCGGCCCGGAAGGCTCGGAGGGCGTTCTGTTGCTGTGCATTCGATTCGCCCGGTTCCTTGGGTTCGTTCGGGTCGTTCGGATCGGGTTCGGGATCGGACGGCACCGCACCAGGCAGCGGCGGCGGTTGCAAGTTGGCCCCGTAGGAGAGCGGCACGACCTGTTGCTGAACTCTCGGCATTGCCCCGTAGCCGTCGGGGACGGCCGAGAGATTGACCTCGGCCCGCGCTTCGTCCGGCGAGTAGATGCCGCTGATAACCGCTCGGGCGAGCGATTCGATCTGATCCCGATACGCGCTTCGCAACAGCGCGCGGGTGTTGAATTCAAGATACTCGATCGGCTGGCCTGCGAGCCCGAACAATAGCCCGAAGGCTTCTTCGATATGGTTGAGCGTGAAGCCGAGGCCGTTCGCGATCCACGATTGCATTAAGAGTTCGGTTGAGGCGTAGGGCGTGCCGCCGATCCCGAGGATTTGCAGCGGCACGCGAAGGGCGAGGGCAATCGCCTGTTCGTTCATCTTGAGCAGATCGGCAAGCAGCCCGTCGTTTGCGTTGCCGGTGACGGGATTGGCTTTGAGACCGTGCGTCAAAATCGGAGTCTTGCCGGCGTTCTCGCCTGTCGTCTGAAACTCCCATCGCTCCCGTAGCTGCTCGACCTCGGTCGCTTTCAATGGTGCGTCGGTTTGCAGGATGTACGACGGCCGCGCTTGATTGAGGTAATAGCTGACTTGCTGGTTCATCGCGGCGCCGGATAGCGCGAGCTCCACCGTCGCGGCGAGGATCGGCGACACGCCTTTTAGCGGATGCGTCGGCGTGTTCAACCGGACATGCAACACGTCGCGGGCCGGAATCGGGGCTTCCAAGTCCATCCGTTGTTGGAGAATCTGATTCCCGTAGACCGAATAAAAAATCGAGCCGTCCTCGCCGAGCGTGACCTGGCCGCGCCGCATAAGGTGAAGCTCGGCAATCTCATATCGGCTGTTGCGGATTGCCACCGCGAACGCCTCGCCGTTCTCGTAAAGCCGGCGGGTGAGGTTCAACAAAAAGTCCGAAATGCTTTGATAATCGTTCGGCTGCTTCAATATCCGGCATAGCGCGGAATTCGTCACCCGATCCCGGCCGCCATCGGGCCGCGCCCGCCAATGATCGCCGGGACACATTGCCACGGTTTGCGCATAGGCTGACACGCAAGCTTCGACCACAGCCGAGCTTTGCCCGAAGGGCAATGCGGTATATCCCGCTTGCCACCAGTTCATCAGCCGGCCGGCGGTAGCCGACAGCCACGACCCATCGGAAAAGAAATAAGGCCCCGGGCGGTAAGCACCTTCCGGAGCCTTGGTAAGCCATCCCGTCACCCGGGCCAGCCAATTCGCCATTCTATCGTGTCTCGTAACCGACTTTTGGCTTTGCCTTCATGTCGCGGCGCTTCGGCGGCCGATATTGTTTTGGCTTGCGGGGCGGCTCCGCCCGCTTGGTCTTATCTGCCATGTCCTCGACCCTCGCGATGCGCCGGCTCGGCTTCCTTGGTGCCGCGCGCAGAAGCGGCAATCGCGACGGCGTTGCTCGCCGGCGCCATGCTCGAGCCGTGTTCGTTCGTCGCCGTGACGACGCAGCAAACGGACTTCCCGGCATCGCTCGCGGCCACGGTGTAATCCGCGCTGTCGGTCCCAACGACCGCGCCGTCGCTCTGCCACTGGTAAGCGTAGCTGTCCGGCTCATTGGCCCAATTGCCCATCGTGCAATTGAGCGTCGCCCCGACGGCGCCGTTCCCCGTCACAACGGGAACATCATTGCAAACCGGGCCGAGAATGCCGCTCGATTGCAGCGACATTACGTCGGCTTCGTCTTGGGTCGGCGTCGGCAGGTCGTTTTCAGCCATGTTGAATCTCCGAAAATATGGGCGAGGCCGAACGCGGCCCCGCCCTGCTAACGCCGCTCTTATGGCAGCGCCCAATTCGCGCCAGTAATGGTTTGCACCATCCCGGTGCGCCGCATCGCCCAGGTGAGGTTCGCGAGCATCCGCAGCGCGATTTGCCCGGTCTGGAACATGCTTTGCGTCGGCGTCGCCAGAACGCCCGATCCCTGCGCGCCGGTGGCGATCTGCAACGGCGTTGTATCTTCCATGTGCAGGGTAGCGAATTCGGAAGTCTCAAATTCGAGGCCGCCCGATACGCTCACAAGGTCCGCGGCGTCAACCATGACCAGCGTCCCCGCGGGAATGTTGGTCGACTCAAGGATCGTCATCCGGGAAGTGATATTCGCCGTCCACCCGAACGTCCCCGGCACCACCGGCCCCGGCACGTTCGCCATGTTCAGCCCCTCGCGCGGGTTCATAAACAACACCAAGTCGCGGCCGGCATTCTGCGCGTAGAAGGCATTTGCCATTGCGGTGATGTCCTTGATGATCGCCGTTGAGCCGCCGCCGGTGGCTGCGGTGATCGGCGTGACACCATTGGTCAATCCCGCAGGCCGGATCGCGGACGACGCCACATTGTCGATGAATAAGCCGTCAACAATGATCGAGGTGTCCGTCCGGATCGCATCCTGCAACACGCCCTCAATCGCCGGGTTTGAGTACATGGCGATTTCACGGCTGAACACCGTCAGCACGCCGACCTTGTGAGGCGTCAGCGTGATTGACGTGGTGCCGATACGGCGGACAGGGATCGGGGCACCTTCGGCAACGAACGACCCGCCAACGCTCGGCGTAGCCGCTCGGCTCGGGATTTTGATATTTCCCGAGTTCGGCCCGAAGGTGAGTTGCACGCCCCGCGGCGCCACCCGCAGGAAGATGGATTGCGGAGTGAGCAGACCGAGGAACGCTTCCTGCGCCAGTTGAACAAGCTCGGCAGCCCATCCCGCGGTTGTGGTCGTAGCGCCGGAGATAGCCGCGCGGGTAATGATCCCGGTGGCCTCGTCGTCGTTGTAGCCCTCACGGATCGCGCGATCGATCGAGCCGCCATATCTGACGTGTGCCCGGATGCTGCACGCCGCGGCCCTAAACAGCAAATCGCCGACCGTCACTTCCTTAACCGGAGTTCCGAGCGGGCGCCGGTTTGTCGGAACCGGCATCGCGCCCTTAGCCGCCGGGGCCGGCGTGTCGGTGGTGATCGTGTTAGCGGCCGTGATCGCCAGCGCCTTTTCGGTCCGCTTGAGGCTCACAAGCCGCTGCTCGCCGGCTTCAATCTCGGCCGTGAGCAAGTCGGCGTCCTCGGTGTTGTGGTCGGGATCGCGTGAGAGTTCCGCGAGACCGTCGCGGGCGGCCGTCAGTCGACTTTGAAGTTCCTCGATTTGCTTGCTGATTGGAAACATGGATCGTCCCCCGAAAGCGGGGTTGCTTGCGGCAGACGTGCCGGTGGAATCCCGTCGCCGCGGCGATGCGGACGCGCGGCCGAAGGCAACGGAGATAGTTTCGCGGGAGATGCCGAGGGAGCGGGCGACGGCGAGCGTGTTGGGGTTCGCCGGGACGCTGACAATCGACGCCTCGACGAGCTCGCTTTGGGTGTAGCGTGAGCCGCCCCACGGGTCTTTTGGATCGATCGGCTCGCTTTCGCGGCCAAGAAACCCCACCGACGTAGCCCGCAGTACGTCCTGTTCGATAAGGCTGATGATTTCATCGACTCGGGCGGACGTCCCTTTCGCCGCCGGTTTCAGGTCGCCGAGCAATTGCCCTTTCTCGACACGGACGTTTTCCCATGATCCGATCGGGAAATCCGCGGAATGACCGAAAAGGGCAATCGGGTTTCTCTGAAAACTGTCGAGTTGCCAGCCCGCCGGCTCGATGATGTCGCCGTAACGGTCGACCGTCGCATCGGAGAGGACAAAGGACAGCTTGCCGGGAACTTTCCCCGCACTGACTTTCCGAATGACGTTCATTTAGCCCACCATCGCCAAAACATCGTATTGCTCGCCTGCGAAGGCGCCGGCGACACCGCGGGCCATCGCCAACGCCACCATTCCATCGATCCGGCCGCTCGACTTGTCCTTCGCTAGTTTCCGGTTGCCTGCCGGATCGCTCTGCACCACCGCGTTCGCGGCGCACATTTTCAAGACCGGATGATCCCCGTGAGCGACGTTGCCGTTGAGTAAATCGGTTTCGAGATCGCGCAAGGCCGGCGACATGCTCTGGTAGCCCTGCCCGAATTCCACGAAATGTTCTTCGAGCATGTATTCGGAGAAGCCGACCTTGAGCAGCCACGGCCGCAGTGTTTTCCATCCCCAGCGATCAAAGGCGATCTGGCGGATGTCGTGGGTGTCGAAGACTTCGCGCAAATACTGCGCGACCCACTCGTATTCGATCGCCCGACCCGGCGCCGTCTCGAGGTAGCCTTCCCGCGCCCAGACATCGTAGGGCACGCGATCGGCCCGGGCCTTTTCCGCCAACCCTTCACCGGGCAACCAGAACGTCGGGTGGACTTGCCAGGCGCCTTCGCTCTCGCCGATCAACACCAGCGCGGTAAGATCGCGCGCCGCCGAGAGATCGAGGCCGCCATAGACCGGCCCGGTATCCGAGAGCGGCAGCGGTGGCGCGTTGCACGCCGACCAGACATTGAGCGACACGAACGGAGAGCTCGCCTCGACCCGTTGGTTGAGGATCAGGTTGCGATATTCAGCCTCGCGGCTCGGCATGCGCTCGGCATCGCGGGCCATTGAGAGGACTTCAGCCGTGTTCATAAAGTAATCGAAGGCTGGGTTTGCCTTCCTAATCGCTTCTTCGCTGAACGGATCGAGCTCAAGCGGCGCGGTGTCCATGCGAAGAATTGTCCGCGGGTCATGGCCGGCCGCGGCATCGTCGATTAGGATAGAAAGCAAGTCCGCATCAGTCGGCGCTTGCGTGGAAATTATCACCGTCAGCGGTTCTTCTTGTGCCGCCGTTGCGGTTTCAAGCGCTTCGTATAGAGAGCTCCGTGGCCCCCTACATTGACCTAACTCATCATGCACTGAGAGGGCGGGCGATAACCCATAAGCAGTTGTCGCTTCAGCGCTCAAAGCCCGGTAGGTTGTGCCGAGGGCGGGACAAAGAAGTTGCTTGGCAGTATCCCGAATCTGCACAACATCGCTCAAAACCTTATCTTGCCGCACGATCTTTGCCGCGAGAGCAAAAAGGATCGCCGCCTGGTCACGCGATTGCGCGGCGCTGTTCAGTTGCGAATTAGGCTTTGCTTCTGGTCCGCACAGATGCAGCAACAAGATCAACGCCGCTTCCACGGTTTTTGCGTTTTTTCTACCTCGGCTGATGATGGCGCGACGGGTGCCGTGGGGATTGTCATAAATCGCCCTGAAGTCCTCCCGCATATACGGAGCGAGCTTAAGCGGCTTTCCAACAAATCTACCCTCGGGAACTCGGCAATATTTTTCTATCCACGCTATGTTGTCTTCAGCACGGGTAAATTTTGCCGTTAAGCGCGTTTTGCCCACGGTACTTCGTCCGCCTTGACCGCTTTCGCGGCGGCCCGCGCCGCTACATGCGCCACATACCGCGCTTGGTTTGTCAGACGCAGTTGCGTCGCCAGCCGCACCATTGCGTCCATCTCTCGGCCGCGCATCTTCAACAGCGCGTCATACTTCGCCATGCTATCGTCATCGGCCGCCCAAACCTCGGCCGAACCGTCGATAACCTTCGTTATTCCCTCAGCCGTCGCCCGTCTCCGGCAGTAATCCGCCAGTAATCCGCGCAGAACCGCAGTGTTAAAGAAGTTCGGGTCTTCAGTGTCCACGACCTCACGCCAAATAGCTCGTTGCCTTGGCGAGAGATCGCTCGGCGGTTTTGGCCGCTCAGCAAAGCCACCGATAATGACCGACTGCGAAGCGGCTGAACTGCGACCACGCGTTTTCATTCAATCTCCAATTAGCTCACGAAATG
>Ga0126381_100003633_pt1 | contig 16739 bp, 17 predicted proteins | sample PanSoiMetPlot_28_FD_96465 | JGI IMG/M metagenome (GOLD analysis project Ga0126381, IMG submission 96465) | Tropical forest soil microbial communities from Panama - MetaG Plot_28 | ecosystem: Environmental > Terrestrial > Soil > Tropical forest > Bulk soil | place: Panama | collected 2016-02-17 | reverse complement strand
TGCCCTCAGCAACGAGCGTGTCGATCTGACTGCCGCGGATTTTGACCAGCGCAAACTCCGCTACCACAAAGAAGCCATTCAACAGAACCAGGGCAATGATCGCCAGCAATTTGCCAATCAGCAACAGCGGCGGGTCCCAAGTTTGCGCGACTGCGTCGGCAATCGAAAATGCCGCCAAAAAAATCATGGAGGAAAAAATCATAGCCAAAGGATTGCAGCCACCGGGTTTGTGGCCGATGGGCGCCGCGTAAAGCGACGTGCCTGTGAGTTTACCAGCTCGATTTGGTTACGCCTGGAATGAGCCCCTGCGACGCCAATTCGCGAAACGTGAGACGGGACAGCTTAAACCTGCGAATAAATCCGCGGCGACGGCCGGTGACCTGGCATCGATTTACCACGCGTGTAGGGCTGGCGTCCCGGGGCAACTGAGCGAGGCCAGCATAATCGTTCCTCGCTTTCAACTCGGCACGCACCGCGGCGTATTTCTTTACCGTCGCGCGTTTGCGGTCGTTACGATTAATCCAGGCAGTCTTGGCCATAAAGGAGCACTGACTCTAACGATAATCCTCCGATTTGCAACCGGCGGGGATTAACCGAGGGCGCCCACGCGTCTCTTTTGCTTCATCAACGCAGCCGTCGAACGCCCGCTGGATCGAGCAGCGCCTCGCCTCTGCCTGACCGATTGTGTTCGGCTGAGGCTTTCCTGAAGGACTTTCACGAGATCGACAACGTTGGTCGGCGCGGGAGGCGCCGGCGCCTTAGTGGCAATCTCTTTGTGCTTTGCTTTCTGCTCGATGATTTCCATCAAGGCCGTCCGATATTCGTCGCGATACTTCTCCGGTTCCCACGAAACAGTCATCGTGTCGATGAGTGCCTGCGCCATTTTTAATTCCTTGTCGCTTATGGCCTTGCTGGATCCGTTGTTAAGCACATCGGCGCTCAAAATCTCGCTGGCAAAATGCATGAGCTCCAAAATAAGGAACAAGCCATCGGGTTTGACCGCTGCCAGATGTTCGCGGTTGCTAATCACCACCTTGGCAATCCCGATCTTGCCCGTGCCGCTGAGGGCCTTGTGCAATACCGCGTAAGCTTTCTCCCCGCCTTTTTGAGGCTCAAGGAAGTAGGGCTTGTAGAAAAACTTCGGATCGACTTGTTCTAATTCTATGAAGTCGGTGATGTCGATCGAATGAGTAGACTCGATGCGGACTTTCTCGAAGTCTTCGTCCTTCATTACGATATAACGGCCGCGCTCGTACTCGAAGCCTTTGACGATTTGATCGGACGGAACCTCCTTTGAGTCTGCTTCGGCGACCTTTTTATACCTGATTGGGCTGAGATCGCTGGAGCGGAGCTGCCGGAAGCTGACCTTCTCCTCGCGGGTGGCCGGGTAGACTGCCACCGGAATGTAAACCAGCCCGAAGCTGATACTGCCTTTCCAGATCGGACGCATTGGTGGGAACCCTCTTCCCACAACAACGGGGACGTGTCAACTGCGAGGAAGTGGCCGCCAGCTGTAGCTGTAGGGAAAGCTGACAGCTTCCTCACTACAGAGCGGATCGCCCAATATCGCGATTTACCTTGCAACTTCGTTAAACGGTCTGATGTTGGCGTCTGGTATGAGCTTGCTTGCCAGCTTCATGAATTTGGCCGGCCCGGATTTGATCGTCATTTTGCTGATCGTTCTTGTCCTGTTCGGCGCTAAGAAATTACCCGAACTCGCTCGGGGAATGGGCCAGGCAGTCAAAGAATTCCAGAAAGCGAAAGACGAATTCAATGACGAACTGCACAAGGCAGGGAAATCGGATGCTGAAACGGCTCAAGCAAACGTGAAATCGGCCCAGTCAACGGTGCCTCGAAGCGAAAATCAGCCGGGAAGCAGCGAAGTGCGACCGGATCCGAATCAAACAGTTACTCCCGGAGACAAGGCCAATCAGGTCTGATCATAGCGGGGGTCGTCGCGTCGCGACGACCGGACGTTGCATCGCGGCCTCCCTATCTTTTGCGGGCCGCGCCCTGCAAGTTGACCGGACGCGCAATTTGCGACAAAATCGCAACTTTATTATGCCTGAGCCGGATCTGCGCGCGCGCATCAAGGAGATGCTCGTCAAAAACTTGATGCTGCAAACAACGCCCGACCAAATCGGGGACGATCTTCCGTTGTTCGGTCCTAATGGACTCGGTCTCGATTCCATTGATGCGCTGGAACTGGTGGTTAGCATGGAGAAAACATTCGGCGTCGGTGTGCCAAACTCTGAAGTCGCCGGGAAGGCACTCCGGACCGTCAATACAATTCACGATTACATTCTCGAAAAACGCGGGGCAACAGATTAGTCCGTCGGCGAGGGACTGCTGCTGGAAATCAAATCCTCGAGGATCTTGCGGGTATAACGAATCGGCAGCGCATAATGTCCGGCGCCCTCTATGTAACGCGCTTTGCAGTTTGGCAGCTGCGCGGCGATTTCCTCTGCCAGGCGGACTGAGAAAGCGCGGTCCTGTTTCCCGTGCCACAGCCGGACGGGCACGCGCACTTCCTCTATGGGAAAACCCCACGGCTGCGCGTAAATCTGCGCGTCGGCCATGACGCCCTTGGCCGATCCGCGCCACGCGCGGCGTTGACTCTCAAAGACCGCTTCGAATGCGGTGGTATCGCGCAGGCTCTCTGCATCGCATGGTTGTAGCATCAAGATTTTCAAAATGAGCGGACGCACATGGACAGGCGGCCGCACTGACAGGATCGGCCGCGCCAACTGAAATAGGCTTCGCAAGAGCTGCGGACTCGTTCGATGGAGCGCCAGCATCCAGCGGTAAAGCCGAAGCAATCCTCGATGGTCCACAAGATCGACAATGGGCACCGCGCCACTCACAACCGCGATGGCGCGGACCCGTTCAGGCATTGCTCGTGCGGTCGCGTAGGCGTATGGTGCGCCGCCGGAAATTGCGAGGATGCGAAATTCGGCGAGCCTAAGATTGTCGGCGAGCCGGCACACTGTTGCCGGCCAATCGAGTAGTTTTCGATCGGGTTGGAAACTGGACCCGCTGATCCCCGGTCGATCGGGTGAAATGATGCGAATCCCGAGATCGCGCGCCGCGTCATCTGTCAGTTGCGCCATCGTCCGTGAACTCGGCCAGCCATGGCAAAAAATCACCGGCACGCCCTTTCGATCTCCGTACTCTTCAAGTGCAAGGACGCGATTGTCCCCTAGTTCGATCAATTCTTCTTCAGGCATTTTTGATTGAGCTATTCTTCGATAGAAATCGCATTTTTCTGCGCTTGCATTGCAACCCGCCCATCTGTAGTCCAAAGTGTAATGCGGACACACCGCCGCGGCTTTTCGTATTATTGGTTATGAACGATTACTCAGAACGGCGCCCGGGGAAAATTGAACTCCATGGCAATGGAGTTGGCGCGCCTTCACTGGAAGAGGTCGAAAAGCGTGCCCGCGAAATCGCGATGATCGATGAGCGTGACCCGGACGAATTCACCGATGCCGATTGGGCACAAGCGCGCCGCGAACTATGGGGCGTGGAGAATAGTACTCCTCCGGAGGAAACTCCGGACAATGCCGATCTGACAGAGGAATGGAACGTGATCGCCAGCTCCAAAGGCCATCGCGCGCCGCGTCCCGGTGTTGAGGAAGAGGAAACAGTCGGTGAGCACCTGGTGATCGACGGCCTGGAGGAAGCAACGCACGATCAAATGCTCGAGGCACGCAGAGAGGAACTCGAACAGGAGGGCGGCATTGTTTGAGCTCGGCAGTCGCCCACGCTGTTGATAACGAGCCAGCCAAACCTTGTTTGGACGGGAGTACTTCGCGTGCTGAGCAATTGCTCGCGCGTTTTCATCGAATCAGAAATTTCACCACCGCATTGTCCACGAATCTCGAACCCGAAGATTATGTCGTGCAGTCGATGCCGGATGTCAGCCCGACCAAATGGCACCTGGCGCACACGACGTGGTTTTTCGAGACGTTTATTCTGAAAAAGTGGCTGCCGGGATATCACGCGGAAATTCCAGAGTACGCTTTCCTCTTCAATTCTTATTATAACGCCGCTGGCGATATGCACCGGCGCGACCTGCGTGGGTTGATCTCACGTCCGACGGTCAAGGAAGCGCAGCGGTATCGATCCTCAATCGATTCGCACATCGACGATCTGTTTTCTACCGCGGACGAAAAACTCCTCAATGAAATGGAGCCGATCCTGATTCTGGGCGTGCATCACGAACAGCAGCATCAGGAGTTGCTGCTCACCGACATCAAACACGTCTTTGCGCAAAATCCGCTCTATCCCGTTTTTCGCGAGCGTAAGATCGACAACGTCTCGACGGAAGCGGTGCCAATGCGCTTTCTCACTTTCGAGAAGACAACAGTTGAAATCGGTCATGACGGACGCGGATTCGCGTACGACAATGAAGGCCCGCGCCATCAGGCATTGATTCCCGCATTTTCACTCGCTTCGCGACCAGTGACGAACGGAGAGTATATCGCATTCATCAGCGACAACGGCTACGCGCGGCCGGAATTTTGGTTATCACTCGGTTGGATGACTGTAAACGAACAACGCTGGCAGGCCCCGCTTTACTGGACGAAACGCGACGGCAGATGGTGGAACTTTACTCTCTCGGGTTTTCTCCCCGTCGTGGAAAACGAGCCGGTTACCCACATTAGTTATTTTGAAGCCGATGCGTATGCCAACTGGGCGGGTGCGCGCCTTCCGACAGAGTTCGAATGGGAGCGTGCGGCGTTCGGTTGCCTGATCGCAGGCAACCTTGTTGAGAGCGAGAGATTTCATCCACAGGGACTGATCGCTCCAGCCCAAGATCAGCATCTTCACCAAATCTTCGGCGACGTTTGGGAATGGACACGCAGCGCTTACGCACCGTACCCGGGGTACCGCGCAGCAGCGGGCGCTCTTGGCGAATACAACGGAAAGTTCATGTGCAATCAGTACGTTTTACGCGGCGGCTCTTGCGCCACCTCGCATACACATATTCGCCGCAGTTACCGAAACTTTTTCCAGCCCGAGAAGCGCTGGCAATTCACTGGCATCCGGCTCGCGCACGACGCCGCATAAATTGCACTGGTAGCGCGCGACCGCCGGGCGCGCCGAGCGAACTTCTCATGACGACAACAAACTCACTGGCGAAACCACCAGCACGCGCAGCCGCTGCCGATCCAAATTTTCTCGCGGATGTGATTGCAGGTCTTTCCAGCAATTCGCGCACATTACCCTGCAAATACTTCTACGACGCCCGCGGAGCAGCGCTCTTCCAAAAAATCTCCGAACTTCCCGAGTACTACCTCACCCCTGCGGAGCTCCAGATTCTTGATCACTACGCTGGCCAAATCGCAAAGACGCTTGGCCCGGGAATCGAGTTGATTGGGCTCGGCACCGGTGCCGGAACAAAAACGCGCCTATTGCTCGAAAAATTGGAGGCGCCAGCCGCTTATATTCCTGTCGATATTTCAAAAAAACAGCTGGAACGATCTAGCGCGCTGTTTCGAAAAACTTTCCCGAAACTGGAAATCCTGCCGGTGTGCGCCGATTATCTCGAGCCGATCCGTTTGCGCTCGCCAGCCCGTCCAGCAAAGCGCAAGGTTGTCTATTTTCCTGGATCGACCATTGGCAATTTTGAACCAGATGACGCTCGACAGTTCTTGCTGCGCGTTGCGGCCTATTGCGGAAGCGACGGCGGGCTTCTCATCGGGGTCGACCTGCAGAAAGATCGACACACACTCGAGCGCGCTTACAACGACAGTGTCGGCGTGACCGCACAATTTAATTTGAATTTGCTCGCCCGCGCGAATCGCGAGCTTGGCGCCGACTTTGATCTGGAGCAGTGGCGACATCACGCGGTTTACAATTCAACTGAAGGCCGGATCGAGATTTATCTCATCAGCGAGAGCGACCAGGTCGTGCACGTTCAGGATCGTCAATTTATCTTTCGCGCTGGCGAAAAGATCACCACGGAATATTCTTACAAATATACGAAGAACAGCTTTACTGAACTCGCTCGCGCCGCGGGATTTGATTTCGCTCAAATGTGGTCTGACGATGCGGGCTGGTTTGGTGTTTTCTATTTTGTAGTGGCCATGACGTGACGCAGGCAATCCTGTCTGCGAGTATTGAACGTGCAGGCAGGATTGCCTGCATCACAGATGAAGGCGCTGGTCGAACTGGTTGAAGTCAGCAAGCGCTACAGCGACGCGCCGGCTTTGCAGCCGACAAATCTTTCCATAACGCGCAGCAAAACAACTGTTTTGATCGGGCCGAGTGGTTGCGGCAAATCGACTCTGCTGCGACTTATCATTGGATTGGTCGAACCTGATTCGGGCACAATCAGCTTTGACGGCTCACAAATCACAGCTGCCAACATCGATTTGTTGCGACGCCGGATCGGTTACGTGATTCAGGAAGGTGGTCTCTTCCCACACCTCACCGCGCGCGCAAACGTTGTGTTGATGGCACGTCATCTCGGCAAATCACACCCTGAAATGCGTGCGCGTTTGGAGGAACTATGCGACCTCACTCGCTTTTCAGGCAATCTGCTTGATCGATTTCCTCTCGAACTGTCCGGTGGTCAGCGGCAGCGGGTTAGTTTGATGCGCGCTCTAATGCTCTGGCCCGAATTGTTGCTTCTGGATGAGCCGCTCGGCGCGCTCGATCCCCTTGTCCGCGCGGCTTTGCAAAAAGACCTAAAGGAAATTTTCGCGCGCTTGCAACAGACGGTGCTGTTCGTCACCCACGATTTGGCAGAAGCAATCTATTTTGGCGATGAAATCGTCCTCATGAACGAAGGCCGCGTCGTGCAAAAAGGCACGGTCCCTGATCTCTGTGACAAACCAATTGATCCTTTCGTGTCGGAATTCATCAACGCACAACGCGGGCTCGTGAATCTATGAATCAAATCAGCAGAGCAAGAACGCAGGACACAGCTGAATCTGGAAACCAGGAATCCGGGAAAGGAAATTCAGCAATTCCATTTTGCCTGCTTTCCTGGCTTCCAGATTTCCTTCTGATTCTTTGCTGCTTGCCTGTCTTCCTGATTCATCCTGCGTCTGCTGGGCCGGTTGTAATCGGCTCGAAAAAATTCACTGAGTCGTACGTTCTGGGCGAAATCGCAAAACGCGCATTGAACGAGGCTGGGACCCCAGCGGAGCATCGCCAGGGCATGGGCGGCACTATCATTCTCTGGCAAGCATTGCGTGGCGGGCAGATCGACGCTTATCCGGAGTACACCGGTACCATCGCGCAGGAGATTCTGAAAACGGACCGCGCATTATCGCTCAATGAAATCCGGGATTCGCTTGCAAAGTTTGGCGTCGCCACGACCGAATCGCTTGGATTCAACAACACGTATGCGCTGGTCATGCGCCGCGGTGAAGCGCAGCGACTCGGCGTCCGCACAATCAGTGATCTGCGGAGTCATCCTGAGCTAAAGATCGGGCTCACCCACGAGTTTTTAGATCGACGTGACGGGTGGCAACCGTTGCGTCAGCGGTACGGGCTGCCACAACAGAACGTGATTGGAATCGATCACGCGCTGGGGTATGCCGCTCTCGCCAACGGCTCAATCGAGGTCAAAGACGCCTACTCAACGGACGCGAAAATTGCTGAGAACGATCTCGTCGTGCTTGAGGACGACCTGAAATTTTTCCCAAATTACGACGCTGTATTTTTGTTCCGCTCATCGCTGCGACCAGATGCAGTCGCTGCGTTGCGCCGGCTTGAAGGAACACTGGACGAAAGGCGCATGACGACGCTTAACGCCGAAGCCGAACGCACAAGAAATTACACGCGGGCCGCGAGCCTTTACTTTGAGAGCAGTGGACAAACTCCCGGCGAATCGTTTGCCCACAAACTGTCGCGGTGGACGCTGCGTCATCTGCAACTGGCCGGCGTGTCGCTGGTGTTGGCCGTGCTGATCGGAATTCCGCTGGGGATTTTTGCAAGTCGCGGCGGCCCAATCGGGCACGCGATCCTTGGTTTCGCCAGCGTGGTACAAACAATTCCGTCGCTGGCGTTGCTTGCACTTCTGGTTCCCCTGCCCTTTTTTGGGATCAGCATCCGCACAGCAATCGCCGCCCTTTTTCTTTACGGATTATTGCCGATCGTACGCAACACCGCCAGCGGTCTGCAGGATATTCCGCGATCATTGCGCGAATCGGCTGTCGCGCTGGGACTCAGTCCTGCAGCGCGACTCTGGCAAATTTATCTGCCGATGGCGTCCCGCCCGATTTTGTCGGGAATTAAAACCAGCGCTGTGATCAGTGTCGGAACAGCCACTCTTGCCGCGTTGATCGGCGCAGGCGGGCTCGGCGAGCCGATCCTGAGCGGACTGAATTTGAACGATCACGTCACGATTTTGCAAGGAGCGATTCCTGCCGCGCTACTTGCGCTAATCGTGCAATGGCTTTTCGATTTGCTCGATCGCGTTTTAATTCCAAAAGGGTTGCGTCTCTAGAGTAGCGCGAGCGTTTCGCTTGCGCGTGCCCGGGGTCGCAGGCGGGGAAGGTTGCGCTACATTAATAAATGCCCATCACCTCCATCAACCCGGCGACAGGCGAAAAGCTGAAGGATTTTCCCGTGTTTGACGAGGCGGAAATTGAAAAGCGATTGCAATGCGCTGAGCACGCGTTTTTTCATTATCGCCGCCAACCGTTCGAGAAGCGCACACAGCTCATGATGGCGGTCGCTTCATTGCTGCACGACGAGAAAGACGAACTGGCCCGGATCATCACGCTGGAGATGGGAAAGTTGTTCCGAGCCGCCATGGAAGAGGTGGGGAAATGCGCGCGCGCTTGTCGGTTTTACGCTGAGAATGGTGAGCGCTTTTTAGAAGATGACGCCGCGCAGACCGATGCCGCGCGCAGTTATGTGCGCTACGAACCGCTTGGTCCGGTGCTTGCGATTATGCCGTGGAATTTTCCGTTCTGGCAGGTGTTTCGATTTGCCGCGCCCGCCTTGATGGCGGGAAACGTGGGAGTTCTAAAACATGCCGCCAATGTGCCGCAATGCGCTCTGGCGATTGAGAGAATTTTCTGTCGCGCTGGTTTCGAAGAAGGCGTGTTTCAGACGCTTCTGATCGAAGCGAAACAAGCGGAAAAAGTGATCGCCGATCCACGCGTGAAAGCGGTGACGCTCACCGGCAGCGAAAAAGCCGGAAGCGAAGTGGCGAGCATTGCCGCGCGACAAATCAAAAAAAGTGTGCTTGAGCTCGGCGGCAGCGATCCGTTCATCGTCATGCCGAGTGCAGATTTCGAAACGGCGGTCAAAACCGCAGTCAAAGCGCGGACCATTAACAGCGGACAATCGTGCATCGCAGGAAAAAGGTTTCTGGTCGCCGACAAAATTTATGACCGGTTTCTTGACGAATTTGTTCAGGGCATGCGTGAGTTGAAAGTTGGCGATCCATTCGACGAGACGACAGAAATTGGTCCGCTCGCAACAGAACAAATCCTGGAAGGCGTACATGGGCAGGTGCAAAAATCGATCGCGCTCGGCGCAAAATTGTTGACCGGCGGAAATCGAATTCACGGCCCGGGATTTTTCTATGAACCAACAGTTCTTGTCGATGTACCGAAGGAATCGCCGGCATATCGCGAAGAAGTGTTCGGGCCGGTCGCGTCTGTTTTCCGGGTGCGTGATACTGCCGACGCGATTGTGCTTGCGAACGACAGCGTCTTCGGCCTCGGCGCCAGCGCGTGGACCAACGATCCTGCCGAGCGAGAACTATTCGCGTCCGAATTGGAGACAGGAATGGTTTTCATCAACGCCATGGTCGCATCAGATCCACGTCTGCCATTCGGCGGTGTGAAGCGTTCCGGTTTCGGTCGCGAACTCGGCGCTGCGGGCATCCGCGAATTCACAAACGCCAAAACGATCTGGATTTCATAAGTAGGGCGCGACCTTTCCCATTGCGCTGACGCTTTGCTTTCACGCATTCTTCGCGAATGCGTAAACCAGTGCGCGCTTCCATCCTTGCTCAGCACCCGCCTGGTTTTCGCCCGCGCCGCGGACTGAACTGGGCCTTTATCGGCTTGCTCTACACGTCGTTTTACATGTGTCGGTACAATCTGCCGCTAGCCAGCAGCGAAATCAGGAATGAGCTGGGATTCAGCAAGGCGCAGATCGGGTCGATCATAACGACGGCGCTGCTCGCCTACGCTTGTGGGCTAATCTTCAACGGCGTTCTAGCTGATCGCCTCGGTGGAAAACGGGCCATGCTCATCGGCGCGGCGGGCACCATCATCATGAACGTCACGTTCGGCATCGCATCATTTTGGGGCCTGTTGTGGCTGTTCGCGTTGATTCGAGGAATCGACGGTTACGTCCAGGCGTTCGGCGCCCCTGGCATGGTGAAGATTAACGCAGCGTGGTTTCGTCACACTGAGCGCGGCGGATTTGCCGGCATCTTTGGATTCATGATCAACCTCGGCCGATTTGGAATCAACAATCTCGGCGCGGCACTGCTGGCCGGTTTTGTTTTCCTTGGCCTAATCCGGATTCCGCCGTTGCATTGGCGTTGGCTGTTTTGGATTCCCGCCGGAATCGCGCTCGTCGTGGCGCTTTGCATGGCGCTGATCGTGAAAGACACGCCGGAACAAGCCGGTTTTCCTCCGGTAAATCCCGACGAAGAACACGGCGGCCATGTGCAGGTCGGCGCCATCGATGTGTTCAAGATCATCGTCACAAATCCGGTGGTCTGGATCGTAGCCTGCGCATACGCATGCACCGGCGCGGTCCGTCAGGGCATCGACCAATGGTTCCCGTTGTTCATGCGCGAAGTGCATCACGTCAATTTTCAATCGTCGCAATTTCAAATACTTGCCGCGTCAATCCCGTTCGTGGCTTCCGCGGGTTCACTGATCTCCGGATTCGTTTCCGACAAACTTTTTCATGGGCGTCGCGCCCCAGTCGCGGCGTTTATCTACTTCCTGGAAACGGGAGTCATTCTCGCAGCAGCGCAGTTTCACTCAGTCAATGCCGCGATCCTCTTCTTGGTTTTGATTTCGCTCACAGCGAACTCCACGCACTCAATTTTAGGGACTGCCGCCGCCATGGACATTGGCGGCGCAAAAATGGCCGGGTTTACCGCCGGCGTGATCGATTCGTTCCAATATTTTGGCGGAAGCCTGGCCGGTTATTTTCTGGGCGTGCTCCTCGATCGAAGCTGGGGCAGTTATTTTTATTTCATGGCGCCATTCGGTATTATCGGCGGCGTATTAATGCTATCGATTCTCGGCCGCGTCAGTTTGGCCAAATGGCCGCGCCCGGTCGCCTCACCGGAGTAAAACGCCGGAGGCTGCACAGATTAAAAATCTGTGTTCCGAACGGTGAGTCAACGGATCCGACGCGTGGCGGAGGCCATGGCCAGTAACAGAAACCTGCGCCGCACTTGTCAAATCTTGAATGTTTAGATGCGACCCCAATTAGAACTCCCGGTTACCAAAAACCCCATTGTTTGGTCTTCATTATCCAAAGACCGAGTAGCAGATTTGTAATCGCGTGCGTCAACACGCATGACGCCAGGCTCCTTGTTCGATAGGCGACTCCGTTGTAAATCGCGCCGGTAAGAAGCGCCGCCGGCCAATCCGGCGGCGAATGCGAAACTCCGAAAATGACGGTCACAATCGCGAATGACGGCCGGGAGAACGTTCCGAATGGCACCCGCTCGAAATCTTCTTTGATAAAAAAGCGCAGCAGCAGGCCGCGCCAGAAAATTTCTTCGATAACCGGCACGACCACGGCCAGGCGCATAAAACGCAGGGCGACGGTCGCCCAATAGACAGACGGCTTCGCGGCGAAGACGTCCGGATTGAATCCGCTGGTACGCGCATAGAATCCGAAGAAGGCCTGCGGCGAAATCCAGATTAACCAAACCACGATGCCGCTGCCGATCGAAAACATAACGTGCCTGGGACGTTCGAAGCGATAGTCGCGCCAAAACCAGACGAGCACCGCGCCGCAAAGAATCGTTTGGCTGGGATATATCCAGAACTCAGAGGCGCTGAACCAAAATCGGCCGCCAACCTTGCGCAGGAGACTGCCCAGCACCAAGAGAATAATAAATGTCATCATGGGCAGCGCGAAGGCCAGCAATTTTCGTTTGTTCGGCATGTTATTTGCAGAACTCCTTGTGAATGATTCCAGACCCTAAGGGCAAGAGCGAATCAGTAAAAAGCGATCCCGGCGACTTCGATCGCGTTCTCGAACTCGAGCTGCTTCAAAAGCAGGCCGCCTGGCTACGGACAAACGCGCGTTATCGAGCGATGGGCGCGTTGAGTTTGGTTTTGTTGTTTCTGATTGTTACCGGCTCAGCCGTGGACGCTTTTTTTTCTCTTCTCAACCTTGAGCGCACGGCATCGATAGCACCATCAACCAACATCGATGACGAGGCCCGCGGAATGAAGCTGTGCGGGATCGCCTCCAGCCGGCGCCTCAGGATGCAGCCAGAACTCGCCCACTGACTTCGCCGAAGCCGATGCGATAACCACCGCCCTGTGAATAGCCTGTGATGGAGAGAGTGTCGCCGTCCTCGAGCCATTTACGACTCTCGCCATTCGGCAGCTTTAACGGATTCGCGCCGCGCCAGGTCAATTCCAGCATGCAGCCGCGCGATTCTTCCGTTGCGCCGCTGATGGTGCCGCTCGCGAGCAAATCGCCCGGTTCCAGATTACAGCCGTTCACGGTGTGATGGACCAGCTGCTGCGCGATGCTCCAGTAAAGATTTTGAAAATTTGTTCGGGTGATGACGTGCGGCGCGTTCATCGACGAAGTTTGCAGGCGCGCTTGGAGGTGAATGTCGAATGTGAAATCGCTTTTTGCGCGCAAGTACGGGAGCGGCCCGGGATCCTGCGGTGGCAGCGGCTTACGGAATGGCTTGAGCGCTTCCAGCGTAACAACCCACGGCGAAATGCTGGTGCAAAAGTTCTTCGCTAGGAACGGACCCAGCGGCTGGTATTCCCATGCCTGAATGTCGCGCGCGCTCCAGTCGTTCATCAAGACGAAGCCGAAGATGTGATCCATCGCGCGATCGATCGGCACCGGTTCGCCGAGCGAGTTTCCGGGTCCGATCAGGAATGCCATTTCCAGCTCATAATCGAGGCTTTTCGTCGGGCCGAATGTCGGCACTGAAGCGTCGAGCGCCTTCGTTTGACCCTGCGGCCGACGCACATCCGTGCCGCTGACAACGACCGAGCTGGCGCGTCCGTGATACGCCACGGGCAACCATTTCCAGTTCGGCATCAGCGCGTTTTCCGGTCCGCGCAGCATCGTGCCAACGTTGTGCGCATGATGATACGACGAATAGAAATCGGTGTAGTTGCCGATTCGCGCGGGGAGTTTCATCACGACGTCTTTTTGCGCCTGGAAAACTTTTTCGCGCAGCCGCGCGTCATCGCGAAGCGTTGCGGTGTCCCCAGAGAGAAGGTGTTGCAGGATCTCACGCGTCTTGCGCCACGCGCGCCGACCGAGCGCGAGAAATGAATTCAGCGAATCCTCGGAGAATACCTTTCGGCCATGAGTCTCCGGTGAGCGAAAATGACCGAGCTCTTCAAGCACGGAAAGATCGACAATCAAATCGCCGATGGCAACTCCGACACGCGGTTTACCTTCTTTCGGTTGGAAGATCCCAAAGGGAAGGTTCTCCAGAGGAAAATGCGAACCGACTGGAACGTCGACAAAACTACGCAAAGGCAAACTCATCAGGGTGATTTAACCACGAAGAACACGAAGGCCACGAAGAAAATTCAGAATCACCTCAAAGAAGTTCGTGATCTTCGTGTCCTTCGTGGTGATCAAAGAAGTCCGAGAGCGTGTAGATCTTCACGGGGCTCGTCGAAGCTGCAACTACCGAACGACACGACGAATTTCCGACGATATTGCAGCCGTTTTATGTCGATCTTCCATTCGCGCCAGGCGAAAAAATCTTCGGTAAAGGAAAACGAATCCACATTCTCATCCTCGAGCATGACGGCGGTCTGGTGCGCATCCCATCGGTGCTCAGCGGCAAGGACAGCGGCCCCGAGCACATTGAGAAATCCGTACATCTTTGTTTTCACTTCATCGCGAAATTGGCGGATGGGATGATGCAGACCTGCTGTAAACTTGATCGGGAGCTGATGCGTGGCTGGGGTCACCAGCGCCCTGGCAATCTGCGCCGAAGTGGGGAACGCGTCCGGCGTCACTCCGCCGGTGCGCAATTTGTAACCAAAGCTCGCCACGTCCGCGTCGGAGTTGTGTTCGGCCAGCAACGCGATGCTTTGCTCCGCTCTCTCCGGCGGCGCTTCCCAGAAGACTGGCAAATTGCCGAGAAGCGATCTTGCTTCCTTGAACAATGCAAGATCGGTCCCAGCCCGACCGGCCTGATCATGCGGTAAAAACATCTCCAGGTGACTAATCGATACGAGATCGACATTGTGTCCGGATAACGAACGGATGGCCTCAGCCGCTTTGGCGAGCGCTCGACCAAACGCCACCGCATTGCTCGTCTTCGGGCCCAGGGCGGCGACACGTAGCGGATGCGAAGGATCGAACTGCTCAAGCAGTTGTTTTGCGGAATCGAATTGTTCAATGGCAAGAACGAAGTCACCGAGCATCCACGCTTCAGGCGAGCGGACATATTGCGCCTGATTCCGCAGTGCTGGTTCGAGCGCAAGGCTGCACGGCGGAAACATTCCCGCATAGTCGATCGAATGACGCAGTAGCGCCTGAAGGGACGCGGCCGGCATGGTAGGGACTGAACCGTGCGTTCGCAGTTCGGCCGGGTCAAATGGCTAGTCACGGCAGCTTAATGAGAACGCTCGACTTTCTTCCCGGAAGGCTGTAGAAACCGCTGTTTAATGGCAACCACCGAGTCAATTTCAGGCCTTGAGCTGATAGTGTGCGCGTGCGGGGTACAGGAATACACCGCAAAGGACGCAATCGATGCGGCGATGTTCAGAGGTGAATTGGACGACAAATGGAAAAAATTCCTTCATGACGTCGCGGCCGAAGACCACGCAGACCAACTGGATCTCGACGTGGATGAGTCCGCCGTCTCTGCGGCGGCAGAAGCGTTTCGCTACAAACACGATTTGATCACAGCAGAGGAGACGGAAGCCTGGCTGACCAATCGCGGCCTGACGTTCGATAACTTCAGCGACTATTTTACTCGTCGATATTATGCCGACACGGTTCGTGAAGAGGTCGTTCCGGACGAAGTAGAATATCACTCTGCATCGCCTGACCTGCAACAGTTGTTCGCGGCGGATTTGATCATGTCCGGCGAAATGGAGCGGATGATCAAGGATCTAATGTGGCGCCTCGCTGCCCGCTGCGCTGAGACAGATCTAACTCCGGAGGCGATCGCGGCCCAAGAACGCACCTTTTGGGGACAGCACAAAGTGAAGCAAGTACAACTGGCAAGTTGGCTGAAAAAAGTGGGGCGCGATTCGAAGTGGTTTAATGAAATGCTTGTTCTCGAGGCAGCGTACGGCAAACGTCGTGATACCCTGCTTGTCGCGCACGCACGTCAGCGCGAACTGGCGACGTTGCGATTGCAGCTCACCCGAGTCGAGATCGAAGTGATCGAGTTGGAGTCGCGCGATGCCGCCGGGGAAGCGCTGTTTTGTGTGCACGAAGATGGCATGTCGATGGAAGAAGTCGCCGCTGAGAGCCGCTATCCTTATCGGCGCGCGGACTTCCTTCTCGAAGATATTCCCATCGATTCGCAGCAGAAATTGCTCAGCGCTTCAGCCGGGGACATCCTGGAACCGACTGCGCGCGGCGACGGGTTCGAACTGTGTCGCGTCATTAATAAGATTGAGCCACGGGCAGACGATCCGGCCGTTCAATCGCGACTCGATCAACGACTGCTCGAGAGGCATTTCTCCGAGCTTACGAGCAGATACACCGAGCGTCGGCTCGGCGGCGTTTCAAACCCCGCAGAATGAAAGCACAGGACAGCGAAATTCTCCGGCGCTCATCGGTGTTTCGTTTTGTTTCCGATGAACATTTCGCCGCGATCGAACCACTCCTTCAGGAAGAACACTATGAATTCGGCGATTTGATCGTGAAACAGGACGATCCGGCGGATTCATTTTACGTTCTGACGCAGGGCCGCGCGCGCGCGCTCAAGATAAAACCGGATGGCGAGGAAATTCCCTTGGGAGTGTTAAAGCCGGGCGACTCCTTCGGGGAAGCCGCCCTGTCGGAGGGCGGGACGCGAAATGCCACCGTGCGGTGCAGCACCGCGGTGGATGTTTTGCGTATCGACCGTGACGATTTTCTGGAGCTCGTCGGCCGTGTGCCCGACCTGAAACAATTCGTCGAGAGCACCGGCCGAAATCGGGCGCTGCAAAGTTTCCTTTATCAGTTCAGCAATTTCGGACGGCTGCCGACGCTCGTCTTGCGAAGCATGATCGACAGGTTAAAACCGGTGGCTTTTGAAAAGGGAAAGTTGATCATCCGCGAAGGAGACGATGCCGGTCCTCTTTACATTTTGCAGAAAGGGAGGGCACGCGCGTTCGCCGGCGTGGACGGAATGGAACGGAACCTGGCGTTTTATCGTGAAGGTGATTTCTTCGGTGAATTGTCGATCTTAAATGGTTCGCCGCGTGCCGCGTCCGTCCAAGCTTTCACCGACTGCGAATTGCTTTCGCTTGAGCCGAAGGCCGTCCGCGAATTGCGCCGCAGATTCCCCGAATTCGACAAACTCCTCAGCGAGCGCCTCTCACTCTACCAGGCGAAGACGGAAG
>Ga0126381_100003632_pt1 | contig 16744 bp, 17 predicted proteins | sample PanSoiMetPlot_28_FD_96465 | JGI IMG/M metagenome (GOLD analysis project Ga0126381, IMG submission 96465) | Tropical forest soil microbial communities from Panama - MetaG Plot_28 | ecosystem: Environmental > Terrestrial > Soil > Tropical forest > Bulk soil | place: Panama | collected 2016-02-17 | reverse complement strand
GGTGGCCATCAACTCGATCGCGCGCGCGCGTCCGATGATGCGCGAAATTCGTTGCGTGCCGCCCGTGCCCGGAAGCACGCCAAGATTCACTTCCGGAAGACCGATCTTCCCGCCTTCCTTTTTTGCGATGCGGATATCGCAAGCCATCGCGATCTCCAGGCCTCCGCCCACGGTGTGCCCATTTAATGCTGCGATGACAAGCTTCGGCGTCTGCTCCAGCCTCGAGAGCGTCTCATTGGCATGCAGGCAGAAATAATATTTGAACGTCGGATCCGCCTTCGTCAGCATCGGGATGCTCGCGCCCGCGGAAAAGAATTTATCACCGGCGCCGCGCAGTACGACAACGTGAACGCCTTCGTCCATCCGCGCGCGCAAAATTGCGGCATCCAGCTGCTGCATCATCTCGTACGTGTACGTATTTGCCGGCGCGTCATCCATCTGAATGATGGCCAGTCCGCCATCGGTCTCATACTTGATCAGCTCCTTCTGCTCTACCAGGGTCGTTGTCGCCATTCTCTTTTCTCCGTTTCGTATTCCGTTGAATTGAATCGAAATTGAAATCGAAACTAACCTGCCGCTCGCCCCGCCACTTCAATTCCATTGCGCGTAACGCAAGTTGTTTTGAGTTCTGGCATCTCGCGTCCCTCCGCCATCACTCCATGCAAAAACATCCCGGCAATCGTCTCAGCCAGCGAGTCTGCCTGCGGGTCCGTATCCGGCCGGTGCCAGGTATGGATCCAGTTCATCATCCCGAATAGCGAGAGCACCGCCACTCGCGAATTCATCCGCCGCGCAAGCCCACTCTTGCGCATCTCCTCAAAAATTCCCAGCGCCATCGAATAATAACGCCGCTTAACTTCCAGCACTTCCTTACGATACTCCCCTTCGAGCGCCTCGTCCTCGTGTGTCAGCACCTTCATTTCCACCGGATGCCGCAGGAAGTAATCCAGATGATTCTGCACCAGGGCCCGCAATTTTTCGACCGGATCGTGCAAGCCCTTCAAGCGTTTCTCCAGCCGCGCCACAATCGTCTTGAAGGTGAACAGCTGAATCAGATACAGCAGCTCCTGCTTGCTCTTTATGTAGTAATACATTCCCGCGAGTGAGATCCCGCTGGACCGCGAAATATCCCGAATCGACGCCCCTTCGTATCCCTTTTCACAGAATACCTGTGCGGCGTGACGCAATATCAGCTGCTGCTTGGAGAGTGAAACGCGCGGAACGCGCGAATGGTTGCGGAGTTTTGGCATCAATCGGCAGTCGCCTTGAGGCAAGTTTACTTGTCGAACGTTCGTTCGAAAATGCAGCATACGAGACCGCCGCGGCTCTGTCAAGAGCCCACTTTCTGCCGGCTTCCTTCGATGGCCGGCCCTAAATTCCTGCATCCCGGAGACTTGCCCTCTCGTCTAATTAGTTGTGATCGTGTCGACCCTAACATCCTTCAGCGCACTAGAAACCCGTGCTACCCTTCTCTTTCCAGATAGCCCTCGGATCGGAATAGCACTATGAGCGTGCCCAAAATGAATCCCGTCGAACCGCCAGCGCACGCGCTGCCGTCCACGGTCGTCAAAGACGACGAGCCCGTTCTCGTCGCGGCAGCCAAAGCCGGCGATATCTCCGCCTTCGAAACCCTCGTCGGCCGCTACGAGCGGAAAATCTTCCGCCTCGCGCAGAACATCACCCAGAACCGCGAAGATGCCGAAGACGCCATGCAGGAGTCGTTCCTGAAAGCCTTCGAGCACCTTGGCGAATTTCAAGGCAATTCCCGCTTCTACACCTGGCTCGTCCGTATCGCCGTCAATCAGGCCTTGATGAAGCTGCGCAAGCGCCGCCCGAACCAGGTCTCGCTCGACGATGAAATCGATACCGGCGAAGAGCTGATTCCCCGCGACGTGGAAGATTGGGGACCTTCGCCCGAAGACCGCTACGAGCAATCGGAACTTTCCAACATTCTCACCTCAACAATTTCCGAACTCGACCCATCTTTTCGAGTCGTTTTCCAACTTCGCGACATCGAAGAATTGTCTACCGAAGAGACGGCAGAAGCGTTGGGCTTGTCAGTTCCGGCGGTGAAGTCGAGATTGCTTCGAGCGCGCCTCAAGCTGCGGCAGAAATTGAATCGGTATTTTAAACGGAGTGAAAATTCGTGAATTGCAGGAACATCGTAAGAGAACTTTCCAACTACCTCGACGAAGCGCTCGACTCCACGCTGAAAGCCTCTATCGAAAAACACCTCGAACATTGTGAAGACTGCAAAGTGGTGGTGGACACGACCAAGCAGACGATCCAGATCTATTGCAACTCCGAGCCCGCTCCTCTGCCGGAGGATACGCGCCAGCGGCTTCGCGATGCGCTGAAGAAGCGGCTTCGCGGCGTTCGGGTCTAGACGCCTCGCGCTTCCCCGAATCGGGCTTCCTTCTCCCACATCGGAATTTCTCTTCCTATTTTTCTTTCCCGGGCCAGCTCGTAGATTTGCCCGGCCACCACAATATCTTCGATCGCGATTCCGTTTGATTTGAACAGCGTAATCTGTTCAGGATTCGTCCGCCCCGGCGTTTTGCCGGCCACAATGTCCGCCAGCTCTGCCACCGCGTTCCAGCGCGCGGCGTCCTGGCCGAAAGCGTGAATCAAATCGCCTGCTTCCATCTTGGATTGTTCCCGCGAGTCCACGGCAATCACGTCACAGCGCCCCACCGCCTCCGTGTCCAGTTCCCGCTTCTGCGGAAAATTCGCCCCGATCGCGTTGATATGCGTCCCCTTTTTCAGCCATCGGCCTTCGACTACAGGATTTGTGGAGGTCGTCGAAGTAATCACAATATCCGCTTCGCGAACCGCTTCTTCCGCGTTCGCCGCGGACCTTACCGGCACCTTCAGCCTCGCCGACATCTCCGCAACGAACCGCTCGCGCCGGTCTGCATCCCGGCTACAAACCCGCACTTCCCCGAGCTTGCGCACCAGCGACACGGCCTCCAGCTGCGTCCGCGCCTGCAACCCCGTGCCAATCATTCCCACCACTCGCGAATCCTCTCGCGACATCCACCGAGTCGCCACTCCGCTCGCCGCTCCCGTACGCACTTGCCCCAGAAAGTCCGCTTCGATCACCGCCGCCAGATCACCCGTCGTCACATTGAATAGCGGCACCAGGAAGCGCAGCCCTTCCTTCGCGCTCGAGTAAATCTTCAACCCCATGTAACCGCCCGTCCCATCCGCAGCGGCCATGTAATGCAGATAGCTTTTGCCGGGAATGTGCAATCTCTGGCGGGAATGCACGATCGCGTTTCCGGTGGCCAACCTGCGAAACGACTCTTCCACAGCCGCGATTGCCGCAGGCATCGTCAGAAGCCCTTTCACGTCGGATTCCGTCAGCAACAACGCCATGTCCGTTCGCCTCAACCGGGATGTTATCCCATCCCAATCGGTTTCGCGAGGCACCGTCTTCATCCACTCCTCGCGCAATCAAGACGACCTCCGGTCATCTTCCGGTACCGGTATCGTCCGCGCTAACTTGACACGGCACCCATCCAGGCATAGGTTATGCCCCTGATTCTCGCGCTGGTTCCCTTGGCATTTTTTCGCGTGACGGGTTCCTGGGCTGCCCGGCCTCGCATTCGGCGAGAAAGCCGCGGAACGATTCGCGCGGAAGCGGAATCGCCATAATGTCGTTTCAAACGGCCTTAAAGCGTCTTCCAGCCATAACCCCGCCCCCGAAAACCGGCAAGGACTTCCCTCAACTCTTCCTCACGCTGGCCACTTGTTTCCTCGCGGGAATTTTGGGACTCAAGCTCACCATTCTCAATCCTCCCGTGTCGCCTGTCTGGCCGCCAGCCGGCGTTGGGCTCGCTGCTATGCTCCTTCTTGGATACCGCGTTTGGCCGGCGATTTTCATTGCCTCATTTTTTGTGTGCGAGGTGGCCGCCACGCCCCTGCATGCCTCCGCGGCGATTTCGGTGGCTAACACACTCGAAGCCTTCGTAGCCGCGTATCTGGTCAACAGGTTTGCGCGTGGAATTAAGGCTTTTGACACGGCCCAAAGCGTTTTCAAGTTCATTCTAGCCGCGTGTGTGCTGAGTCCCACCGTCGGCGCCACCATCTGCTTCGCTTACCTCTACCCCGCTGGCGTGCCGCAAGGGCCCGACAAAGGCATCATGTGGCTCACCTGGTGTATGGGGGACGGAATCGGCATCCTCCTCTTCGCTCCATTTCTTATCCTGATTTTTGGCTCTCCGCATCACCGGCTATCCAAGCGCGAGGCCTTGGAACTTTCCGCAATGACCATCGGTCTGATCGTGGTCTGTTTGACCGTCTTCGGGCCCTTTTCTGCTTTCGTTCACGAGAAGCAGCTCTTGCAGGAGTGGGTTTGCGTTCCGTTTCTGGTTTGGGCTGGTTTTCGCTTCTGTCAGTTGGAGGCGGCCGGAACAACTCTTCTCATGTTTGGACTGGCTATTTGGGGCACCTTTCACGGATACGGCCCCTTTGTCAGCCCTGACTCTAATCTCTCCATGATGATCCTCGCCGCGTTTGTGGGCGTCACCGGCACTGCGACCCTCGCAATTGCCGCCACTTTATCCGAACGCCGGCACCTGGAAGAGGGGCTCCTCGGCCTGCAAAGCATTCTCCATGCCACGGTTGACGGAAAGACGCGCGATTTGACGGCCACCATAGAGACCCTTCAAGCCGAAGTCGCCGAAAGAATGGTTGTCGAGAGCGACCTTCGGGAAAGCAACGCTCGCTTCGAGCAACTTGCGGCGGCTATATCCGATGTCTTTTGGCTTATGGACATCACAAATATGCGCCTCTTGTACATCAGCCCGGCCTACGAGGCTATCTGGGGACGCCCTTGCAGCACTATATACTCCGACCCCCACTCCTGGCTCGATGCCGTTCATCCCGATGATCACGATCGTGCGCTCACCTTTTTCGACCAGGAAACCCTGGAGACCCACTACGACGCGGAATACCGCATCGTGCGGCCCGACGGCGAAATTCGTCACATCTGGGACCGCGGCTATATCATCCGCGATGAAAATGGACGGGTTGCGCGCATCGCCGGCCTCGCCAGCGATATCACCCAGCTCAAACGCCTCCAGGAAGAGCTTCAGCAAGCCCAAAAATCCAGGGAAACGGGATTGACACAGACCTAAATTTTATTTAAAAACACTACGGGAGACTTAACGCCATGATGATTGGGAATCGGCTCAGAGCAATTCGTGAAGAGAAAAATCTTTCGCAAGGCGATATCGAACAGCGTACAGGTTTGCTTCGCTGCTACATTTCCCGCGTAGAGAACGGTCACACAGTGCCGGCTATCGAAACGCTGGAGAAGCTGGCGCGAGCCTTGGACATTCCGCTCTACCAACTCTTCTACGACGGCGATAAGCCGCCCGCTCTTCCCAACGCCTCTTCCAAGAAGCCGGCGGAGAAGGACTGGGCCAGTTCCGGAAAATGGTCGCGCTTCATGCTCCGCGTGCAGGATCTTGTAGGACGGATGGATCCGCGCGATCGTCAGCTGCTTCTCTTCATGACCGAGAAGATGGCCCGGAAGTAGCTCGAATACCGGTCAGAAGTTCGCTCGGTATCGCAGCACGCGCGCCAGGGGTTGATCGAGGAGCACCAGTTCTCCACGTGGGCTTACGGCCAGTGCCGGCGCCGGCCGGAATGCCTGTCCCAACTGCGGCGCGAGATCCTGGTCGAACAGTGGCTTCCCTGCAATCGTCCAAACGTGCGCCACTCGCCCGTCTGCATCCATCGCAAAAATACTTGTCCGCGAAACCGCGAACTGGGAGCTGAGCCGCCCTGCACCGCCGCCCGGTGCCAGCTTTATTTCAGAGACAAGCTGCCCGCCATCGGTGAATCGCATGATTCGGCTTCCATGCTCGTCAAATATGTAGAGATTCCCGTCCGGTCCCATGACTACCGGCCCCCAGTGATTTCCCGCGTCGCCGGTGCCAGCCACCGGTTCCCACGACTGCGTAAGCCGGAAGCGAGGTGAGTAGGTGTCCAGCTTTCCGCTTCCTGAATTCAACACATAAATCGAATCATCGCTCCCCGCTGCCACACTGACGAATCCTTCCTTGCCGGGCCGGGTCTTCAGGTGCAACTCGCGGTGAATATCCTTTTCGCCTCCGGGGTAAATCACGAATACGCTTGCGCGAACCGGGTCGGAAACGTAAATGTCGCCGTCGCTATCCACCGCAATCCACTGCGGGTGTTTCAGCGCGTCCTCCGTGAAGGACAGCAACGGTGTTCCCTGCCAGTCGAATTTGTGAATGAACTGGCTCCCCGCATCGGCGATATACACATTGCCGAGCGGATCGGTCGCTATGCTCACCGGCTCCGATAGCTGTCCCGGGCCGCCGCCTCGTACCCCAAATTGACCGACGAATTCCAAAGCCGGCGCGGGCGGCAGAGATGATTTCGCTTCCGTCGAAGTTTGCGAACAGCCGGAGAGAGCCGCAACAAGGATGCTCGTCAGAAGACCCGTGACAGCGTTACACCCAATGCGAAGGGGCATACTCACAAGAATTTATCGCATCTCAGCGCGAGTTTGGCGCCGAATCGCGCCCGATGGAACGCGTTAATCAATGCGTGTGTGTTCGCGGCGCCCGCGCTTTTCGAGGCTTCGTCTCGCCGGCTTGCTTAACGCGCCGCACGATGGTCTGGCGCATCACGTAGTCGCGCTGAGCTGGCGCGCCAGTGCTGAGGTCCATGAACGAAAACTTCGTCTCGCCAGCTTGCGGTGAATCTTTCACCTCCACCGGCAGCTTTCCGCACACGCCGCTCTCCACGTATGCCGTCTCATAACGCTGGCGCTTTTTCCCCCACGTGTACACACGCAGCGTTGAAAAATCGCACGGTTGCCCTTCCGGGCCGTGCGCTCCCAGCAGCAGGTATTGCGGCCTTTCCTTTCCGGTGGCGTCGGCCACTTTATTCAGCTCTGACCACGACACGATCCGCATTCCTGCCGAGCTTGCATAATCGGGCAGCGGTTGCGGCACATCGAGGTCAATGAAGTGGCCGAGAATCCAGCCCGAGACCGAATCCTTATCCGAGGTTTGTGCGCGGACCAGCCACCAATCCTCTTTTCGTGCCGCGGGCTCACTGGCCTGTTCTTCGGAAGCCGGCGCGGCACTATTCGTGGGGACATCCACGGCCCGGCGTTCGAAAATTTGAAGCGGAATGTTCTTGTTGAGCTGGCGCAGGCGCACTCCATCGCGGCCCGCGTCTACTCGCAGATTCGTAAGGGCTCGCGTGCGGCCACGCGCCTGAACCGGGAGCGACGATGTCCGCTTTCCGAGATCCGCAGCCTTTTGCCAGATATCCGTGGAGAGAAGGTCGCGCTCACTCACCCACCCGGTCAGGCCGCCGGCGGTGCGCACATTCACTTGATCCTGAAATCGCTGCAGTACCTCCAGGCGATCTCCATAGCTGACGGTCGTGATTGGTTCGCGCACCTGTGCCGTCGTGCTCTGCAGCGTCACCTGGCGGTTCGCCGCGTAAGCGATCTCGAGAGGTGCGGGAGCGTGATGCAGGCGAAAATACGCAGCACCGGCGATGACGAGAAGCACTGCAAACCCGAGAAGGAGCTTGCGCGTCACGGACGGTCACCGAAGGTGATGCCTACCGCCCGCGCGGCGCGAACGTAATCACTCTTTGGATCCACCAGCTTGGGTGCGTGGATCGCTTGCGCGAGGGGCACGCTTTCGACCTTTCCATCGCGCAGGCAGACCATTTTGGAGAATTCTCCCCGTCCGATCAGGTCCACAGCCGCAACACCAAACCGCGTTGCCAGGGTGCGGTCGAAGGGACTCGGAGAGCCGCCGCGCTGAACGTGCCCGAGCACCGTCACCCGCACCTCTTTGTTCATGAACTCGCGAATCGAAAATCCAATCGAATTTGCCACCTGCCCGGGCAGCGGCTTGGGAAATGGCTTGCCGAAAGCGTCGCGCTCGGGAAGTTTCACGCCCTCCGCCACCACCACCACGCAGAAGGGCCGGCCCAGCGCCTCACGCTCTTGAATCGATTTGCAAACTGTTTCGATGGTGAATGGAATTTCCGGAATCAAGATCACGTCCGCGCCGCCCGCCAGGCCTGAGTGGAGCGCAATCCAGCCCGCATCGCGTCCCATCACCTCCACCACCATCACGCGCGAATGGCTTTCGGCCGTCGTGTGCAGGCGGTCGATAGCATCGGTAGCGACGTGCAGCGCCGTGTCGAATCCAAAAGTCACTTCGGTGGCTGATAGATCGTTGTCGATCGTCTTTGGCACGCCCACCACGCTGACGCCTAGCTTGGCTAACTCGTGCGCAATCGTCAGAGTGCCGTCGCCTCCGATCACGATCAGGCCGTCAATCGCCAGGCGCTCGAGTCCCTCGATGCAGCGCCGCGAATAATCGTGAACCACCTGGCTGCCGTTTTCCTCAACAGGATACTTGAACGGATTCCCCCGGTTCGTCGTCCCAAGAATCGTTCCGCCACGGGGAAGGATTCCGCGGATCGATTCCATGGTGAGATCTTGCGATTGCTCCGGCCAGATGAGCCCGTTAAAACCATTCGTCACCCCGATTACGTTCCAGCCGTATTCCAGCCGCGCCGTGCGCACCACGGCGCGAATAACGGCGTTCAATCCGGGGCAATCTCCTCCGCCGGTGCTCACCCCAATCGTTCTTTTTGACGCAGACATTTCCTGACGCGTCTCCCGTTGCAAGAACCGATTCTATAACATCGGACATGCGGTTCGCGGCAGCGCATCGTTCGGGAGTTTCCACATCTTCGATGGTCGAAGAGTTTTTTTCTTCTGATACAATCCACCGGTTGTTTTTAAGAATCGCTTCACAATCGCTGGAAGAACGGGAGCTTTCGCGTGGAAATTCTAGAAAGGCTGAAGCCGCTAGCGCTGTTTCTGCTGCGCGCCGCTATCGGAATCGTTTTTATCTTTCACGGCTATCCGAAACTGTTTACGCATACGCACGACATGATGCCTGCCTTCCAGCGAATGGGATTCCCGGCGTTCTTTGTTTACATCGCCGGCGTCATCGAATTTTTTGGCGGAATCGTTTTGATTCTGGGATTATTCACGCGCATCGGGGCGCTGCTGCTCGCGGGAGAAATGACGATCGCGGTCCTGAAGGTGCACCTTCCTCAAGGCGCGATCACCGACGTCAAGAATTACGAATTCCCGATGGTGCTCGCGGCAGCATGTTTCGCGCTGGCCACGATCGGAGCGGGGCTGCTTTCGCTCGACCACGCCATTTATCGCGGGGGAGGCAGGCCGCCGCGGCCGCTGAAAGACCGCGGCTAGTTCGCTGTTGCTGCCATTCGTTGCGATCGCGATTCGCGGTGTGTGAATCTTATGCGGTTTGCACGGTGTGCTGCGACTCGACGGGCGGCGCCACCGGGACCGGAGCTTCGGGCATCACGATCCAGGCAATGAAGTAACCCAGGATCGCCGGGATCACGGGGAACGGAACGAAGCACGCCAGAACCCACAGCAGACGGACGATCGTAGAATCCACGTCGAAATATTCAGCCACGCCGCCGCAAACTCCCGCGATTTTCCGATCCACCACCGAGCGCATCAAGCGCTTCTGGACCAAGGGAGCTCCGGCGCTGGGCACACGCTGGCGGGTTCCGCAGTAGTAGCAAAAATTCGAATATTCGGTGATGTCGCGCTTGCAATTCGAGCAATTCATCTCAAACCTCCTGCGCGGACGGACTTATCCCGCGCCACCTTATAGTTACGATTCGAACGCCCAAAAAGTTTCCATTCGCACCGTCAATTATTTCGGGCGACTCGCTTAGTACGCCGCCAACTCACGGACTGCGCGGACAATATCTTCCGTCTGGGGCAAAATCACATCTTCGAGTTGCGGCTGGTAGGCGCAGAACGTATCCGTGGCCGCCACCCGGCGAACCGGCGCATCCAGCTGGTCGAAAAGCTCGTCGGCGATGCGGGCGGCGATTTCGGCGCCATAGCCCCATGAGCGAGTGTCTTCGTATGCGACGATCACGCGATTCGTTTTTCGCACCGTAGCGGCCACCGCTTCCCAATCGTAGGGACTAAGCGTGCGCAGGTCGATGATCTCCACCGAAACGCCGTCCCGAGCAAGTTCAACGGCGGCCACTTCCGTGCGGTGCACCACGGCTCCGTAGGTCACGATGCTCACGTCCGTGCCTTCGCGGACCATGCGGGCTTTGCCAAACGGAATTGTAAAATCCGGGCCGGGATATTCGGAGCGATTGTAAGGCTGGCGATAAAGATGTTTGTGCTCAAGGAACAGCACCGGATCATCGCTGCGGATCGCCGTGCGCAGAAGGCCGCAAACGTCCAGCGCCGTCGAAGGCATCACCACGCGAAGCCCGGGAACGTGCGTGAAGGTGACTTCGCCGCACTGGCTGTGGTAGATCGCGCCGCCGGTGAGATATCCGCCGATGGCCACGCGAATGATTGCCGGCGCTTTGAAATTCCCGGCTGAGCGCCAGCGCATGGTGGCCAATTCGTTGCGCAGCTGCATCATGGCCGGCCAGATGTAGTCGAAGAACTGGATTTCGGCCACCGGTTTCATTCCGCGCGTAGCCATACCGATGGAGCGGCCGACAATACTGGCTTCCGCGAGCGGCGAATTGAAGACGCGGTGGCTGCCGAACTTGCGCTGCAAGCCTGCGGTGGCTTTGAATACGCCTCCTTTCCCTTTCAATTTGTCCAGGTGCTCTTCGCGGCTGCAATCGGCGATGTCTTCACCGAAAACCACGATGCGCTCGTCGCGCGCCATTTCATCGAGAAGTGTGGCCGAAACCATCTCGACCATCGTTTTCGGCTCGCCTTGCAATTTGGGAGCGGCATCGAATTGCGCGGCGGCCGGGTCTACGTCCGGCGAATGAACAAAATCATAGATTGAATTCTTTGCCGGGAGTTCCGCGTGCAGCGCGCGGTCGGTGGCTTCGAGAATTTCGCGGTCGACGGCGGCTTCGATGACTTCGAGTTCGCGTTCGTCCAGAATGCCTTCACGGACAAGGAACAGGCCGAATTTCGGAATCGGATCGCGGCGCACCTCGTCTTCGCGCTCTTCATCGCAGCGGTAGAGTTTCTCGTCATCGGAAAGCGAATGCGAGTAAGGCCTTGTGACGTGCGCGTGGACGAGCGCCGGGCCTCTGCGCTCGCGGCAATGGGCGGCGGCGCGGCTGAGCGCGGCGTAACTCTCGAGCGGGTCCGTGCCGTCGCATTCCTCGATGTGCAGCCCGGGATAATTCGCGACCAGCTTCGAGATGCTTCCGCCAGCCGTCTGCACTTCGACCGGCACGGAGATGGCGTACTGGTTGTCTTCAATCAGGTACAGAACAGGTAGGCGTTTGGTGCAAGCTGTGTTGAGCGACTCGAAGAATTCGCCCTCGCTCGTGGCTCCCTCGCCCGAGGAGACGTAAACGACTTCGTCGCGATGAAATCCCACCGCATTGCCGAGCGGCGCGTGCTTGGCCTGCTCGAGCGCCTTGGGAAATTCCGCGTAATAGAGCGAGGCTTCCGCAGCGCCGACGGATTGCAGGAACTGCGTGCCGGTGGGCGAAGAGCGCGAGACGATGTTCAATTTCTGATGGCCCCAGTGTGAGGGCATCTGGCGCCCGCCCGAGGCGGGGCCGTCCTTCGCGCCAACTCCCTCGAGAAGCATCTCGTAGGCGGTCATGCTGAGCATCAGGCAGAGAGCGCGGTCGCGGTAGTAGGGATAGAACCAGTCGTATCCGGCTTTGAGAGCGAGACCGGCGGCGACGAGGACGGCTTCGTGGCCTGCGCCGCTGATCTGAAAATAGATTTTATTCTGGCGCTTGAGCTGGATTTCGCGGTCGTCGAGCTTGCGGGAGAGGAACATGGTGCGATACATGTGGATGAGGGCGTCGCGGTCGAGACCGTGGTACTTGGCGGCGTCAAATTTCGCCGTTCTAACTTTGGTTTGCGTTGGCATGAGCTACCTTTGGCATGAAGGCCATGCTGGATAAGAGGTTAAGTTGTAAAGGCTCATTATAGCTTTCCTGGAGGTTGGGGCAAGCGAGTGATCAGTGAAGAGTGAAGAGTGATGGGTGATGAGCGGGAAAGCGGAGTAGAAAACGGCGTTTTGTTACGATTAGGAATTACGTTGGAGGCTTGTTTTGTTGGATTTACGGGAAATTCTAATCGCGGTGTTACGATTAGAAAGGCAGTGGCGAGTGATGAGTGAAGAGTGGCTAGCGGAGGCCGGAAGAATAACGGGCTGGAGGATGAAGTGAGATGAACTGCCATCCATGGCGTAGCAATCCCTTGATTTCTGCTGATTGAAGCGTCCGTCGCGAATTTTGTATAGCAAACTCGACTGATGATAGCATAGTGGTAACTAAGTGTAAAGTGGGAAAAGTTCGACAAGCAATTCGGCACGGCTGGCGATCACTGGGTGCGACCGGGTGTGCTAGCCAAGGTCGTTGGAGTGTGGGCGTGAGTGCCTGTGCCACTGGAGGCGTGGGCCTTCCTCACGCTTCACCTGCAAATCAGCACTCACGAAGCACAGGAGCGAACTACTTCCCCATGGCTGACGACTTCTGGGTGCGAATTGGGGAAGCTGGTACGGCGATCTCAACGAGGCCGGTAGCCACGTCGTAGACGAGGCCGGAGATGAGCCAGGCGTCGGGCAATGCGGGGATTGCGCGGAGTGAAGCAACGTCGAGGGCAACCGCGGCGCGAGGATCGGTGACCGCTTTTGTTTTGACGTCCGCTTCCGGTATTTGAAAATAGTGGGTCAGCTTGGCGGAATCGCCTGCAAGGCGAGTTATGCCGCAATCGGTGTGATGAAGAACGATGAGATGGAATTCTCCGCCGCCTCCGGGGATTTCGCCGGCAACTTCACCGATTCGTCCGAGCAGCCCCAACTGCTCGAGCAAGCCCGGGGTGATTCGGCCACCGATATTCCGGATCACAACGGCTTCTCCTGGTTTGATTCCCAACACGTGAGCAGGATCCACGCGCATATCCGCACAACCGATGATGATTGCCTTTACATTGGGTAAGGCCTTTGGCAGCGCGGGCGGCAGTGTTCCCGCAGCCGACTGCTGAGCTGCGAATTCTTTGTTGCGTTTGAGCAGAGTGTCGAGAGTATTCATGTCCCTTCTCCTCGATTTGAGATTTGGCTGGGACTTTGACGCGGAGTAACCGCAATTTGAGTCTACATCAGGGGCTAAAGTCGAATCGAGATGGAATCACTTTCGGCAGGAGCTTGCGCGGGTGAAACAGCAAAGAGAGATCCTTCGACCTCGTTCCGCACCTTCGTTCCGTGCTTTGGCTTCGCGAACAAAGCAAGGACGCGCGGGACTTCGCTCAGGATGACAGTGAAGTGTGCAACGAAGTGTAAGCCCTGAACCTTATAGGCCGGGGCGCCAGCGCTCGTCGAGGGCTACGCTGTGGAAACCGTAGGTTTCGTAGCGGGTGGTGGCCTTGCCTTCGCGAAGGCTGATTACGGAGAAACCTTCGGGTGTGCCGAGACGAGGGCCGTGCCACCAATTGCCGCAGACGGCGCCGCTGGTGATGTACTGGGTGTTTTTGTAGGCGACCACTTCGTTGACGTGGGTGTGGCCTTGGAGGACGGCGATCACGTTTGCATGCTCGAAGATTTCGAGGACCTCGGAGGCGTTTGCGACGGTCATGGTGTTGTATTTGCGGCCGGCTGAGACCACTTCCGCGTAGGAGGCGAAGGCGGTGACGAGCGGGCAGTGAATCACGGCAACGACGGGCGTGCCTGCGAGCAGCTGGCTCAGGTCATTACGCAGCCATTGAAGCTGGGGTTCATCAACGCGGGCTTCCCAGAGGCGGTCGGCGGTCGGCTGGATCGAATCGAGGATGACAAAGTGATAGCCCTTGTGGTCGAAGGAGTAGAAAGTGTCGCGGCCCATGCGCTCCTGGTACATTTTTTTGCCGAAGGCGGGATCGGTGGTGGCCACACCGCTTCTGGTGAGCACGCCGAAGACATCGTGGTTGCCGATCGCGTTGTGAAGGGACATGCCGATGAGTTTTTCGGCGCGGCCGTACATATCGAAGACCATGCTTGCGCGGGCGGCATTGACGCCAAAGGCGTCAAAAACGTGATCGCCACCCATGATGGCGAAATCGGATTGCGTGGAGGCGATTTTGCGGAAGCACATGTCGCAGCCGCGAGCGGCGTCGAGTTCGGGCTGGATGTGAGTATCGGTGAAAAAGACAAAATCGAAAGAGCCCGGTTGCGGCCGATCGTCGAGGGAGAGTGGCGGCAAGACCGCTGCGGCGCCCGCGGAGGCGAGAGTCTTGAGGAAATTCCTGCGATTGAGTTGCATTCGCGATTGTTTTCCTAATCCGGCGAAGTTGGAATGTTAGCACGGCGACGAGCCGGCGAGGCCGACGACGGCTCTTATTTGGTTTATAAATTACCGTCCGCTTTACCCTTTCGCCCCCCGATAACTCATACAGGAATATCCTCTTGAAATACCAGGTTCCGAAATGTTTCCGCCTTCAACACATCGCCGAATGCTGCGGAGGGCCTGGGCTACTGTCGAGCAGGTATTTGGATGTCGGGCGGTGCGCCCTCAGCTGACGCCGCGGGCAACTTGTACGTTATCACTGGCAACGGCATATTCGACGGCACATCCGCGTTTGGCGACACTTTTCTCAAACCCAGTGTTCGGTGAAGTGGACGTGTACGGCCTGAAACCTAATTAGCCGCAACCGGTGGGACGCATAATTTCAGGTGGGTAGTGGCCTCACATCGAATCTTGTGCGCGCGCAATTTCTCGTTTGTCGCAATCTCATCGCATGCTCGTTGTTGCTATGCGCGAGGAGCACAGGCTCGAACTCTTTCCAGGACGATCGGATCCGCAATTGGCATTGCTCCGGCCTGGGACGCAACCCATCCCCCCATCTGATTGGCGGCTTCGTTCATATTCTGAAGTTAAGAACCTCGAAGATAGTGGTGAACGAGCCCAGCCGTGAATGCATCGCCGGCTCCAACTGTGTCGACGACACTAGACTGGCAGCCAGGATGGGAATGAGTGGCGGAGGGGCTGAAGAGAATGCTTCCCTGCTCGCCGCGCGTTACGCAGAGCGACTTGAGGCGATACGCTTGCAAGAGCCAGTGCGCGGAAGCGTGCAAGTCTTTCTCGGAAGAACCAAGCAACTTGGCGACGATGAATAGCTCTTCCTGGTTGCACTTCACGATGTCCCCTGATTGGGCCGATTGATCGAGGATCTCGCGCGTAAAAAATTGCTGGCGAAGGTTGACGTCGAAAACGCGCAGAGCGCCAGGGCGAAGGTGGCGGAGGAAATCCAAAATCGTCTCGCGCGAGGACGCCGTGCGCTGGGCCAGCGAGCCGAAACAAACTGCGTCCGCCTGGCGCGCGAGGTTTGACCAGCCATCGCTTCGCTCGAGAAAATCCCAAGCTACTCCTTCTGCAATTTGGTACACCGGCTGGCCGCCTGGCTTGAGAGAAACGCGAACTGTGCCGGTGGGATGAAGCACGTCTTCCTGAATGTTCGAAACATCCAGATGAAGCGACTTGAGTGCCTGAATCGCTTCGGCTCCAAGCGCATCACGTCCGATGCGACTTGCAATTCTTGCGTCGTCTCCGAGAAGGCTTGTGATGTAAGCGAAATTCGCCGGGGCGCCCCCTAGTTGTTTCTTGGCGGAGAACAGATCCCAAAGAATCTCACCCAAGCCGACGATCACGAATGTCTTGGTTCCCATGGGATTAATGGTCGACTCCCTCAGATTGCTCGATGCATTTCCGGATGCAAATCGAAAAAGTTCCGCTCGAAAGATTCAGAGCCGCAATTAAAATAGTAGTTACAGAAGGTTCCTCGGATCAGGAGACCTGCTTAACTCTCCACCAGGAAATGCGACAATGGCAACCACGATATCGGAGACAGCTGTCTCTCCCAAGATACGTGACGTGATGCTCGACTACGGTGAGGTTCTATCCTTTGTGCCTTCGCCCGAGGCGATTGCGCGCATGGCGCGAGTGTTCCACATCGATCCCGGAGAGTTTCTGCCGATTTACATTCAGGGCCGCGGCCCCTACGATCGCGGAGATCTTTTACCTGAAGAATATTGGCGCGAATTCGCGTCGCAGGCGGGAGTAAAGCTAGACGGAGGCATGATCGAAAAGCTGCGGAGCTGGGACATCGAGATGTGGAGCAGGACGAATGCCCCTATGGAGTCCTCTGGCTGGAGAGTCTTCGTTCCGCTGGAGTAACCACGCCAATTTTATCGAACATGGCGTCCGACATCGTAGCGCACGTACGGAAAACCTTTCCTTGGCTGAAGCACTTCAACCATCAAATCTTTTCCGCCGGGTGCGGCGAATCAAGCCCGAACCGGCGATCTACGAGTACGCCCTGAAAATAATTAAGGTGCCCGCCTCAGAGGTGTTGTTCATTGATGACCGCGACGCAAATCTCGAACAAGCTCGCGCCGCCGGGATACAGGTGATTCGATTCCAGTCGGTCAACCAGCTTCGCGACGATCTAGAGGCCCGCGGCTTTCCGATACTGCCGGTTCGCACCGATTCCCATCGCAACTCATAGTTGCATGCGGAAAGCGGGGGCGATCATTCATCGCCCCTTCTCTCCACGCCGGTGACAGTTTCAGTTTGCGTTGCAGCTGAGCAACAAGTTGAAAGTGATTTCGTCCTTGCTGTCTTGGGCGGAGGCGATGCCAGAGACAGCCAGTAACGTGCACGATGCCAGCACGCCGCGAACGATTCTCTT
>Ga0126381_100003630_pt1 | contig 16746 bp, 13 predicted proteins | sample PanSoiMetPlot_28_FD_96465 | JGI IMG/M metagenome (GOLD analysis project Ga0126381, IMG submission 96465) | Tropical forest soil microbial communities from Panama - MetaG Plot_28 | ecosystem: Environmental > Terrestrial > Soil > Tropical forest > Bulk soil | place: Panama | collected 2016-02-17 | reverse complement strand
TTCGCTCATTCGCGGCAAGTATACAGGTGCCGCTCAACTAACACAAAACGAGCGACCCTTCGCACCGCAAGCCTTTTCCGCTCTCGCCTGAAGGCGACAGTCCCCAAGGCGTAACTTCTATGGCGGTTCTCCAACCTCAGAAAGTTGTCCACGATTCATCCTTACCTATTGCCTTATGCGCTCCGAAGTTCCGGTTTACCGGCTAAGCAGAAACAAACAGACGCTGGTCGAAGTACCCGAAATCCGCCAGATCTTAATGCTTGAGCGCAGTGGGTATTGCCGTTGTCAGCCAGGGAATATACGTGATGAGCAAGACACCGATTGACATGACAAGGACGATCGGCATAACGGCCCGCAATACTTCAGGAATCGGCTTGCGGAAGCGATACGAAGAGAGAAGCAGATTCAGGCCGATGGGCGGCGTGAGATAACCAACTTCGAGATTTGCGAGAAAGATGATGCCGAGATGCATGGGATCGACATTAAAGGCGAGCCCGAGCGGAAGCAGCAGCGGGACCTGAATCACGATTGCCGAGAAGATGTCCATCAGGCAGCCGACAATCAGGAGAAATCCATTGAGCGCAAGCAGGAATACGACGCGGGAATGAATCGTATGGGTTGTCCATTCAACTGCTCGTGCAGGCACTTGGGCATCCACAAGATAATTCGTGAAGCCAAGCGCTACACCCAGGATAAGGAGCACGCCTCCGATGACCAAGCCGCAACTCATCATGGCGCGCGGGAGGTCGCGCCACAAACCCAACTCGCGATGAATGAAGACCTCTACGACAACCGCGTAAAGAGCGGTAATCGCCGAGGCTTCTACAGGTGTGGCGATTCCGGAAAATAGAGCAGCCATTGCGACGACTGGAAGCAAGAGTTCCCACTTTGCGACCGAGATCGCCTTTATAAGCCTTCGAGCCTCAAACTGTTCTGAGGGTCGCGCGACGCCTCGTGAGCGCCATACGCCCCAACATGTCGTGGCCGCTATCATCACAGCGGTAGGGAGCACACCGGCGAGAAACATCTTTTCCATTGGGACCCGCGCGACGATGGCATACAGAATCAGTGGCAGGCATGGAGGCAAGAGTAGGCCCAAAGAGCCCGATCCTGTGATCAGCCCTAGCGCGTCCTTTTCCTTCGACCCTCCGGCGAGAAGCATCGGCATCAGCAATCCACCGAGGGCAAGGATGGTGACGCCGGAGGCCCCGGTAAATGAGGTAAAGAAGGTGCACACCAGCACCGTAACGATTGCCGGGCCTCCGATCATCCTGCCGAAAAGCGCGCGGAAGAGGTTGATCAATCGCTGCGGCGCATTTCCCTCGGCAACCACGAACCCGGCGAGAGTGAACAACGGCATCGTAGGCAACGTGGGATTGGTGACAAGCGAGTAGTGGCCGATGGGGATTGCCGCAATTGGTTGGTCGATGGCCCAGAAAAGAATCAGTGCAGCGCCGCCGAGTGTCGTGAATGCCGGCATTCCAACAGCGGTTGCAACCGCAAGGGCAACAAGTGCAAGCCAGACCATCTGGCCATGGGGAAACGGCGGCCAAAGGAACGCGGCAACAATGCTGCAGGCTAGTGTCACTGCGATTGCGCGCGAAAGCCATCCTGTAGAGACGCGCCATGCCATACGTCCGGCGATAAGGAAGAAGCCGAGCGGCAAAACCAACTCGATCCACCACGTCGGCATGCCGTACGCGAGCACGGAAGGAAACTCGCGCTCCGATTGAACGAACTGCCACCCTGCCACCCCAAGCAGCGCGCTGATGGAGATTGCCGCAGCTGCGGAAAAGATTCGCGCCGCCATCTGAACTCGACCTCGAAAGAGTGTCTCCTCAAGATTCGAGAGCGAGATCAGCCGTCCCTCGCGAGCAGCTAGCGCGGCTCCGAGCATGCCGACGATGAGCACCAGGTGCTGAAGGATGGCATTCCCGCCGTCGAGTCCCGCGTGGAAGAGCGATCGCAACACGGTTCCAACCAAAGGCAGGACAATGAGGCCGACCATGACCAGCGCAATTGTTGCGTTCTCAGTCTCTCTCGTAAACTCGAGGCCTCGTTCAACACGCGCTTTCCAGCGATGGATGGAGGACGGCGCCGACGTTGCAACCGCTGGAGTCATTGTCCGCCTCCGGCCTGCTTTCGGTATTCGAGCGTAAGTCGCTGCACTTCATCGAAGGAATCCGCGTCTACAATCGCACCCCGGATCTTTGGCCAGAGGATATCTTTGGCAAACTGATCCCATTCACGCTGCATCTCCGGGCTGACCGTACGGACCTGCATTCCGTGCTTTTGCATCGCTGCAACCGCCTCCGAGTCTTCCAGGCGGCTGGCTGCTTCCATGTCCGCCGCCGACTTAAGAGCCGCCTCCTTCATCACCACTCGCGTGCTTTCCGGCAGCGCATCCCAGCTCTTTTTGGTGACAACGATGCCGCCCGAGATGGCCACCCACTTCAAATCCAACATGTTCGACACCGCGGTGTTGAATTGCGCGCCAAGCGCATGCACTGGCAAAGTCGTGACGCTATCGACCATGCCCGTCTGTAGTGCGGTGAGCGCATTGGTCCAATCTAGGCCCACCGGATGGCCTCCAATTGCATTCAGGATCTGGATCTCGCGCGTGTCGTCTGCACCGACGTATAACTTCATGCGAAGGAAGTCCTGTGGATGTATGGCCGGCTGTTTGGAGAAGAGGCGCGCAAATCCAGGCATGGACCAGGCGAGCATTACGAAACCGCGGTCTTCCATGCGTTTCTCGATCGCTGACTCCATGTGACTCCGCACATAGTCCAGTTCTGCCGCGGAACGGTACATGAGCGGAATCTCTTGCAACGCCTTCACGGAAGGGTCGATCATCGCCAGCCCGTCGGTGGTCAACAGACCGGCCTGGAGTTGGCCAATACGCATTCGTCTTACGATCTCCTGCTCATTTCCCATGGTGCCGTCGCTGTAGATCACCAGCGACACCCCGCCGTTCGGAGCCTTGCTCCACTGTTCTCCCATGGTTTTCAGCAAACGGTCGAAAGACGTGCCCCTGGGGGCAAGCGTTGCCAGACGAATACGTGGCTGCTGCGCAGTTCCAGTTCCGATGAGCGCCAAAGAGATACAAAGGGGAAGAAAGGCTTTTCGAGAGAGAGCAAGCATGAGACATCTCCTTTTCCGCGGCTAGCGCTTTTCTTGAGCTGGTGATGCTGAGTCCGGTGCGACCGGATCGAGAATCAGATCGTCTTCACGAGACAGGAGCCAGCGCGCCCGCCGCTGCATGACGAGATTTGCCAGGCGCCACTCTGGCCGGACATCGGGGTCAATTGCGAGAGCCTTACCGAGCATGGACTCGAACTGTTTGCGATCTTGGCTGGCGATCGAGACCGACTCAGCGAAGGAGACATACGGTCCCGCCATCTGGCCATGAGTGATCTCGACTGCGCGATCGAAGTGAGACTTACTGCGTGACTCAAAATCCTTGCCGCCGCCAGGTCTTGCCGGCTCATAGGTCACCAGGAACTGCTGGATCGCACCGTCATTAAACTCAGGATCGAGAACCGCTGCTCGATCGATCAGGGATTCGACGATTGTCTGATCTGCGATCAGGTCGGGGGACTCTTTCGCGGTGGAGATGGCTGATCCCCATGCAGCAGCCGTCCAGTACAGAAATGCAACATCCCGCTTATCGCAAACCATAACCGCCGACTTCGGGTTGTTCTGCAAGGAGTTTGCAAATCCCTTGTGTCCAGTCTCCAGTCCGCGAAGGCCATAATCCCGTGCCCGCAAATAGAGCAACCGAGCTCGCTTTCTCATCTCCGTTGCGCGCTCAATATCATGAGCTTCAATCTCGTCCGCTGGCTCCTGAACGGTTAGATAGGCGTACTGCGTGAAGCCGCTCGCTGCCGCCAGCAAGAGTCCCCGATGCCTGGGGCTTTCCGCCAGCAAGCTTTCCATCAGCTTGAGGCTGAACGGCGCCGCCGCAGCGATGAGCTCCGGATCATTATCCGAAGAAAACGTCGTTCCGCTGCTGGCAAGTGCGTTGCCCAGCTTGTTGATCGCGACTCTTCGGATCGAGCAACCGGTCATCAGGGTCAATAGAACAAAGATGCCGATACGGCGAAGCATGCGGAGTGCCGTTCGCGCCTGGGGTTTGTCCGCCTCCCGTGTCATGATCACCTCTTTTGCACCATCAGACTTGTCGGTCAACGTCTTGGCAAACGCTGGCCCTATGCATTGATCGAGCCCGTTTTGTACGATATTTCAAGTCCCACTCGCTCATCTCGAATAAGCCAAAAAGCGGTGCGGAAAGCAGCGCCCAATCTGCGCGATCTCGCCGACTCTCGCTCGGATAACAGGGGCCTTGTGAGGGAGAGAGGCAGGGGATTTCGCTCTGGTTGTCCTATGCGCCTAATATGCCGCTCGCACCTATGGCAGTAACCCCATCGTCCGATGATCGCCTCCTCTGCGGCTGTCGAGATGATGGCCCAGGGGCCGCAGGTATTCTCGATTCTTGACACCGACGTCGACGCAATAAGTGCGCCACGCCTGTGGCGTATGAGGATACCGTCGTTGTTTGATTTGAGGTTGCAATGTTGTCAGGGCGAAACATCATTGTCAAGGGTTTTGTGGGTTCCGTTTCGCACTCTTGATCGAAAGCAAGGAATGGGCGCGAGGAGAGAATTTGTTAGCGTTTCCCGCAAATGCCTGAGGGGTCGGCAAACCTGTTCGAAATCGAGCGATATTCTTCTGTTTTGCAGATGACCTCCACGGCGGAGGGGAAACTTCGTGGGAAGCGGATCGAGATCTGTAGCTTCCTTGTTCGGATTTAGGATATGTTTTGATTGAAAGACCCCAGCGGGAATTGAACGCTCTATATGGTGCGACATCAACCCGATCAGGAGGCCGCAGCATCTACACGGAGAAATCCTGTTATATTGCGACCCTCCAGCGGCGGTTCGGCTCTCATGCTGAGACTCCTTGAGGAGAAGACCTCCTTGTGCACAGCCCTGTCCCGAGCAGTGAGATCATCGAAGCACTTATGCATTTTCGCGATCTGTTTCGCCGGGTCAGGCCTTCGAACGAGCAGGAGCGGCGAGCATTTGAGCGCCGGGAAGCGGCAACGAAGGACCTGTTGTTGAACTTGCCGCGTACCGATGAACACCCCACCCTGAGAACCTTACTCGAGATTGCGGAAATCTACTCGCTAAACTTGGAAGGCGTGCACAGGTTGTTTGGTTACAGTCTGCAGGAAATTCGCGATTACGATCTCCGTTTGAACGGTGGCCGCACGCACATTTTCGAGTCGTACGTGTTTGATCGTGATCTGCTAATCGATTTGCCGGTACAACTGGCTTCAAGGGCGATGTTCGATAATGACGCAACCCTGCGGGATCTTGTGGTCGAATGGCAGACCGACATTCCGATACGAGTCTTGGAGGAGGAGGGATGGGAAGAACCCGGCGCCTTCTACGTGCGCGTCGGGACAGAGGATAGTCTGGGCTCAAGTATCCCTCCTGGAGCGACGGTTAGGGTCGAGCCCATCAGCGAGGCTGAGAGAAGGCTGCCAAACCCACGCCACATCTATCTACTTCAGTTTGGAAACGGCTACCGCTGCTGCCACTGCGTCGTGACAAGGGGCAATCTCCGGCCATTCAGCACCGGCAGGACATATCTTGGACGCGAGGAATTTCCCTACCCGGGCTCAGTGCGCATCGCGGGCCGGATCCGGATGTTTGCCTTGAGGCTTCCCTCGCCCGAATACCCGGCACCTTTTCCTCTTCCACCTAGTCCCCGAGGCGCGGAATTGATTTTGCCGTGGGAACATCCAACCCGGGATCTCCTGTTTCTGGCCAAGCACCGGCGGTTCAGGAGGACGAAAGACGAAGAGCGGCTTGCTCAGGAATTTCTCAAAGAGCTTCTCCATGCCAAGCTCAGCGGGAGAAGCGAGCGGCGCTATCGTCGTCCAACTTTGTCCGAGCCTCATGTCAATTCGCTCATTCACCTCGCGCTCGGCCATCTGGCGCGCTATACCGATGCCCTGCGTACTGGGGGCTCATGGAAGTCAGATCGAGGCCGGCTCTCGCTCGGTACGCTCCTTCACGCCAGGTCGCTCGAAGAAGTGTCGTCCGTCCACCCATATCTGCATGTGCCCACGCCAATGGATGTCTGGCAAGATCGCCGCAACGAGTTTGGAAGCTGGCCGCCATTGTTATCCGTGAGGTTACCCAGGTTGCGGGCGTGGGAGGACAGAATCGTGCGACTGGCCCATGGGAGCCCGATCGCAGGTCTTGATCCAGCCCTGAGACCAGGTTCCTTGCTGCTCCTCGAGCAAATCCCGTCAGTCCCAGATACGCGCAGGGAAAGCGCAAAATCAGGTTGGTCGCGACCGATCTACGTTCTTCGCAGAGGCCTCGAGATTGTTTGCGGGCACCTTGAGAGTGAGGGCACCGGCTACGCTTTGCTTTCAGGCGCCAATGACGCCGTGAAAGCTTCATTTTGTGCAGAAGACCTCTCTCGAGTGAGTCGTGTTGCAGGCGTCGCGGTTCCTGTGTAGCCCACATTCATCGCGGCGGGTCCGCCCCGTTCTTCGGGACCGACCGACACGCATCCGTTGTGCGCTAATTGAGCGCGGTCAGAATGCGGGCGAGTAAGTTTGGCCAGCAATGACGATTCTATCTTCCACTTCTCGCATTCAGGGTTAACCTCTCTTCACATCGATGCTCCGGCAAGAGAGAGGAACTCTTCTTGGTCAGTCAACCTACACATCTCCGCACAATCGTGAATCAGGATGGGGCGGTCATTCTCGATATCAAAACAGGCAAGATCACGACGCTCAATACCTCAGGTGGGTACGTCTGGCAGGAACTCGGACGCGGCGAAGAAGTCGAGGCCATCGCGGAAAGCCTCGTTCGAAAGACAGGTGAAGACGCAGTGGCTGTGAGAGAAGACATGGCTGGTTTTGTCGAGGCCTTGAAGAAACAAGGTCTGTTGCCAAGCTGATGGGAGCGGGAATGGAAACCATTGAATATAGATGTGTGCTGGTTCGGCCGCGTTCTCGTGTAGTACTCGCATTTGTCGACGCGGGTCGATTTCATCTTCCGCGGGTTCACATTCCTCGAGCGACTCGGACCGCACGCGAAATTCAGAAAGCGATCAGGTCAAAGTGGGGGCTCGACATCTTCGTGTTGGAGACGTGGGTGGCGCCGGATAGTATTGGGGGAGCCTACGCCATTGCTAGACTGCTGACGCCGGAGATGGCGTCGTCCCTCATAGATGTTCCGGTCGAGCAGTTCACTGCTTCAGAACTTATCGAAGCAGACTGTCGTCGTCTTTACCTGCTGTTTGAGATCAGACCGAACAGCCCACTGTCTGAGCTGGGATGGATTGATGAGGCGATCGTCTGGATGGAAGCGGCAACGGGCTGCACTTTCGCCTCATCGAGAAACCTCGAGCAGTGGAACGTCGGAGGAGGTTTCGCGCTTTTCCGTGCCCGCGCAGATAACGGCCAACATTATTGGTTCAAAGCAACGGGTAAGCCCAATACCCACGAGTTCGTCATCACGCGACTTTTGTGCCAGTTGTGTCCGGAGTTCCTGCCAAAGCTTGTTGCTATTAGGGAGGAGTGGAACGCCTGGCTTACCGAGCATGCCGGTGATCCATTGGCCGATGCGCCCAGTGAGCATGAACTTGTTTCAGCTGCAAGTTGCATGGCGCGGCTTCAGTTTCACACGATCGGTCGGACTGAAGAATTGTTTGCTGCGGGTGCAGTCGATCAACGCGTGCCTGTGCTGAGGCGTCATATCGACACGGTGATCGATTATCTGATCGGCGCGATGGCTCGGCAAACCTCCACTAAGGCTTCTCCTCTCAGCCGCGATCGCCTTATGGAATTGGGTCAGATACTGCGCGATGTGTGTTTCCGCCTGGAAGCGCTCCCTATACCGGATGGATTGATCCACAACGATCTGAATTCGGGCAACATTCTCTCCGACGACGCAAACCTCGTTTTTACCGACTGGAGTGAAGCAGCGGTTGGTAACCCCTTTCTCAGCTGCGAGCGCTTGTGCCAGCTCAATCGGGCACATGCAGAGAGTGCTCGAAATGTCTACAGAGACCACTGGTCGCTTCGGCTGAGCGCGGAAACCATCGACGAAGCCATCGTCCTGACACCGTTACTGGCCATTTACGCGTATCTCTATGGCCGCGGCGATTGGCTTGGGCAGACAGTGGTTCTCCGGCCGCAATTTGCAAGCTACGCAAGGAGCCTGGCGCGCCACATGGATCGAGCCGCCAAGGACTCGTCTCTCCTGGAGCTCTTATGCCATTGACTGACGCCGTCGAAGAAATCGTCCAGGGCACCGTTGTTCGAGATCCATACCGATGGCTCGAGGACCGCAGTCTTCCTGAGACCGAAGAATGGATTCGCGATCAACAACGGCGCTCGGACAGACACTTCGCCGCGTACCAGAATTTGAGTGCCATCGAGCGCCGCGTCACGGATTATCTCGATGTCGAAGTTGTGGATCAGCCGGCGCAGGTTCAAGATCGGTATTTCTATCGAAAGCGGTCAGGTGGGCAGGACCAGGGCTGTATCTGGGTGCGCGAGATCCCTGACGGAAGCGAGCGCGTATTGGTCGACCCTTCTCAGGAGGGACGGTTTACCTCAGTTGGCATCTCTAGGATCTCGTCGAATGGCGATCTCTTGGGTTTCGAGGTGAGGCGCGGTGGGCAGGAGCGCAAGGAAATTCGGTTCGTTGAGGTGAATACCGGCACGCTCCTTCCGAACAGAATTCCGCTGGGCTATGCACGCGGCTTGGCGTTCTCGCAAAAGGGGTATTTCTACTGCCAGGAGACCGAACCGGCCATCGATGAGCACAGGATCTGCTATGGGTCATTCAGTTCCGCGGGACAGGACAGCATCGTCTTCCGTGTTCCCCGAACAAAAGGAAGCCGCCTTGTTCTGACGGCGAGTGAACGATGGTTGGGAGCCGTCTGGTTGCATCCCGAAGATCCGGACCTTCTTACGGATTTCTGGATCGCAGACCTCGCCGATGAAACACCCAACTGGGTGAAGATCTTCCGAGACCGACGCGCGCCGTACAGTCCGATACTTTGCCACGATCGCATCCTGGTTCTGGTGCAGACCGAGCCAGACAGGTCGCAGCTGATCGAGCTCGCAATTAATGGTGAGCAAATGGGAACGTTTGTCCCCAAGAAGTCGGTCCCAATCCGCCAGATCGCCATCACGCGAAATCGAATCTTCGTGAATTATCTGGCGCACCGCATTGCAACCATTGACACCTGGTTACTGAACGGCCAACGTGCAGATCCGGTTGACTTACCCCTAGGGGGAACCATTCAAATCCTGCCTGCCCACGCCCAGAATACAGATAGCTTCTTCTACACGTTCGAATCCTTTGACGTTCCCGCGGCGATATTCCAATACAACGCACTCGCGAACACTTCCCTTCTCTGGCACCGACGCGGGCCCACCGGTCGGAACAGGTCGGTTCATGTTCGAGAGACTACCGTTCCACTGGATGGCGTCCAGATTCCCTTGACGCTGGTGTCGGCGAAAGGCAATGAGGTCGCAAATGGCCCTGCGCCGGTGATCATGACCACCTATGGCGGTTTCGGCGTCACACTGACGCCGCAGTTTTCGGTGCTGGCAAGCATCCTGATCGAACTGGGCGCTGTCTTGGCGCTGCCACATGTCCGCGGTGGAGGCGAATTCGGCAAGGCATGGCACGACGCCGGAAGGGCCAGAAACCGCCAAACCTCGTTCGATGATTTCATTGCCGCGGCAGAGTGGCTGTGTGAAGAAGGAATTACGACCTCGCGCCAGCTTGCAATCTTCGGGGGATCACATTCCGGCCTTTTGGTGGGCGCGGTGATGACGCAGAGACCCGATCTCGTCAGAGCAGTGCTGTGCATTGCTCCTCTGCTCGACATGATCCGATACGAATCCTTCGATGAGGCGGCGAAATGGAGGCGGGAATACGGAACTGCCGAAGATCCGCTTGACTTTCAGGCACTTTACGCCTACTCGCCATATCACCATATCGCCGAGGGCGTCGACTATCCCGCGACATTGTTTGTTACCGGAGACAAGGATGATCGCTGCAATCCCGCGCATGTGCGCAAGACGGCGGCCCTTCTTCAGGAACGGTCTGCCCAGAAGTCTCCGGTAATCGTGGACTACCTCGAGGAACGCGGACACTTGCCGGCGATGCCACTGTCTGTCCGGATCCCGGCCTTGGCACGCCGGGTCGCTTTTCTGTGCCGGGAGTTAGAAATCGCCATTCCCAACGGAGGCTTGGATGAAACGACTCGTTGTTGAAAGCTGGCTTCTGTTACTCCGTTTCGAGTGGATCATGCACTTCCGGACCTTCGAAAGACTTTATCGGATTGTGCGTGAGGAACCGGTACGGCCAACGGCACGCGACCAAATCTTACCAAGCGAAGAGCTTTGCCGCGCGGTGGACATTGCCTGTGTCTTCTGCTTCAAACGCGTTCTGTGCCTGCAGCGGTCTTCGGCGACAACCGTGATGCTGCGACGCCATGGCTGGAATGCGGAGATGGTCATTGGAGCACAGTTGCTCCCCTTCAAGTCGCATGCCTGGTGCGAGATCAACGGTATGGTAGCGAACGACAGGCCCTACATGGCGGATATCTATACGGTTATCGACCGCTGCTGAGAGTCCAAGGAGCTGACATGAGCATCATCTTCGGAGTCCGATCGGCCGAGCACAAGTCCGTCGATGAAAGTTGTTTGGAAAGACTGGCGCAGCCCACCGGACGCTACGCTCCCGATGGATCGTTTGTCGAGGTCAAGGCCAACGTGGGGATGGGTTTCCAACCTTATCACACGCACACACGATCGAAGCTGGAGGCGCAACCGCTCGCGGATGCGCTCGGAAATATGCTCGCCTTCGACGGAAGGTTGGACAATCATGAGGCGTTGCAGAAGTCGCTCGATCTACCGAACACGGTAACGCCGGATTCGGAGATCGTTCTCGCGGCGTTTCGCCGCTGGGGTACTTCCTGCTTCTCACGGTTCATCGGGGATTGGGCAATTGCATTGTGGTCGAACGCGGACCAAACCCTTCACCTGACCCGGGACCACGCCGGAACACGCACTCTCTACTATGAGGTGGTCGATGGGAGCGTCGTCTGGTCCACTTACCTTGATACGTTCTTTGCCGATCGAGTACAGCGCGATCTCGATGAAACTTACATCGCTCAGTACCTGGCCTCTCAGCCGATACGCGATCTCACACCGTATAAGCGGATTCACGCTGTGCCGGCAGCACACTGCATTCGGATCCAGGGCGATAGGATCAGGTGCACGCCACACTGGAATTGGATGGCCAAGGACGAGATCCGCTATCGGACCGATGCGGAGTATGAAGCACACTTCCTCTCGCTGTTTGAAAAAGCGGTAAGAAGGCGAACCGGCCCGGGCGCACCCACCATCGCTCAGCTCAGTGGCGGGATGGATTCCAGTTCCATCGTGTGCATGTCGGATCTTATTCGCAAAGCGGAAGGTGCCGATTCTGGCGACCTCATCGACACAATTTCTCACTATGACGACTCCGAGCCGAATTGGAATGAACGCCCTTTCTTCTCAGCTGTTGAGGATTTCCGGGGAAAATCGGGCCTGCACTTCCAAGTCTCATTCGAGAGTCGAACATTCTCAGCTCTGTCTGCTGAATCGGTGGCATACCTTTGGCCGGGGGCGGATAGCGGTTCTTTCGCACAGGAACAGGAACTCCATCGCGCCCTTGCCCCCAAAGGCTATGGCACGATCGTATCCGGACTTGGCGGAGACGAACTGCTCGGAGGCGTCCCAACAGGCACACCCGAACTTGCCGATCTGTTGGTCCGCGGAAGATTCGGAAGCCTATGCAAACAGGCTTATCAATGGTGCCTGCCCTCGCGTACTCCGCTGTTCTATGAATTGACTGGGACAATCATTTCTACCTCGAAAGCCTACAGCGGTCTAAGCCGGCAATCGGAACCCCCGCATTGGATCTCCGATCGATTGCGCCGTTATCACGCTGCATGGAGGTTGGATCGGCGCGGCCTCCCTGCCCGGCTGAGAATTCTCCCAAGCCGGCTCTTTGCAGGCAAAGCGTGGGAGTCGATTCTCGGCACGCTGCCTCATCTGCAACCTGGTGTTCTTGCCCGCTACGAATTCCGCTATCCATATTTGGATCGAGATCTTGTCGAGTTCTTGCTCGCAGTTCCAAGAGCCCATTTGGCCCGGCCTGGTCGGCGACGTTACATGATGCGAAATGCGATGAAGGGTATCGTTCCTGACCTTGTGCTTGAACGAAAGAGAAAGGCGTCGGTCCAGCGAGCCCCGATTGCTGCCTTTCATAAGCATCGAAGGAACCTCGAGGAACTCTTCCGATCGTCTCTGTTGGTCAGTCACGGTTTCATTGAGCTCTCCAGATTGAACGCCGCTCTTGAGAGGACCTGTACCACCAGTACAGCGGAGGCGTGGCCCGCGCTGCTGCGCGCCATCAACCTGGAGATTTGGTTGAGAGGCCTCTCCGGCAAGGTGAACAGAGCCAGCATCAGCGGCGCCGCGGTTTCCCACCAAGCTCTGAGGTTGATCGAGACCTAGGCTCCCTCAGCCCGGAAAACACCGAGAAAGGAGGAAATCTCTATGCGTTACGAAAAGCCACAAATACTGTCATGCGCGTCTGCGAAGCACGTCATTGCAGGCAGCACCGACAAGAGCCAAGCGGTTGCGATAGATGCCAACCCCATACTCGGCGATACGGCAACCCACGCAGCGTACGAGGCCGATGAGTAAGCCGGAGCCACCAAGGCGCTTTCAGGCCGCGAGCGCTCGCGGCCTGAGAACGCGAAACGCGGCGGGCATGCAACTCGGGACACCCGCGCAATTCTCAATCGCGTAATGGTTCCAGTGGTTCACTGTCACCTGGTTTGCTGCCGAGGGGAGCGCAATGCTCGCGCCGTTGAAGTCAATGACGGATTTGTGAAGAAGTGTGACAACTGCATCAGGCCGCCACTTCTTGCTATGAACAGTCTAAGATTTTGAAAGCCGCATCGAGGACATCACTCTCGGCGGGCGAAGTGATGGCGGCAGATGCTCTATGAAAACGATTCTGATCGTGGACGATGACACCGAGCTCTGTTCCATGCTCCGCGAGTTCTTTCGACAACAGGGATTTGGATTGCAATCCGAACCCGATGGAGTTCGCGGGCTTAGCCGGGTAACAGCAGAGCATTTTGATCTATTGATTCTGGATGTCATGCTTCCAGGAGTTGATGGGTTCCAGGCGCTACAAGCACTACGGAAGAAATCTCACATCCCCGTCTTGATGCTGACGGCCAAAGGAGAACGCGGGGAACGGATTCAGGGACTCGAATTAGGGGCGGATGACTATCTCCCGAAACCATTTGATCCCCAAGAGTTGCTTGCACGGGTGCGAGCCATCCTTCGGCGCGCAGAGCCGTTAGGCAGTGCCTTGTCAGAGGTCTTGGAAGTTGGAGAACTGCGCCTGCTGCCGGGAGCGCGCGATGTTTCCTATTGTGGGGAGAAGCTTGCTCTGACCGCGATGGAATGCGATGTACTTGAACAACTTATGCGATCTTGCGGACAGGTGGTATCACGCGACCAGCTGAGCCTGCACCTGTATAGTAGACCCGCGACAGCGTACGATCGATCGATCGATACGCACGTCAGCCGCATCCGGCGCAAGATGCGCGACGGCCGGAATCTGATCCTCAGCGTGCGCGGAACCGGTTATCAACTGTGTCATCCGTCGAAGGTAGGGAGCAGGTGAATCGCGGCTTCGCCGGGCGGGCAGCCCGCTCTCGTCCAGTTGTGAATCTGTGGTTTCTCCTCGTCGTTTTTCTTCTCCTCGCCACCTCATTTGTGGCTCTGATTTTGTATCGTTGGTTCACGGAGTTAAGCACCAAGTTCGACGCGCTCGCCAATTTGGAATGCCAAGCCGCCGTTTCGGCATTCGACAGCGGCGGACCACAAAAACTTGAATCCGTGATGCGGCGGCATGAGGCTGAGTCCGGTGTGCGCGCCTATCTTTTTAATGAGAGCGGACGCAATCTTGGTGGCGGCCCAGATCGTCCGAGTCTACTGTCGGAGACGCCACTTTATTTGCGAGTAATCGTCCGCCTTGAGGGGAAACGTAGCTATGTACTCAAGGGAAGAGTCGTTCCACAGACGTCCAATCACGCATGTGTCGTGGTTACTCCTGAGTTGGAAGATGTGAAGGTCTTTGGGGACAGAGCCGTTATCCTCCTGGCGTTTCTAGCGGCTCTCTGCTACGGGACAGCGGGTTACGTCGTGCTAAGGATGCGTCGGCTCGAAACAGTAATCAGATCGTTCGGCACTGGCAAACTCGAAGTTCGATTACCTTCGAACAGTCGAGATCCTATTCGCCACCTCTCAGAATCATTCAACCAGATGGCGGACCAGGTTGAATTGCTCGTGGACGCCCACAAGAGATTGTGTATTGATGTCTCTCACGAGCTACGTTCCCCCTTAACACGGTTGCGCTTGGCAATCGGCTTGGCGCGCACTGGCACACATGGAGCCCTGGATCAGATTGAACTCGAATCGGCCCGACTGAACGATCTGGTGGAACAGCTGCTCGATGTGGCGCGCGCCGAGGTTGATCCAACGACATTTCGCCGAGAAGCGATCGATGTCGAAGCTCTGCTCAAGGAAGTGCTAGATTGCTGCAGTATTGAAGCACGCGAGCAGGGCTGCGAGCTAAGTCTTCAAATGGAAAACCCTGGCTTAGTGTTCGGAGATCCAGAACTTCTCCGGCGCGCCTTGGAGAATCCGGTGCGCAATGCGATTCACCACAGTCCGGTTGGATCGCGTGTGGAAGTAAGATGTAGCGGGAACGAAGAGTTGGCCGTCATATCAGTCCGAGACATGGGGCCAGGTGTCCCAATTGCTGCACTCCAGGAAATCTTCAGACCGTTCTATCGAGTGGAAACGGATCGCGGCAGGAGTACAGGCGGCAGCGGGCTGGGACTGGCAATCGTCCAGCGCGCTGTAGTTCTGCATCGCGGTTCCGTTCGAGCCGAAAACTCTGCTCCCGGCCTCCGGATCGAAATCTGCCTTCCGCGGCAGTAGAAGCTCGTTCACTCAGATACACTTCTTCACAAAACTCTTCAGAGCGAAGCCGCAAACCTTCCGTCTACACCTTTGACAACAGGCATGACTGGCGCCATAGGTTCGCGGCCGATGTGTCATGCCGTACCAACGGAGGACGCTTGCGGTTGGATTTTACATGTCTCGTGCTCTTTGGCTTTTCGATGGGGGCTATTGCAGTGAGTGCACAGGATTCCGGTGCAGGGATGTCGGGCACTGACTCGATACCGAACGCGCCCTCGATCCACGCACAAGAATCAGCCAGCATATCGGGAAACGTCCTTGACCCGAGTGGCGCTGTCGTACCGGGCGCAGAAGTGACTCTGATTCAAGGAGAGCAATCGCAACGACGCTCTGCTGTGACTGGCGTTGATGGAAGATTCACCTTTGGTGGTCTCTTGGCAGGATCATACGTTGTCTCCGTGAAGGCGAGGGGCTTTCAGCCAGCTTCTTCGGGGAAGTTCAGCATTGCTGTCGGCCAGGCGTACGAGTTGGCGAGCCTCAAGCTTTCGATTGCGCCGGCAAATTCCGAAGTTGTTGTTGAGCCTGCTGAGTTGATCGCGGCTCAACAGATCAAAGCCGAAGAAAGACAGCGTGTGTTCGGTGTCATCCCGGATTTCTATACCAGCTATGTCTGGGATGCAGCCCCGCTCAATACAAAGCAGAAATATTCCATGGCTCTGAGAGATACGTTCGATCCGATGACCTTTGTCGGCGTTAGCTTTGCGGCCGGGATTGAACAAGCGAATAATGCCTTCCCTGGATATGGGCAAGGTGCAGCGGGGTACGGCAAGAGGTGGGGCGCGCTCTTCGCCAATGGACGCACCAGTGACATCTTAAGCAGGGCAGTATTTCCTTCGCTCTTCCATCAGGACCCGCGCTACTTCTACCAGGGCTCGGGTTCCATGTGGTCTCGGGCAAAACACGCGGTCGCTTACGCGTTCCTAGCACGCAGCGACAGCGGGAAACTCATGCCGAACTATTCCTACTTCTTCGGTGATTTAGGTTCTGGTGCAATATCTAATCTCTACTATCCATCCTCAAGCCGCGGAGCGGGACTAGTCTTCACAAACGCGGCTATAGGAATTGGTGGGCGCGCGGGGCAAGACCTTATACGTGAATTCCTCTTCAAACACATAACCAAACACGTGCCCGACCATGGCAAGCCTGCCTCCAGCGACCAAAGCTCATAACGACCATGGCGAACCACTCCGTGTGGGAATGCGGACGTGCTCTCGACTTTTCACGTTTCAGCAAGCTGGAATTGCCGGAAATGCTGATCGAAACCAAGGAGGAATATGCAATTGAACTTTAGTCGCCTCTGCATTGCTGTAGCCCTGTTCACTGGGTTCACCCTGGCAGTTGGCGCACAGGAAGCGACGACGGCGAACGTCAGAGGTAATTGGACGGTCACGACCCAGGGTGAACGGGGTTCGGGGACGCACAAGATGACCATCAAGCAGGACGGAAGCAAAATTTCCGGCAGTCTAGAGTCCGATCGCGGAGACGAAGACCTTCAAGGAGGCGTTGAGGGGAAGGACATTCAATTCACCGTGAGCATAAATACACCGCGCGGATCCATGAAATTGGAATATAGCGGG
>Ga0126381_100003627_pt1 | contig 16750 bp, 14 predicted proteins | sample PanSoiMetPlot_28_FD_96465 | JGI IMG/M metagenome (GOLD analysis project Ga0126381, IMG submission 96465) | Tropical forest soil microbial communities from Panama - MetaG Plot_28 | ecosystem: Environmental > Terrestrial > Soil > Tropical forest > Bulk soil | place: Panama | collected 2016-02-17 | reverse complement strand
GAAAAATTGGAGGAGTGGTGCTTGGGCTGATGCTATTGGCGGGAGCAATTTCGCCAGCACCCGTCGCGGATTCGCGCGTCAGATATAGCAACGGGCGCAGTAACGGATATAGCAGCGGGCGCAGTAACGCGTATAGCAACGGGCGCGGTAACGCGTATAGCAACTCGCGCAGTAACGGATATAGCAACGGGCGCAGTAACGCGTATAGCAACGGGCAACAGTACCCATATCACGCCCACCAACGCCATCACACCCTCCTACATTTGAGATGGCACCCTCACGGTTTGTGGCATCACCGCCACTAGCATAGACTACCAGCACTTGCGCACAGCAGCGGGCATTAGCGTCCACGGCGATAAGCGCCGTAAAGGACAAGTCCGGCTTAGCCCGGTCAAGCGTCGGTAACCGTTATGTGATGCTCCAACACGGAACGCACTTCCGCTAATGCACCGCTGCCGTTACTGTGGTGCTGTTCGTAAGCGACATAGCCATCCGGCCGAACGAGCGTTATCCCGGGGCCCTGTGCCGATCTTAGCTCGACGATGTCGCTCAAAGACTCGCAGAGCCGCTTCGCTGCCTCCAGGGCCGAAGGGCTTGCGTCCCTGCCCAGCAATAATAGAAAGCGCCGGCAAATGCCATTGCCGCCACGCAGCGAATCGTCGAAGTACCGCTTGCCCGCTCCTTCGACGATTGGGCTTCCGCCATACGCAATGCCAAGCTGGGACAGGCGTTCGACCATGCCGTGTTGAAACGGAGCCACTCGAGATACGAGCGGAATTATGGCGTTGCGCGCAGCCTGCGCAAGCCTGCTCGGTGTTCCCAAGGCCCTGGTCATAAAGTCCGTCATGTCGATGACATGTTTGATAACCGGGCGGCGTTCGGCATTATAGCTGTCGAGCAATTGCTGATTAGCGTAACCGCGTATGGCAAGATCGAGTTTCCATATCAGATTCCAAACATCGTGAAGCCCCGTATTCATGCCCTGCCCCCCTATTGGACTGTGAATATGGGCCGCGTCCCCCGCAACAAAGATGCGACCAACGCGAAGATTGGCGACCTGGCGATGATGAACCCGAAAGTAGCTGCTCCACTTGATGGCCCGGGCCTCCAGACTTCCGGGTCCGCGCTCGGCTATTATCCTCCGCACAATGTCAAGCGAGGGAGCTTCGTCGTCGGCGCTCTCGACCGTTGCGACGATTCGCCTGCGAGTTGAGCTCATCGGGAAAACCGCCAGCGGGCCGAATTCGCTTGGACAGAGCTGCATCTCATCGGCGGGCAAGGTCTCATTGGTCTCAGTATCAGCCAGCATGAACAGGGCATCATACACTTCACCCTCAAACGGGAGGCTCAGCAGATGCCGAACGGCGCTATGAGCGCCATCACAACCAACAACGAAACGAGTACTGAGTTCTATTTGAGTCCCCTTTTTGTCGACGGTTGCATTGACATAGTAATCGTGCTGAACGCATGAGACGAATGTGGTCTCGTATTCCACGGTTCCGCCCTTCCGGCGTAGCTCTTCGACCAGCAGTCTTTCAGTAACGTCTTGGGGAACCATCGCGACGAATTGATACGGACTTTCCTCCGGCGTGAAACGCATGCGGGCCAGCGTGCGCGAGGTGTCGACCAGCGCGACCCAGGTCACGCGATTGCCCGCTTCAAGGAATCCGCCGGCAGTGCCCGCCATGTCGAAGATCTCAAGGGTCCGCGGCATGACCGCGAGTGCCTTTGAGTGCTCCGACTGCGAAGCGCGAGTCTCAACTAGCCGGAATCTCAAGCCTCGGCGCGCGCACTCGTTGGCCAAAAATAATCCGACTGGGCCAGCACCAACAATCAGAACATCGGTCTCGGTTGCAACACTATTCATTGTTCATCCTCACCGGTTCGATCAGCCTCATCGATTCAACAGCCCGGCTGGTGTTCAGCCCCAACGAGGCTGTCGTTGCCGCTTTCGGGGAGTCGAACATTCTATCCCCTTTTCTCTCCCGCCGACAACGACCTGGTCTGGGCATTAGTAAACCGAACGAGTATGATGTGACGGGGAAGGTTCGAACCTCCGTAATCTAACTTACCAGCAAGGATGGCCACCGGTTCCAAGGAGATGCTGTGTGGGAAACACGCCGACGCCTCATTAAGAACTGTTGAAAGCGCGCACCATTTATCCGCGACGATAGCGCAGGAAACGAAACCGGGTGTGCGTTGTGAGTGCCGGCTCACGGAGTCGACATTTGAATACTCAACATGGATGTCCGGGCAGCGACTTCAAGCAGACTAAGTTCAGGGCGAAGTTATGGAACGGTCATTGAATAGATGGGCTTGCCGTACAATTTGCATAATGATTTTGACGCTGCTATCGCGGGCGTCATCGCTTGCCCAGCAGCCGCTGGCCCCCGCTCCGGCGCCGCCTGGGACTTTGGTTGACATTGGAGGCCAGCGCCTCCATCTGAATTGCACAGGCCAGGGCTCCCCGACCGTGCTTCTGGAGAGTGGAACTGGCGACGTCTCTGTTATATGGTCGCTTGTACAACCTGGCGTCAGCGCATTTACCAGAGTTTGCAGCTATGACCGGGGTGGTTATGCCTGGAGCGATCCTGGTACTCGCCCTCGGACTTTCGCGCAGCTCGCATTGGAACTTCATCAGGCGCTCGCCATCTTGCACATCGGTCCGCCCTACATCGTTGTCGGACAGTCATACGGAGGTTTGGCGATACGAGGGTTTGCAGCTCGCTATCGTTCGGAAGTGCTCGGCGCGGTGATGGTGGATGCGGTCCACGAGGATCAACAAGTAGTTTATGGTGGGCAGCCCCACCGAATCAGAGACAGCGCCAAGGGTCGGCCGTTTCCGGCGCCGCAAATAAGGCTAGATAGCGAAATGCTTCGATCAGCCCAGGCCAAAGCGGCCGCCAGGGAGCAGCCTGTAGAACCTCCTTTGGATCGCTTGCCAACGAATGCGCAGCGCATATGGCGGTGGGCAAATACTCAGCCCCTTCTGGAGATGGCTCAGCAAGCAGAGTTGGATTGGTCACCCGAAGAACTTGCCTTATTGCATGAGAGCAGATTGAAGGATCGGGCGACGCTCGGCGATATTCCCCTGCTCGTGCTCGCTCGTACCAGAGGCGGCTATCCAGACGGCATGAGCGTTTCTGCGGAAGCCTTGGAACGGGAGCGCAAGGAGTTGCAATCAGACCTCGCGCATTTGTCCCGGAGAGGGAAACTTGTTTACGCCGTTAACTCGGGACACAACATTCATCTCGAAGATCCCGGCCTGGTAATTCGTTCAATTCGCGAAGTTGTCGAAATGGCGCGCGCAAGGCGCTAAGCGAAGGAGCGCTACCTCTAATTTGCTGCCGCCCTGGGGGTAGACCGTGGCTCTCGGTGAGCGTGATCTACCCCAAGCCTACCGCTCTTTTAGTGGTTTGGGGAAGCCCGCGACAACCTTACGAAAGACCTCATCAGGTGTAATCGTCATTAGGCAGTCGTGGTGTGGGCACCGATGAATCGCGCCTTCGCCCTCGAGCCTGTAGCACGGGCTGCACGACAGATCATGTCGCACGATCACATGACCTGTTCCCCAGGGCCGGGTTCGCCGAATGTCGGTCGGACCATAGATCGCTACGACCGGGGTTCCCACTGCAGCTGCTACGTGCATTAATCCACTGTCGTTGCAAATCAGCCAGCGGCATCGTTCGATCAAGGCGCCCACCTGTTTAACGGAGGTCTGGCCAGCGGCAACCGTAATGCTGCACTCAAGGCCATGCACAAGCTCGGCTGACATCTTCACTTCGAGGGGGTTGCCAAACAGAATGAGGTGGGTGCCCGGCATCTCCCTCACGATGCGCTCGAGAAGTGCCCGATATCGATCTATCGGCCACTGCTTCCAGGGCGTGCCCGCCCCGGGCTGGATCCCGACCACCGGGCAATGGGGTGCAATTCCGGCTCGCGCCAGGTAGTCCTCGGCAAAGGTGCGATCGCTCTCGCTCAAATGCATGAACGGCCGGGCCCGGGCCAGCGGCGCCCTCGGTACGTCTAGCGCGGCCACCAGATCCATGTATCGGTCGATCTCGTGCTCATCCTCGGCCATCAGCACCGGGATGTTAAAGATGAAACTGAACCGGCTGCCAGCAAGCGACCATCCAGGGCTGGTGACGTGTCCTACGCGAAACGGCGCGCGGCTATGGACCGCGATCATTGCGAGCAACCAGGAATGGCTGTGAAACTCGTTGATGGTAACGTCGTAGCGAGCGCGGCGAATCTCCAACGCCCGTCTTATCCAGGCCTTAACTCCCGCGCCGTAGGGGCAGTTATGTATGTTATCGAACAGTCCGGCTCCTGCGAGCACTTCTTCGCAGCCTGTATTATTACCAACTTGCAGATCGATTCGCGCTACTGGATAGCGCTGCCGCAGTTGCCTCAACGCCGGTGTGTACATGATGAAGTTGCCGAGTCCGTGATAGGCAAACACCAGCACGCGCTCGATTCGAGCGGGATTCGGGGTCTCCCGTGCCCGCGGCCAAAGGCACAGCCTCAGCCAGCACTCGATAGCAATCCTTACCGGCGCTTTAAGTATCTGTTTTATGAACTGCATTTTGACTTCAAGACATGAACTCTTCCCGGCCCGTCCCAAGCGAAGAACGGATTCGGACGGGTGGTCTCGTATGGCCGTCGGGTTGGACTAGGCCTCTCGGTTACGAGGAAGAGCGCAGGCCGCGGACGAACTCGCTTAGCGAAGCCTGAGCCGAGTGGGCCAGTTCTGATGGGCGGATAAGACTTGCATTATCATATTCAATTCCCCCGTTGACGCAGATGGATAAGGAGTGAAAGGAAAGGACGCCGGCTCTGTTGAGCACTTTGTCATTATATGTACCAAATGGCTTCAGGGCATGTCAAGCGGGAGAGCCCGCCAAGAGGCGCTGGCTCGCATCAGCCGCCTCGCCAGATGATTGCTGGCGGTGTGAAGAACACGTACGGTCTCCCCATTACTTCACCTCTCTTCCATGCCACTGCGCAGAAGTGGCTGCCGGAGCTCTTGCCCGGTCCCGAGCCGAGATCGCGTTTACTGATTGTTGCGGCGCTCTGCTTGTTCTCTGGATTACGGATTGGGAAGGGGATCCATTGTTCCCAACACAACCGCTCCCGAGCTGCGATCGCCATCGAACGCCAACACGGGAAAGCCCGCTGGAAGAAAACTGGCACTGTCTTTCGGATCAGCGAACCAGATTGCGACAAACTTGAGGTTGACGTCTTCCAAACGAATGGTCGGTGGATTTCCAGCAGTCTTTAGCGCGAACGCTTCCAATATAACTGTTCTTACGGTAACCGATCCGCGCCCGGAATTGTTTGTTTTAAGATCGGCGATATATTCCGAAGATCCGAATGGGATGTCCGATAGCTCGTGCATGAAAACGGTGAAGTCAGTGTTCGCAGGCAGACCTTCGACTTCGACCCTCATTTTGTCTGTTCCTTGCTCGTCGGCGGTAGCGAACACTGTTATTGATCCCGTTGGATTAAAGCCAGCCTTCATCATTCCGGCTTTAGCCGGACCAAAGAAGACCAGGTCGCGTTTTATGGCGCCGCCGCCAGCCTGCCTGCCCTGTAAAGAGAGTGCTGTGATTCCAAACGTCGACAGACCCATAGCCGCAGTAATAACGATTAGCCAAACCCTTTTCATTGTTTTCTCCTAGTGTTGATCTATAAGGCGGTGCGTCCATCCGGCTCTGTGGTCGAAAGGTGAGAGCTGACCGGCCGGTTGGGTTGAGGAGAAGCAAACCGGGTGCCTGCCTCGTTTTGCCCTTAGGGCTCGCTTAAGCGCGGCTAGACCCAGTCACGAAGTGTAACGGATCGTTTTTACTACGGAGCCGTCCGGAAAAAAGACTCTAAGGAATCTAGAGAAATGTAAAGAAGCTGCGGTGGTTTATTACTACGGTTGGAATTATTCTCGCAAAATATTCAAGTTCTTATCAGGATCAAAAGTTATCAAGGTTACGTGTTTGTCGAAGCATACAAAGCTGACACCTGGTCGTATCCTCCTCGCCCTCACCGTTTCGCTCTCATTGCGTAGTGTGTCGATTTTAAAGTATCCATTCTTTACCTCTCCTTTCCTACCAACCCTTCTAACTTCAAAGTGTGGATCTTCCTTGCGGGCGACGGCGGACGGCGGTTCACTCACGAGATATACCTGATCGAGGTTTCGGCAACAACTACGTGTTCAGGTGGGATTCGGGAGGCCCGTAGCCTACCGCGGGTGATCCAGAGCCAGCGGGAGGATAGAGTCAGTAGTGCGCGGCAATGCCGCTGTGATAGCTAGAGAGAGGCATATAAGGGACCGCACCAGGAAGGTGCGATCCCAAATCCGGGTTAGAAGTTCGACGGGCTCCAGAGATGTTTTCCAGCCCTAACTCTTTGTTGCCTCCTTGTTGGCCGTCTTGACGATCTTCCCGCCCTTGTGGCCTTTATGAGTCCGCCTCGTTTTTGTATGCGACACGGCGTTCCTAGTGCTCCCGTGTACGGCCCTGTTTCGCGGCGTACCACTGGATGCGGCCTTGTCGCCTCCTGTGTCTTGCGCGAGAAGGCCCAGGCGAGAGCCGCCTTCGCCGACTACGCCGCCCTGAGGCTGAATGACCGAATCGGCCGTGATGGTGCGCGCGGGCGACGGTGGCGCGGCTGGCGCTGATCCAAGAATGGCAAGCAGCATGTACTCGAGAAATGGCATTGTTGCCCTCCCTTACGGTCAGGATTCGAAAGCGAGTGGCTTCCGGCAAGCATGGCCACCCTAATGCCATATACGACGTCCGGCGCCAGGAAACAACTACGCATTCAGGTAGGGAGGAGCAGCTCTGGGTCAGTGGACGGACGGAAGTGCGATGGCTCAGGTATGTTCTCGCTCTTCGACAAATCGAGGGGTGGCGGCGAGTTGAAAACAGGAGCTTGACGAGGTGGAATTAATGGATTTAGACTGCCCAGCGTGATGCCCGAGCGGCAGACCTTCGCTTAGCAAGTCAAAGAGTCGGACAGACTCAAGATCTAATTAAGACGGTGCGAAAGGGCAGGGTCGCGCGCAAGTCCGATGCGTCTTACCCTGAGCGCTGAGCACCGAGACGCTCTGGAAGACAATCGTCTTGGTCCGCGCTGCCAGGACACCAACCAGTACCAAGAGTGAGCAGTATCTGATCCAGGAGAAATATCTACTTATGGCCGCGACTGGAGAAGAATTCGAATTTCAGGCTGAAACTAAACAACTGTTGGAATTGATGGTCCACTCCCTATATACCAACAAAGAGATATTCCTGCGGGAATTGATGTCGAACGCATCCGACGCGCTCGATCGTTTGCGTTTTGAGTCACTGACAAACCCGACCCTTTTAGGCGATGACAGCGGCTTTGAGATTCGCCTTGATCCCGACGAAACCGCCCGGACCCTCACCATCAGCGATACCGGGATCGGGATGAGTCGAGAAGAAGTCATAGCCAATATCGGAACTATAGCGAAGTCCGGCACTAGAGAACTGCGAGAACGCATCAAGCACGGAGAGTCTCCGCAGATGCTCGCCGAGTTTATCGGCCAATTCGGGGTTGGCTTCTATTCCGCATTCATGGTTGCCGACAGAGTGTCGCTCGTGACCAGACGGGCCGGTGAGGCTGCCGCGACAAGGTGGGAATCCACCGGGGATGGCCGTTATACCATCGCCGAGGACTCCAGGGCCGGCCGGGGGACCTCGATTACGCTTCACCTGAAGGCCGTTGACAGTGACGCAGGCGTCGAAGACTACACCGACTATTGGGTCCTGTCCCGTATAGTAAAGCGGTACTCCGACTTTGTCGGTTATCCGATCATCTGCAAACATCAGCGCGAAGAGGCAGACGTTGATGAGGTCGGCCGGCCCAGGACGGACGCAAAGCCAACCATAGTCGTCGAAGACAAAACCCTCAATTCAATGAAGCCGCTGTGGACCAGACCTCAGTCTGAGGTCTCCAAGGAGGAGTACGCCGACTTTTACCGGCACATGGCGCACGATTGGAGTGAACCGTTCAAGGTGCTTTCGATCAAAGCGGAGGGCACTTTTGAATACCAGGCTTTGTTGTTCATTCCGTCAAAGGCACCGGACGACCTCTTTTATCATGCCGCCGAGTGCGGCCTCAGGCTCTACGCCAAGCGGGTCATGATAATGGAGAAGTGCGAAGACATCGTGCCACGGTATCTCAGATTCATTAAGGGAGTCGTTGATTCGGCCGACCTTCCATTGAACATCTCCCGGCAGACACTCCAGCAGGATCGGCATATCGCCCAGATACGGAAATGGATCACCAAGAAGGTGCTCGACACACTGACAGAGTTGCAGGAAAAAGAACCTGAGAAGTACATTCAGTTCTATGCGCAGTTCGGCCGCGCCCTGAAAGAAGGCATAAGCTCGGACTATGACAACAAGGACAAGCTCCTTTCGATGCTTTTGTTTCAGTCGTCCAATGATCCCGAGAAACTCACTACGTTGAAAGAGTACTTGGGCCGCATGAAGAAGCCGGCACAGAATCAAATCTTTTATTTGACCGGGGGATCCAGGGAGGCAGTCGAAAACTCGCCGCATCTGGAGGCTTTCAAGGAGAAAGGCTACGAAGTCCTGTATCTTACCGAGCCAGTCGACGAACTCTTGGTGGAGTCGATGATGGATTACGAGGGCTATCGACTGAAGTCGGTCGGCAAAGGAACCATCGAACTCGGCACCGTTGAAGAGCGGAAGAAGGCCGAGGAAGAGATCAAGGAAAAGGAGACCCTGGCCACCGGCCTGCTTGAGCTGATTCAAAAACACCTCGACAGTCATGTTAAGCAAGTTCGCTTGTCGACGAGGCTGGTCTCGTCACCGGTCTGCCTGGTTGGAACTGACATTGATCATAGTCCTCAGATGGAACGCTTGCTGATGAAGGGCAAAGGTGGCGGGCCAAAACAGCGCAGAATCATGGAGCTGAATCCGAACCACCAGGTGTTCAACAAGATGCTCGAGCGATACCAGAAGGATCAGTCAGATCCTCTCCTGGTCGAAGAGGCCGAACTCCTGCTGGCGTGTGGCTTGCTCGCCGAGGGGGCCGAGCTGCCCGATGTTCCCCAGTTCAACCGACTCTTGACCGATTTGATGGTCCGCGTCCTGAGCTTCCCGCTCTAGTTATTTTCATGGAGTAACAGGGAGAGGGCTGAGCCATGCTAGTGGCAATTACTCGAGACGTATCGCCGTCCATCGCGAACTGTGAGTTGACGTTCGTCGAACGGAAGCCAATCGATCACAGCCTTGCCAGCCGGCAACTCGAGGACTATCGCGCCGCGCTGGGAAGGTGCGGCGTCCAGGTCCGCCGCCTCGCCGCCGATGGCAGGTATCCCGACTCCTGCTTTGTCGAGGACACCGCCATTGTAGTTGACGAGGTGGCTATTATGGCCAGTATGGGAGCTCCGTCCCGCCGGGGTGAGACCGAGGCGATCGAGGCCGAGCTCTCTACTCACCGAGAGATTGCGCGGGTTACTCTGCCGGCAACCCTTGACGGCGGCGATGTTTTGCGGGTTGGCCGGCGTATGCTGGTGGGACGGTCTAGCCGTACCAATGAGGCTGGCATTCGACAACTCGCTTCGATTCTGGAACCATTGCAATACAAAGTCATTCCGGTGAGAACCAGCCGAGGCCTTCATCTAAAGTCGGCATGTACAGCCATAGATGATGAGACCCTGCTGCTGAATCAGGATTGGGTGGATATCCGTGATCTCGACGGATTCGAATTGATTTTTACGCCCGGCGACGAGGCTTCAGCGGCAAATATTCTGAGGGTCGAGCAGACGCTTTTCGTCCAGGCGGGATTTCCAAAAACAATGCAGCGTCTACAAGAAATACATAGCATAGTGGAAGCCATCGACACTTCCGAGCTTCAGAAAGCTGAAGGTGCCCTGACTTGTCTGAGTATTATCTTCAAGAGCGGCGTCTCCGGTGGTGAGTAACCGAGCGAGCCGGTTCCGGTATGGAAGTTGCGGTTGAACCAGTATTTGTCTGGCTTCGAAGTTGGAGGTGGTTTATGTGGTGCTTGTTAGCTACTGCCAACCAGGCGATATATCCTGCTTTTGCCGAATCTGGTATGTTCGGTCAGTTCCTTATCTGGGTGCTGCTCGGGCTGATCGCGGGATTCATCGCGAGCAAACTTGTCAACAAAAGAGGTGAGGGTTTCGTTTTCGACATCGTTCTCGGCATTGTGGGCGCCTTCATAGGAGGCTTATTGTTCCGCCTGTTCGGTTCTACAGGCGTGACCGGCCTTAATCTGTGGAGTCTGCTCGTTGCGATCGTGGGAGCCGTGGTCTTTCTGCTGGTCTACCACGGATTTCGCAGCGCTGTTCACCATTAGAATCCACAAAGGCCGCGATTACGGACCAGGGCGCCGGGATCGTACAGGCACCGTGGGCGCCGAAGGTCGGAACGGCCCGCCTACTGCTGCCTTGACTTAGTATTCTTGGACTTACATCTGCTATTTGCCCCATCCTGCTGAGGCTGGGTTGGTGACTCATCGCGCCTTCTCGGAGACCGCCCTCAACCTGCGGTCGTTCATATTGCAGTGCCCTGGAAACGGCGATATACTGCCGCTTTGCTCGAGCGTCTAGCCGGCGATTTAGTTTCGCCAGAGACCGTTTTTTGCTCCCGGTGTATGCGCAGCATTTGGGCCATTTGTTCGGAGCTCGCAGTAATTGGAGACTACCCGGGCGGCGAAACGAGCAACAGGTGCTCGATAATCTCCGGCGCTGACTCGCTGCGCTTTTCGAGTTTGTATCCTCTGTGACTGTTCGAAAAAAGAAAGACAGATACGACCCTCGCCAAAGAAGTGCGAGGGCTACTCAACCCCCAAGTGGTCAACTCCTGTCCGGATCGCAGTTAGTGGGAAAACTGCGCCAGCGGTCTTTGTGGCTCTATCAGCCTTCCAAGGCTGTGGGCTAGAGCTGAACACGTGAGCGACTTGCGAACGTATCAATCTGTTTTTGCGCGGCACTCCCAAGGCCGCCGGTTTCTCGGCACGAGTAGGACGGCGTTTCTTGTATTGATCTTCGCGGCAGGTTACTCCGTCGCCTATCGGTATCTTACGTTTCCATTCCCAGATGCTTTTTCGCCGTTCTGGGCGCCCGATGCCATTCTGCTGTGTGCACTCCTGCTGAGTCCACCTAGGAAATGGGCCTTATACGTCGCTGTGAGCCTCGCTGCCCGACTGTTCTCACTAGGTCCAGATCATCCACCCGCATGGATTGTATTCGCATCGTGGTTAAACGACGTCGGCAAAGCGCTGTTGACTGCGACAGTTATGCGACGGTTCGCAAGCTCCTCCGCCCGTCTCGCGAGCCTGCGCGACTTTTCGTTGTTTTTTGCGTGCGCGGTAGTAGTCGCTCCCGCTCTGTCAGCCTTCGGAGGCGCCGGTGCGCGGTACGCTCAGAACGGCATCTTCTCCTGGCATGTCTGGGAATCATGGTTCCTCGGCAACGTTCTCGTGAACCTGGTTCTGACGCCTACGGTCTTGTACTGGATGACGGGAAGAACGTTGAACCTGGCCAAGACTCCCGTATACCGATACGTCGAGGCGGTCTTCCTAACGGCAGCCCTTGTATTTATTGGAATCCAAGTTCTCGGCGGTTCTTTCGAAGGCCTCAAGGGCGACCCGGCCCTGATTTATATTCCGATGCCGTTTCTGCTGTGGGCCGCCGTCCGTTTCGGGCCACGAGGTGCTTCACTGTCACTGAGCTTCATCGCGCTGCTCTCGTTCTGGTATGCGATGGAGAACCGCGGGCCGTTCTCTAGCCAACCGGTCGAACAAACGATATTATCGCTCCAACTCTTCCTGATCTTCGTTTCCACGCCCTTACTGTTTCTGGCGGTACTGGTCCAGGAAAGGCGAGAGGTCGAAGAATCTCTTCGCGAGAGTGAGTCGCGCTACCGGCAGATGTTCGAGCAGAACCCCGCAGTTCAGTGGCTTATTGATCCCGGCACAGGCGCGATCGTAGCCGCGAACACGGCGGCCAGTGAGTTCTATGGCTACCCACTCCGACAACTCGAACGGATGTCGGTAACCGACATCAACACCTTGCCCGCCGGAGAGGTCGTCGCCCAATTGCGTCGGGGCTTTACCAGGGAATGCAGCTACTTTAACTTTCGCCACCGCCTCGCCTCAGGCGAACTCCGCGATGTAGAAGTGTACTACAGCCCCTCGGTAGTCGGCGGCCGCGAGCTCCTCCACGAAATTATCCACGATGTAACCGAGCGCCGTCTTACTGTGGACCGATTCCGCAGGTTCTTCGACCTGCCTCTAGTGGGAATGGCCGTCACCTCGGCAGATCGCAGGTTCACCCTGGTCAATCAAAAGCTCTGCGATATCCTTGGCTACTCTGTCCAAGAGTTAACGGGCATGTCCTGGGTGGCAGTCACTCATCCCGACGACGTAGACGAGAACAGCCGCCTCCTTCAGCTTACCATCAGCGGCGAAACCGAGGGCTACTCGATGGATAAGCGGTTCATTCACCGGAACGGCGGGGTCGTGTACGCCACCATTTCAGCTCGCTGTGTGCGCAGGGACGATAAAGCCATCGACTACCTCGTTCTGATCGTCCAGGACACGACGGAGCGCACACTAGCTGAAGCTGCTCTCCGTGAAGCCGAGGCCAGGAATCAGGCTGTTTTCAAGGCAATACCCGACTTGATGTTCCTCCTCACTAAAGATGGGGTCTATCTTGACTATCACGCCAAAGATCCCGCGGATCTCCTGCTGCCGCCCGAGGCGTTTATTGGCAAGCACATTAGTAATGTCCTGCCCGCGGAACTTGCTGAGCGGCTTGTCCTGGGCTTTGAACAGGCGCAACAGTCCGACGAGCCCGTGGTCGATGAGTTCTTGCTTCCGATTAGTGGTCAGGACCGCTACTTCGAGTCCCGGATGGTGACCTGCGACGATGACAGGATCCTGGCTATTGTGCGCGATATCACTGAGCGTGTACAGGCCGAAGACTCCATCAGGAAAAGCGGCGAACGATTCCGCCAGCTTGCCGATAACATCGATAGCACTTTTTTTGTCGTGGAACGGTCCAGCGCGGGCTTCAAGGTTATCTATGTAAGCCCGGCTTACGAGACGATTTGGGGCCGGCCACGCGACGGCCTCTATCGAAACGTTCGAGCCTGGCTCGAGGGGCTGCATCCGGAAGATCGCGACCGCGTGGCGTCCTTGATCACTTCCTCGAGGACCATGCGAGTCGAAGCAGAGTATAGAGTCTTTCGCCCCGATGGCCGGATGCGCTGGGTTCATCAACGTGTCTTCCCGATTCCCGGCGGAGAGGGGGAGGCGCGGCGCTTCGCCGGCGTCGTCGACGACATCACCGACCGCAAGCTTGCCGAGGAGTCCCTCGAGCAGGCCCTGGCCGAGGTACGACAGTTGAAAGACCAGCTTTATGCGGAGAACGTCTACCTCCAAGAAGCGATCCTGGTGGCTCATGACTTTGGAGAAATGGTCGGAGACAGCGACAGTCTCAAAAGGGTGATGCAGCAGGCAGAACAGGTAGCTCCGCTCGATACGAGCGTCTTGATCCTGGGCGAGACCGGTACCGGGAAGGAGCTGCTGGCTCACGCCATTCATAACCTCAGTTCGCGTAAAGACCGTCCCCTCGTCACGGTGAACTGCGCCGCCTTGCCACCGGACTTGATCGAAGACGAACTCTTCGGCCACGAAAAAGGGGCTTTCACCGGCGCTGTGGCAAAACGCGTCGGCCGTTTCGAGATCGCAAGCGGAGGGACCATCTTTTTGGATGAGATCGGCGAGCTTGAACCCGATCTGCAGGTAAAACTCCTGCGGATCATTCAGGAAGGCGAGTTTGAGCGGCTGGGCAGCAGCCGCACGATCAAGGTCGATGTCCGCCTCATTGCCGCGACCAACCGCGACCTTGGCCAGGCCGTCCGTGCCGGCACTTTTAGAGCTGATCTCTTTTATCGCTTGAGCGTTTACCCTATTACCGTACCACCGCTTCGCGAACGCCGCGAAGACATTCCACCGCTCGTGATGCATTTCGTCAAACAAATGAATGCGCGCCTGGGGAAACAGATACAGTCGATTCCCCAGCGAAGCCTCGATGCTTTGCTGAATTATTCCTGGCCGGGCAATATTCGAGAGTTGAGGAATGTAATCGAACGGGCCGCTATCATAACACCGGCGAGCACATTGCTTCTGCAAGAGAGCCCCGGCGCCGCGGCTTTCAACCAGCCCCTCGAACAGTCGGTTCAAGCCGCCATGGTCGACTGGTCGCAGACCCTCGAAGAGGGCGAACGAAACCTCATTGTGAGGACGCTCGGCAAGACCGGAGGTAAAATAGAGGGCCCGGCGGGCGCCGCGGCTTTGCTGGCAATCCATCCTAGTACGTTGAGGTCCAGAATGCGCAAGCTCGGTATCGTCCGCACCAGGTTTATGACCCCAGGAGCACGCTGAGTCGATGGTAGTCCAGGATTGAAAAGAACATTCGGCGCCGAAAAATGCGCAGCGCGTGTCAGCGAGAGTGGCGGATTTCTTCAAGCATCCTCTCGAGGATTAGCTTCTCGAGTACTATGGATGCCTGATTGACGAGAGCGACCAACTCGTCGATTCCGGTCATCTCAGCGTGGCCCGGATAGTTGTCGCCATAGAAGACGAATATGGGCTCATCGTTGCACACCAGAGGCAGTGCGAAAACAGATAACGGAATGCCGTTACCTCCGATTTTGCCCAGTAGCTCGTCGTGCCAGGGGTTACTGGGGAGTTCTCCGATGTAGGGTTGACCGTACTTGACGACCTCGTCGAAAATAGTCCTTTGTCCTATTGGAATGTGTATCTCGCGCACTCGCTCGTCGGCAGTCTTCCCCGAGCTTGCGCCCGCAACTCCGAATTGTCCCAGGCCGCAGATCTCGTCGTTTTTCACGACAAAGAGGACTCCCCGTGAAGCCACTTCGCTTGCGTAGCGCATGATCAGAAGGCTCACTTCGGCTTCGAAGGAGTGGGACCTGAGCTCGGCCAGCATGGAGCACAGCAGGTGTGACCTCTGGCTCTCGCGAGCCAGCGCCTGCTCCTGAGCGATTCGGTCAACCTTCTCGTCGTGCCGCGACATACCGGTCTCGAGCGAGTACCCCGCTTCGGCGGCCTGCGCGTCAGCATAGGCAGCTAACTCTTGCTGGTATACCGTGTCTTCTTTGGTGTCCTCGTCTATCTCCTTGGCTGCGCCCAGCAGCACTTCGCCAACGTCCAGGCCCTCGCTGATGCCGACCTCTTCCATCGGCGCAATCGGGTCGATTTGATTCAAATCTATGCCGAAGCGGCCCTTTTCCAACCTGACGAGGATGCCCACAACATCGTGGATATGGCGCCGCGCTACTTCCTCGAGATCCTCGGGCCCGAGGAGTCCGCTCTCGAGCAGAAGGCTCTTGAGGGTCCACACACCACCGCCCCCTCCGATCTCCTTGAGCTTGGCGAGCGCCTCCTTCGTGATGCGGTTTTCTCGCGTCAATCGCTCTGCCAGGGATTCGCCCTTGTCCACGGCAGCGTGAGTTATTCGGCCCCTTTCAATTACGATCGTGCCGCACAGCTCCCCGGATTGGAGCGATAGCGTCCCGCTCTTTCTACTGAGCGCGAGTATCTGTAGAATGTCGGTAAGAGCGAAATCGCTCAGATCGCCGCTTAATTCCATTTGTGCTTCTTCATTCCGGAATGATTCCAGTGACCAGTTCTCTCAGTTTCGCCATTGAGATTGGCTTGGAAAGGTAACCGTTCGCTCCCATGCTCATCCCCAGTTGGATGTCTTCCTCGGAGCCTTTGGTGCTGATGATGATTATCGGCAGGTCTTTCTGGTTCAGTTCCGTCCTCACCCGGCGGACAAACTCCAGGCCGTCCATATTAGGCATTCTGATATCAGTCAGAATCAGGTCGAATTGCCCTTCCCTGACTTTCTCGAGCGCGTCCTGCCCATCGATAGCCTGCGTGATATCAGATTCCTTGATACCATCCAGTCGTGCAAGGCTCATGCAGAGCAATTGCCTGAAAGTCGCCGAATCATCTACAACGAGAAACGCTTTACCACTCATCTTGCCTCCCTTTACTTGACTCGAAGTAGGCTCATGAACCCTTCGATCGTTTTGAGCTTCCTGTCCTTCTCTGCGTAAAGTCTCGAGCTGACCAGGGCGGTCGCGGCATGTCCTGCGAGCAATTCCAGCAACTTATGGTCCAGCTGGCTGAGACCGCCTTTGTGCTTGAGCAAACGATAGATTGCAACAACGCCAACGACTCGCTCCTTGATTTTAAGGGGGATGCACGCGCAAACCTCTCCATGCTCTCCAGCGCCTTCGGTAAAGAAGGCTTCGCCGGTTTGTGCCACAATACCCTCGAGGCCCTCGCCGAAGCTGACGCGGCCTCGTTCCAGCCGCGCCGCAATCTCGCCCTCATAGCCGGCCAGCAGGAGCTCGTTGCTCTCTTCGTCAACCACGAATAGCCCGAATTCCTCGGACCCGATCATGTTCATCAGAATCTCATTTATGCACATGACAACTTCGGAGGGATCGAGGGTAGAGTGAAGCCTATAACTGGCCACATACAGATTCGCCAGGCTTTCATTCTGCTCTTCCACCTCAACATAACGTTGAGCGAAGTCTTTGTTCTCGGCTTCGATCTGCTCGAATCGGCTGTTAAAGAACTCCACCTTCTGGGTGAGCTGCGCGTTCTCCATCTTTATGCGCTCGATCTCTCGCACCAG
>Ga0126381_100003626_pt1 | contig 16751 bp, 10 predicted proteins | sample PanSoiMetPlot_28_FD_96465 | JGI IMG/M metagenome (GOLD analysis project Ga0126381, IMG submission 96465) | Tropical forest soil microbial communities from Panama - MetaG Plot_28 | ecosystem: Environmental > Terrestrial > Soil > Tropical forest > Bulk soil | place: Panama | collected 2016-02-17 | reverse complement strand
GGAATTGCAAGGTCTAGCAGGCGTCGCAGGTCTATGGTCAGTAGGGCTGCGCTTTGGAGGGGCGTTGCTTGCAACGCCCGTGAGCCTGGTGCGTCAGAAATCCTGGGCGTTGCAAGCAACGCCGTGAGCCTGGTGCGTCAGAAATCCTGGGCGTTGCAAGCAACGCCCCTCCAGAGCGCACCCCTACCGAGTTCAAACCACGCAACACGACGGGCCCTCGCCTCAGCTCGCCGCCGGGAGATCGAAGTAGAACTCAGTCAGTTTTCCCGGTTCACTCAAAACGCCAATTCGACCACCGTGTGCCAGCACGATCTGTCTGGCGATCGATAGACCCAGTCCAACGCCTTCGCCCTTGTGTCCGGAAGAACGATAAAACTTGTCAAATACGCGAGCATGTTCCTGATGGCTGATCCCCGGCCCTGAGTTCATCACACTAAAACGAACGTAGGCAGAATCGATCGGACGAGCTCGCAAGACGATCTCGCTGCCGGCGTATCCATATTTTAGCGCATTTGTCAGCAGGTTTGAGAACACCAGCGAGAGGCGCTCGGGATCCAGCATGACTTTGGGTAAGGGCTCTTCATACTCCACCCGTGATGGTCGCGACGCAGCTTCCGCTGTGTCTCTGAATGCGAGGTAATTTTCTTCAAGAACAGTCCGCGCAGGCGCTTCGTGCAAATTCAATTGTGACGTCCCGCTCTCCATTCGAGCGAGATCAAGGATGCTGGCCAGAGTCTTGAGAAGCCTTTCACAGTCATTGCATGCTGAGCTCACCAGTTCGTGTTGAGCTGCGGTCAACTCGCCGGCGCTATTTTCCAACAGCAAATGCAGCGCAAGTCGAATCCCGGTGAGTGGCGTCCGAATCTCGTGACTCAGCGTGGCCAGCATGTCGGATTTCATTTCGTCCAACCAACGAAACCGGGTCACATCCACTAACATCAACGCTCGTCCCGAGACCGTTCCGTCTTCCAGAACAATGGAGAAAATCCTTGGAAGAAAATAAATCTCCTGGTCGTCAATGCGAAACAGAAGGGCCTGCTTCAGATCATCGAGTCGGTAGTCCGGTCCGGTAATCGATGCTCGGGCAAGGTGTTTCTGGATCTGCACAGGAAGCCGTTCACGCGATCCGAGCGAAGCCATCAGCTTTTCTGCCGCCGGATTCATTCTGGAGATTTCATCGTGCTCACCCAGGATGAACAGCGGATACGGCAAGGTTGTCAGCATCGCACGAATGATCTGATTCAGTTCGATGAGCTTACGATCGGTTTCGCGATAGAAATTTCGAAGCTCAAGCGCCATGCCATTGAATTCACGCGTCAACGCTCCTAGCTCATCCTGAGCTTCTACCGGCAAAGACTGTTCGAAGTCCTTCGATCTAAGTTCTCGAATCGATTTTGTGAGATTGTTGATCGGCGCAATAATCGAATGCCCCAGACGGAAATAAGTGAACAAGAACACGATGATCGCGCTAATTACCGCCGTCACCAATAGTCGGATCGAATCACGGGTCTGGCGCTCGGCCTTTTCGTTCGCTCTGAACATCTGGCGCTCGTTCCGCTCCAGAATCTTGTGGCTAAGCTCGGTGATGGACAAAGTAACGTTCGGCAATTGCCCGCGCACTTCATGGATTCGCGGGTCCTTGATGCCGCCTTCAGCGAAAAAGCGGAATGTGTCTCGATAGATCTGGATATATCGCTGACAGGCTGCCTTGAGGTCCGCCACTAGCTGTCGCTCCTGATCCGATTTCGCGTTTCTCTCCAAAACAGGGAATTTCGCATCAAGGGCTCGGGCGACTTCTTCGAGCGTTTCCGGTTGGTCATAAGGCGGAGCCGGACGATCGCCGCGCGAATAAAAGGTATTCACGCGAGCTGTAGCTGTCCGCATGTAATGACAAACAGTGATACTATCGTAGTTGTCCTGCAGGACATGATTGATCGTATTCCCCAGAGACTTCGAGAGCCAGACTCCGTAAATGCTTATCAGCAGGAGAATGATCAGCGTCGCCAATAATCCAAGCGTGAGTTTCCAACGAAGCATAGATCAAAGGAGCTAGGAGACAGTAGCCAGGCGACAAGAGTTAGAGGGAGAAGGTCAAGACCTTGGGTCATCGAGCTGCTCCTAATCCTAGCTCCTTTTCCCATCAAAGATTCATCCGCTTGCGCTTGCGGTAAAGAGTCGCCGGATCTATTCCCAGGGTCTTGGCCGCTGCGTCAAGGCTTGGAGCGCGACCCAATATTTTGCGGATATGTGCCTCTTCCAATTCGTCTAGTGTAACATTCTCGCCGACCAGAGCCGTGCCATTATGATCCGCATGCTGGGGAGTCGCACGCGGGAAGTGTTCAATTCCGATTTCGTGTCCGCGCGCAAGGATCGCCGCGCGTTCAATGGTATTTCTGAGCTCGCGAATATTTCCAGGCCATTCGTACCTTCTCATCTGTTCCAGAGCAACAGTGGTGAACGTGAGGTCGCCGCGTCCGAGTTGATGTGAGAAAAAACGCAAAAAACCGCGCGCAAGATTCTCAATGTCTCCACCGCGTTCACGCAGAGGCGGTATAGTCACGGAGATCACGTCCAAACGATAGTAAAGATCTTCTCGAAACGTTCCCTGCCGAACACACTCTTTCAGGTCTTTGTTGGTAGCAGCGATCACTCGTGTGTTCGAGGAGCGGTTCTTATTCTCCCCAACCCGTTCGTACTGCCGTTCCTGTAACAACCGCAAAAGTTTCGGCTGGATCTCAAGCGGCAGCTCTCCGATTTCGTCCAGGAAAAGCGTTCCGGACTCAGCCGCTGCGACCTTTCCCCACGTATCGCGTACAGCGCCAGTGAACGCTCCTTTTACGTGGCCAAAGAGCTCGCTCTCCAACAATTCTCGCGACAGACTCGGACAGCTGACTGTCACAAATGGACCCTCCTTGCGATTGCCTCGCTCATGCACCTCGCGCGCCAGCACACTCTTACCGGTGCCACTCTCTCCCAACAACAAGATCGCGGCTTGTGTAGGGGCGGCACGAAACAGGACGTCCATGACTTCTTGCATCCGAGGCTCGCTCGACTGCAGCTCAATCGTTGGATTCTGCAGATCAATCTGTTCCTGCAGATCGGTTATCTTGGACTCCAGTTTTTTCTGTTTGTCTACACGAGCGATGATTTGCCGTAGTTGTTCGGGGGTAAACGGTTTTTCCAGATAGTCAAACGCGCCTCGTTGGATGGCGGACACCGCCGTTTTGATCGACGCGTACGCCGTAAAAACGACCACCGGCAATCGTGGTTGAATTTTTCTGATCTGGTCGAGCAGCTCTAAGCCGTCTTCGTCGCCCAGTCGAAGATCCAGAAATGTGAGATCGTAGACATCTTCACGCAGCTTCAGAATGGCCACCTGCCCGTTGTCCGCTGTTTCAGCCCGGTGACCGGCCGCCTGCAGCGCTACGCCGGTCGAATTTCTGATCGATTTATCGTCATCGATGATAAGAACACGCATGGAATAACAATGGCTTCAGCAATATTCGCGCCTGGACTGTCCCGAATTGGTTCTTTGAGCCATCCGGGCGGCTACAGGGCGTTAAACCGACCTTCGCGCCGTTCCGAGACCATTGCAAAATGCAATAGATGGCGCAGTTCCAGCGCGCAGTCTGCACACAAGACGGCTGACTTTTGCCCCCGGTCACCGCAAAATTTAGCGAACCAGATCGAAAGTTATCAAAGACGGGCATTTCCCAGGTGCGATTGACCGGAGAGCGCTGTAAGCGATCCCTGCCAGCCCACGGAAAAGACTTGGCTGAAAACAGTAACTCTCAGCGAAATCGGTGCTGAATCGAAAGAAGCAGGTTCGATAAGCTCTTTCCAGAATTTCGTCCACGATGTGCTTTGCAGCCGCGACGTATTCCTGTTTGCCTAACGCTAGGCCACAATCGTGAAGAATTTCAGCAGCACCCGATCGGCCGCAGCACCAGAAATCAAGTTGAGCTGGTACACTAAAATGCTCCAGACAGGTGTCTATCTCCTCCGCCAGGCGGCTGTCTTCCAAAATCTGATTTGCGGCAAGTCTCGCCAACAGGATGCCGGGCCGGCCATTGCACCAGGCAACCATCCAGGGCGATTCTGCTTTTGCTAGAACCGGCCAGTTGTGGTCCACCTCAGAGTAGAATTTTCGGTCGAATTCCAGCGACTCTCGGGTCAACCGAACGGCAGTCTCATCTCCGGATAGTTTCGCGAATGAGGCAGCAGAGAAGGCGACTCCCGCAGATCCGTGAGCAAAACCCGGAGAGGAGTCACCATTCGGACGCTTCCAGCCCTCGTCGGTAGAGAATCGATCGATCAGGGCAGCCAGGCAGACCTGAGCCTTAGAAAGGAACTCTTTTGAGTCCGTCACCTCAACCAGCCTGGTCAATGCCAACAGCAAACCTGCTTGACCAGATAGCAGATCCGGCTCGAGATGACATCGAATCGCGTCCACAGAAAGCGTGGCTGCTAGTCGGGCGGATTGTTCCAACCAGTCTTCATCGTGCGTCAGCTGCGATAAGAGAAGGGCTCCATAAATCAGCGATCCTGTCCCATGCCCAATACCAATCGTATCAAGGAAAGAACCTTCTAACGAAGAAACTCTCGATTTGAACTTGTTGAGCAACGGAAAGGAACGCGTAGTCCCATTTTCTCGATCTGCCGCCGCCAATAGGAGAAGCGTTCCAAGGTCTCCGCTATAGAGACCAAGACGTTCTCCTATCGGACATTCCCCTTGCCAGAATGCGGGCAACTTCCAGATGTGACCTTCCGCGCATTCGTTTGCCTGGCTGTAAAGCGCATCCAGCGAATCCGAGACAAAGCGTTTTAGTCGACGCGCATTCAAGGGTAGCTCAACCTTTTCCGGTCGCCTACAGATAGCTTCCTGAATGACCTCCTCGTGAAAGCTGAGCGATCGCACCGATAAGTTCTCGATTTTCTTTCGCACCGTTTCCATCGGCGACTCCCATTGCAAGTCGGCAAAATCTGACAGACCGTGTGTATCGCCGACCGGGATGTAGAACCGCGGAACATTCATTCTGAGAAGATCGCTAACCTCGGCGTCTAAAATGGTCCGCAGCTTTTCGGACATATATCCACCCTTAAGCGCTAAACGATAGAACTCATCGACCGATACATTTCGTTTGAAGGCACTTTCAAGATTTTCGGGAAGAAGTGACCGCTCCAATACCAACCCGTATACGCGGCTGGGCCGGAACAGCAGCCGGCTATCAGCCCCTTGAAACCCGTCGAGAAATCGCGAGAACGATAGCTTATGATCTAAGACGAGCTTGAAAAAATCAGAAAACCCCCGTTTGACTGCTCCAGCAAACGCATTGGCTGACTGCAATTGGCCGCGTAAATAGACTTGATTCTTTCCAGGTTTCGTCCGGTTTTGCTCGTAAGCCGGCCGCATTTCATCGGCATTCACTCCAATCCATTTCGGCGTCTTAAACAGGTTCGGTTGCCCTCCGGTCCCCGATATCGCGCTAAAATCGCAATTGGTATGGGCACGGCCATTGTCCCAGAACGTCAGAAATCCTATCCCTAGAATCGAGCGTTCGATACGCGGAATCGAAACCGAAGAATTTTCAGGATGCCGATTTATAACAAACGGCCGAACCTCAGGATAAAAAAAGGTCTCCAGATCCACCAATACCGGGTCAGCTCGGGATGCGATGAGATTATCGTATTGTAAGTCTGTTGCGTTCAAGAGATAGGCTAAACACAGGAGCGCTCCGCTCTTATAGAAGAATGCCTCGACCTCGGCCGTCGTTTGGCAGTCCTCCTGTTCAACAAACTCTGCCCATCCATAGTCTGTGCCGCCATTACATGCCGGAAAACGAAAACGCAGGTCGCTTCCCGTCGATCGTAGCCAGTCATTGACAGCGAGCAGCTGGCTTTCCAGCGTCATGTTCTTCGGCTTATACAGAACTTTACTCCCTGAGCTGAACTCGATCAGCATTCCATAAGTCCCAGCATGCCGATCTGACAAGCCGCATGATATTTTGGTCACCTCAAGCGATAACGGAGAGCTGCCAACGATCGATTCGATTCGTTCTCTGTCGCCGTTGAGCCTGTCGCAAAAGAGGGCGGTCTGCTCGATCCATTGTTCCAACAGCGTATCAATGCAACGGCCCAAGGCCGGATAAGAATCCAACACGCTTGAGTAGCCCTCGGCTAATACAGAGTCGACAAATCCTTTTAGCGAAATGTCTCGTGAACGAGCGCGATCGAAGAGCGTGTAAACGGACGGGGCTGCGGTATCGCAAATCTCCTTTAGCAGGTGGTAGCTGAGCTGCTCGCGAGCCGAATCGCCGATGACTCTAGCGGACACCCGCCCAAACACTTGTTTCGCGGCGTATCCAACTAAGGGAAGCCAGAGCAAGGAAAACGGTAGTGCATCGATATTCGACAGAGACGCAGGTGGGTGACCAATCGCCTTGCTCAGAAAAGGAAACAAGTCGGTAGATACCGGGCCAGGACCTTGACTGGCCGGCTCATCGAACCCGGGCCGCGACAGCCAATGCCGGATATCCTTGTCGAGGATCTGCAACCGTTCGTCGAAGAGCGCTGGATACGCCGCGTAACGCTCTCGCCATTCTTTCAACTCGTCGATCGGTATCGACCCCACCGCAGATCGAACCGCAGAGTCGACGAGATCTGAAAAATAGACAGCACGCCGCAGGTCTATGAGATCTGGGCGGGCCATGAAATCTGACAAATCGGACGGGTTGGCTCAATCTAACGGCACTCGAGTCAAACGGCCCGCCACAGAATTCAGAATCCGGGCGGGCCAGATGATATTTTTTGATGGCTGTCCGCAGCCTCGATTATACAACGCTCGAGCCGGACGCTATGCAGTTGATGGTGCTGTTCTTGACATCCAGGAAGCCACCAGCAACATCTTCAAGCTGCTCATCGCTAACGTTTTCCGGCTCTGTTGGTTTGATTTCTTCGCTCATTTCGTTTCTCTTTTGATTGTTTAGGTTCGTCTTATTTTATTTAGCGAGCGCGTTCGCGTCCCCCCGCGAGCGCGCTGGATTCACCGACGCCGAAGAAGCCGCCCGCGACTTCTTCAAGTTCCGCATCAGTGAGTTCAGACGTCTCACTCGGGATCTGCGTCGGAAGAACGATGTAGACTTTATTCTCAGTTTCTTGGAGTAGTACGACCTCCAAGTCCTCTGGAAGAGTCGTTCCCAACGCCCTTTCCAAAGCAAGTTTTGGATTCGCTAGCAGCGACTCTCGGAATTCTTCGCTCTTTAACGCTGCCCTCACGATGATGTCCTTCACATCCTTTCGGGAAATGGTGATGTTATTAGGCATATCCTTCACCTTTTGATGAATTAGAGGGCACAAACCAAGAAAGCAGACGACGTGCCAGCCTCTGAGCAAGCGGTCATAACACTTTGATTTTCAGTGGCTTAAGATATGGTCTATCCGCACCCGCGACCAATCAGCCAGAGAAACTGGAGCCATGGCTCCATTCTGGAGAGCGCTCGCTCCAACTTCCGCTTTTCCGATCGGAGATTTTTGTAATGGTATCCCAGCGCCTCATGAATCTGGTTTTAGGCGATGATGCCGCAGAAAATCCATGAACTTCTGGTATTGGTCCGGCGGGATGTTGAATAGCAGCCCCAAGCGTCGATAACTTCCCATCGCTTTCAGCAGCCCTTGGGAAACGACCTCTCGAACCTGAAACCGGTTGATTTCACGATCGAGAAACGGTTCCTGAACAACGTTCCAAAAACTCTGACCCGACTCGACCATCTGAGCGAAAAGCTCGTTCTCAATTGCGACACTCGGAGCTTTCCAATCGGCTTGCTGCAGCTCGCTTACAAAATCATCAGGTTCTATGTACTTGGATTCGGCCATCGAATATCCAATTGTCGCGATGCTCTTGAGCTCGCGGATATTGCCCGGCCAGGGATAGCCTTCCAGGAACCTGAATGAGATCGCCGAAAATGCTTTATTGAGGCCGTACTCGGCGTTCAGCTTGCCGACGAAAAATTGAATCAAGAGCTTCCAATCGTCACCGCGTTCGCGAAGAGGGGGGACATCGAGCGGAAAATATCGCAGCCTGAAATACAGGTCCTCTCGAAAATCTCGGTTTTTAATCATCACGCGCAGATCGCGATTCGTCGCCGCGATCACGCGCACATTCACTGTGCGGGTCTGGTTGGAGCCGAGAGGCTTAACCTCGTTCTCCGCTAAGGCCCGCAGAAGCAGTGTTTGCGCGTTTGGTGGCAGGTCGCCAACTTCGTCGAGAAAAATTACGCCTCCATTGGCTGTTTCGAAGAGGCCGGTGTGATCCGCATGAGCACCCGTAAAACTACCGCGCAAGTGTCCGAACAACTCGCTAACAGTGATATTACCATCACTATATTGAGGGCAATTGACGCTAACGAACGGCTCGTCCGTGCGGTTGCCCATGAGGTAACAAGCTTTTGCGAACAATTCTTTGCCGACCCCACTTTCTCCAGTGATCAGGATCGCTTGATTAAAGCGGGCAAACTTCTTCAGTTTCTGAAGGCAATCCTGGAGCCTCGGGCTGGCTCCCAACAGTTCAACGGCTCGATCGGCCCCCCACTTCTTGACTGAGGCGTCTCTGATCTCCCGAGCGACCACACCCATCAAGGCTGATTGATCAAGCAAGTCTAGAGACTCCTGAGGCGGATCGTCGCTTCGCATTCTTTCGCTATCTTTGTTTTGTCTTCATCCTTGTTCCTTCAAATGCGATCCTCGATTACGCCATCTGGCGTTTTGCCAGTTCTGCAAATGGTCCCTCCCGGCGCAACAATTCTTCGTAGGGACCCTCCTGCAATAATTCTCCATTCTGCAGAACAACAATCCGGTCTGCCTTAACGATCGTGCTGAGCCTATGTGCAATCACAATCCGGGTCGCCTGCATACTGTCCAGGCTCTCTGTTACGACACTCTGCGTTTCGTTGTCCAATGCGCTGGTTGCTTCGTCGAAAAAGACAATTCGCGGTTTCCGAACCAGGGCCCGCGCGATCATAAGTCGTTGACGTTGGCCGCCAGAAAAGGTTCCGCCGCCCTCCGAGACCACCGTGTGCATGCCCATTGGCATCTGCTTGATGTCTCGATCGAGGCCGGACATGCGAGCCGCCTCCCATGCTGCGTCCATCCCAAGGTTACTCGATCCGACTATGTTTCTGAAAATGTCTGTTGGCATCAGGCGACTGGTTTGTAGCACCACACCAACCTGCTGGCGGACTTCGCGAATATCCAACGATGTTAGATCCTGGCCGTCATAGAAAACGCTGCCGGATTCCGGTTTTTCGAAGCCCATCAGTATACGCAAGAGTGTTGATTTGCCCGACCCGGAGCCGCCGACAAGCGCTACATACTCTCTAGGCGCGACTCGAAATGAGACATCTTTCAGAATCGCAGGCCCATCCTGCAAATACCTGAACGTCACGTGCCAAACTTCGATCTGGCCGGATAGTGTCCCTGGATGCGCTTTTGCCGAATCTACCTCCGGAACAGTTTCAATGATCGGTTTCAAGCGCTCAGCGACAGGTAAGATCATCATGAGATCCAGAGAAGAGGTGCTCAGTTGGAGCAGCGACCAGAGGATCGCAGTGAGCGTGGCATTGAACGCTACAAACTGTCCTGTCGACATTTTGAACTCGGTGCGCTGCTTGAGGGCCTGGTATTGAAAGTAGGCGTACACACCAAATACGAATGCAGAACATAGCAGGGGGATCAGCTGGTTATATATCTGAATCACGTTCGTCAGCTTGCCCGCCCTGAAAGCCAATTTCTTTTGTCGAGCAAACCGGGACGACCACTGTCGAAATGCACGATCTTCAGCACCAGCAACTTTCAGTTTGTTGATGCCGTTGAAAAGCTGCAGCAGCAGACCCGAAATATTTCCGCGAAGATGAAAGAGTTGGCGTTGGAGCCGGAGCTGAAAAAGATTCGCGACAATTGGCAGTATAACCGAAAGCGCTAGAGGGATCATGGCGGTCACCGCCATTTTCCAATTAAAGGTAAACAAGAAACAAAACATGATCATCATGCTGATGCTACCGATCAACGCCTGGGTCCCAGTCTGGGAAATGATCTGTCGGATTTGTTCAATTCCTAGTGCACGGTCTGCTAAGTCACCGGCGGCATACTTGCGAAAGAAGATCGACGGAAGATCAAGTAAACGGCCGATCACGCCTGCCTGGATGATGCTGTCCATCTGGCCTTCCAGCCGCAGTACAGCAATTGCGCGAACGAGCTCAAAAGCAAACGTGCCAAAGGCCGCCACAATCAAGCCTACCGTAAAGTTCAGCAACGCAGACCCGTCGGCAGAAGGGATTAGTTGGTCGAGGATTTGTCCGCTAAAGTAAGGTGTTACCATCCCGAGTAAGCCAACGAGCACGCCCATCCCAACGATCACCCAAAGGTCTTTCTTGCTGCGCTGAAGGCCAAATTTGACCAGGTCTTTGAAGGTCAGCTTGTTGTCGGGTAATGATCGATAAAACATGACCCCGATTGGCTGAACCATTCCAGCGTTCGATGAATCCAAAGGAGCTCTTTGCAGCGACTTCGGATCGACTAACTCGTAAGCCGTTTTCCTCGGAATGAGCGCGACCGGCTCGTTGCTCTCTGAGCGATAAGCAAGAAGCGGCCCGCTATCGGTTTTCCACCATTCGTCCCGGAGCGCGACTTCTCGGTAGCGGCACCGTGACGCCTTGGCAATCGCAGCTACTTTATCTCGCGCTTTCCGAAGTCCAGGCGGCGCCACAATATCGATGCCAGTCGCGCTACCCACTAGTTTGCAAGCGGAAAGCAATCGGTCCTCCTGATCACCAAAAAGGTCGATGCTGGCGCCATCATAGTCGCCTCGTCGCAAAACTGACCCGATGTCTCTCAGGGCCGAGGCTCGGGACCAATCGTCAAATGCTGCTCGGCGTTGAAGCAGGTTGAAATCATCGACGTAGCGTAATTTCCGATTGATGACTATGCACTGAGCTGCGATTGCCCGAAAACGCAGAATCCCGTTCCAAAGCAAACCTTGTTCTGAAGCAGCTTGAGCGGAGAGTGTTTTTATTTCGGAGTCCGCGATAGCTTCAATCCAAGCCGAAGGCGCGACTGGAAAAGTCGGAAACGCTTCTCCGTTCCACTGAACATTCTCAGTGCCAAGAAAAAGAGCGTCATGGCTTAATCGCAGCCATCCAACACTGCGGGCCGCTCGCGCAATTTCTCCGCGCCGAATTTTTGTTTCCTGACCGGCTACCAGTATCCCTTCGGCTCTGGGCGCCGACTGAATATCACGCGCGACTCCTTCAGAAACATCAGCGACCCAACCATCGATTAGTTCGCATACCAGAGCGCGCTGTTCGCCGTCAGCGACGATTGGTCTGATCCGGTCAATTGGGAGTCGGAAGAATTTGGTCTCCATAGCGAAGTTCGCTAGCATTCGAACCTGAGAGTCCTCCTCGAAATCGAGGCCGAGCATCAGAGCGCCTGGTTCCAAGGTTCCGAAATAATCCCAGGCCGAGCTAACCTCACCGCGTTCGCTCGTAACGATGAAAAGATCGATTTGACCGGAAACAACAAACCAGGCTTCCGCCGCCTCTAGAACAATCGTGTCATTGAGCTTTTGGCTGTGCGAGTCGGTCTGTTGACTGAACAGATCCTCCAGCTTTGCGATCATTTCTCGCCTCATAACATCGACTGTTAGTGTTTGATCAGCTGTGAGTAAGGCCCCCCGGCATCTTTGAGCGACTCGTGAGTCCCTCGCTCGACAACTTTCCCGAAATGAAGAACGATAATTTCGTCGCAGTCGCGGATCGTGCTCAAACGATGGGCTACGATAAGACAAGAACAGCCGCGCCGGCGCAGATTCCGGGTAATCAGATTCTCCGTCGTCGTATCGATTGCGCTCGTCGCCTCATCCAAAATCAAGAAGGCTGGATTGTTTACCAACGCTCGGGCGATCTCCAGTCGTTGACGCTGGCCGCCCGAGAAGTTTGCCCCTCCTTCTTGAACCGGTCCTAGAAACCCTCCTTGTCTTGCAGTCAATACGTCCGCGATTTCCGCGTCCTTGCAGGCTTGGATGACATCGGCATCCGGAACTGTGGAGTCCCACATAGTGACGTTTTCACGAATGGTCCCCTCAAACATGAAAACATCCTGGTCAACCATGCCGATCGAATTCCGCAGTAACCGGGCAGGAATCCGCTCCCGTGGCACCGCATCAAATAGAATCTCGCCGCTCCGTGGCTTGAATAAACCCGCAACCAGCTTCGCTACAGTCGATTTGCCGCTACCACTCCCTCCAACAAGAGCAACACGCTGTCCCGGTTTAATCGTCAAACTGAGGTCCTGGACCAACGGCGGACCCAGCGGACTGAAGCCGAATGTTAGATTTCTTAATTCTACCTTTCCAGTCAGGCGTAACGCGTTATCGAACTTCGGGTCAGTTTCCCTTTCCAAGGAATCGACGTCGCGATCATACCGAAGCACATCGTCTAGTCGCGTCAGATCGGCCTCCGTCTCCTGGAGCACGGTCCCAAAACTAACCAGGGTTGTGATTGGCTTCGTAAAACCATCCATCAGCAACTGAAACGCCACCAGTAAGCCGACCGTCATATGCCCGTCGATGACCCGGAATCCGCCCATGCCAAGAATGGCTGTTGAAATCAATGCTTTGGTAAACGGAGGAACGGCGGAAAGGCACTGCCCAAACATCTCCATTTTCTGCTCAGAACGAATCGTACGGGCCTGATAGCCACCCCAACGTTCGAAAAACTCCATCTCACCGCCGGTCGCCTTGAGCGTTTCCATCATCTGGATTCCGTTCATCGTAGTGCCGGTCAGTTTTCCTTTCGCCTGCAAGAAGTTGTAACTTGCATCTGTGCGAGGCCGGCGAACAAACCGGGTGACGACGATATTCACCAAAGCCAGCGAGACACAGACGATAGTCAGCCAAAAATCGTAGCCGATCATCAGCAACGTAAAGAAGAGCAACGACATCAGATCGAGCAGGGTCGTAGCCAGCTTCTCGGAGAGCATCTTGGCCACCTTGTCGTTGATCAGAACGCGAGAGCTGATTTCCCCGGCAAAACGTTGTGAAAAGAATTCAACAGGCAGTTGAATGGTGTGCTTGAGAAATTTGGCCGACGTCGTCAGCGCAAACTTAGTCTGCAATCGAAGAAGAAAGTGCCGTTCGAGAAAAATCAGTACGGTCATCAGCAATGCCGACCCAACCATACACGCGAGTAACGGTCTCAGTATCCACGCCTTCTCGGAGACCAGAAATTCATCGATGAAAATCCGAGTGAACGCCGGATTTACTATGTTCGGCAGAATGATGAGCACACCCGCGGCTAGCGCATAGAGAAGACCGGTCTCAAAGCCGGACAGCCGCCGGCGCAACGATCCGGTAAGACTTGGCTTCTGCCCACCAGCTGCAAACTCGCCCGTCGGGCGGAGGATCAAGACAACACCAGTAAAAGATGCTTCGAACTCCGAAAGGCTGACTCGCCTGGGCCCACTTGCAGGATCGTTGAGATAAATAACGCCTTTGTGGACACCCTCATAAACAAGGAAATGATTGAAGTTCCAAAAAAGGATCGCAGGTGGCTCGATCTGCAACACATGTTCCACCTCGCAACGCAGCCCTTTTGCCTCCAGCCCAAGACCTCGAGCTGCCTTTAAGATGTTGTTTGCTTTACTACCGTCTCGGGTGACACCGCAATCTTGCCTGAGCTTTTCTAGCGGAAGCCAAAGATCGTAGTAGCGGAGAATGATGCCGAGCGCGGCGGCCCCGCATTCCACAGCTTCCATCTGAAGAAGAGTAGGCGTTACGATTCGTCGTGACGCTTCCTTCTCTTGGGTGGCCTCTACCTGAACACTCATTGGATCCCGAGCAATTCCTTGATCTTCGGAATCACGAACTCGATTGGGGGTTTCAGCTCAGTGACGATGTTTCCTGAACAAGGTGTGCCGGTATGAATTTCCACCGGTGGCCCTAATGGCGAAGACCACTTATACCCACTTTGCGTATTTTTGTCCTGTAACACCGCCGCGTGAATCTCAATTGGAGTTCCTGGCTCCAGCAGTTCTTTTACCAATTGGTCGTTGTGCAAAACCTGGCCCATGCTCTCTGGCGTGCTCGGGAAAGGTGAAACATCAAGTACCTGCCCGATCATAAATCCGTACTCTTCAGGCTTGACGGTCGACGGGGCGATCTGAACGATCATCCCGCGTCGAACTTTCTTCCCCATCCCCGCCAGCACATAAACTGTCGCCTGCATTTGCGCCGTTTCCTCTTCAATGGTTGCGATTCGGTCTTTTGGAGTGACAGCGTCTCCGCTACGAACCAAAGTTTCCACGACGCGTCCAGCATAAGGGCTCCTGACCTCAGTCGTCAGCGCCAGTTCCGACTGAAACGTCTTGAGGTCCTTTGTGGCCTCGTCGATCCCGTTTAATCGCTGATTCCGGGCCTGAGTGGTCTCGCGAATGATCTTGTCCTTCTGCGAGATCACATCCAGTTGCTTTACCTTGCTATCTAAAATCTCTTTCTGAATTGAGAAGAAAGCTTCTTGGGCTTTGATCACGGCATCCTGAGGCACAAGGCCCTTCTCCTTCAGTCCGCTCTGCGTTTCATAATAGGTCCTACGGGTTTCGGCTTGTGGTGTTAAGTCGTCGATGATTTTCTGCAACGTCTGACTTTGGCTATCGAGAGCGCTGACGCTAGTTCGATCACTTTGTTCCTCCCGAGCGCACGCCTCACATGTCTTTCTTGCAGGTGCCGGATCAGATCCTGTTGCAGGCGTATTTTCGCTTCGAGCTGCGGTCTATTCATCCGAGCGATCGGCTGGTTCACTCGCACGACATCCCCAGTCTGAATGTAGATCTTGCTGATGGATCCTTCGACTCCAGCGGAGACGCCGTGAACCGAGCCTCCCCTTACCAGGATCCCTTTGCCATTTACTTTGTCTGGGATCCGGCCAAAGATCGACCACGCAAAGATCACAAAACAAATCACTCCGAGCACCACAACGGCGACCCAAGCAATCGGTGACGTAATCGAAATGAGGTAGTCTAACTGTTCTGGAGACAACAACCGCTCGAGGGCTGCTTTTCGGAAAAGGGTGGAAGGTCCCCGCTGCTGCTTAGTAGGTTCCGCCGCGGTCGTTGGACTTTTTTCGGCGCTCATGATTCCAGGGGTCTACGGGCTGCTGTGGAATTTGTGTTACTTCCCATTCCGTGGGAATGGTCGTCAAACTCGCCGGAGTCACTTTAACGCTGTCCAAGCCGCGTTTATAAGGACGCACCCATGAGATTACGGAAGGAGTTAGAATTGTACCGCTCTCGAATCGTAGTTGGCTGACTGCCTCTGCCAGAGCCATCTGAGAGCCAACCAAACTATTTTTGGCATTCGTTAGGTTCGTAGCAGATTGGAACGTCTCGATTAAGGTTGAGGCGCCTTGACGAAACTTTTCGCGCATATCTGCAAGATTCTGTTGGAACGAAGCAACAGCGGCTTCGTCATGCTTAATCTGTTCGACCAGCTCTCGCAGCGTTTCATCCAGCGTCCGGATATTCACAATAATTGCGTGCGAGATGGTGTCGAGGTTGACGATCGCTTTGCCGAGTTTTGCCTCGGCGTCGACGACACCGGATTTGGCAAAATTATTTGCGGGCTGATAGCTCAACGCCATCGACACTCCCCAGTTCGGCTTTGCGGTGTAACCGTTTCGTCCAGGGACATTGTCGTAAGCATCGTCGTTGATTGTCAGCCCCGCCTGGAGTCTCAGGTCCATTGTCGGCCGCAGATCAATCCGCGCCTTGGCCGCAAGCAGTCGCTTTGATTCGATTGCTTTCAAAGCGGACAATCTGTCAAACCTATGTGCCATCGCGACATCGATCAGTCGATCGACATTGAACCTGGAGAGGTCGGAAGGGGAAATGGGAGGAAATGGGTCAATTGGCAGCGGCAGCACATGAAGTTGGTCCTCCCGCAAACCAAGATCCAGCGCGAGTTGCTTGACATCTTGAAACAACGCGATCAACGCGGCGTTTCGCGCGGAAGCAGCTTCTGCGCTTTTGGCTTGGGCTAAAGAGACCTCCGTCTTGGCGACGGCTGACGCACGAACCAGCTCCTCCGTCAGCGAAAGCAGCGAGGCGGCAATTCGATAGGTACTATCTGCAATTTCAAGTTTTCGCTCCGATCCGATACATTTCCAATAGTCATCGACTACTTTTGCTGAAGACTTCGTAACAGTGTGTGTCAAGGTTAATAATGCGGCCTCATAATCCTTCTGAGCGGAAGCTTCCTGAGCACCATTTACGCGAACGCCTAGCTTCAGCAGAGGGATACTAACACCAACGTCTACCACGTGCTGGGATGGGGGCCAGGTCCCGTTGTAGTTTTGATCTTGGAAATCTGGTTTATAGGTGAGCGACAGTTCGAAGCCGTTGCGAAGTTTCTTGCTGATGACAGCAGTGGCGCCATAGATGTCATCAGCCTTCCGGCGCTGCTGCGCTTCGGATGCGTTTAGATTCGCGGATACGATGCTGTTGACCTGGGCCGACGGCGATCGGTAAGACCTCGAATACTCAAGATCCAAAGTCATGCTCGAGTCGAATGGTGCCGTCGCCTTGAGCAGTGCAGAACGGGCGCTCTTCGCGTCGACTGCTCCAAGCTGGATATCCGAGTTCTGGACTAATGCGATACGTACCGCGTCAGTCAATCGCAAAGGCAGCGATCGCGCCGGTCGCAACGG
>Ga0126381_100003625_pt1 | contig 16752 bp, 15 predicted proteins | sample PanSoiMetPlot_28_FD_96465 | JGI IMG/M metagenome (GOLD analysis project Ga0126381, IMG submission 96465) | Tropical forest soil microbial communities from Panama - MetaG Plot_28 | ecosystem: Environmental > Terrestrial > Soil > Tropical forest > Bulk soil | place: Panama | collected 2016-02-17 | reverse complement strand
GAGGTCATGTCGGAGGTTTTGGAAGGCTGGGATCACAACGACGTGATGTGCTCCTACAAACTCAATCACGCCATTGGAGCATTTCTTGCGAAGCGCTCGAAAGAACAGCGCGGCATTCTGAAATCGGCGTTTGATCAGGGCGTTCCCGTCTTCGTTCCGGCCTTCACGGACTCGGAACTTGGTCTGGATGTGGCACTCAACAATCGCCTGCGAGAGTCGACGGGGCGCCACAAGATTCGCTTCGACCCTTTCCTCGATCTGGAGCACTTTGCCGCGACGTTACTTCGTCAAAAGAAGCTCGGCATTCTGACCATTGGCGGCGGCGTTCCACGCAACTGGTCGCAGCAATTCGGACCGTTCATTGAGTTACGGCATCGCCGACTGGGAGAGAACATTCCGCTAAAGCGTTACCACTACGGCGTTCGCATCTGCCCGGAACCGGTGTATTGGGGAGGCCTGTCGGGAAGCCCGTACAGCGAAGCCATTTCGTGGGGCAAATTTGTTCCTCAGGCTGAGGGCGGACGGTTCGGCGAAGTTTTCGTCGACGCGACCGTCGGTTTGCCGATTATCGTGGCCGCCGTTTTCGAGCGGCTCGACAAGGAAAAAGGCTCGAAGGGAAAGGGAGCGAAGAAGAAGGTTGCGGCAAAGTAGGCCAGAAAGTCGTCAGTCGTTAGTCGTCAGTCTTCAGGAAGCCCCAAGAGGGATTTCGCTACGCAGATGGATCATGCAGGACGATTCATGAGAAGCCAAAAGGCTGCAAGCCGTCCCTTTCGTGCTCACCGATTCCCACTCTTAATCGAAGATCAACACCGCTGAGGCGATCACCGTCGTCCAAAGTCCACGCTTGTCGCCTACAGCCGACTGCGTCACGTTGGCGGTGCGGACGATTTTGTTCGATAGACGGTAGATCTGCTTCTTCTCGTCCCATGAGCGATCTGGATCGAATTCGACGTTGAGCGTAGTAGCCAGCATCTCTGCCGCAAGTTCTTCCGCGTAATCTCCAGCCGCGTCCTCGGATTCTCCAAACGAGTGATGCTCGCTCAGATATCCGTACGTGTTTCGGTCGGAGGGGATTGCCACTCCGATACTCGATGCCAACAGCCGATGGGGTTCGCGGGTGCTGTTTTCGGCGACGACGGCGAAAACCACTTCACCCGGGTGGAGAAACTTGAGACCCGTAGAGCGGGGAACGAGCTTGCAGTTGGGCGGGAAGATGGACGAGACGCGCACCAGGTTTTGAGCGGCGATTCCGGCGTCCCGTAGGGCGAGCTCGAAGGAAGTAAGGCGTTCGCGGTGTTTGCCTACTCCCTTAGTAAAGAAGATCCGCTTCGGGACCATGTCCTTGCTCAATTCATTTGCCTCCACAGAGCTGCGAGAGTTGGAGAAAACGCAAATCTAACACAGCGATTTGTGAACGTTGGGTGAAAAATGGCGTAAGGAACCAAGAAAAACGCGGGAACCCCTTATCGGAGCTCCCGCATTTCCGCCACGCCTTGGGGGAGGGCTGCGTCGGCGGAAAACCTATTTGCCGGCCGCCACGGATGCGACGGCGATGGTGTCACCATTCAGCATGCCGGTGACCTTCGCATTGGAACCGGCTAGCTTGTCGAGCGTGCCGAGAGCGGCCTTGTTGTCGGTATCGAGCGTGTAAACCTTATCGCCCACGACGAGCGCGTACTTCGATCCTTTGCCGACACAGGCTCGGGTGCAGTCGGCTTCTGCGCCAGCCATCATGTGATGCGCACCACACATGGCGTCGCTGACCTTGCCGCTGAAGCTCTGCGGCTTGTCGGCGGCAACGGTGAGCAGCGCAGTTCCGAGAACGAAAACAACTACGGTAGCGAAAAGTTTATGCAAACGAGACGTCATGCAGCTTTTTCTCCTATTCAGGACTAAGTATCGTCCCCGCACTGTCGGCCGGGATGAAAATTACTATTTCCGATAGCTTAGCAGACCGCAATGCGATTTTTGTCCCCGGAGGGCCTACCGGTTTCCCTCAGTCCGGTTTGATTCCGTAGCGAAGGCTGACGTCTACGGTTTTTTCCTTTTCGTTGACGCCCTCGTGGACATCGACCGTCCAGTTTGTCTTGGGCGGCAGAAGTTTCCACGCTTTTTCAATAAAACGCTTTGGATACGAACTGTCGTAGACGTCGGATGACTTGAGATCCCACGCCTCCTCCAGACGATCCGCGGTCTTAGAATCGAGCCCGGCGATTTCCAGGTCGCCCATGTGGAAGAGCTCCCCCTCGTTTACCGCCAGCTTGTACGCGACGGTGCTGTGGCCATCGTCGAAGGTGGGCTCCGGCGTCACAGTAGCCAGCATGTAGCCTCGAGTTCCATAAAGCTTGTGCACGCTTTCCAGGTCGGTTCGCAGCTGGACAGCATCGGCCACTTCATTCGGTTGGCCCTTGATCAGCGGCTGAAGCTTCGCGGCAGGAAATGCGGCGTTGCCTTCCCACGTAAAGCCCAAAATTGTGTACTGCGACCCGGGAGTCGAAGCTAGATCGACATCCACCTGCGTCTCGTCCTCATCCTCGTGGACAACTTTCGCTTGCGGCTCAGAAAACGACGCTTTCAGAAATCCGTGGCGCAGATAGACTGGAAGAAGAGCAGATTTCGCATAGGCATTCACTTCAGAGCGGAGGTAGTCGCGTCCTTCCAGCTTTTTTGCAGCCGAAACGAGGCCCGGGACCTGATCGGCCGGCGCTGACGGAAAGCTCACGTTCCGGATGTGGATGTTCATCCCGGCCGCGCGAAAGTTGATCGCATCGATTGGTCCATTCGGGGCAGCACCCTCGCGGGTGTATTCGGCGCGAGCCGAAAGGCTGTGCCTCAGAAGCTGCGACTGCAGTGCATCCGAGATGTGATCGGCAAGACTACCGCCCACGGGAACCTGTCCGTTAAACAAAGGCTCGCGCTCATGCACCTTGGAAATCAGATCCGCATCGGAAAACCACACGAAATTTTCGAAGCGGGCCGGGACGAGCTTGTCCGAGTCCGCCAGATGCAACTCGAGCTTCGTGCCCGCCCTGGAATACGAGAAGCTATATGAAACATCGGTGAACATGCCTGTCTCGCCGAGGTCCTGCGTGACTTTTCTGAAGTCGTCTTCCGTCGCAACATCGCCGACCTTCAACCCCGTCGTCGAGATGATTTCTTCGGGAGTGAATCGCTGACTGCCGGAAGCGTGGATGGAGATCAGCGTCCAGTTGCTGTCCGCAGGCTTCGGCGCCGCCTTGTGAGCGTTCTGCGCATAGGAAGTTCCCACAGCGAGAGCAAGAATCAAAACAGACTTGAAGATTGTCACTGATTGGATTTTAGCCGACGGTGCGCACCACGGTCGCGCGTTCACCGGCGACGCGCAGGTTCAAGTGAGGACTCCGCCGATTTGAGCTTAACGGCAGTATCAATGAAAGCCAGTGCAGCCCGGCTGAGAGCTTTGTCCTTGCGGAAGATGAGGGCAAGGTCTCGCCGCATCTGGGCGTCCGCGATCGAAATGATGCACAGGCTATTCGCCCGGACATCCTCAGCCACATTCGAGCGCGCAATGAACCCAACACCGACATCAGCCGCGACGAAGCGCTTCAAAAGTTCACTCGAGTCGAGTTCCATCGAGATTTGTGGCTTCAGCCGGCGTTCGTGGAAGAGGTTTTCCAGCGCGTCCCGAGTGTGGCCACTCTTGGGGACCAGAAGAGGGAAGGCCGCGACCTCAGTCACCGTGGCCGCTTTCAGGTGCGCCAGCGGATGCTGCGGCGGCGCGATGATCACCAGTTCATCGCGATGGATCGGAACGATGGTAAGCCGCGTGTCCGTCACTGGCAGCGACACAATGCCGAAGTCGACTGAGTTGTCGATCACCGATTCAAGAGTCTTGGCATAGTCCGCGCGCTTGATCCCGACAGCAACCTCGGGATAGGTCCTTTTGAAATCGGCGAATACCTCGGGCAGGATGTGCAAACAGGTTCCTTCGTTGGCGCCGACTACCAGCTCCCCCCGGGGGATGCGTTCGGTCTCGTCGATGGCCACGCAAACTGCTTTTCGGGCCTCAATGGTCTCCTCGGCGTATTTCAAAAACAGTTTGCCCGATTGCGTGAGCGAAACTTTCCCGCCGGAACGATCAAGGAGGCGCGCACCGACCTCCTCTTCAAGGGCGCGAATTTGGGAGGAGACAGCCGGTTGTGTACGAAAGCGCTTCTCGGCCGCTCGAGAGAATGAGCAAAGCCGAGCTACTTCCATGAATGTTTCCAGCTGATCGAAGTCCATGGAGCGTGACTAGCGCGATAGCTGCGTTACAAATCCGCGCCCGTTCGTTCGTGTCAATGTTGTTGGTTTCCGGTCCACATCATAAACGGTTCGAATCGAACATATAGAAAGAATCAATAGCGTATCGTCATTGCGTGCCGTGGTAGTGGCTTGTTAAATCGAAGGGAGACACCAGGCACAATTTCGAGAAGACGGTTTTGCAATATTAACTTAAACTTTAAAAACAAACGGTAAGCACTGATAACACATAGTTTACAAACATAATAACGCCTTATCGACCCCATAAAAACAATCAATTTCGATGACTCTGCGCGTCGCCTCTACACTCCCAAGTCCGGAGGCCCAGTGAGCGATCCAAAAACTGTGCTCGACTTCGCCAAGAAGAATGATGTCCGCATCCTCGATCTGCGGTTCACGGATTTGCCCGGCCTTTGGCATCACGTCTCCTATCCAATCGAGCAATTAACCGAGGCCGCGTTCGAAGAAGGGTTTGGGATGGATGGCTCATCCATCCGTGGATGGGCGGCGATTCACGAAAGCGACATGCTGTTGATCCCCGATCCCACCTTCTACCTGCTCGATCCGTTCACCGAAGTTGCAACGCTCGTGATGGTCGCCGACGTAATCGATCCCGTCACGAAGCAACGCTACGACCGGGATCCGCGCTACATCGCCCGTAAAGCCGAGCTCTATCTGAATTCAACCGGAGTTGCCGACACTGCCTACTTCGGGGCGGAAGCCGAGTTCTTCATCTTCGACAGCGTGCGCTTCGATCAGCGTGAGCAGTACGGCTTTTACTTCATCGATGCCGAGGAAGGGCGCTGGAACTCCGGGCGCGAGGAAAACAACCTGGGGTACCGTCCGCGCTTCAAAGAGGGATATTTCCCCGTCCCTCCCACGGATCATTATCAGGATCTGCGCAGCGAGATGGTCGTCGCCATGCAAAATGCCGGCCTGATCGTCGAGTGCCATCACCACGAAGTGGCGACAGCAGGGCAAACCGAGATCGATTTGCAGTACAACTCGCTTGTGAAATCGGCCGATGGCATGTTGCTTTACAAGTACATCGTGAAGAACGTGGCCAATCAATATGGCAAGACCGTCACCTTCATGCCCAAGCCAATCTACGGAGACAACGGCAATGGCATGCACACCCATCAGTCGCTCTGGAAAAACGATCAGCCGCTGTTTGCCGGAGACGGATATGCCGGACTCTCGCAGTTGGGACTTTGGTATATCGGAGGACTAATCAAGCACGGTCCGGCGCTAGCCGCTCTGATTGCGCCGACTACCAACTCCTATAAACGACTGGTTCCCGGCTTCGAGGCGCCCGTAAATCTCGCGTACTCGCGGCGTAACCGCTCCGCAGCTTGCCGCATCCCGATGTATTCCGCGTCGCCGAGGACGAAGCGCGTCGAATTCAGACCACCGGATCCGAGCTGCAATCCTTACCTGGCATTTGCAGCGATGATGATGGCGGGACTCGACGGCATCGAGAACAAAATAGATCCAGGTCCTCCCCTCGACAAGGACATCTACGAGCTCGCCCCCGACGAAGTGGCAAAAGTCCCCTCGATGCCGGCGTCTCTCGAGGGTGCGTTAGACGCGTTGGAGAAAGATTCGGCATTCCTGTTGAAAGGCGATGTCTTCACCGAAGAAATGCTGCGTACCTACGTCGAATATAAGCGTGAGAAGGAGATCGAAGCAGTCCGGCTTCGACCGCATCCCTACGAGTTCGCTCTCTACTACGATATTTAAGGCCTCCCACCTTCTCGTACTTTCCAGCCGCCCTAGCGCCTGATGCGGACTGCCGCATCGGGATCATCCAAATTGGGCCGCGTCGATTTCCTGCCACCGCGATAAGGGTAGAGGGGCACCGGACTTCACGTTAGAATGGCGCGCTCTCTTCAGTTGGGGTGCCGCCGCAACTCTGTAGCATTCTGCTCGGAGTGATCGAGTTCGTGTGACCGCGGCAATACCCGACCAAGAGTGGGCATACCAAATGGTCCTCACGGAGCCTGCATGAAAATTGTTCTTTCGATAGCCATGTTGCTGTCTTTGCTGTGTGCGGTAGGAGCGGCGCAGGAAAAACCCACGCCTGCGGTCGGCGGGGGCCGGCTCTTCTTTCCCCGTAATTTCATTTGGGGGTACGGCCAGTTTGACATCGCTCCCCCGCACAACGAACCCGATCCGAACATCTGCTCTGCCAACGCGGGTCAATTTGGTGGGAAAGATGCGCCCTGCAACGCTTTCGGCCGGTACCTGTTGTCAGGATACGTTGAGGTCAGGCCGTTTGCTCGCACGCCACTGCGCAGACTGCTCTTTTTCGGAGCGCCGACTTTTGTGTTCGGTAAGAACATTCCCCAAACACTCTACACGTGGTCGCCTGCCGCCATCGGGTGGGAGCGTGGTTGGGGTGCTGGCATTGAGATTGGCCATGGCTTCGAGATGCGCGTGACCCAGCACTTCCTTTTTCAACGATTCGGCTCCCGTGACCGGTACCTGGGACCTGCAGATCTTGGACCGAACGGGCCTTGGGGCCGCTACAACGTGATTGGAGTGCGGAAATATTTCGGACATCGCGACGCGCAATGATCCGGCGAAAAAGCCCTGACAAGACGAGGTGTGAACCGGATCTTACGCCGCTCTGGCGTACGTCTGCGCTTCCGGCCGGCGTTTCTGCACAAGCCAAACGACTAAGGCGATGAGCCCAGCCAGGAGGAACAAAGGCAGTCCGAAGATCAGCACCAGCCAGACGGGACCTACGAGAGCGGTAACGTCGCCAGCCACTTGGGCGTTTGGATCTCGCACGATTTTTCCACCTAGGGCCGTAAGGTCTCCAGCAATCCTGGTCCCAGCGGCGACCCGAGATACGCCGCCGAATGTGGTTACGTCGCCAGCCACCGAGCCGCCGTCCTCAACCACCACATTACCCAGGAACGCAGTGACATCGCCGGCGACTTCACCTCTCACATGGATCGAACACAAGAAGCAAGTCAGCGCCCCCGTCTTTTGGCCGGGGCCCACAATAATGTCGTGGCCGTACTGCGTATATTCAGGATTGTTCTTCGCGAAAGCAAAAGGAGCTGCAATCAGGAGGAGAAGCAACAACAGCGAACGAGAAGAGAACTTCATAATGCGGCAGGCTCCTTGTTTTCATCGGCCAGCCCCGCGAAATACGCGGGATTCTGAGATTCTGAGGTTGTCCCCTACGGTTGTCAAGACGTTCGTCCTGGTGGGACTTCTCGCGAACCTCACCAGTTCTCTATAATTGAAGGTTTTCAATCAGGCAATTGAGGTTTTCTCATGGCGGATTCCTTCAACGGTGTAAGTGTGCCGGTAGATGGCCAACGAATCCGGTACGAAGCCGGTAAATACCAGATTCCCGACAACCCGATCATCCCTTTCATCGAGGGCGATGGCACAGGGCGCGACATATGGAAGGCCTCATCGCGCGTGTTCAATGCTGCCGTGGAGAAGGCATACAAGGGCAAGCGCCGGGTCGCCTGGTACGAGGTCTTCGCTGGCGAGAAGGCGAAGGCCAAATTCGATACGTGGCTGCCGGATGACACCGTGAGTGCGGTGAAAGAGTTCCGTGTCGCGATCAAGGGTCCGCTCACGACCCCGGTGGGCGGTGGAATCCGTTCGCTGAATGTCGCCCTGCGACAGATTCTCGACCTCTACTCCTGCGTGCGTCCGGTGAAGTATTACGCGGGCGTCCCTTCGCCAGTGAAGCATCCTGAGCGAATGGACCTGGTGATCTTCCGCGAAAACACCGAGGATGTCTACGCCGGAGTCGAATGGGAAGAAGGCACGCCTGAGGCGGCCAAGCTCATCGAGTTCCTCAACAAGGACATGCTAAAGGGCGGCAAGAAGCAGGTTCGCCCCGATTCAGGGGTTGGTATCAAGCCGATTTCCATCACCGGCACAAAGCGCCTCGTACGGATGGCGATTCAGCACGCGCTCGAAAACGCTTGCAAGAGCGTGACGCTCGTCCACAAAGGCAACATCCAGAAGTTTACCGAGGGCGCATTTCGGAAGTGGGGTTACGAACTTGCCACCCAGGAATTCCGTGACAAGGTCGTTACCGAGCGCGAAAGCTGGATACTCGACAACAAGGATAAGAACGCAAATCTTTCTGCTGAAGAGAACGCTAACCTGATCGAGCCAGGCCTGGAGTTCGCTTCCCCCGAGTTTCGGCACGCCGTTTACAAGGAAGTCAAAGACGTTCTCGACGCGATTTATTCCACTCACGGACATGGCGCGTGGAAAAAGAAGCTGATGATCAACGATCGAATCGCCGATTCGATCTTCCAGCAGGTGGTGACGCGCGCCGATGAATACACCGTTCTGGCGACGCCGAATCTGAATGGCGACTATATTTCCGATGCATGCGCCGCCCAGGTGGGGGGACTTGGAATTGCCCCCGGCGCCAATATCGGAGATGGTTACGCCATCTTCGAAGCAACCCACGGAACCGCGCCGAAATATGCCGACAAGGATGTTATCAATCCGGGCTCGGTCATTCTCTCAGGCGTCATGATGTTCCGCTTCCTGGGATGGAATGAAGCCGCAGACTTGATTGAGCAGGGAATGGAGCGGACCATCCAGCAGAAGAAAGTCACCTACGACTTCGAGCGTCTGATGGAAGGCGCGACCAAAGTCAGCACCAGCACCTTCGGCGACCACATCATCGAGAATATGGATGCGGTTGTGCTCGCAGGCGTGCGGTGATTTCTGGCGCCGCGGATCGTGCTTATATCTATTGAATTTACGGAAAGGATTCATACATGCGGAAAAAAGTGACCATTGTAGGTTCCGGCAATGTCGGCGCGACCGCCGCGCATTGGATTGCCTCAAAGGAACTGGCAGACGTTGTCCTCATTGACATCATCGAAGGCGTGCCACAAGGTAAAGGCCTCGACTTGCTCGAGGCTATGCCGATCGAAAAGCGAGATGCGCACGTCATCGGCACGCAGGATTACGAGGACACCGCGAATTCGGACATCGTTGTCATCACCGCCGGCGTGCCGCGCAAGCCGGGGATGAGCCGTGACGACCTGCTCAACACCAATCACAACATCATGAAGGCCGTGGTCGGCGAGGCTGTAAAGCATTCGCCCAACTGCATCCTTATCATCGTGTCGAACCCACTCGATGCCATGGCGCAAGCTGCATATAAGATGAGTGGATTCCCGCGCGAGCGTGTTATCGGCATGGCGGGCGTGCTGGACTCGGCGCGTTTCCGTACGTTCATTGCAGATGAGCTCAAGGTAAGCGTCGAAAACGTTACGGCATTCGTGCTCGGCGGCCACGGCGACACCATGGTGCCGTTGACCCGTTATTCGACGGTCGCTGGAATTCCAATTACCGAACTGATGGATGCTCCCACTCTGCAGAAGCTTGTCCAGCGCACACGCGACGGAGGTGCCGAGATCGTCAAGTACCTGAAGACGGGGTCAGCTTATTACGCCCCGTCGGCAGCGGTTACGGAGATGGTCGAGGCAATTCTCAAAGACAAGAAGAAGATTCTGCCCTGCGCGGCCTACCTGGACGGAGAGTACGGAATCAAGGGGCTGTACGTCGGCGTTCCGGTCAAGTTAGGCTCGAAGGGCATCGAGCAGATCATCGAAATCAAGCTAACTCCTCAGGAGAAGACCGAACTCGATCGGAGTGCTGCCGCCGTCAAGGAATTGGTAGGAGTGATCGGTGTTTAGTAAGAGTTCTGCCTCGTGATTTGCCGCGATTAGGTGGCAATCCGAAAGACGCAAAAGCCTCCGGAATTATCCGGAGGCTTTTCACATTTCAAGAGTTGCTAGACCCGCTCGATGGTGACCGATTGCAGGACCACGTCTTTCTTTGGGCGATCCTGCGCCCCGCGCGCCACATTAGAGATCTTGTCGGCGATGTCCTGCCCCTCGACTACTTCGCCAAAGATCGTGTGCTTGCCGGTAAGCCACGTCGTCGGTGCCACCGTGATGAAGAACTGCGATCCGTTGGTATTCGGACCGGCGTTCGCCATCGCGAGTTTGCCTTTCTTGTCGAACTTGTGTGGGGAACCTCTGGTCTCGTCCTCGAATTGATAGCCGGGGCCACCCATTCCATTGCCGGCTGGGTCACCTCCCTGAATCATGAACTCGGGGATGACGCGGTGAAAGATGGTGCCGTCGTAGAGACGGTCTTTGCTTTTCTTGCGGTTAACCGGATGGGTCCAGTCGCGCCTACCCTCCGCGAGTTCAACAAAATTAGCGACGGTCTTGGGAGCTTCTGCTTCGAATAAACGGCACACAATGGTGCCTTCCGAGGTTTGCAAGGTGGCGTATGTGCCAGGTTGGCGAGCCATAAAAGTCCTTCCTTCTCAAGTATAGGATGAACGCGGCGCAAGGCCGCTGACGCAAGGGCGCAGGGTCTACTGATTATCCCACGTTACTGAGGTGGCGCCGTTTTCGGTGCTGGCTTTGTCGCCGTAGTAGGCTTCTTTGCGGCCGGTGTGGCTGGCTTTGCCGCGGTTGCGCCGCCCATGGAAATCGTAATGTGGTTGATCTTGATCGGACGGAACGGCTTGTCGTTCGAATCCCGTCCCTGGCGCGCGATCTGCTTGACTAACCCCACCGAAGCCTCGTCACACTGGCCGAAGATCGTGTAGCCGCCATTCAAGCTGGGATACGGAACTTCGGTGATAAAGAACTGCGATCCGTTTGTACCCGGCCCAGCGTTCGCATAGGCCAGCCGTCCTGGACGATCGAAGGTCAGGTCGGGGGATGTCTCATTCTTGAACTTGTAGCCCGGATCCCCCATGCCAGTACCCGTGGGATCGCCGCCCTGGATCATGAACTCGGGAATCACCCGGTGAAAGATCGTTCCGTCATACAGAGGCACGCCATGCTTTTTCTGATGGGTGACAGGGCTGGTCCAGTCCTTGGTTCCGTTCGAGAGGCCGATAAAGTTCTCAACCCCGATTGGCGCTTTCTTCGGAAACAGCGTGCAAGTCATCTTCCCGGCGGTCGTATCAATAGTTGCGACTGGATCAGCGGATGCTGCCGCGATCGTCTCCGCTGTAGCCGTTCGATGCGGCGGAGTTGAGGGCGCGGGCTTGGCCTGCGACCAGAGCATCCCCGAAAAAAAAGTAAAGATGACAACCACCCTAGTTTGCCTACGCATACGTACGCCTCCGCACGGTTCAAGTGAGTTCGACAGCTTCATTTTGGCGAAAGAGGATTGTACGACATAGAAGTCCCAAGGGCGCACCTGCATCCAGCATGGAATCTGAGTTCCAACTTTTCGTGTAGGCCGCAACGCGGTTCGCCGCAATACGCCGGCGGCGTTCGATCGGTCTATCTGCTGGCCGATGTTGCAGGCGCTTGCTGCATCTCGCGGCTCACGCCCTCCACGTCCCGAAAAACACGCAGCAGATTTCCACCCAGAATCTTGTGAATGTCGTCCGCTGAATAGCCCCGATCGAGAAGTGCTTGCGTGATCTTCGGGAGATCGGCGGCCGAGTCGATTCCGGTCGGTGAAGCACCGCTAATTCCATCGAAGTCCGATCCCAAGCCCACATGGTCCACGCCCGCGACCTTCGCGATGTGGTCGATGTGATCGATGAGCGATTTCAGTGGCGGCCGCGGAACTTTCGCCGCCCACTCCCTTTCGATCCGGTCGTATTCCACGTAGGTTACAGGTTTGCCTTCCGCTTTGTGCTGGGCAATGAAGGCAGCCACCGCTGCGTCACGATCCTTGGCCAATGCTGCCGTTGCCTTGCGGTAGTCCTCGTCGATAAATCCGTTGAAGAAGTTGACTTGAACGACGCCATTGTTTTTCGCAACCGCCCGCAGCATGTCGTCGGTCATATTGCGCGGTGCGTTGGTCAATGCTCGCGCTGACGAATGCGAGGCAATCACCGGTGCCTTCGACACACTGAGCGCGTCGTAGAACGTCTTGTCAGCCACATGAGAGATGTCGACCATCATTCCCAGATGATTCATCTCCAGCACAACCTGCTTGCCGAAATCCGTTAGCCCGTTGTGGTGCTCGACCTTGGGATCATCAATGTCACCCGAGGAGTCGGCCCACTCATTCGTGTTCGACCAGCTCAACGTCATGTAGCGAACGCCCAGGCGGTAGAACTCGCGCAGCAAGCGAATGTCATTCTCGATCGCGTGACCACCTTCAATCCCCATCAGTGCCGCCAGCTTTTTCTCCTTGTGCGCGCGCTCGATATCTTCCACTGAGAACGCCATCATCATGCGATCCGGATGCCGCGCCGCTTGCTCGTAGACCGAATCGATCAGATCAACTGCGCGGTGCGCGTACTGGCCTTTGTAAGAAGGCTCGACCCAGATGGAAAAGAACTCCGCGTCGAGGTTGCCCGCGCGAGCTTTATCAAGGCTAACGTGGCCGAGATCCTTCGGATCCGTATTGCCGATGTCAAAGCCTTCATCAAGGAAGCGTTGTGGCGTATCGGCGTGCGTGTCAACAACAAGAGCTGAATTGTGAATCTGCAGAGCCTTGGCCGCTACAGGAGTCGTCGCAGAACTCTGGGCGAAGAGCGATGCCGACGCGGCAAGAGCGAGCATAGCCAAAGAGACGGGTCGAATCATAAGTGTGAGAATGTCCAGCGGTGGATTGGATGCGAATGAAGGATTGTAAACGCTGCCGCGCTTTGATGGTGCGGTCGCCTAGGCGAGAGCTTGAATGGCGTGGTTCACGCAGCGCGCCAGCGGTTCCTCGGTGTTAATGACGGTCTTCGGCAGCGTGATCGGCTCGAACCGTGCCTTGACCGCAAGGTAGAGATCAAAGTCCCGGTTATGAGCAGGGTGATCGCCCGAAGATTGCTGGCTCTCGATACGCGCCCGAGCGGTCTCATCGGAGCAAGCGCACTCCAGAATCCGCCAAGGCTGCCTCAGTTTCTCGGCTGCCTTAAGCACTTCGTCGATCTGGTAACGCCGAGAGAACGTCCGGCCATCCAGAAAGACGACGCGTTCCGGGTCTTTGTGAAGAAACCATGCCGCTCCTTCCAGCATGATCTGCAGGACGAAGTCGTCCTGGGCCGTCGAATATTCGACGTCGGCAGGCGCGAAGATTGCATGCCGAATCACGTCTTTGCTCAAGACAGCGCCGTGGAGTCGACCGGCAAGTGCGCGGGCGAGCGTAGATTTGCCGCTACCGGGAAGGCCGGCCATCAGAACGATCATCTGGAAAGGATCAGCTACTTCTGGCTAAGTTCTTCGCCGAAGGGAGCATTGTCCCAGTGTACGACGTCCTGGGACTCGCGCCAGCCCGCGTAGCGCTCGGAGACCATCACGTGGAAGACCCACTGGCGGCGTTCTTCCTCGGGCTCGACGAGGCCAAGCGCGCGAAGATAGAACAAGTAACGCTCCACGAAGCGAATTTCTTCTTTACTCATCCCTCGGCGTTGCAGGTCAAGCGTCAGGCCAGCGAGATGCGATGAGGCTGTGTCCCCATCGGCAGGTGCCGCATTCCGATTGTGGCGGCGAAGTTTCTTCTGGACCTTCACCGTACGCACCGCTGAGTTCACCTGGATCTGATCGTGGAATTGACGATAGTAGGCCTGGCTCAAGTCCTCGACGAAATCCCGAGTCCAGGGACGACAGTAGCGACGACTGGATTCGAGCCGCGGATCGATCCGCAAGGTGCTCCCAGTACGAATCGGCAACAATGCCTGGCTTTCTACGAGAGCGGATAGTTCATCGTCATCTTGAATTCGTGGCAGTTCCAACCGATTGATTTCTTCGTTCTGGAGCAGCAAGGACTCATGCGAGGGGCGGAACATCGGGTTCCAGAGAACCGATCGCCGATGATGCTTGGAGGTCTTGCGCGCGGAACGCTTGGGCACTGTGTAACTGTGCAGAGCAAACGACTGGCTGCACATGGCCAGAGCGAACAGCGCGACGCAGAGTCTACTGCACCGAATTCCAATCGACACGAAGTGGCCTCGAACTGGGGAGAGGCTCTGGTGGCCCAGAGCAGGAGCGTATTCTAACCTAGCTGTCAACAAATCCCAGGAAAACCTTGCCTCTGATCGTTACTAAGGAATGAATCCGGGTACAAATTGGTAATCAGTTCCGCGATTACCAATGCCATGTTGTTGTTTTTTCGTTGAGCTGCTTAACGGGTAGCCGAGCGGAAAAAGATGCGCGGCGTTTTACGGGTACAGAAAATGCCTGGTTACTTCCGGAACAAATCGAACAAGGCCTGTGACATCACCTGTCCGCCGACTTCAGCAATCGAAGTAGTGAGCGGAATGTCCTTGGGACAAACCTCGACGCAGTTCTGCGCGTAGCCGCATTCCTGAATGCCGCCGTCGCCCATCAATGCGCTGAGCCGTTCGCGCTTCAGGGCCTTGCCTGTCGGGTGGGCATTGAAGAGTCGTACCTGAGAGATCGTAGCTGCGCCGACGAAACCAGTCTCCTCATTGAACTGCGGGCAGGCTTCCATACAGCAGCAGCATGAAATGCAGCGCGACAACGGATACATCTGCTCCTGGTCTTCCGGAGACACACGAGGGCCGGAACCCAGATCGTAACTGCCGTCGACGGGAATCCACGACTTCGTGGCTTTAAGATTTTCGAAGATGACGCTGCGATCCGTCGCCAGATCGCGAACCACCGGAAACTTCGAAAATGGTTCCAACTGGATGGGCTGCTCCAGATTGTCGAGCAACGCCGAGCACGCCATGCGCGCGCGGCCGTTGATCAACATCGCGCACGAACCGCAAACTTCCTCAAGACAGTTTGAGTCATAGGTGATGGGCGTGGTCTTTTTGCCGGTGCGGGTAACCGGGTTGGCGGCAATCTCCATCAAGGCCGAAATGACGTTGCGCCCCGGCTTGTAGGGAAGCTCGAACTCGTCCCAATAGGGGGCGGAGTTCGGCCTGTCTTGGCGTTTGATCTTTATGATGACTGGATTGTTATTAGCCATTAGCTCTTAGCCTTTAGCAGTTAGCTCGAACCGTTCACACTCGGCATCACCATTCGCGATCCTCGACATCAACGTGAGCGCGAACCGCTGTTCTCCCAACTCAAATGGCTGAATGCTGGGCAGCAAATGCTGACTGCCTCACTTCGCCGCATCGTACTTCCTCGGTCGCGGTGGTATCAGCGAAATGTCCACCGGCTCGAATTCAAACTTGGGCTCGTCAGCGTCGGGCGCAAACGTCGCTTTCGTCGTCTTGAGCCAGTTCTTGTCGTCGCGCTCCGGGAAGTCGGGTTTGTAGTGCGCGCCGCGCGATTCGTCGCGCATCCCGGCTCCCTGGGCGACCACACGCGCCAACTGAAGCATGTTGTAGAGTTGCCGCACGAACGCAACCGTCGTATTCGCCCACTGCGTGCGGTCGCTCAAGTTGACGTTGCGAATGCGCTCCAGCAACTCGACCAGCTTAGCGTCGCACTCTTTGAGGTTCTTGTTGTAGCGGATGACCGTACAGTTCTTGGTCATCTCCTCGCCTAGTTCCTTCCAGATCAGGAAAGGATTTTCGGCGCCGTCCGCCTTCATCAGGCCATCGTTGATGTCCTGCTGACGTTTGCGCTCAGCTTCGAAATAGCCGTTGCCGTCTGATTTTTGTAGGCCTCGCGCGTACTGCACCGCATTCGGTCCGGAGATGAACCCACCGAAAATGCAAGAGACCAGGGAATTCGCACCGAGCCGGTTCGCTCCGTGATACTGGTACTCCGCCTCACCCGCCGCAAAGACGCCCGGGACGTTCGTGGCCTGCTTGAAGTCGACCCAGAGCCCACCCATCGTGTAATGCATGCCCGGGAAAATCTTCATGGGCGTGTCGCGCGGATCGTCGCCGACGAACTTCTCGTAGATCTCGAGAATGCCCTCGAGCTTCTTGTCGAGAATCTTGCGATCGATATGCGTCAGGTCGAGATAAACCATCGGCTTGCCGTCGATGCCGAGGTTATGCTCGTAGACAACTTTGAAGATGGCGCGGGTGGCCACGTCGCGCGGCACAAGGTTGCCGTACTTCGGATACCACTCCTCGAGGAAGTACCAGCGCTCCCTCTCCGGAATGCTCTTGGGATTGCGTGTGTCGCCCTGTTTCTTCGGAACCCAGACGCGCCCGCCTTCACCACGAGCCGACTCCGACATCAGCCGCAGCTTGTCTTCGCCTGGAATCGACGTCGGGTGTACTTGGATAAACTCGCCATTCGCGTAGTAGCAGCCCTGCTGGTACAGCGCGGATTGCGCCGACCCGGTGCACACGACCGAGTTTGTCGATTTCCCAAATATGGCGCCAATTCCGCCGGTCGCGACGATGATGGCATCAGCCGGGAACGTGCGGATCTCCATCGTGCGCAGGTCCATCGCGCAGATGCCACGACAAACGCCTCGGCCGTCGAGCACCGCCGACAGAAATTCCCAATGCTCGTACTTCTTTACCTTGCCTTCGGCCTCATAACGGCGAACCTGCTCATCGAGCGCATAGAGAAGCTGCTGGCCCGTCGTGGCTCCTGCAAAAGCGGTCCG
>Ga0126381_100003624_pt1 | contig 16758 bp, 17 predicted proteins | sample PanSoiMetPlot_28_FD_96465 | JGI IMG/M metagenome (GOLD analysis project Ga0126381, IMG submission 96465) | Tropical forest soil microbial communities from Panama - MetaG Plot_28 | ecosystem: Environmental > Terrestrial > Soil > Tropical forest > Bulk soil | place: Panama | collected 2016-02-17 | reverse complement strand
TCAAAACCGCAACGGCACGATCGACCAGTTCGAATCGATGATCCGCCGCCAGTTCGACACGCTCTACGCCGAGGGCGCGCAGTCGGGGCGGGTCATGGCAATCTGCCTGCACCCCTATCTGATCGGGGTGCCGCACCGCATCGCCGGGCTCGACGCGGCGCTCCAGTACATCCGCTCGCACGACCGGGTCTGGTTCGCCACCGGCGAAGAGATCGTGCGGCACTGGCTGCAATCCGGCGCGACGTTCTGACCCGTGCCGCGCGGTCTTGGTTATCAGCGGCCCGGTGCGCGGTAATTGACGTTCTTTTCGAGGGCGCGATCCACCTCCTCGACACTCATCAGCGCCGTCGTGCGGGTGCGCACCAGGCCCGTTGCGGAAGCAGCAATCCCGAGCGCCGTAGCGGCGGCGTTGTCCGGAAGATCGGCAATCAGATAGACGTCGTCTTGGCCGAGCGCGAAGTACACGCATTCGAGCCGGCCCCCGACAGCTTCGATCGCAGCAGTCACCGCCTGGCGGCGCCCGGACGCCTTATCTTTCTGAAGCCCCTTCAGACCGTCGGCGCTATAGGACCCGGAGATTAGATATTTGGGCATGACGAACCTCCCCAATTTCTCCCGCTTTTCTCAGCGGTACAGCAAATAGCTAACACATGCTGAGGGGCTCAGACAGACCGGTCAATTTGTGCCGTTTCCGACTTGAGCGTTGTGAGCTCGTGGCGCAGCGAGCGCAATTCCTCGAACCGGTCCGTAACGTCACGCAAAAATGCGGCAATGCCCAAAACCGTCTCGACCGCGTCATATAGCGGCAGGATCGTGAATTCGATCGAGATCCGGCGCTCGTCTTTTCGCACCGCCGGGACCGCGAGCAGATCACCCTCGCCATAGCGGCTGGCACCGCCGGTCATTACCCGGTCGTAACCCTCCCAATGGCGGGCTCGCTGTCGCTCCGGCACAATCAGATCCAAACTTTGACCAAGGGCTTCGGCCGCCGGGAAGCCGAAGACTCGCTCAGCGGACCGGTTCCAAAACTTGATCTTTCCATCGCGGTCGGCAAAGATCACCGCGTCGGGACAGTCGACTACCAGATGCTCAAAGAAACCCTCGGGCATTCTTTCATTATTCATGCTGCACCTCCGACCATTCCGCAAGTTATCCCGCTAGACCGGCTGCGACCCCGAAGAGCGCGCCACTTGCCGCAAAGAGGGCTAGCGGATGTAGGCTCGGCCAACGTAGTATCAACGCCGTAGACGCGATCGCCGCGGCCCAGACGGCGGGCCCGCCCGGCGATACGCGCATCACGGCGATGCCGCCCGCCAGGATCAGTCCCGCAGCGATCGGGGCGAGCCCACGCTCGACCGCCGAATGCCAGACCGAACCCCGCCAGCGGCGCCACAGACGGGCGGTGCCGAAGACCAGCAGCGACGACGGCAGGTAGAGCGCGACGGTCGCGGTCAACGCACCGGTCAAACCCGCCACCTTCCAGCCGATCAAGGTCGAGAGCATGGTCCCTGGGCCGGGTGCGGCGCGCGATATCGCAAAGAGATCGGCGAACTCGCGTTGCGTCGTCCAGGCGTGAACGCCGACCGATTGGTGCTCAATCTCCGTAAGGAGAGCCGCGCCGCCGCCGATCGACAGCAGCGACAATGGCGCGAAGACGAGCGCCAGCGCCAGCAACGTCCGGATGTCGTCAGGCATTGCGGCCGCGCCTGTCGAGGAGCGCCAACCCGATGCTGATCGGTGCGAGGCAGAGTACGACCGGTATCATCGGCCAGCGCAGCACGCCGACGCTGAGCACCGTCGCAACGGTGACTGCCAGGGGGCCTGCGCCCGCCCTCCTGAACCGCACGAGTTTGAGGCCGGTGGCGAAGGTCAAGCCGATTGCCGCCGCCGCCACGCCGTCGAGTATGGCGTGAACCGTCACGTTGTGACTGATTTGCGTATAGGAGACCGCCAGCGCCAGCACGATGGCCAGGGGCCCGGACAACAGCCCGAGCGCCGCCGCCATTGCTCCGGAGCTGCCGCGCAGAAGCTGGCCGACCTGGACGGTGAGGTTGACCCCACCCGAGCCTGGCATCAGGCGCCCCAACGCCGCGCCCGACAGAAACTGCATATCATCGATCCAGCGCCGGCGCTCGACGATTTCGCGATAGAGCCAGCCCGCCGTGCCGCCCCCAAAGCTCATCACGCCGAGCCGGAAGAACGCGACGAACAGCGCCGGCAGGCCGATCCTGTTGCTGCAGGAGTTGTCTATTGTGGGCTGTATCATTTTTTCTCCGACGGACCATGCATCCAGGATCGAGGAAGCCAGCCAAGCCGTGCCCACGACAAGAGCGGGAATCAGATGCCACATTGCAGTGCCCGCTTCAGCCCGGCATGCTAGACGTATGACCGAACGCCGACCGACCCGTCTCGGCCCGACAATCGCGGCAGAAGGTGCCCGCTACATGGTCACCGTGCGCGGACTTGTCCTCATGTGCAAGATCGGGATACGCGCGAGCGAGCGAGAGCATAGGCAGCGTGTTCGCGTTTCGGTTGACCTCCAGGCGGCAGACGCGTTCCCCGGAGAAAACCGTCGGCGCATCATCAATTACGAAAAAGTTGTCGCGACAATCCGCGATATCGCCGCGGCCGGACACATCGATTTGTGCGAGGGTCTCGCCGAGCGGATCTGCGCCGCCTGTTTCGCCGATCCGCGGGTCGAGCGGGTTCGCGTCTGGGTCGAGAAGCTCGACGTTTTCCCGGATGCCGAAGGGGTCGGCGCCTTCCTCGAGCGGCTTCGGCCGCCGGCGTAACGCGCGTCGGAGCCGCCTCAACTCGCGGCGAGAGCGCCCCATACGGTCAGGGCTTGGCGGGTTTCGGCAACATCGTGAACACGCAAGATTTGGACACCTTGCTGAACTGCGAACAGGGCAGCGGAGAGCGAGCCGGGCAGCCGCGCCTCGGGCGGCTCGCCGCGGCTCAACCGGGCGATTGTCGATTTGCGCGACACGCCAAGCACGACGGGGCAGCCGAGCGAATGAAACGCTCCCATCCCGGCGAGCAGCTCGAGATTGTGAGCCACGAGCTTGCCGAACCCAATTCCGGGATCGACGGCGATGCGCTCGCGCCGGATCCCTGCCACGGCGGAAGCGCTGATGCGCGCTTCGAGAAACTCCAACACCTCGATGAGTGGTGAGTCATAAATCGGATTGTGCTGCATCGTCGCGGGCTCGCCGCGCATATGCATCAACACGACCGGCACGTCGCGTCGGGCGATGAGGGGCAGGCTCTCGGGATCACCGGTCAGCGCCGAGACGTCGTTGACGATGCGCGCGCCAGCATCGAGCGCGGCGTCCATCACAGTTTTGTGCCGGGTATCGATCGACACGACCGCACCAGCCTCTGCGAGCGCGCGCACGACCGGCTCGACGCGCCGGACCTCCTCTCCCGGCGGAAGTTCATCGGCGCCGGGACGCGTCGATTCGCCTCCAACGTCTATGATGTCAGCTCCCGCTGAAAGGAGTGCTCGGCCGCGGGCGATCGCGTACTCCGGATCGAGCCACCGCCCGCCGTCGGAAAAGCTGTCGGGCGTTACATTCAGGACTCCCATGATGAGGGGACGATCGAGGGTGAAACCCGCCCAAGGCGCCCGCGGAGCCGAAAGCAGCGCGAGCCGCTCGCCCGCTCGCCGCGCAAAGCGTGCGCCAGCCCCGGCAATCCATGACTCGAACTCTGCAATCGGCGCCGTCACCGAGACGGGTCGCCGGTCGGGCCCCAGACCGAGCACCTCAACCAAAGTAAACGCCAAGTTGGAATCGGTTAGTGGCCTCGCGTCGCCGCCGGCCACCGTCCTGCCGGCGGCGCGGCCGCTGATCAGACCCAGCGGCTGCAGCCATAGGCGATCGGCACCGACGCCGTCCAGCTGTGTCCAGCGGATCTTCACGCCTTGTCGCTTCTGTTTCGATAGAGCATCGCGTCGCTAACAATAAACCTGGGGCTCGCAAGAGTCGCGGGTCGCGCTGATCAGCTGCCACGACCCACAAGGCGCCAAAAGGCATCGCGAGATTCGGAAAAACTAGTCCGCGGCGGAGCGCTCGACGCGAGGCGGCGCTGTCGAGATACGCAGGAAAAACATCCTGCGTCGGGATCTCGAAAAATGAGCTTGGAGGTAGATATGAGGCGACTGATATTGACGACGGCATCGGTCATCGCGCTTGGCGCCGGTCTGGCTCTTGCTGGGACCACTCAGGCAAAATGCCTGGAGCCAGCCAGCATTCGGGGATGCAGTCGAGCGCGACGCACCAGTCTCGCGCCGAAATCACGGACGTTCAACAAAAGCTGCGGGCCGAGAAGCTTTACCAAGGGAAAATCGACGGAATGCTCGGCCCCCAAACCCGGCGAGCTCTCGCGGACTATCAGAAGCAGAACGGTCTGCGTGTGACCGCCAACCTAGATCGCGAGACGAGGAACAGTCTGCTCGGGAATATGGGGACGGGTAGCCCGCCTCCATCGGCCACGCACACAATGCCCGCGCCGAGCCAGGGGACGGCACAATCCCCGGCTCCTGCTCCGGGCGGCACCGGGGCTGCGCCGAGCGGCGCCAACCCGGCCTCCGGCAGGTAGCCGACGATAGTTCACTGCGCCCCGCCCCGGAGTGGGGCGCTCTATTTGGGGCACGAAGATAGGAGCCGCGGTCGCCGCCTCTCGGCCCATCCAATGCAACCCCGACCCGCGAAATGTGAGCGGGTATTTCCCTTTACCCCTTTAGATCGGGCAGCCAGGCTGCCCATCGATGTAATCCGGCAAGGAATCGTGACGAGGGCAGGGGATGAAGTGGCGAATTCAGGCGTTCAAGGTATTGGCTGGTACTGACCGGCCATGGTCGCTGCCAATGGCGCCTCCGCCCATGTCGGCATGGCCAGCGAGTCGATCGGCATGCTGGTCAACCGAACGGTCTCCCCTTCGACAACCCGGAGCTGCGGCGGGCGATGGCGCTGACCCTCGACCCAAAGTCCTTTATCGACATCCTCGGTCAGGGCGAGGGAAAACTTGGCGGAGCCTCGCTGCCGCCGGAAGGCGTGTGGGGTATGCCGGCCGAGAGGCTGTAAACTTTGCCGGGCTAGAGCGGAGATATGCAGAAGAACCGTCAGGAGGCTCAGGCGATCATGCAGGAGCTCGGCTACGGGCCCGACAATCCTCTGCCGGTCAATATTCGACACGCAACACTGCAGTCTATCGCGACCCGGTAGCAATCCTGATCGATCAGCTGAAGGAGATCTCTATCGACGGCGAGCTCGAGTCGGTCGAGACCGCGAACTGGGTCCCGAAGGTGATCCGCAAGGACTTCAGAATCGGGCTAAATGTGTTGGGGACTGCGGTCGATGACCCCGATGTTTATTTTTACCAAAATTACGTGTGCAGCTCGGCGCGCAATTACCCCCGGCTACTGCGACAAGGAATTCGACAGGATGGTCGACCTGGAGTCGATGGAAGCCGATCCGGCGAAGCGCAAAAAGATAGCGCAGGACGCCGATTATAAATTGCAGCAGGATCTGGCGCGGCCGGTCATTTACCCCCTGCGTGCCGCGACCTGCTGGCAGCCCAGGGGCTGACGATGATGGCCAACAGCCAATACAATGGCTGGCGCTTCGAAGACGTGTGGCTCGATAGATAATCGGAGCGAGAGAGGACGTCATGGATGATAAGCGAACTGCGGCGGCAGACAGCACGGCCGTGCGGGTCGCTTTGTGGCGGGCCATGCACGTCCAGGTCGATCCGCCGCCGCATGTGCTCGAAGACGAGATTGGCCTGCGGCTCGCGGCCCCCGACGAAGGCTGGCGTCGCCGTCCGGACATGGAGCTGCGCGCCACGAGCCATTTCCGAGCATCCATTGTGGCCCGTGCTCGGTTTATCGAGGATCTGGTCGTGGAGCAGGTCGGCCATGGCGTCGGCCAGTACGTCATCCTGGGAGCGGGTCTGGACACTTTCGCCCAGCGGAGGCCGGAGCTCGCCTCCCGCCTGCTCGTGTTCGAGGTCGACCAGCCTGCTCCTCAGGCCTGGAAGCGACAGCGCCTGATCGAGCTCGGCTTCGGCATCCCGGAGTGGCTGCGGCTTGTTCCGGTCGACCTCGAGGGGGGCGACGCTTGGTTGCGACGGTTGGCGGCCGCCGGCTTCGATGCCGGCCAGCCAGCGATCGTGGCCTCCACCGGCGTCAGTATGTACCGCACCAAGGACGCGATCGCGGCCATGCTGCGCCAGGTCGCGGCGCTCGCCCCGGGATCCACGCTCGCCATGACGTTCCTGCTGCCTTTAGAGCTCGCGGGACCGGCGGTGCGCCCCGGGCTTCAGCTAGCGGCGAAGGGGGCGCGAGCAATCGGGACGCCTTTCATCAGCTTCTTCACGCCGACGGAGATGCTGACACTCGCCCAGGAAGCCGGCCTTAGAGAAGTCCAGCACGTGTCGGCAGCCACTCTTGCCCAGCGCTACTTCGCCGGCAGGAAAGATGGCCTTCGCCCGCCCAATAATTCAGAGGAGCTGCTGGTAGCGACTACTTGAGCGCGAGAGGCGACGAGAATGACGGAGACAAATGCGGCGACCAGTATGGTCGAATATTTCTGTCGCGATCAGATCGCAACTTTGACGCTGAACAGACCCGAGAAGCTGAACGCGTTCAACGACGTTCTCGTGCGGCATCTTGCGGATGCGCTGCGCCGCTTCGACCTCGATCCCGAGGCGCAGGTCGCGGTGATTTGCGGCCGTGGCCGCGCCTTTTCGAGTGGCGCGGATGTACATCAACGCCAGCTCCGCAAACGTGAGGAATTCCTGGAGCATGGCGGGCCGCAGGGTTGGGGCGCCAACTCCGGCGATTTGCTGACCCGGTCGGTCAATTGGAAACCGGTCATCGCGGCACCGCACGGCTATGCCATGGGTCTAGCTCTCGGCATTGTCCTCGAATGTGATCTGATCGTTGCCGCGGCCGGCACCAAATTCCAAGTGACCGAGACCTCGCGCGGCCTCGGCGGCGCCAAGTATTGGGCCTTGCTGAATTTCCGCGGCGGTGCCGCATTTGCGACCGAGGTCGCTCTAACCGGGCGCTTTTTTACCGCCGAGGAGGCTTTCGCGGCCGGCATCGTCAACCGCGTCGCGCCGGAGGGCCGCCACCTCGAAGTCGCCTATCAGCTCGCTTCCGAAGTGGCGAAGAACCCGCCGCTTAGCGTGCGGGCGACGGTCCGTACCCGCCGCTGGTATATGGACCAGATTGAACGCGAGGTGACGATGCAGACCGCGCCGCTCAAGCTCTATCTCACCGAAGATTTCCAGGAAGCCGCTCGCGCCTTCGCCGAAAAACACCGTCCCGGCCCCTTCAAAGGCCGCTGAGCCTCTTATCGGTGTACGAGCGCTCTTTCGTTGCAGCAAAAGCCATCTAACGGATAACCACGCTTGTGTGTCCCACAGCTGGCTCGGAGTGCCTGTCGAATTGTAATAGGCATTGCCGGCTCGTACTGCAAAAATCTTGAGCGCATTGGTCACGTTGTAACCGAGGACTTTCAGCCCGTTGATGATCTCGCCGCCGTAAGGGGTGTAGGTATTCTTCGCAAACCCTTGCCCCGGACCGGGGTCGTAGAGCGGCCGGTAAATGAACTCGTCGGTCTTCTCGGCGTTGAGAAGCACTCCGTCGCGCGAGTATCCGGCGAAAGCTTGGCGGGGTTGCGGGCAGTACGCGTCGCCTGGTGTCGGATAGCTTGGCGGGCATTGGACATAGAAGGTCCCGGCGGTATTGTCGATCGGCCCGGTCACGGTGAACCATTGCTGCCCGGGCAGTTGGTCGACGAGGTAGTTTCCATAGTAGGTGCCGTTGAGGAACTTGACCTTGTCTCCTGCGGTCAAGGTGTAGTTCGGCGACGCCTGCTGCCACTTCCCGGCGCCCAAATAGTTGGTGTCGACCGACCAGCTTCCGAAATCGGAGGCGTCGACCCCGTTGATCCACTGCCCGACATTGCCCCCGGTGACTTGGTGATCCCCGTCATGCACGGCCGCCGAATACGTGTAGTCGATGCAGTAATACGAGACCGGGTGGCCGGGCATCTGTTCTCCGCACACACGCTCCGCAAACTGCTGCAGCTTCGATAGCCACTTTGCCGCCAGCGGCGCGTGAAGGTAGGTTTGCATCTGGTAGGACACGAGGAACACGTAGTTAGTTATGAACGTGTCGATCACGTAACCGCCTCCCGTGTTGTTCGGCGCGATAATCGACGTGCTGTACGCCGTGCTTCCCGGCCCGTCCTTGTAGGTCAGAAAATGGGGCCAGTAGTTGCCGGTCTCAATGATGAAGTCGTTGAAGTAGGAGCGCTCTACATTGCCGTCGCCGCCGAGCGCCGCCGGAAACACCCTGTCTCGCATGCTCCATGTGGCCCCCCGGATCTCGCAACAATTGACGGACAAGCCCCAGAAGTGGATGCCGTCCAGAACATTGTCCCGGTAACCGTCCCCCGGGCCCGGAATCTGCTGCAAGTAGTCCCGGTTGCCGTTGAAGCGCATCATGTCGAGGAAATAGCGGGAGCCAAAAACCAGGTATGTGTAGCCGTCGAAGGCAGGCATGTGGTCGATGGCCGTGCCCTGATTGGGCCATATGCCGCTCGACCAATCGACATTGGCGTTAGGCACGTCGGATGGCGGTAGATTCAGCCCCGAGACCACCTTGGCATGCCAGGTGACCTGGTTCTGCGGTGCGCCGAGCTCGGGGTAAGCGGCCCCGGAGCCGCTGCCGCCCGGCCCCGTCGGAGGGCCGTTGTTGAGCACCGGAATGCGCCCGGTCCGCTCGTCCAGCAGCGTGCTGAACCCGTGCCAGGTCGACCCCTGCGTAAACAGCCGCGCCAGCAGCCAGCTCGCCTGGTCTTCCTTGATGAAGGCTTGAACCGCGTATTCGTTGACGAGACCCAGGTCTGGGCGGCCGCCGGCGCCGGTCCCGCCAATCACATTGAAGCGGCCGAACGGGTGGTAGTTGAGGTCGCCGCCGAAGCCCCACTGAAGGGCGATGGCGGGCTTCTGGTTCAAATCGACGGGCAGAACCAGCCCGGTCTCTTCCCAATACCGCTGCTCGGAAGCGGTGAAGGCAGGGAACACCCGCCGAGTCACCCGTATCTTACTACCGGCCAGCGACCAATTCTCGTCCCCGCTGGTGTCGAGCGTCTGCCAGGTCCCCCAATGCGGGTGCCACACCCGGAAAGAAAAGCTGGTCGTGCCGCTGCCCTGGCTGACCGTGAGCACCTTGTTCTTCTGAGTGGGCTGCGGAGTATTCTCTATGGTCACGAGGTTTGTGCTGCCGCCATTGCTGTTTGTGCTGCCGTTGTTGTAGACCCAATAGAGCGACCCTTTCGTCAGCCCGCCGACGCAATTGGCGGTACAGGTCACCCGGGTCCCCTGCGCGTAATACCATGTGTTGGCCCCGGTCGAGCTCGGAATGTTGATGCAGTTAAGAAGGGTGCCCTGGACGTCTGTACCGCAGCCTGTCGTGCGGACCGGGTTGCGGGCGCTGCTGACGGTGGCGTCGAGGCCGCTCCAATTGAGGACCGACACGGCACCGTCGAGGACTTCGGGTCGATAGGAGATCGCTTGCGGGTCGCCCACAAAGCCGGCCGGACCCGGTGCGCCGGGATTGCCCACACTACCAGCCGCAACATTCATCCACGAATTGTGAACGTGGCAGACCCAACGCACGTCACCCGGCGAGATGCCGTCCGCAGCCCGGGTGAATAGGTCGACAATGCAACTTGCGTAAAGCAGCGGATCTTTGTGGCCGCTCGACCCATACGTAAATAGGCCGCGAACCTCATGCTCGTCGTAGACGTTGCCGGCCCGCAGATGGCGCGGTGCGTCGCGCCCGACATTCGCGATGTTGTCGCACAGGCGGAAGGAGGCCTCGCCGCCATCCCGCACCGTATCGTCCTGGTTGCGGACATCGCCCAAATGGATCTTCAAGTCGTGCGCGCCGGAACCCTTGCACAGGGCACCGAGAGGCTGATGTGAGGACTGAGAGTAAACGCCCCGAGCGAGCACGAATTCGACGGTATAGCTTGCCCCGCCCACAAGGTTTTTGGGGAGCCATATCGCCCAAACGGCGTGCCGCCACCGTTGCCGCCATTTTCCCGCCACGTCGAGATTTCGTCCCATTGCTGGCCGCGGAGGGCGACGTGCGTTGCAGCGTCGCGGATCACGGGGTAAATCCCGGGCATGACATCGCCGTAGCGGAATGCTTGACCCATACTGATCGGGATGCCCGCCGGGAGCGTGCCGCCGGTGTTGTTGACAAACGTAAACGTGGTCAGGGCTGCCCCGCGCGTCACTCCGGCGTCCACGTTTTTTGAAGTCGTGACGGCGCTGGCAGATGGCCCAAACAGCGCGCCGGCCAATATTGCTAAACAATATAGAGATTTCCCGATCATGTGATCGCCTTTAGAATAACCTGGTGAGTTAGGCTGGTCATGTATGTGCCAACTCCCGAACTATCGGACTAACGATGGCTTTTTTATTAAAATTGCAAAGTGCGCTTCCGGATGTTAAAGTCTCTGCCGGTGGCGGGGAAGCGCTGCGGCCGAGAAGCCGTTGTGGAGCTGATAAGCTCAGCCGGCGTTCGGCGTTTCCAAAGCATTAAGGTAAACTGACAATAATCGTCGCGACAGGAGTGCCCCTGCAGCCCATCCCGACCGTTCTGTCAATTTTGAGCTTTGCAAGAAGGCGGGACGGCAAGCAGACCTTTCTACCGGGCCATGATATAACCGTAACCTTTTATTCCGAATTTGTCAATAAAAATTGCTGAGCCGAGCGGCGCAGGGTCGTGAGACGGCAACGAACCCCGCGCGCCAATGCAAACTGGAAATTTACCAATCTCAGATATTCAGGAGCTCATGACTCGAGCTCCGGATAAAGGTCCGCTGTGGCGGCGATGGATTCGGTTTCCAGTTAATCTATTGCCCAAGTGGCGGAGACCCGGCAGCGGCTTGCTGAAGCTTGCCGGGTTCGATTAAGTTGGCCACATTCCCTGTGACGAGCGCCCCAACGAACATGATGCTTCCTCAAGAGAATTTCTCATTGAGGGCACGCGTCGCTCGGTCGATGTTCTGGATCGCCTGGTCACGCGGAGTGCTGCAAATCCTGACCTTCGCGACGACGTTGCTGGTCGCACGAATTCTCGTGCCGGCCGATTACGGTCTGATGGCGCTTGCTACGACCTTTACCGCCCATGCGGGTATGCTCGCAGAGATGGGTTTGGGGTCGGCGATTATCCAATTTCGCGATCTCGATCGCCGGGAGCTCGACACCTGTTTCTGGATCACAATGACCCTCGCCGTCATGTTGTCCGTGGCTCTCTCCCTCGGCTCGCCGGCGGTCGCTCGCTGGTTCGCGGTTCCCCGCCTCGCCGATTTGCTCCCGACCTTGTCTTTGGTCCTGCCGTTGACCGCTTGCCGGGTTGTTTCCGACAGCTTGCTGCGCAAGCGGCTCGCGATGGACCGCATATCGCAGGCGGAGATCATCGGTGCTGTAGTGACGTTACCCGTTACCGTCGCTTGCGCACTCGGGGGCTTGGGGGTGTGGACGTTAGTCATCGGGTATCTGGTGGGCCCGGCGGTGCGCAGCGCCGCAACCTGTGCTTTCGCGCCCTGGGTTCCGGCATTCCGGATTGGGGGGGAAAAAGTTAAAGACGTTATCCGTTTCAGCCTGGCAACACTGGGCATCAGGTTCATGTGGTCCATGCGAGAGGCCGCGAACCCCCTCGTTCTTGGCAAGATCACTGGCCAAGCCGCGATCGTAGGCCTTTACACTATGGCAGACGATGTGGCCCACCTGCCCGGGATGAAGATTTCCCCCGTGATTAATATGCTGACCTCGCCAGTAATGGCGGAGCTGCAGGATAATATCACTGCCTTGCGCGAGGCGTTCTATCGCACGGTCCGCCTTACCGCCGCAATCGTTGCACCGATGTCGGCGGGCATTGCCCTCGTCGCTGACGACCTGGTTCTCGTATTGCTCGGGCCGAAGTGGTCACCTGCCGCTCCATTGATTAGCCTGATTTCCCTCTATGCGGCGGTGCGCGCGATCGATGGCGTGCTGCCATCGGTTCTGTTCGCGCGGCGCCGGGAAAGGTTCCTCTTCTGGTACTGCCTCGTGCTCTTGGTTGCAATGCCGGGGGCGGCGGTCCTCGGTGCAATTTGGAACGGGGCGCCGGGCTTGATCATGTTCTACACCGCGGCGTACTGCACGGTGATGATCTATCTGGCCAAAGAAGCGTTGACCGAGTTGAAGGGAGGATTTGCCGAGCTCTGGCGGCAGATGTGGCCGATCCTGGGAGCGACCGTTGCAATGGCCGCCGTGGTGCTCCTGTCGCGGGAATTCGTTTTGGCCGAATTAGTCGATCTGCCACTGATTCGGCTCGGCTTGTTGTCACTGACCGGGGCAGTGACCTATGGCGCCGTACTATTCGCCATCGGCAGCCCGGTCCTCAGCGAGGGTGCCGAGGTCGCCGGCTGGATCCTGCGGCGTTACAGAGCCGGTATTTGATAAAAAATTCAAATTTTCGGAGCCCAAAAAAGCGCGCAGCCACCTATGACTTGGCAAGTAATACCACTGTCGACGTCGGCCGATTTGGCAGAGTCAGTTGCGCTCGCCTCTGGATTCTTTAAGGCGGCGGGGAAATGGCCATATTTTCAGGATGTGTATTGGCTATTGTCTTGGGCGAAAGGCAAACCCGAAGATGTGCGTCTCTATGCGAATTTCGTGAACGGACGGATCTCCGGCATCGCCGGGGGTATCATCGAAGATTGTCAAATTCGGATCGGGTTCGGAAGCCGGATCCGATTGCACACATTCCGGTTGAAGCGGCTGCGGCTCCAGGAGCCGCTGTTGTGCGGCCTTGAAGGGAACGAAAAGAGCCAACGAGAGGAATTATGTCACCTCTTCCGTCAGATATGCCGTGATCATCCCAGCAGCCCTCTCTATCTCGAAGCAATCCCAGTCGACTCTGTGACCCACGACGTCTTAAGGACGAATCTCATCCGCAGTAGCTATCTGGTTCAGCAATACGGCTTCGAGACGGCGAGGCACGTGATCGATGCGCCGCCGACGTATGGAGCATACTTCGACACAATCGGCCGCGAGACGCGCAGTGGTTTGCGCCGTTCCATGAAAAGACTATTCACCAGCTTTCCTGAGCAAGTTCGTCTCAAAAAATTCTGCAATCGAGCGGAGGTCGATCACTTCTTTTCGGAAGTGGGTAAGGTCGTAACCGAGACGTGGCAATGGCAACGCGGTGACAATATGTCGTGGATGATCATCGATAAGTTCAAAGCGCTGTCAACTAGCTGGGCTGATCGTGGGTATCTTCGAAACTTTATTTTATATGTTGGTGACCACCCGGTTTCCTATATCATCGGCTATCGGATTGCCGATCAATTCAATTTAGAGGCAACAGGCTACGATTCGAATTGGAGGAAATGGGCTGTTGGCGTTGCTTGCATATTTCTTTCACTGCAAGCGATGCTTGATGAAGATCCGCCGATCGTGCGGTACGATTTTCTTTCCTGGGAATTCGAGTATAAAAGGCGGCTGGGAAACACGAAATGGATGGAAGCAAATTTTTATGCATTCCCGTACGCATTTCGCTCACGTGTGATCTATGCTTGTCTGAGAGCTAACATTGTGGCAGCGAATCGGCTGAGACATTTCTCTCACTGGCCTGGTCCTCGAATCCGGTTCCCAGCTGCGGCATCGGCAGCCGTGATCGCGCAACGGCCCCGCTCGCTGGGGTTCCTTCGAGATTAGACACGGTTCGAAGATGGCGGATCCCGGTTCGCCCGACAGCGACCCAAAACATTGGCAGCCGGCGACGGAGGCGCTGACCTACCAATTCGGCCCATGGGTGTTCGCGCGCTGGAGTTTTACTTCCCTTACCAACCGGACTAACCCTCTCCTACAGCCAGATGCTCCAGTCGAATCGCCACCGGTGCTGCAGCCGGTCACCTATCAGCAAATGCGCGACCATCGTCCGATCTCCCGCACCCTCTCTTGGGAGCGGAATGCCATCCGCTACGTCGCTTACCGTGGCAAGCGATATTTCATCGACCTGCGGCTCGGATCATTTGACGACTACCTTCGCAAGTTCTCCGCCAAGACGCGAAACACCCTTAAGCGCAAGCGACGCAATTTCGCTAAGGTTTCGGGCGGCATTATCGATTTGCGGACGTACGGATCGCCAAAAGAGTTGGAGGAGTTCTGCCGATTTGCGACGGCGATCTCGCGCGTCAGCTATCAAGGAAAAATAGGATTTGGCTTCCCCGAAGGCAAAGAATTTACAGAACTTTTAATCGAAGAATCTCGCCAGGGTCGGGTACGCGGTTTCGTGCTAATGCACACAAATCAACCAGTGTCATACGTCCTGTGTCGCATCAATTGCGATATCATAACCTATAGCATCCCTGGCTATGATCCAGAATTTGTCAGATTTTCTCCAGGAGCAGTTCTCCTCTATCTAATTATTGAAAAGCTATTTAACGAACGGCGATTTAGAATATTTGATTTCGGCGGTCAAGAGTGGGATTATAAAGCCTTACTGGCAACCGGAACCGTCGCTTATTCGAAGGTGATTTGGTTTCCGCTTACCGCGAAATACGTAAGCTTGGTGACGGCTCACTATCTGTTATGGCTGGGATGGCGGAGCGCTTCACGGGCGAGGACCGGTTGCTCCAATATTCGAAGGCGGGTCGCTAACTATTTTTTATCAAAGCTCGCCAAAGGTGGTGAAACCTTACGCGTCTCCAAAAGCATTGCTGCATTCTTCTCCTGTGCGGAAACGGGCCAGAAGCAAGCGCCGCTTAATCGGAGGCCGCAGTGACGCTAGGAAGCCAAGCGCATTGCAACACTGTCGTACCGATCGGCCCGCAACCGCACAACCGCGCCTTTTATATCCTGCATGCTCCTCCCAGCTCTGTCATCGAAAGCCGGTGGCGGGCCTGTCTGACCGATTCAGATTTTCCGACGCATTACACGGCCCCCGACCTCTTCTCAGAACCGATGTTTCGAAACAACAAGGGATTCGCGGTTCTCAGCCTGGTTGGTGAGGAGGTGACAGGCGTCCTGACCGGCATAAAGAGCGGGGATTGTATCCAATCGGGGCTCTCGGTCCGCCCGCAAATTGCGTTACGCCGGGGGGGTGATTCGGCACTTGCAGTGGGAGACCTGATTGCCGGTCTTCTGGCGGAGGCGGAGGGGGCGAAGTTGATAGACCTGTTTGCGTGGGCAGATATGGTGAGCCTGATTGAGCCCCGCTTCCGGCGAAGACAGTATGAAGGCGTGGTCATGCTGGATCTGTCGCGAGGTCCGGGCGCGCTTTTCCGTGACTTCTCCGAGAACAAGAAAAGAAATATCAAACGAGCCGTGAAAAGTGGGGTTTCGGTTGCATCGGCGAAGAACGTGGACGAAATACGCGAATATTATCAAGTCTGTGTCGATTGGTGCCGCCGCAAGTGCTTGCCGATCCCGGGAGAAGAGAAGTTTCAGGAAATTTTTGCATTGAAGGGTAACAGGCTGCTCTTCCTCGCCCGCCATCAGGACAAAATCATTGCCGGCGTGGTGATTCGGTTCTTTCCGCATGGAGTGATGGAATATGCGGCGAACAGCTCCCTGGAAAACGCCCTTCACTTGCGGCCGAACGACTTACTGCACTGGCGGGTCATCGAGTGGGGGTGCCGCGAAGGGATAACGAAATATAGTCTGGGCGGCACCCATCTTTTCTTGCGGAAATTCGGCGGACAGATCGTGCCGACCACGCGCTGTCGTCTCGATCTGTCCATGTTTCGCGGATACACAATGCGAGACTGGCTCGCCGAGCGGGTTGACCAGGTCCGGTCATATGTTCCTGAGGGTGTAATCGCTATCGGTCGCGCCTTGCGGCCGCGTGCGCCCAAATTTCTGCCTGCCGGCATTCGCAATGGGTCGACGCGCAGCGGTGCTCAGCCGCAGGTAACATACAAGCCCGCTGTGTAGAGCCGATCGGCGGTTGTCAGGTTTCAATGAAGCCGATCTCTTCCTTCAAGTATTACGCCGGTAAGCTCGTCCGGCATGTCAGGGCGAAAGGGTTTCGGAGTTCTGCCGCTCTGGTGGGAAAGAATTTGATGTGGCCATATTGCGCGTGGCTGATCAGGCGCCGCATTCGCGAACATGAGCAATTTGACCTCAAGCACGGGCTTGACACTCAAACGCCAATTCTCATCCAGCGTCTGGAAACATCGGCACCCGCTGCGCAATATGCCAACCCGTATGAAGGGGCGGCGATACCGCTGGTCCATAGAGTACTTCGTCAGCTGGGCCCCGATCTGCGCCGTTTTACCTTTATTGATCTCGGCTCAGGAAAGGGCAGAGTCTTGCTCATTGCCGCCCAGTATCCGTTCAAATCTGTCGTAGGAGTGGAATTTTCGGGCACTCTGCACAAAATAGCTCAGACCAATATCTCAAAATTTGTTGAGCAAGGCTTGACCAAAACGCGGCCGATTTCAGTTAATATGGATGCCGGCGAGTTTGATTTTTCTCAATTTCGAGACAAGGTTGTATTCTGTAACAACCCCTTCACTGCTGAATTGGCATTGCAGGTCTTAGACAACGTGCAGCTCTCTATCGGCGAGAGTGGCGACGACATAATTCCTTATATATCTTACGCCCATTCCTACGGCAGTCAAAGACAGGCTGGACACCTTTCAACTCATTGCACAAGGGCGTTACCTGAGCCACTTT
>Ga0126381_100003623_pt1 | contig 16760 bp, 14 predicted proteins | sample PanSoiMetPlot_28_FD_96465 | JGI IMG/M metagenome (GOLD analysis project Ga0126381, IMG submission 96465) | Tropical forest soil microbial communities from Panama - MetaG Plot_28 | ecosystem: Environmental > Terrestrial > Soil > Tropical forest > Bulk soil | place: Panama | collected 2016-02-17 | reverse complement strand
GCTCGGCCAGGTGCTGGTGATGCCGGTGGCCGGGAAGTTCGGCGACCAGTACGGCCGGAAGAAGATCTTCCTCGGTGCGGTCGTCCTTTTCACCACTGCATCGCTGTGCTGCGGCCTGGCCAACAACATCTACCTGCTCATCGTGCTCCGGGCGGTCCAGGCCCTCGGCGGCGGCGCGTTTATGCCGTCGGCCACTGGCATCATCGCCGACCTGTTCGGCGCGGGGCGGGATCGGGCACTCGGGCTGTTCTCCAGCATCTTCCCCATGGGCGGCATCGTCGGGCCCGTGCTCGGCGGGGTCGTCGTCACGTACTGGTCCTGGCGCGGCATCTTCCTGGTCAATATTCCGGTCGGACTCGTGCTGCTCGTGCTTGGAGCGATCGTGATACCGCGCATCCCGCAGCGCCCCGACCCGCACCTTGATGTTCGTGGCCTCGTGCTGCTCGGCACCACGTTGCTGTCTGCCATGCTCGCCGTCGGCTACCTCGGCGGATCCAGCAGCAACCCACTGAGCTGGTATTTCCTGCTACCCATGGGCTTCGCGGTCGCGGCGGCAGTGGCGTTCGTCCGGCATTCGGCCCGAGCCCCGTCGCCGTTCGTCTCGCTGCGTTTCCTGACCGGCCGCGGATTCGGCGTCATGAACCTGCTGAACTTCCTGTACGGGAGCGCCGTCATCGGGTTCGGACCGCTTGTACCGCTGTACGCCCAGAGCCGCTTCCACCTCGCGGCGCTGCCGGCCGGCACCCTGCTGACCGCCCGTGCGGTCGGCATGATCGGCATCGCCGCGCTGTCGGTCTGGATGCTTCGCCGGACCGGCTACCGGTGGCCCATTGCAGCGGGGTTCGTGCTCTGTGCCGCCGGGATGGTCGCCACGGCGTCGAGCCCGCACTGGCTGACGACCTACGCGTGGCTTGCGCTGGCGACTGCGGTGTGCGGCGTCGGTATGGGCGTCGCGACACCGGCCGCCAACAACGCAACTCTCCAGCTCGCACCCGAGAGCGCCGCCGCGGTCGCAGGACTGCGCGGCATGTTCCGCCAGGCGGGAGCCATCAGCGCGGTGTCGGTCACCGCGGCCATCGTGGCCCGCAGTAGCGATCCCGGCATCGCCCAGGCTCGCACCTTCCTGGTTTTCGCCGCGATCCTCCTCTGCTCGCTGCCACTCGTCTTTCTCGTACCGGACCACCGCGGCCGGTGGTAGCCCGGCGACGGCGACTAGCGGTACCGGCACCCTTCTGGTATTCCGTAGCTAGCCGTCCTGGCTGGAGGTGCCGTCCATGGTGTCGTTGGCTGACCGGGTCGCCATGCGCCGCGCCGCGCTGGAGGACCGCCACCGGCCCTGGCGCCCGCGCACGCTCGCCGCGCAGCTCGACTCGGTGGCGGCTAGCTACCCAGACCGGCCGTTCGTGATCACGGAACACCAGACGCTGAGCTACGCCCAGATGGCCGACTGGTCGGCCCGGCTGGCACGCGGGCTCGCCGCCAGCGGCGTCCAGCCGGGCGACCGAGTCGGGCTGTTCCTGCCCAACGGCGCGGAGATGGTCGCGGCCAGGTTCGCGGCGGCCATTGCCGGCGCGGTTGCGGTGCCGATCAGCTTCCGGCTGCACCCGCGCGAGCTGGCTCAGCTGCTCACCTTGTCGGGGGCGAGCGCCCTCGTCACGATGGAGGCCTTCCGGGAGATCGACGCGCTGGCCGCGCTCGACTCGATCACGCCCGGCTGGGACCAGCCCGCCGGCCAGCAGACGCTGCCGGACCTGCGGGTGATCGTGACTGTGCCGGAGCCAGGCACGCCACCCAAGCGCCCGGCCGCTGTCACCCTGCGGCGGCTGGAACGCGATCCCCACCCGGACCTGGACGGCGAGCTCACCCGCCGGGCCGGCGCCGCCAGCCCGGCTGACCTGTCGGTCATCTTCTACACCTCCGGCACCACCGGAGTGCCCAAGGGCGTCCAGTACACGCACGACATGGAGCTGCGCAGCGCCTACGGGTCCGCGTACGCGCGGGCCTTCGAGGACGGCCGTCGAATCCTCTTCGCGCTGCCGCTCAACCACTGCTTCGCCTACATCGAGGGCCTGATCGCGTCGATGTTCGTGGCCGGCACGGTCGTGGTGCAGGCGGCGTTCGACCCACAGGCGACGCTGGCGGCGATCCAGAACCACCAGGTAGGCGAGGCGCTGTTCGTGCCGACGATGAGTCTCGCTGTCGTCGCCGCGGCCCGCACCTCGGGCGCCGACTTCTCCTGCCTGCACTCGGTGATGTCGGCCGCGTCAGCGGCACCGGCCAGCCTGTGGGCCGAGCTGGCGAAGCTGCTGGAGATCGAGCAGCTCGTCACCGCCTATGGCATGACCGAGACCGCTGCGGCGAGCACGTTCACGCTGCCGGGCGGGCCAGTAGACGACCTCGAGAACACCGTCGGGTATCCCAAGCCCGGCGGTATCGCCGGCGACCCAGCCATGGGCGGACGGGTCATCGACTACAAGACCGTCGATCCGGTCAGCGGCGCCGACCTCCCGCCGGGCGCCGAGGGCGAGCTGGCCGCCCGGGGTCCAATCGTCACGACGGGCTACTTCCGGCAGCCGGAGATGACGGCGGCGGCCATGCTGCCGGGCGGCTGGCTGCGCTCCGGAGATCTTGGATACGTGCGGGCGGACGGGGCCCTTGTCCTGACCGGCAGGGCCAAGGACCTCTACAAGTGCGGCGCCGAACTCGTGATGCCCGCCGAGATTGAGGCGTTCCTGAACCAGCGCCCGGACATCGTGCAGGCATTCGTCGTAGGCGTTCCCGATCCCCGCATGGGCGAGGTGGGCTGTGCCTGGGTCGTGGCCGAGGACGGTGCCGCTGTCGACCCGGAGGAGGTCATCGCGTACTGCCGGGCCGGGCTGGCCAGGTTCAAGGTGCCTGCCTACGTGCTGGTGGCCAGCGCCGGCGAGCTGCCCCTCACCGCGTCGGGCAAGGTGCAGAAGTTTCGCCTGGCCGAGCGCGCTACGCGACAGCTTGGCCTGTAACCCGGGCTCCGCTTCACGCTCGTCGCGCAGCCTTCCGGTCACGGCGACCGCCCGATCACACGCTGACTTTCACGCCCTGCATGTCATCCCGGCTATCTCCCATTCGTGGCAATAGCAGAGGCCGGACGCAGGCCCGGCCCGCCAGACAGAAAGGAGCAGGTCATGACGAATTACGTGCTGGCATTCCGCGGCCAGGCAGATCGCAGCGCAGTGGCTGGCGAGGAAGAGGCGTGGGGCGCGTGGTTCGGCCGGATCGGCGAGTCCGTCGTCGACCGGGGTAACCGCATCGGCACCGGGCACGCCACCGTGCCGGCCGCTGATGGCGGCGACCCGGCCACCTCGGTGCTGACCGGGTACGTGGTGGTCGCCGCCGCCGATCTCGCCGCCGCTACCGAGCTGGCCCGCGGCTGCCCTGGGCTGGCCAATGGGGTCAGCGTTGAAGTCGCTGAGGTCATGTCGATGTGACCCAAATGCGCTTGATGCCCCGGCGTCGCCGCCAGCTGCAACTCCTGGCGGCGGCGCCGCGTGCCATCGCACCTGCGGTACCCGGCCCGAACTGTCGGAGGCTCCTGATAGACACAGGTCATGGCAAGTCAGGTCACTCCTCGCGAGGCAGCACGACAGCTGGCCGAGCGTGATCCGGTCATGGCTAGGCTGCTGGCCGACGCGGGCCCGCCGTCGATTCCGGCTTCGCACGAGACCCACCTCGGCTCGCTGGTCAGGGCCATCACCTACCAGCAACTCGCGGGAGCGGCTGCGCGGGCCATTCACGGTCGCCTTCTCGCCGCCCTCGACGGCGACGTCACGGCCGAGCGCCTGCTGGCGCTCCCCGACGAGGCCCTCCGCGGCGCCGGGCTATCCGCGGCCAAGACCGCGTCGCTGCGCGACCTGGCCGCCGCGGTGCTCGACGGCAGCGTGACGCTCGAGCCACGCCGGATCGCCCGGCTGAGCGACGAGGAGATCGTGACTCAGCTCTCGAGCGTCCGCGGCATCGGCCGGTGGACCGCGGAGATGTTCCTGATCTTCCAGCTGCGACGGCTCGACGTGTGGCCCACCGGCGATCTCGGCGTGCGTCGCGGTTACGGCCTGGCGTGGGACGTCCCGACTCCCACGCCGAAACAGCTCGAGGCACTCGGGGAGCCATACCACCCGTATCGCAGCATCGTGGCGTGGTACTGCTGGCGGGCATCGGAGCTGTACGGCAAGCAGGCCGTCGCGGTACCGGTGGCCTGACCCGCGACCGGGAAAGGCGGAGTGGCCAGCGATGACCGGCGCGACCGTCGACCCTCGGGGCTGGCTCGGCCAGGCGCGGATCGATGATGCCGTGCTCGCGCTCCGGCCCGACTACGCCGCGCTCCTCATCGTCGCGGACGAACTGTCGCCAGGCCCCAGTGACCACGACACCGACAAACTGCTGCGCGCCGCCGAGGACGCGGCCAGCGTCGCTCTCCGCGGGCGCGGCCCGGCAGAGCTGGCCCCGGTCGCCGACTGGCGGGGCGCCTATCAGTCCTTCGGGGCCCGGCCGAGCCGCACCCGGCCGAGTGTCGAGGCACTGCTGCGGCGCGCGGACACCGGCCTGCCCCGGATCGACCGGATCACCGACGTCTATAACGCGGTCTCAGTGCGTCGGCTCATCCCCGTCGGCGGCGAGGATCTCAGCAGCTACCGCGGCCCGGCGCGGCTGGTCCGCGCCGTCGGCGACGAGCCGTTCGACACCGTGCGGGACGGGCAGCCGGTACTGGAGCACCCGGAACGTGGCGAGGTGGTCTGGCGTGACGACGCGGGCGTGACCTGCCGGTGCTGGAACTGGCGCCAGTGCGTGCGCACGAGGATCACCCACGCCACGGTGACCGCGGTCTTCGTCCTTGACGGCCTCGCTACCCTCGGCCCGGCGGGGCTGGCGGCCGCCGGGCAGGACCTGACCGAGACGATGGCGGCGCTGCACCCCGCCGCCCGGTTCACCTCCCGCCTGCTGGGCAGCTAGCCGACCGCGCCGGTGACCAGATCCGGCTGGGCGAGCAGCTCGGCGAGGTGGTAAGCCCGGCGCCCGGCCAGCTGATGTATCTGCGTCCGGCACGAAAAACCGTCGGCCATGACGACCCCGTTCCCGTCGTGAACGCCTGCCAGCGCCGGGAGGAGAGCGGTGCGCGCGACCGCCACGCTCACCTCGTAGTGCCCTCGCTCCATGCCGAAGTTGCCGGCCAGTCCGCAGCAGCCGCCGACCCGGTGCACCGCCGCGCCAGCCGCAGCCAGCAGGGCCGCGTCGGTGTCCCAGCCGAGGACCGCGTGATGATGACAGTGCGGCTGCGCGACCGCGCGCAGCCCGCGCAGGTGAGCTGGCGGCGCCCAGCCCGGCGTCGCCGTCAGCAGCTCGGCGAGCGTGCGGACTGACGCACCGACTGCGGCCACGGAAGTGTCGGCCAGCCCGGACGCGTCGCCCCGGAACGCGGCAACGCAGGACGGCTCGAGACCGACGACCGGCGTGCCTGCGACAGTGGCCGGGAGGAGCCCGGCCAGCGCCCGGTTCATGACCGCGCGGGCTGTGCCGAGCTGGCCCGTCGAGATCCAGGTGAGCCCGCAGCAGTCGCCGGCCCGCGACAGCGTCACCGAGTACCCGGCTGCCTCGAGCACCGCGACCGCGGCGATGCCCACGTGCGGCGCGAAGTAGTTGGTGAACGTGTCGGCCCACAGCACGACTGGCTTGCCGCCAAGGGCTGGTCCGTTGCGGCCCGCGAACCACTCGCGGAGCGTTGCTGGCGCGAGCCGCGGCAGGGCGCGGGCGCGACGCGGGTCAAGCCCGGCCAGCCGCGCGCCGAGCGGCGCGAGGCCCGGCGCGCCGAGCAGCGCGTTGGCAAGCCGCGGCGCGCGCGCGGCGACAGCAGCCCAGCGGGGCAGCCAGCCGAGCGAGTAGTGCGCCGGCGGGCGCAGCCTGCCCCGGTACCGCTGATGCAGCACCTCGGTCTTGTAGACCGCCATGTCCGTGCCGGTCGGGCAGTCGGACGAGCACGCCCGGCACGCCAGGCACAGGTCAAGCGACTGCGCGACCTCGGCCGCGCGCCAGCCGCCGGTAAACTCGCCGCTCACCATCTCCTGGAGTACCCGCGCGCGGCCCCTGGTGGAATCCTTCTCGTCGCGTGTGGCCAGGAACGACGGGCACATGACGCCGCCGGCCTCGGTCAGGTCGGCGCGGCACTTGCCGACCCCGGTGCACCGGCTGACGGCGCGCCCGAAATCACCCCCATCGCCCTCATACCGGAACGCCAGGCCCGCCCGGCGCACGTTCGGCCGCGCCGGCCGCAGGTCCGCGTCGACCGGACGGGGCGCGACGATGACGCCCGGATTGAGCACGTCGCCGGGGTCGAACACTGCCTTGACCGCCCCGAACGCCGCGAGCGCGCGGGCCGAGTACATCCGCGGCAGCAGTTCCGAGCGCGCCCGCCCGTCGCCGTGCTCCCCGGACATCGAGCCGCCGTGCGCGGCGACCAGATCGGCGGCATCCAGCAGGAACTTGCGGAAGGCCTGTGGTCCGCCCGGCTCGTCGAGCCTGAAGTCCAGCCGGATGTGCACGCAACCGTCACCGAAATGCCCGTACGGCAGCCCGTGCAGACCGTGCTCGCCGAGCAGCGCGTCGAAACCGCGCAGGTAGCTGCCCAGCCGTTCGGGCGGCACGGCAGCGTCCTCCCAGCCGGCGTGATGCGCCCGGCCGCCGGCGGGCCGGGCCACCAGGCCGGCGCCGTCTTCCCTGACCCGCCAGATCGCCGCCGCCTGGCGCTGATCTGCGGCGATCAGCGAGGCACGCGCGTCGGCGGCCGCGACAACATCGCGCGCCGCGGCGGCGGCGTCGGCTTCGGTCTGTCCGCTGGCCTCAACAAGCAGCAGGCCGCCGCCAGCTGGCAGAGGCGGCAGCTGCGCTCGCCCGGGCGCGCTGGTCGCGCCGGGCGCGGCCCGGACCAGGTCGATGATCCGTGCGTCCAGCCCCTCGATCGCCGCCGGCCTCAGCGGCAGCAGCGCGGAGGCCGCGTCCGCCGCATCCGCCAGGGTGTCGTACCCCAGTACGACCAGCACGGTGCTAGCGGGCGCCGGGACCAGCCGGAGCGTGGCCGTCGTCGTGATCGCGCAGGTGCCCTCGGTGCCGACGAGGGCCTTTGCCACATCGAAGCCGCGCTCAGGCAGCAGGTGCTCGAGCGAGTAACCGGAGACCTGCCGGGGAAACCGGCCCAGTTCGGTCCGCAGCACGCCCAGGTAACCAGCCGCGACCTCCCGGAGCCCAGCGAGGACCGGCGAGGCGGACTGAGCGGCACGCGGGCCGGCGGCTGCGGCGGCGGTGTCGAGCCATTCGCCACTGCCGGTCAGCACCGTCAGCGCGAGCACGTTGTCCGCAGTCCGGCCATAGCCGAGTGCCCGCGAGCCGCAGGCGTTGTTGCCGACCATCCCGCCGATCGTGCACCGGCTGTGGGTCGACGGATCCGGCCCGAATCGCAGGCCGTGCCTCGCCGCCACCCGCTGCAGGTCGTCCAGGACGACACCGGGCTCGACAGTCGCGGTCAGCGCGTCGGGATCGACGGCGATGATCCGGCGGAGATGACGCGAAACATCGAGCACGACGCCAGGCCCGACCGCGTTCCCGGCGATCGACGTGCCGGCCCCGCGCATTGTCAGCGGCACCCCGTGATCGCGGCAGGCCCGCAGGATCACGGCAATCTCCTCCGCCGCGCGGGGGAACGCCACCGCCGCCGGAAGCACCCGGTACAGCGAGGCGTCGCTGGAGTATTCGGCCAGCCGTCGCGGGGCGGTGTCGATCTCGCTCACGCCGCGGGACCTCAGGTCACGCGCGACCTCGGCTTCGGGCACGGTGCCAGTTTCCCACGCGACCAGCGACCAGCCGGGCCGCAGCCGTCCGGATCGCGGCTTTTAAGAGGGTAACGGGGAACGTTCGGTCGCTGCCGTACGCCGGAGCGCGGTAGTTAGGCGGCTGGCGGCTCCGGTCCTTACGATGGGCCAATGGAGCCTGCACCGGCACAGCCCAGGTCGGCCATCCTGACCGTCGACGATGACCCGGACGTCTCCCGAGCCGTGGCGCGGGACCTGCGCCGCAAATATGGCGAGCAGCACCGGATCGTGCGAGCCGAGTCTGCCGCCGCGGCGCTCGACGCGCTGCGGCAGATGAAGCTGCGCGGCGACCTGGTGGCGGTCATCCTGGCCGACTACCGGATGCCGGAGCTGAACGGGATCGAGTTCCTCGAGCGCGCGATGGACATCTACCCGACCGCCCGACGCGCGCTCCTAACCGCGTACGCGGACACCGGCGCCGCGATCGACGCCATCAACGTGGTCGACCTCGACTACTACCTGCTCAAGCCGTGGGACCCGCCGGAAGAGAAGCTCTATCCGGTGGTCGATGCCCTGCTGGAGTCATGGCTGTCGGCCGACCACCGGCCCGTGCCCGAACCCAAGGTGATCGGGCACCGCTGGTCCGCCCGCTCGTCGGAGGTACGCGAGTTCCTCGCCCGCAACCAGGTCCCCTATCGCTGGTACAGCACTGACGATCTCGAAGGCCAGCGGCTGCTCGCTGCCGCAGGCGCCGACGACCAGCGACTTCCGGTCGTCATAACCCCGGATGGCACCACGCTGGTCGAGCCGTCCGATGCCGAGCTGGCCAGCAACGTCGGTCTTGCCACCACCCCCGCCGAGCGGTTCTACGACCTCATCGTCGTCGGGGGCGGGCCAGCTGGGCTCGGCGCCGCGCTGTATGGCGCCTCCGAGGGGCTGCGGACCGTGCTGGTCGAGCGCACCGCAACCGGCGGGCAGGCCGGGCAGAGCTCGCGGATTGAGAACTACCTCGGCTTCCCCGACGGCGTATCCGGCGCGCAGCTGACGGACCGGGCGAGGCGGCAGGCCACGAAGTTCGGCGCCGAGATCCTGACCACCCGCGACGTCACCGGGCTGCAGGTCAGCGGCTCAGCGCGGACGGTCCGGTTCGCCGACGGGACCAGCGTGGACGGCCACACGGTCATCCTGGCCACCGGTGTCACCTACCGGCAGCTCACCGCGCCGGGCCTCGAGGAACTGACGGGCCGCGGGGTCTATTACGGGTCGGCGCTGACCGAGGCAACGAACTGCGCAGGCCAGCACGTCTTCATCGTCGGCGGGGCAAACTCCGCCGGCCAGGCTGCGGTATACCTGGCTCGGCACGGCGCCTCAGTAACGATTCTGGTGCGGGGGCCGTCGCTGACGAAGTCGATGTCGCACTACCTCATCGAGCAGGTCGAGAGCCTCCCACAGATCACGGTGCGCGTGTGCACCGAGGTCGTCGCGGCGCACGGCACCGACCATCTGGAGCAGCTCACGCTGCGCGACGCCAACACCGGCGCGACGGAGACCGTCGACGCGCAATACCTGTTCGTCTTCATCGGCGCGGCCCCGCTCACCGACTGGCTGGACGGCGTGCTCGTCCGCGACGACCACGGTTTCGTGCTGGCCGGCCCGGACCTGGCGGCCGGCGGCAAGCTGCCGGCGAGCTGGCCGCTCGACCGGACGCCTTACCACCTGGAATCCAGCGTGCCAGGCGTATTCGTGGCTGGCGACGTGCGGGCCCAGTCGGCCAAGCGAGTGGCGTCCGCCGTCGGAGAGGGCGCGATGGCGGTCATGCTCGTGCACCGGTACCTGGAGGTGCTGTGAGCACTGGAGAAGCTGTGAGTACGACAGCATCGGAAGCCCGCAGCCCTGCGACGGCATGCAGCGCCAGCGAGCTGCGCCAGCTGTTCCTCTTCGAGAAGCTGACTGACGCCCAGCTCGACTGGCTGTGCGAGCACGGCCGGGTTGAGGTCGTCGAGCAGGGCCGCGTCTACAGCGAAGGCGAGCCCTCCGAGAAGTTCTATGTGCTGCTGTCCGGCGGAGTTGCGCTGTCCCGCCGGATAGGCGACGACGAGATCGAGGTCAGCCGCACGACATCGCCTGGCGTGTACGCCGGGGCGTTCAACGCCTATCTAGGCGACAGGGTGCCGCAGATCTACCTTCAGTCCATGCGGGTCACCGAGCCGTCGCGGTTCTTCGTGCTGGACGCCGCCCGGTTCGCCGAGCTGATGAATCAGTGGTTCCCGATGGCGGTGCACCTGCTCGAGGGCCTGTTCTTTGGCACCAGGAACATGCAGGAGGCAATCGGCCAGCGGGAACGGCTGCTGGCGCTCGGATCGCTCACGGCCGGGCTGACGCACGAGCTGAACAATCCGGCCGCAGCCGCCGTCCGCGCCACCGCCACGTTGCGCGAACGAATCATCAAGCTGCGGCACAAGCTGCCGGAGATCGCGGCCAGGAAGCACGACGACGCGCTCTTGCAGTTGCTGGTGAAGCTTCTCGACGAAGCCAGACTTGAGAGCGGACAGCGGGCTGCGCCCGGCCCCCTGGAGGCGGCCGATCTCGAGGACGCCCTGACGGACTGGCTCGACGGCCATGACGTCGCAAACGGCTGGCAGCTCGCGTCCGCGTTCGTCCAGGCCGGGATCGGCACGGGTCAGCTCGACGACCTGGCGGCCGTGGCCGGTCAGGCAGCCGACGGTCCGGATGGCGGCGCCACGCTCGGCCGCAGCGTGCACTGGCTGGCCGACAGCATCGAGACCGAGCTGCTGCTGACCGAGATCACCGACTCGATCGCCCGCATCTCAGCGCTCGTGGGGGCCGCCAAGGAGTACTCGCAACTGGACCGCGCGCCGTATCAGGTTGCCGACGTCCATGAACTGCTGGACAGCACGCTGGCCATGCTCGGCGGCAAGATCGGCGACGGCATCGCCATCGTCCGCGACTACGGTCGTGACCTGCCGCATATTCCGTGCTACCCGAGCGAGCTGAATCAGGTGTGGACCAACCTGATCGACAACGCGGTCGCGGCCATGAACGGGCACGGCACCCTGACCATCCGGACCGCGCTCGACCGTGACCAGTTTCTCGTCGACGTCGGTGACTCCGGGCCAGGCGTACCCGCCGATATCCAGCAGCGGATCTTCGAGCCGTTCTTCACGACGAAGCCAGTCGGCCAGGGCACCGGCCTCGGGCTCGACATCTGCTGGCGCATCGTCGTCGGCCGCCACCACGGCGACCTGCGAGTCCAGTCAGTCCCCGGCGACACGCATTTCCTCGTGCGCCTTCCCCTCGCCGGCCCGAGCTGACAAGCGTCGCGGCGTCGATGGCGACCCTTATCGCGCCATGGCGACCGCAGCAAAGCAATAGCGACCGATCGCTGTGGGTCAAAAGGTACATAAGCGCTCAGAACTTCGCGTGAACGGTCGCCATCGCCCGCTAACGGTCGCCATCACTCGCTAACGGTCGCCATCGGCCCGCACGGCGGTCGCCATCACTCGCTAACGGTCGCCATCGGCTCGCAGAGCGGTCGCCATGGCCCGGAGCCGGGCCCGCTCATGCGGTGACGCTCGGGGCGTGACTCGAGGGCCCGGCTGGCCGGCGGCCGGTGAACAACAACCGCCGCGGTCGGCCGAGGACAGACAGCGACCGCGACCCGGCGGTGAATCCTGCACCAGTCAGGAGTGCCAGCCACGTGGCCCGGCGAAACGAGCCGAGCCGGTGCGCCTCCGGCACGACCGTCACCGTGCCATCCGTGTCGCGCAGGGTGAATTCGTACTCGGCCAGGATCCAGTTGTCGCCGGGGTCGGGATCGGTGGTCCGCTCGGTGAAGCTGGCCTGCCGGCCAGTGCCGTCGTGGCCGCCGCCGGCCCCGGTGCCGGGCCGGAACGTCTCGGCTGTGTGGTCAGGGGCGAACACCGCGATCCCGCCCGGCCGGCAGTGCGCGAACGCGGTGCCGATCACCAGCGCCAGGTCCGCCTGACTGGTCACGTAGTCGACCGCGTCGTGCAGCAGGACCGCGTCGAACTCGCGGCCGAGCCGGATCGTGCGCATGTCTCCCTGTACGTGCTGGCAGCCATGGTTGAGCCGGCGGGAGACGGCCAGCATGTCGGCCGACAGGTCCACGAGCGTGACTGACCGGTTGCGACTGAGGTGCATGGCGATATGACCACCACCACTGCCGAGGTCGAGCACCGTGCGCACGGGCACAGCTGCTGCGGCGAATTCGCGCTCGATATGCGCGGCGTCGCTGGCGTACTCGGCCGGCGGTGAGATCACCGGCCACCAGTCCGCCAGCTCTCGGTATAGCCGGTAGTCACCGCCCGGCTCGGTCGGCATGCCCGCATGCTACTCAGGCACAGGGCGCCACTTCCGCCGGCGGCATAGCCTGGCAGCGTGGCAAAGACACCTGAGATCGGCCAGATCGCTCCCGACTTCACCCTGCCTGGCATCACCGTCACGGGCTCGCAGGTCAGCGACTCTTCGTACACGCTGTCGCAGCATCGCGGCCAGCCGCTTGTGCTCGCGTTCTATCCCGGCGACAACACCGCCGTCTGCACCCGGCAGCTCTGCTCCTACACCTCAGGCCTGGAGAGCTTTACCGGGTTCGGCGCCACCGTGTGGGCGATCAGCCCGCAGGGTCTGGCCAGCCACGAGGCGTTTGCCCGCAAGTACCGCCTCGCCTTCCCGCTGCTAGCGGACGAGGGTCTGACTGTCGCCCGGCAATACGGCATCGCGCTGGCGGGCGTCGGGCTGCGCCGGTCGGTGTTCGTCATCGATGGCGGCGGCGTGCTGCGCTGGAAGCACATCACGCTGGTTGGCCTCACGTACCCGGCCGCAGACGTGATCTCCGCGCAGCTCGCCACCCTCGCGCCGACGAGCTGATGCGCATCCTCATTATTGGCGGCACCGCGTTCGTAGGCCGGGCCATCGCGCAGGCGGCGATCGACGCCGGGCACGAGGTGACCTTGTTCCACCGCGGCCAGACTGGTGCCAGTCTGTTTCCGCAGGCCACGCATCTGCACGGAGACCGCGACGTGGACCTGTCCGCGCTCGCGCACGCCGGCTGGGACGCAACGATCGACGTCTGTGCATACTTCCCGCGCCAGGTGCGCTCGCTGGCGGCGGCGCTCGACGGCCGTGGCGGCAGGTACGTGCTCATCTCCAGCGTGTCCGCCTACAGCCCGGCGGTGCCGCGGAACTACTCCGAGAGCGCTCCGCTGGCGCAGGTCAGCGATGCAGAGGCGACGACGGTCACGAACGAGAACTACGGCGGCCTGAAGGTCGCCTGCGAGCGAGCCAGCACGCAGCTATTCGGGCCCGGCACGTGCATCATCCGGCCGACGTACGTCATCGGCCCGCATGACCGCAGCTACCGCTTCAGCTGGTGGGTAGACAGACTGGCGCGTGGTGGCAGAGTGCTCGCGCCCGGCCAGCCGGATGACCCGATTCAGCTCATCGACGCCAGGGACCAGGGCAGCTGGATCGTCACCTTGCTGGAGCGATCTATCACGGGAACATTCCACGCTGTCAACCCCGCGCCGCCGTTCGGCTTCGGCCAGATGCTGGCGGAGATCGCGGCCGAGGTAGCCCCGCCAGGCACCGAATTGGTCTGGCTCGATAGTGACTTTCTGGTCGCCCAGGGGGTGGACGGCATGGCACTGCCGCTCTGGGCCGAAGGCGACGCCGAGGGCATGAACCTGAGCACAGCCAGCCCGGCCGCGGCGTTCGCGACCGGCCTCACGCCGCGCCCGCTGCGGCAGACCGTGGCTGATATCCGCGCCTCGGACCCTGTTCCCGCCCGTCCGGGCGTCGGCCTCTCGCCTGACCGCGAGGCGGACCTCCTGGCCCGGTGGGCGGCCTCCCGCGGATGAGCGCCCTTCCCCCGGCCGCCGACGACCCGGAAGGGGCCTCAGAGGGCGGCGGTTTGCCGCCGTTCTAACGGCAGCAGGGGTCCCACCACGCCGTCAACGGCGGCGGGCACGCTTCCCCTGCCGGGAGCGCGCCCGCCGCCGTTAGCTGGTCATCGCTGGTGCCGGAGGTCAGGCCTTTACGGCCTCGATCTCCAGCTGCAGCTGGACCTTCTCCCCCACCACGACGCCGCCATTGGCCAGCGGGGCGTTGAAGCTGACGTTGAAGTCGCTCCGGTTAATCTCGCCAGTCGCGGTAAAGCCGGCCCGGTACCCGCCGTACGCGTCCGGGCCGAAGCCCTGGAGCTCGAGCTTGAGCGGCACGGACCTGGTGACACCCTTGAGGGTCAGGTCCCCCTCGAGCACGTACTCGCCGTCCTCGACCTTGATGCCGACGGACCTGTAGGTCATGGTCGGGTACGTCTCGACCTCGAAGAAGTCAGCCGACCTAATGTGGTCGTCACGCTGCTCCTGGCCGGTGCTGATCGAGCTGAGGTCGATCTCGGCGGTAACGGAGGACTGGGTCGGGTCCTCGGCCGTGACGATCTGGCCGCTGAACCTGGTGAACCGGCCCCGGACCTTGCTCACCATCATGTGCCGGACCGAGAAGCCCACCTCCGAGTGAACCGGGTCGATCGTCCACGTTGCTGCCTCGTAGCCAGGAAGGCCTGTCTCCGTCGTCACTGCCGTCACTGTGATCACTCCCGATGGTGTTGAATCTGCAACTGTTGAACGCTCAAGAATTATCACGACGCGCCACAGTTGTCAAACGCTCAACTACCTCGCTTATACTGTTGCCGTGACAGTAGATGCAGCGACCCGGTGGCTGACGGCCGAGCAGCAGCGCACGTGGCGGTCGTTCCTGACCGGCGTGCAGACCCTGCTGTCAACCGTCGAGGGCCAGCTCCAGCGGGAGTCGGCGATCCCCCACGGCTACTACGAGATCCTGGTGCGGCTGTCGGAGGCAGACGGCCGCTCGCTCCGCATGAGTCAGCTCGCCGAAGCGTCGACATCGAGCAAGAGCCGGCTTTCGCATGCCGTGGCCCGGCTCGAGGAGCGCGGCTGGGTTGAGCGGACAGACTGCGAGACCGACCGGCGCGGTCAGTTCGCCAGGCTGACGGACGCGGGTTTCGCCGCGCTCGCCGCTGCGGCTCCTGGGCACGCCGAGCAGGTCCAGCGATCGCTCTTCGACCTGATCACGCCTGAGCAGGCGGCGCAGCTCGGCACGATCATGGCGGTCATTGCGGCGGCCCGCGTGCCGGGTGCCGAGGCCGGTAACGTCTGCGCGCTGGAATGCGACGGAGCGGCCGACGCCGATGCCGTAGACGCCTGCGCGCTGGAGTGCGACGCAGCGGCCGACGCCGACGCCGACACCGACGCCAATGCCGACGCCCAGGCCGAGGAGTGCTAGCCGCCGATCGCAGCGGCGGGGCGGGCGGCAGCAGCCGTCCGGGCTGACCCGGCAGTAGCCCGCCGCCCAGAGCGAGCCGGCGCTTCAGGCAGGGTAAGACCCAGCCGGCCGAGCACCTGGCGGAACTGACCCCCGACGCCGCGAACCTCGGCCACGACGCCGTGCGAGCTCAGGCAGCGGCAGGCTGCCGCCAGCGTCCGCACGCCGGCATCGTCGGCGGCCACGACCCCGGCCACGTCGAAGGAGACGGCCTGGGCCGTGGTGCGGCAAATCCGGTCCGCGCAGGCGGCCAGCTCCTCCACGCCGTCGAGGTCGAGACTCCCGGTCAGCGTCACGACCACCCGGTTCCCGATGTGCTGCTGCCGGACAGCAAGATCGCTGCCCGGATGCCTGGAAGGCTCATGACCCATAGCTACTGCCTCCGCAGTCGGCGCACACCAGCCCGCGCAGCCGGAATCGGGGACGGGGCGCCGAAGTCACTTTTCCCCGGCGGCGCCATGGTCACACCTGCCCGGGCTGACTAACACGAGCGGACGTGCGCTGGCTACTCTGCGTCAGCCCCGAGCTGCGCCGCGATCAGGTCGGCGATGGCGGCTGGGCCGGCCCCAGGCTCGCCACTCAGCCCGGCAACCACTCCTGCCCGGTCCTGCTCGCTCCGGTTCTGGCTGAGCTTGCGCTTCGCCTCGACCAGCCGCACCGTAAGCTCCACCCCGACGATGGCGCGGAGCTGGCCGTCGAGGTACTCAGGCGGGGCGTCGGACACCGCCCAGGGGTGCTCGCGGCCTGCTTCGTGCCGCTGCGTCAGCCGGGTCACCAGACCGCGCAGCCACTGCGGATCCCGGTGGAACGCAACCGGGCCGGTCAGGTGTACGGCCTCGTAGTTCCAGGTCGGAACGACCCGGCCGTGCCGGGCCTTGCTCGCATACCACGCCGGCGAGACGTAAGCCTCGGGCCCGGTCACGATCGCCAGCCCCTCCGCACCGGGCGCCGCGGTCTGCCACTGGTCATTGGCGATGGCGATATGCCCGAGCAGTCGTCCATGCCCCGTCGGCGCGTCACCGGCCTCTGGCAGATCGGCCGGGCGGTCCCAGATGACGGGCAGCAGGGTCGCGACGGGCTTGGTGCCATCGAACGTCACCAGCGTGGCGGTTGCGGCTGCGTTGACAAAGCCCCCGATCCAGGCAGTGTCGGTGACGGCGAAATGGCGGGGAATGTACACGGGCCCCAGGGTATCCTGGTCGGCAACGCGCTGACGGAGACGAGTAGCGCCGGATCACGCGAGCACCAGAGAGCCGCCGGGAGCTGGGAAGGCGACCTCGCGCCGGACGCGAAGACCCTCCCGAGTGCGGGGAGGAACGGCTACCGCCCTCAGCGGCGTGCCCCATGCCCCGCCGGCCAGCCCCCGTCACCGGGCTCGACGAGGCTGCTCCCGAAGCGGAGCGGCGAAAGTGCGGTGGCACCGCGAGTCCCCTTCTCGCCCGCACTCCCAAGGGATCACCACACACGTGAAGGCCTGTGATGATCTCCACCCCCACTCCCCCGCGCGTCCTCGCGGCCGAGCTGCCCGCGCACGCCGGCGAGACG
>Ga0126381_100003622_pt1 | contig 16766 bp, 12 predicted proteins | sample PanSoiMetPlot_28_FD_96465 | JGI IMG/M metagenome (GOLD analysis project Ga0126381, IMG submission 96465) | Tropical forest soil microbial communities from Panama - MetaG Plot_28 | ecosystem: Environmental > Terrestrial > Soil > Tropical forest > Bulk soil | place: Panama | collected 2016-02-17 | reverse complement strand
CTCACCTTTGCAGAAACTCATCCGCGTGGACAACGAATTCCGGATAAGCATCCGCGCCCAGTTCGTTGAGATCCAGTCCCTGGCGCTCGCCGTCGATCGAAACCCGGTAGGGAATAAATCGGCTAAGCAGCCAATTCAAACCGTAGGTCAGGGGAAAGATCAACCCCAATAGCGTCGCGATGCCCACCAGCTGCGCCATGAACTGAGCCGCCGATCCGGAGAAGATCCCGGCAGCGAGCAAGCCCCAGAGTCCTCCGACGGCATGAACTGAAATGGATCCACAGGGATCGTCGACTTTCAGATGCAGCTCGAAAAACTCCACTGAAACGACAACGATGAATCCGGCGACGAGTCCGGTGAGAATGGCCGTAGCCGGCTTCAGAGTGGCGCAACCGGCGCTGCCCGCAACCAGGCCCGCCATCCAGCCATTGGCGATGAGGGATGCATCGGGACGACGGAAGCGAACGCGAGTGGTCGCGCCAGCGGCGAGGGCAGCGGCAGCGGCGGCGAAGCTGGTGTTCGCAATAATCAAGACCAATCTTTCTGCCGCCAAACCCGGCGGAAGGTGCAACATCGCACCCGTCGAATTCAGTCCCAGCCATCCCATCCACGCCAGCATGCAGCCAAACAGCACGAAGACGCCATTGTGCGCGGGAATGGCTGCCGGCATACCCTGGGAGGAATATTTTCCGCTGCGGGGGCCGAGTAACCATGAGAGCGAGAGCGCAGTGAGCCCCCCGGTTGCGTGAATTCTCGCGGACCCGCCTGCATCCAGGAGAAATGTCGGTGCGTAGGGAAAAATCAGTCCCTGGGTATGGGAGGCGAATAGTTCGGCGTGGGCCGTCCAGCGGGCGAATAGCGGATAGAGGATGCCGGCGAAAACCACCGTCGAGAAACAGGCCCCGCTCAGTCGCCATCGATCCGCGCTGGACCCCAGCGGAATCATAGCGCTCAGGGCAACGCTCAGAATGGGCAGGAGCGCCGCCGCCGAGGAAGGATTCGTCCAGGGCACGTAGCGGAGAAAGGGGCCGAATCCGACGCCGAAGAAAGGTCCGCCGATCGAGCCTTCTATGGCCCCGCCCCACGCAAAATAGATCAGCATGGCAAGGCTTACGACCGAGAGCGATAACGTCATGGCATGCGCAGCGCTGCGGGAACGGCCGAGACCGGTATTGATGAGTGCAAGTCCCGCGATTGCCAGAGGAACAACGAGACTGAACCCAAGATAGACGGCAAACCAGGTGTTCGCGGTCATCTACTGGCCTCAGCCGGGGGCAGATGTGCTCTGGCCACCAGCGCCAAGCCTAAGATCTCAACTCCGAGTCCCGCCAGGATGAAAGCCGACAGGGCATTTCGATGGAGCAAGTGAAGGGCGGTTTCGACAATCCCCCACCCCGAAAGCAGCAACAGAAATCCCAGCAGCTTCATTGGTTCCTTTTTGATGAATGGTTGGTTCCATGACAATACAACTCTCGGAATTCAGCAAGCTTATATTTGCGCTACCGAGCATCGATGGTCGCCGGCGACGGGCGCCCGCGCCCCCTGGGAGCCTTGTGTTAGGCTGGCGGGTGACTCATGTCCACCGCTGAACTCGAGCGCGAAGCGCCGGATTCCGTGATGCTGACCAGTTTCTGGTATCGCGCTTTGCCCTCGGACAAAGTGACGTGCGGGCGCCTGCATCAGGCCATGCTGCTGGGGTTGCCAATGGTGATCGGTCGTGACCGCAGCGGGAAGCCTTTTGTCCTCCGCGACGCCTGCCCTCATCGCGGCATGCCCCTATCCTGCGGCCGGTTCGACGACGACGAAGTGGAGTGCAGCTATCACGGCTGGCGATTCGACGCCCATAGCGGCCAGTGCCGCGCCGTGCCATCGCTCACCGCGGATCAGAACCTGAAAATCGATCGCATCTACGCCGGCAGCTACGCCTGCGAGGAACACGACAGCTTCATCTGGGTTTTCGTGCCCGACCCCAGTCCCGCGGGCGCGGGCTTCACCCGCCGTGAAGAAGCTCCGAGCGCAGTCCCGCGGGTCCCCAGCTTCAGCGACAGGTTCAAGACCGCCTATTTGAGCGTCGACCTTCCCTGCACCGTCGACCACGGCATCATCGGACTGATGGATCCGGCGCACGGACCGTTTGTGCACCAGGGCTGGTGGTGGCGCACCCGCCACAGCATTCATGAAAAGCAGAAGCAGTTCGAGCCCATCCCCGCCGGCTTCCGCATGATGGCGCACTCGCCCAGTTCGAACAGCGCCCCTTACAAACTGCTGCGGCTCTACGCCGATGCGGATTCGATTACGACCACGATTGATTTCGTTCTGCCGAATCTTCGTTTCGAGACCATTCGGGCCGGAAAGGTGTGGTTTTCTTCGTTGACCAGCGTTACTCCGATTACTCGCGACGAGTGCCGCATCGACGTGGTTGCCTGCTGGAACATTTTCCGCTGGTTCCCGTTCGCGCCTTCGCTTCTGAAGTTCGTTTTCGGAAAGTTCGTCGAGCAAGACCGCCGCACCATGGAACTCCAGAGCCAAGGCCTGAAACACCATCCGCACCTGATGCTGATCGACGACGCCGATCGTCCCGCCAAATGGTATTTCGCGCTGAAAGCGGCGCACCTCGAAGCCAGGCGCAGCAGAGCGGAAATGAAGCATCCGCTGAGTCGCCCGGTGACGCTGAAGTGGAGAAGTTAGGTGCGTGGCTAGCCGTTCACTGTCCGCTCGCTGCTGGCAACTCCTCGACCAGCCACTCTAATGCCTCTTCCCGTGTCTCGAATGTGGGGAGATCGCGCTGCGAAAACGACTTGAGATTCTCGTAATAGACGTGGGGTAGAGAGCCGGTGCCAACCCACGCCGACCGCTTCACCATCGGCCGGGAAAACACGGTGGCCTGCTTCAGCGTCTCGATGGCGGTTTTGTCGAATTTGGCTCCCGTGAAATCGGCGAGCAGAAGAACCGAACCGCGGGGCTCGTTGGCGGCATAGGCGGGAACCTGCCGCGCTACCCGCGCCACTTCTTCCGGGTTGCAGTTGGAGAGGTCGGCCAGGAGCACCTGCCGGCCACTATGGGTGAGAAACCGTATTCGGTCTTCCATTGGCGCCCCTTCCGCAATCAACTGGCAGGGGAGTATAGCAGAGAGGCGGAACGGAATGAAGTGGGCGGAGGCCACAACTCCGTCGCAGCCTATCGGCTAGGTCTTCGAGGCGGCTCGACGGCGAGGAGCCGAGGGCACCCCCTTAGACTCCCACTGGCTGCTTGTTTGCGACCGGCACCGGCGTGAGCCAGTGGAAGCGGTCGACTTCCTCGCCGCGCACGATGCCGAAGAACTCGCGCTGCAGCGAGCGGGTGATGGGGCCAACGTTCCCGTCGCCAACCGTGATTCGGTCGACCGACCGAATCGGGGTTACTTCCGCCGCGGTTCCGGTAAAGAAGACTTCGTCGGCGAGATACAACATCTCGCGCGGAATGCCCGCTTCCGCCACCGGAATGCCCAGCTCGCGAGCCAGCTTCAGAATCGAATCGCGCGTGATACCCGGCAGCACCGAATTTCCGAGCGGCGCCGTCTGCAGCACGCCGTTGCGCACAACAAAAATATTCTCGCCCGAACCTTCGCTGACATATCCGTTGGTGTCGAGAGCAATGCCCTCCGCGTAGCCGTTCACCGTGGCTTCCATACGGATGAGTTGCGAATTCATGTAATTCGCGCCGGCCTTCGCGAGAGCAGGCAGAGTGTTCGGAGCGATGCGCGTCCACGACGACACGCAGACATCCACGCCGGCATCGTCCTGCGTGAGATATTTCCCCCACGGATAGTTGATGATGTAGACCTCGACCGGGCACCGGTTCGGGGAAACGCCGGCATCGCCGTAGCCGCGAAACACGATCGGACGTACGTAGCAGGGCCAGGTGGAATTCGCGGCGACCAGTTCGACCATCGCCGAAACCAGCTCCTCGCGCGTGTAGGCAAGATCCATGCGATAAACTTTGGCCGAGTCGAGCAGGCGCTGCATGTGATCGTGGGCCCGGAAGATTGCCGGCCCCGACGAAGGCGCGTAGCAGCGGATGCCCTCAAACACCGAGGATCCGTAATGGACGACATGCGACATCACGTGGATGGTCGCGTCTTCCCAGCGAATCAGTTTCCCGTTGTGCCAGATTTTCTCGGTTTTTTGCAGGGCCATGGATGCTCCTCGAAAGCCGCCGTCGCGCGATGTCCGCGCAAGAAAAGCGGCCTGATTTTGATTATAACTTGAGGGCGAAAGAGCAGTTGTCAGCTTTTGCGGTTTGTGTCGGCGCGGCCATTTCTATCCCGCACGTGCCTTGAGTCCACAGGGGCCAACCGGGTTTCGTCGGCCCACGATGTCCGACCCACATGCTACGGCTGTGCCGTTGACCCAATCGCGTCCTGAATCTTCTTGATCATCTCCTGCGCTCCCTGAGCCATCGGCCCATTGGGATCGAGCTTGAGGTACTCGCGGAATTCTTTCAAGGCTCCGTCCGCGTCATTTCTTCGGAGCGCGAGGTTCCCCGCCAGAATATGCACCGGCGCCAGATTCGGCATCAAGGTAATGGCTTTTTGGACGTGGGGCTCGGCATCGTCCCAACGTTTCAGACCAAAATATGCTCGCGCCAGCTCATAATGCCCTTCGGCTGAAGAGTCATCGAGCTTGAGGGCCGCGCTCAGCGTCTTCTCGGCACTGGCGAAATCTTTTTCGAAATTCTGTATCTTGCCTAAAGTAAAGCGTGCATCCGGCAACTTAGGATCGATGGCAATCGCTTTATCTAGCGCCGCCTTGGCATCGGCAACGTTATGCATTTGCATGTCGGCGGTAGCCAGCAGCACGTAAGCATCGGCAAACTTCGGATAGTCCTTAATTGCCTTGTGCAGGTGGTCGATGCACCCCTGCAAATCCTTCCCTTGCTGCCAAAGCCCCCCCGCCTCGGAGAACTCCTTCCTGGCTTTGTCCGGTACGGAGGCAAGCCGCGCGTTCAGCTTGGCATCCGGCCCCTCCGGCGCAACTGCCGGCGGCGCACTACCGGGCTTCGGCTTGAGCTGAAAATCAAGATAATTGCTGGAAGAAACGGTCAAGTCTACTTGCTCCGTGGCCTCCTCGTAACCCGGAAAACGAACTCGGACGAGGAAAACTTCGGCATCGAGGCCCTGAACGTCAAACTTGCCAGTACTGTCGGTAATGACTTGGGCGGCGTTGCCTCCGCTCACCGAATCTACGTCGATAATGACCCGATAAAGAGGCTGATGCGTGACGGCATCGTGAACAGACCCGCGAATGGAAGTTCGGCCCATCCCCGGGCTATTTTGCGCGAGCCATGGAAATGGCATAGCACTTACAAGTCCCGCGGCGAAAATCAGGCCAAGAAATGTGCCCAAGGATTCCTCCAGAGCCAAAACAAAAAAGGGAGAGCTTGGCTCTCCCCAGAGAACAGCATAGCAGCTTAGCTAGAAAACAAAGCGTGCACCCAACCGGGCATAGAACGGACGCTGGAAGCCGAGAGGAATGCCGATGTTGCCGTTGCCAACAGGCTTCAGGAAGTCCGCATTGGGAATCAGGAAGGAGCGGTCTTGATCCTGATCGATTCGTAGCTGCGTACGCTGGTTAGTGACGTTGAAGAAGTCAGCAATAAAGTGCAGATTCTTCCTCTCGCTTACTTTCAAAGCGTAATCGGCATGGACATCGCCCTGGCCGTAGGTGTTGGTGCGGCCTAAAGCACCGCGTCCGCCGACTGGAATTTCGCCGGCATTGAGGTACACGGGATGAGCCCTGAGATCGTTGATCGGAGCACCTGTCTGAATGCGCGCCGCCCCTCCCAAAGTCAGATTTTTAGCAAAGCCTCGGGTAAAGGTGTAGCTCATGAAATTGTTGAAAGTGTGCCGGCGATCGGTGTTGAGGTTGCCAACTGCGAACTGATCTCCCAGCAGGTTGAATTGACCGGGAGTGAAATCAAACAGTGAGCTGATGCTGGGGTCACTCTGCCCGTTATCGTTTCTGAACGCGCCTTCATAGTTGCCCAGCAGTTCGGCCCAGCGGTAGTTCATGCGCCATTGCCAGCCGTTGCTGAAGTTCTTGGTGGTTTCGAGCTCCACGGCACGGTAAATACGCACGGGATTGACGAAGCCATCCGGCTTCCCGTCGGGCACGGGCGCGCCTGCGTTCGAATTCAAGAAGCAGGCGCCACCGGCGACGTTGCCATTGGCATCGAGAACTGGATCAACGATGAAGGGTGCGGTGCTGCACTGCGCGGGCGGATTGCCCGAGGGGAACGTAATCTCCTGCTCGTTCGTGAACAGATCGGTCGCGCCGGACGGATTCCCGATTAGATACTGCTGCACGATTCCGGCGTCTGCTCCCTCTGGCGAAAGCCCCGCCATGTCTTCCACGATCCTTCGCAATCTACGATCCTGGAAGCGCAAGTCAGCCGTGAGTCCATGCTTGAATTCATGCTCAACACCACCCACGAACTCCTGCTCGTACTGCATCTTCGTCCCCGGTGCTATCGACTCGCCCGATTGCGCCGAAACAAAAAGCGGCGCGAGAATCGTCGAGTCGTTCAGCGTCAGAGGTGCCAGGGTGCCATCGGGGTTGACGGCAAGATTTGGATTGACCCCATCGAAAGGTCCGGTCGAGGGAGGGAGCCAGAATGTATTGTAGGCATCCTCCTCATTACTGAGCGAACGGATCGCCATATCGAGAGGAATTGCATAGCTGTAGCGAGCAAAGTTTCCGTATATCTTCGTCTTGCGATCGCCCAAAGGATCAATCGCGAGTCCAAATCGTGGGGACCAGTTGTCGGTAAAGGTGTAATGCACGAGCGTATTTTGGCCCGTCTCGATGTTCTGGTACGGGGAACCCTGCATCATTTGCTGTTCCCAGCGATAACCTGCATTCACTGTAATATGACGTCCGATCGCCCACGAGTCATTCGCGTACGCCGCGTGGTAGCGGCCCGACGTATGAAACCGCGGATCGCTAAATGTGCCTCGAGTTTGCAGTAAGCCAACCTCAGAAAGTCCGTGCCCGGGAACATTCGCCCAAACTCCCGTACCCGGCAGAAGCCGCAGCTGAAAGGCAGCGTTGTCCTGCTGTCCCGTAATAGCGGCCGCCAGAACAGGATCAGTCGGACTTGCCGCCTGCGCCATGGCAGGAGTGATTGTGAATCTTGGGCCGGGTCTGTCGGAACGCCCCGCATAATAGTTGCGCTCGTAACGATAGCCCACCGTGAGTGTATGACTTCCGAATTTGTTGACAACTTTCTGGGTATCGAAGCTCAGCGCGTAGTTGTCTCCAGTCGTATTCTCAAAGAAGCCGCCAGCAATACCTTGCCTCTGGAATTGGCCGGCTAATAGCGTTCCATCGGGTCCGATGGGGCTGCCCGTTGCTCCGGTCCGGGAGGTCAAATCCGCGATGGAATAAAGGTCGGGACTCTTCATTGTATCGTTCAGATAATTATGTCCCCATGACCACGACGCATTGAAAAGCCATGTTGGCGAGAGAGTTGCGTTATAGCGAACCACCCAATTCCGAGTTCCGTTTGAAAGTTTGTCGAAGGAAGTGCTATTGAGCGCAGCCAAGGTGGAGTTCGGGCCAAAGTCGTTTTCGTGAGTGGGATCACCGAAGATCGATGTTTCGATCACGTGATTGTTGGTCAACTTGAAGGTCAATTTTCCGGAGTAATCGTAACTATACTGGCCCAAAGTTGCGTTCGGTAGGGTTGGAATGCCGGTCACGCCGTGCAAATTCGCAAACTGATTGTAGTAGGCGTTGTAGGTGGGGTTGAAGGCTCCGAAGAAGAACAAGCGATTCTTCAGCAGCGGGCCGCCGAATTCTCCGTTCACATCCCATTCACCTTGGTGGGCGGTAATTCCATTCTGGTTGACGCGGTTGAAATTATCCGGATTCAGTCGCTGCCGCTCAAATTGTTGGGGTCCGAAGAATCCCGAAATCTCGCCGTGGTACTGATCTCCTCCGGACTTGGTAACAATTTGAATAACACCGCCGGTGCTCTTGCCATATTGCGGCTCATAGCCGCCGGTCTTAACGTCGACTTCTTTAACAAACGAGAGATTGATTCCGGTAGCAAGCGGACCATACATGCGAGAGTAGACCCCAATCCCTCCAAACGCACCATCAGTGATACTTACGCCGTCCGCAACATACTGATTCTCCAGTCCGCTGCCGCCTGCGATAGAAGGGTTGGCTGCACCAGTTCCGCCACCGTCCGTTACACCGGCGCTGGCATAGAACAAACCCGTGACGTTACGCGCCGTAGGAATATTTTGATAGAAAGTGTCATTCAGACTGGTTTCCAATTTCGTGGACGAGGTGTCGACCCCAGCGGTGGCGGCACTTACCTCGACGACTTCGGAAGCTCCCCCTGGCTCAACCGTCGTGCGAATCGTCGATGTCTGGTTAGCAAAGACTTCAACCGACTTGATCTCAGTTGCCTTGAAGCCCTGCGCCTCGGTTCTGATCGAATAAGTTCCGGGGGTTAAACGGGAGAACATGAAACGGCCATTGCCGTCCGTGGTTGTGGTCAACGTACCCGTGGGTCCTACCATCGCGATCTTTGCGTTGGCAACCACCGCACCAGAGGAATCAAACACCGTGCCGGCAAGATTTCCTTTAACGGTAGACTCTTGGGCAAATAAGCTAAAGGTGAATAACAGCAGGCTGGTCGTGAAGAGGATGCTGCGAAGGGTCATAAATCGCTCCTGGGAGTAGGCGGTACTCTCCGATTTGCCCCAACGCACACCTCGAACCTGATCACCATGTGCACGTTTGTTGCCCAGGTACCTACAACCTAAGTTGTAGAAAAGCAAACAACAGAGACTGAAAGCAGGAACTCACAATCCCAATTCCCATAACGCGAGGAGAAGGAACTATGGCTTTACGGAAGATGCTGATAGACATGGAGTTACAAAACCGGTCGGTCGGTATCGATACCAGCCACTCTCACGCAGCGCAGATAGCGTTGGAGGGTAACCGTGCATCGAGCATTGTTGTCCGTGGTTATTACGCTTACGACACAGGGCTCGCCGCCATCAGTTGTTTGCCCTTCTGTTCTGCGGCGGCGGCTTTCGAAATCTCACCGGCGCGGCGGTAGTAGTCGGCGAGTCCTAACAGTAAAGATCCGCTCTTGGGGTTGAGAGCAGTGCCTGACTCCATGACCGCGACCGCCTTAGGTAGATTGCCCAGCTTGGAGAAGCTCTCGGCCAGGCGAACGATGGTCTGCTCGTCGGTCGAGTCGGTCAGACCGCCGCGGGAGTACAGATCGACCGCCTTCGCGTAATCCTGCTGGGCGAAGTAAAGCTCGATGAGCTTGTCGCGGTAGCGTTCGTTCCCTTGCTCTTTGGAGTAAGCGGAGTGGAACCAGTCGGTGGCCAGCGCCTTGTTGCCCAAGGCCAGATAGCAGGAAGCACGCTGCCAATCGGCTTCGGCGCCAGACGAATTCTCCTCGGCAGTGTCCCAGGCGGGCGCAGACGAGCTAGAGTCACTCACGCTGAAACTGAACGAACCGTAGGCCTTGGTGCCGGAATCAGGATCATGCAGGGTCATGACCAGCCGGTAATTGCCGGGCTGCATATCGGCGGTGAGGATCTGCTTGCCGTTGATGACCGAGCCGGCGGGATCGAGCTGGTTGAGCGGAATCTGGTCGGAGATGGTTTTGTTGTCCTCCGCGCCCATGCGTCCGTAGACATAGTCGACGGCGATGCTCTTGTTTTTATCGGCGGAATTCGCCAGTGCGGGCGCCCATACCTGATAGAAGAAACGCAGCGGCTCACCCTGAGTAAGCCGCAGTTCGCCGCCCGCGCGCGGCAGGAACTTCACTCCAGCGCCGGTAAATGGCTGGACGCCAGGGCCGCGCGGGTCGACGGCCTTCGCGCTCACGAAGGGAACGATACTCGAGACCGCGAGACCTTTAGCGGGAACCTGTGGGATCTCAACTTCAATTTCGCGATGGAAGGCCACGTTCGTCAGCAGATTGCTGAGCTCGAATTCCACTTTGTATTTACCCGGAGGCAGCGGCAGTAGGCCTTCATATCCGAAGACCTTGCCCTTGATCTCGTCGAAATCTGCGGAGGAAACCGCTTTTGAAATCTTCTTGTCGTCAGAGAAGATGATTTTCCCGTCGGGCCCCTTCACCTTCGCCGAGACAAGAATGGAGTAGTAATAACCCTGCTTTTCGGACTGACCCACCGTGAAGTCATCCGGCTTCTTGAGCCGCAACACGTAATGCAGGCTGGTACTCCCGCCGGGATCGCGCATCGGCACGGTCATTACGTCGAGGAAGTCTTCGCCGAGGATGATGCGGTGCGAGACGTCTTCGAGTAGCCGGCGCCGGTTCGAGATCTCCTCCTTGGTCATGGGATTGTTCGCCAAGTCGTGGATGGTGGCGAGCATCACATCCGAAGCGAGTCCGATGGTGCCGCCGCTGAGGTCGACCGGCTCATCGGGAATCAAGCTGAGGGTTTGGCGGGCGACGTCGTTCCCCACGTCTTGTTCGATGATATTCAAAGCTTGCTGCCGCGTCGGTCCTACCGCTGCCGTGATGAGCTTCTCCGGACCATCGGAATAAGGATGATAGATGCGGTACTCATCCGTGGTCTCGCGCTGATAGAAGATGACGTAGAAATACGGTGGCAGCGCGGGATTGCTGTTCTGGTAAAACCAGATTTCCATGGGCGTGATCTTCTGGAGGCCCAGTAGCTTCTGCCGCTGCTGCGGTTCGCCCAGAGTGATGTAGACGCGGCCCATGTCGGTGCGCCAGCCCTCGGTATGCGACACGTGGCCGAAGTACTGATTCGCGTACTCGATCCGCCGGTAGTGCTCGGTTCGGTAGGCGTTATCCGGAGATCCCGGCGTGGGATTGCGAACCTCCCAGAAGTGCTCGATGAAATTGTCGCGATCGTTGTCGGTGGGCAGTTGAAGAAAGGCTTTCTTCTCATCGTTGCTGATGATGTAGACGACATCCTGGTTCAGCCACGTCTTGTATTTTTCGGGAAGGGTGGGCTTCGAAGCGGCCAAACCCGAAACCGAGAGAGCGACGACACCAAGATGGAAGCCAAGAGCTTTGAAGGAGAGAGTGCGACGACTAAGAGCTCGCATCCAAAACCACCGTTATTCAGTGTAGCACTTCGATTGGCAACCTATGGCTACTCCAGCTTCGAGGTGTAGTAGCCCGAGCGGTGGCGAGTCTTGTATTCGGCGCTGCTATCCACCCCGGTGAGCTTGACGTCGATGCTGCGGAAATCGGAATCGGCCAGGCGGCGCGCGGGATAGTAGGCCAGCAGGTATTGCGTGCGGAGCTCATCGCTGATGGCGCGGAAGGCGGCGTCCAGTTGCGGAACGGTGGTGGCGTAGTAGTACTTGCCGCCGGTGTCTTCTGACAGCTGAATCAGGGCGTGCTCGCCGCCGGTATCTCGACCGGCGCTGGCCTCAATCGGCACCACGATGATGCTGTACACGATGGCTTCTGAAATCTGCGCGGCGCGCAGGGCCTGCTGGTAGTCAGTTTTGCTGACCGTATCGCCGCCGTCGGTGATGATCACCATCACCTTCCTTCCCTGGCGGCTTTCGAGGGCTTCCGAGCCGAGATATACGGCGTCAAAAAGCGCGGTCGCCGATCCCAGCGGCAAGTGGTCGATGCCTCGATCGATCATCCTCAGGTCGGAAGTAAAGGGGATGGCCTGCAGAACCGACTCGTTGAATGCATACACCGACAAGGCGTCGACGGGGCGGAGGATGGCATGGGCGAACCGGCGGGCGGAGTTGACTTCGAGCGGCAGATCTTTGCGGGTACTGAGGCTGGTGTCGATATCGAGCACAATCGAGAGCGGCAGTTCGGACTCTTTCGAGAAGATGGAAATCTTCTGGAGCTGACCATCTTCGAAGAGCTGAAAATTGTCTTTATTGAGGTTCCCGATCGGCGAGCCGTGATCGTCGGTGACCGTGACGAACACGTTGACCAGCTTGACTTCGACCTTAATCGGGTTGTCGTCCGCGGTCTCTGGAGGTTGCGGGTTCGCCGCGGGAGTTTTCGAGTCTCCCGCCCAGGGGGGCTTGGGGACAGCGGTGGTTTGAGCCTGGCACAACGCGGTGGCCAACAGCAAGGACGGGAGCAGGAGTTTCATGTTGGGGCTATTCAGTTGGATGCAGGGGTTTTCGAATGGCTGCCCACGGCTACTTCCCCGGGAAACGGCTCGCCATCCGCCCAGACTGCGCCATCCTCGAAATGTTCCTTCTTCCAGATTGGAACGGTGCGCTTGAGCGTATCAATCAGGTAGCGGCACGCGTCGAATGCGGCAGCGCGATGGGCTGCAAAAACAGCAATCAAAACACTCGTTTCGCCGATCTCCAACCGCCCCAGCCGGTGCACGATAGCCAAATCGCGAATGGCAAACCGTTGCCGTGCTTCCCTTGAAAGTTCCCGCAGTTTCTCGAGCGCCATGCTCTCGTAGGCCTCGTAATCGAGATAAAGCGTGCGGCGGCCGCGGCTGTGATTGCGTACAACTCCGTCGAAGATCACGATCGCGCCATCTTCCGGGCGCTCCAAGCGCGGAACGACGTCCTGCGGCACAATGCATTCGCGCACAAGCTTTATGAAGCCAGCATCCTCCGGGCTGCCGCCGCTGACCGGAGGCAGGAGCGCCACTTCGTCCCCGGGTTTCAGGTGCAATTCGGGACGCGCATATTCCTGATTGACCGAAATGGCCGTGCTTTTCAGCCTGCCACTCATGCGAGGCCAATGGTCATAGTACTCGATTACGTCGCCGGCCGTAGCGCTTTCGGGGAGGCTGAGCACGTCCGAATCGCGCCCCGCCAAGTCTTTCAGGATTCCGAAGAAGAGGACCCGTACCTGCATGGTATCAAGATCAGTCTATCGTGACTCGAGGCGCTCCTTCGGAAGTTTACGATCCCTTTGCCTGCTTCGCGGTCAATCAGCACTTTCATCGGCGAGATCGCGGAGAACATCCGCAAGGATCCGAGAGAGGCAGAACCGATTTCAAGCGCGATGGGGAAAGGTCGTCGGAAAAGAATCAGGGCGGATGGTGGATATCCGCCCCATCTTAGGCGTTCCTAGCGGAAATGCTTGTCCTTGTCCTTGTCGTTGTTGTGATCGTTCCCTTTGTTATCGTTCCGCTGCTCCTGCGGCTTGGACTCGTGCTGCGCCGGCCGAGCTTCGGGACGCGGCGCCGGCTCGGTACGAGTCTCGGGCTGAGCGGTCGGCTGCCGTTCGTTCTGAGGTGGAGCGGGCCGGCTCTGAGCAGGCGCGGGCCGGTTCTCGGGAGCCGTAGGCTGCCGATATTCCGGTGAGGTCGACCGATTTTCTGGTTGCGGCTGCTGCTCCGGCATGTTGCGCCGGCTCTCGGGCCGAGTCACGTCAGGCCGAGCATTCCCAGGATTGGTTGACGTCTGCGGTTGATATTGCGGCTGCTCGGGCCGGATGGAGGGCGGACGCGGAACTTCGCGGCTGGGACGGCTGTTCTCCGTTCCGGTCGGACGAGCCGCATTGGGATTGTTTTCTGGCATATTCGGCCGGCCCGAGTTCGGATTGTTCTCGGGCGTATTCGGCCTCGGGGCGTTCTCGCCGCGCACGGTGTTCGTAGGCTGATTGACGTTGCCGCGATTTTCCGGCGCTCCCGGGCGTGGGACGTTCGAGCCGGGGCGAGGATTGTTTTCGACGGCTCCGCGATTGGGCGGGCCAGGTTGCGACACCGCGCCACGGTCATTTCCAGGCATCGGCCGTCCAGGGTTCGCCGCAGCATTCGCCATCCCCGGCGTGGTGCCTCGTGCGCCGTGCTCGAGCGCCAGGGCTTGGTTTGGTGCGACCGCACGAACCGTTCGCACCGGGGGCAAAGGCGCGGGCCGATTGAATCCGGCCACGTTCGGAGCAGGTCGGTTCATCACGGGTTGCCGGGTCACGACCACCGGGCGGGCCAGAACCTGTCTCGGCGGCGCTAAATTTACCGAATGGGTGGCGCCGATGATGCTCTGCCGCTGCGGTTGTATGCTTTGGACGACCTGGTGAGTGACCGGCGCGGATTCAACGGTGCGCTGATCGACTTTCACGATGTGCTGTGCTACAGGCTGCGCATTCACGAAGGTTTCGCGGTTGACCACGGTCACGCCGTTGGTCACGCGTTGATTCACGTAGGTGACGTTGGTGACGTGGTTGACCGTCACGTTGTTGTAGACATTCGTGACTTGAATGTTGGTGACGTGGGTATTGGTGACGTTAATATTCTGCACGTAACGCGGACTGCTGCGATACCAGGGAACAAAAACTTCTCCTGGCGCGAGCGGAAACCATCCCACGCCGACGCCGACTCCGATGCGGAAGCCGCCGCCTCCAACAAAAGCGACCAGGGCAGGCGAGTACACGGGAGCGACGGCAACCGGTCCCGGAACCCAGCACCAGCCGCCGCCCACGAATGCCCAGCGGCCATAGTGGAAGGGAGCAAAGCCCCACGGCTCATCTTCAACCCAAGTCCATCCCCACGGCGTGACGTAAACCCAGTGTCCGTTGCGGTACGGTGCCCAGCCATAGGGAACGCCGACGGGAGACCAAACGTATCCGTAGTTCCCTTCGTAGTGCCAGCGACCGTAGTCGTCCAAGTCTTCGTAGCCAGTCATGTCCGCGGGCACGTACTGGGTGCTGCGAGCGTGATCCTCGCGATCATCGCGGCTGCGGCACCAGACATCGAAAGCATCTTCTTCGCCGATTCCAGCCACGTCGTAGCGGAGCTGATCGGTCCCGGTGAACGTGCCTTGCTGGCCCGCCATGAGGCGATAGGAACTGCCACCGCCGGTGATTTGAGCCTCTCCGCCCCACACCGTCGCGATCGTCGAATCGCCGTTTTCATCGACATCGAGACGATACTCGCCAGGCTGATTCACGCTGAACGAAAGATTGGGCGTAGCCACTTCAAACGTGTCATCTGCGCCGAGATGACGCACCCGGAAATACAGCGATCCTACTGACAACCGCAGCTGGGTAACGTCGTTGTCGAGGTCGAGGAAAGTGACGCTGGTTTCTGACCCGAGGCGTATGGAAGTGGATCCAATCTGCACCTCGGCGCGGGAATCTTTGTCCGCCCAGAGATTGTCACCCGTGGTCAAGGGCCGGTTCGGCACCGCGTCCAGCCAGTCTCCCTGTCCTCCGGGCTGAAACGAAACCGCGCCCTGCACATAACCCAGGCGGCCGGCACGGGTGGGCGGATCCTGAGAGTTGTCCTGATCCTGAGCCAACGCAGACGGCACCGTGCTAGAAAGCAACAAGACTGCCGCTGCAAGAACTGCAAGGGAGAATCTCGTGCGTAAGCTATTCATCAGAGCTTCCTTTGCGGCTATTCCCGCCGCTCAAAGTACCTTCTCATATTGATTAAACACACCCGCCACACACAAGTTCCATCCGGTCAATGGAGTACTCTGCGAGGCAGAGCGGGGTAGCTGTAAGTGATTGCAAGCAAAGGAATGAGCCGTAGGCCAAACACTTTCGTTCGGCCTGTCTATCTAAGATCTCCTGGAAAAGGAGATCTCGGCGAAAAAATGGACGGACGGCGACGAGCTGTGAAACAGTTCGATACCGCTGCCAACTAGCCGACGGTTTGCTCTGCCAGAACCTTCTCGCGCTCCTCGGCGTCATGCTGCTCGTCGCCCTCCGACGTCGGCAGGGCGAGATCCAGCACTTCCCGGATCGCCTTCACGTAGTGAACGTTGAGGTTCTCCAGCTGTTCCTTGGTGAGATCCTCGTCGACATTCATTTTGTTTTCGGCGGGAAGGATGACATCATGCACGCCGGCGCGCTTGGCGGCCAGCACTTTCTCCTTAATTCCGCCGACGGGCAGCACGTTCCCGCTCAGCGTGATTTCCCCGGTCATTGCGGTCAGGGGACGCACGGGACGATCCTTCAGCAGTGAAACCAATGCGGTGGCCATGGTCACGCCTGCCGACGGCCCGTCTTTCGGAATCGCGCCTGCGGGCACGTGGATGTGAATATCGTGATCGGCAAAGAAGCTCTCCTCGATGCCGAGCTGTCGGGCGTTCGAACGCACCCAAGTCAGCGCGGCCTGCATGGACTCCTGCATGACCTGGCCGATCTGGCCGGTCATGGTGAAGCCGCCCTTGCCCTTCATCACGTTGGCTTCGACGAACAGCACATCGCCGCCGGTGGGAGTCCAGGCCAGGCCAACCGCGACTCCGGCCCGCTTAGTGCGCTCCGCAATTTCGCCTTCGCTGCGAACCTTGATTCCGCCGAGGAACTCCTGAATCACCTCCTGGGTGACAACCAGTTTTTCGGTCTTGCCTTCCGCCAGGCGCCGCGCCTGTTTCCGGCAGATGGTGCCAATATTGCGTTCCAGGTTGCGAACGCCGGCTTCGCGCGTGTAGTGGCGGATGAGATAGCTCATCGACTCCGGCGGGAATTCGATCTGCTCGGCGGTGATGCCGTTTTCCTCGATCTGCCGGGGCACCAGATACTGAAAGGCAATGTGCACCTTCTCTTCTTCGGTGTAGCCTTGCAGCTCAATGATCTCCATGCGGTCGCGCAAGGGCTCGGCGATCGGATCGAGCATATTGGCGGTTGTGATGAAGAGCACTTTGGACAAGTCGAACGGCACATCCAGATAGTTATCTCGGAACGTTGAGTTCTGCTCGGGGTCGAGCGCTTCGAGCAAAGCCGAACCCGGATCGCCGCGGAAGTCACGGCCCACTTTGTCGATTTCATCGAGCATGAAGACCGGATCTTTGGTCTCG
>Ga0126381_100003621_pt1 | contig 16768 bp, 8 predicted proteins | sample PanSoiMetPlot_28_FD_96465 | JGI IMG/M metagenome (GOLD analysis project Ga0126381, IMG submission 96465) | Tropical forest soil microbial communities from Panama - MetaG Plot_28 | ecosystem: Environmental > Terrestrial > Soil > Tropical forest > Bulk soil | place: Panama | collected 2016-02-17 | reverse complement strand
GCTCAGGCGTGGGAGCGAAACGCACGACGCCGGAACGAGCCGACCAGCGCAGCTCGATGTACTCTTCCTCCGTCAGCGCCCGGGATCCGTACACGACGCAAGGAACCGCCTGAGGCGCCATCTGCCGGTGAATGTCTTCGATGACTTTCATGGCCGTCTCGCCGGGAACCTGAAGATCGACCACAATGCAGTCGAAGTAGTCTTCTCCCGTGATGGAAAGGGCTTCACTGCCGTTCGCAGCCGTGCGGATCTCAACATCCGGGCCATCCAGTAATTCGAGGGCGTCGGTCGTGGTTTTCCGATCGCCGGAAACGAGCAGGATCTTTCGCGTGCGCGGCGCGAGAGCGCGCTGAATAGCGCTGAATGCGTCCGTCAGCGTGTCGCGCGACATTGTCTTTTCGACGTACGTCATGGCCCCCAGGGCCAAACCGAGCCGGCGGTTATCATCCCCCGAAATAACATGTACCGGGATATGGCGCGTCTCGGGATCATGCTTCAACCGATCCAGAATCGTCCACCCGACCATGTCGGGAAGGGCGATGTCCAGAGTCACGCCGCCTGGCTTAAACTCGCGGGCAAGCGCGAGAGCGGTGGCGCCGCGCAGCGCGACCAGGGCCTTCAGTCCTTTCTCGTGCGCCAGATCGACAAGAATCCGCGCAAACGTAACATCATCCTCGATGATCAGAATGACCCGATCGCCAGGCTGCACCGTGTTGCGGTCGTCATCGATCGCGACCGTCTCGATCACCGCCGGAACGCTGGTGCGTGGCGTCGGGAGAATGACGTCGAGATTGACCGTAACTTCGGGTACGCCGAGCACGGGCGTGGCCACCGCATCGTCCTCTTCATGGCTTTCCCCGTCCGGCGCGAATGCCGGAGAGCTATAGGTCTGGGGCAGATACAGGGTGAACGTGCTGCCGTGACCGGGCTGACTCTGCAGGCGGATTTCGCCGCCGAGCAGACGCGTCAGTTCACGACTGATCGAAAGGCCGAGACCAGTTCCGCCGTAGCGGCGGCTGGTCGTACCGTCCGCCTGCTGGAACGCCTCGAAGATGATCTGCTGTTTGTTTGCGGGGATGCCGATGCCGGTGTCGCTTACCGAGAACGCGAGCACCGTTTTCGCGCGGTTCAGGACAGGATGCCGGGCGCTCCAGCCGGAGGTCGCCTTTTCGACCCGCAGCTTCACCGTTCCCTGTGAAGTAAACTTCAGCGCATTTGAGATCAGGTTTTTGAGGACCTGCTGCAGGCGCTTGGCATCGGTATGCATTGTCGGACCGACCGAGGGGTCGATCTCAATCGTGAAGTCCAGGTTTTTGCCGTCGGCCACGTGACGGAACGTGCGGGATACGTATTCTTCGAGCACCACGAAGCTGACGCTTCCCAGTTCGACGTCCATCTTGCCCGATTCGATCTTCGCGAGATCGAGGATGTCGTTGATCAGCGCAAGCAGATCGGTTCCGGACGAGTGAATCGTTTCCGCATACCTGACCTGCTTCTGAGTCAGGGTCTTCTCGACGTTTTCGCCGAGCATTCGGGCGAGAATCAGCAGGTTGTTCAGCGGCGTGCGGAGCTCGTGGGACATGTTGGCGAGGAACTCCGATTTGTATTTCGAAGTCAGCGCCAACTGTTCCGCCTTTTCTTCAAGCGCTTGTTTGGCTTGTTCAACTTCTTTGTTCTTCTGTTCGACTTCCGTCTTCTGTTCCGCGAGTAGCTGCGCTTTCTCCTTGAGTTCTTCGTTTGTCTGCTGCAACTGCTCGGCGAGGGCCTGTGACTGCTTCAGGAGTTCGTCAGTCCTCATCGTCGCGGCAATTGTGTTCAGGACGATTCCGATGCTCTTCGTGAGCTGATCGAGAAACGCAAGGCTGATGTCGCTGAACTGATACATCGATGCCAGTTCGACCACAGCCTTGACTTCGCCCTCGAACAGGACTGGCAGGACGATCAGGTTCACCGGCGTGCCATCGCCCAGGCTCGAGCCGATTTTCACGTAATCGCCTGGCACATTGTTCAAGAGAATGCGCTCTTTCCTGCGGGCGCACTCGCCGATCAGTCCTTCGCCGAAGTTGAACTGCTTCGGAATGCCGTTCCTTTCGGAGTACGCGTAAGCGGCGGTGAGCTTCAGGATCGGCATCTCCTCCGCCGATTCGGATATGTAGAAGGTGCCGTGCTGCGCATTGACAAGCGGCGTAAGTTCCGAAAGGAGAAGTTGCGCGACCGCGAGCAGGTCGCGTTGTCCCTGCACCATGCCTGTGAATTTCGCGATGTTGGTTTTGAGCCAGTCCTGATCGGTGTTCTTGCGCGTTGTTTCGGCGAGGTTTCCGATCATCTGGTTGATGTTGTCTTTGAGCGCGGCGACTTCGCCCTGTGCTTCCACTGCGATGCTTCGCGTCAGATCGCCCTTCGTCACGGCTGTCGCGACGTCCGCGATGGCGCGGACCTGCGTCGTAAGATTCGCGGCAAGCTGGTTCACGTTGTTCGTGAGGTCGCGCCAGATGCCAGCCGTTCCAGGCACGCGCGCCTGACCGCCTAGTTTCCCTTCGATACCCACCTCGCGGGCGACTGTTGTAACCTGGTCGGCGAAGACCGCCAGGGTGTCGATCATTTCGTTGATCGTGTCGGCGAGTTCGGCGATCTCGCCCTTGGTTTCGAGGACGAGCTTGCGCTTCAGGTCACCGTTCGCCACAGCGGTGACGACTTTCGCGATGCCGCGAACCTGGGTCGTGAGGTTCGACGCCATGAAGTTTACGTTGTCGGTCAGGTCTTTCCAGGTGCCGGCGACGCCGCGAACGTCCGCCTGACCGCCCAGCTTGCCGTCCGTCCCGACTTCGCGGGCCACGCGGGTGACTTCAGATGCGAACGAGTTGAGCTGGTCCACCATTGTGTTAATCGTGTTCTTCAGCTCCAGGATTTCGCCGCGCGCGTCCACCGTGATCTTGCGCGACAGATTTCCGTTCGCGACCGCCGTGGTAACGGCCGCGATGTTGCGAACCTGATCGGTAAGGTTGCTCGCCATCGAGTTCACCGAATCAGTGAGGTCCTTCCACGTACCGGCGACGCCCCGCACCTGCGCCTGACCACCGAGTTTTCCTTCGGTGCCGACTTCGCGCGCCACGCGCGTCACTTCGGACGCGAACGCGTTAAGCTGATCAACCATCGTGTTGATCGTGTTCTTCAGCTCGAGGATTTCGCCGCGCACGTCCACCGTGATCTTGCGTGAGAGGTCGCCCGTCGCGACGGCTGTTGTGACTTCGGCAATGTTGCGCACCTGATTGGTCAGGTTGCCGCCCATTGTGTTCACGGAATCGGTGAGGTCTTTCCAGACACCCGCAACACCTTTCACATCCGCCTGGCCGCCGAGTTTTCCCTCCGAACCGACTTCGCGCGCCACGCGGGTGACTTCTGACGCGAACGCATTGAGCTGGTCCACCATCGTGTTGATGGTGTTCTTCAGAGCGAGAATTTCGCCCTGCACGTCGACAGTGATCTTGCGCGAAAGATCGCCCTTCGCAACGGCGGTCGTGACTTCGGCGATATTGCGGACCTGGTTGGTCAGGTTACTCGCCATCGAGTTCACGGAGTCGGTAAGATCTTTCCAGGTACCTCCAACGCCCCGCACTTGGGCCTGCCCGCCCAGTTTTCCTTCCGTGCCGACTTCGCGCGCTACGCGCGTCACTTCCGATGCGAACGCGTTGAGCTGATCGACCATCGTGTTGATGGTGTTCTTCAGCTCCAGAATCTCGCCGCGGACGTCCACCGTGATCTTGCGCGACAGATCGCCACGAGCCACAGCTGTGGTCACTTCGGCGATATTACGGACTTGCCCGGTGAGATTGCGGGCCATGGAGTTGACCGAATCCGTAAGGTCCTTCCAGGTTCCCGCAACGCCCGGCACGCCCGCCTGACCACCGAGAATTCCCTCAGAACCGACCTCGCGCGCCACACGCGTCACTTCCGACGCGAACGAACTGAGCTGATCGACCATCGTGTTGATGGTGTTCTTCAGCTCCAGAATTTCGCCGCGCACGTCCACCGTAATCTTGCGCGACAGATCGCCGCGCGCCACCGCCGTGGTCACTTCGGCGATATTGCGGACCTGATTCGTGAGATTACGAGCCATCGAGTTGACGCTTTCCGTAAGGTCGCGCCACGTTCCGGCCACTCCGCGGACTTCGGCCTGACCGCCGAGCTTCCCTTCCGTTCCGACTTCGCGCGCCACGCGCGTCACTTCCGAGGCGAACGAACTGAGCTGGTCCACCATCGTATTGATCGTGTTTTTCAGCTCCAGAATTTCCCCGCGCGCATCAACCGTGATCTTGGTCGTGAGGTCGCCCTTCGCGACAGCGGTCGTGACGCCGGCGATGTTACGAACCTGGTTGGTCAGGTTACTCGCCATAGAGTTGACGCTTTCGGTAAGGTCACGCCATGTTCCGGCAACGCCTGTCACCTCGGCCTGACCGCCAAGCTTGCCTTCCGTACCGACTTCGCGCGCCACGCGCGTGACTTCCGACGCGAATGAGCTGAGCTGGTCCACCATCGTGTTGATGGTGTTCTTCAGCTCCAGGATTTCACCCTGCACATCTACGGTGATCTTGCGGCTCAGGTCCCCATTGGCAACAGCCGTAGTGACTTCCGCGATGTTACGCACCTGACCCGTAAGGTTGCGGGCCATCGAATTGACTGAGTCTGTCAGATCCTTCCACGTACCGGCGACGCCGCGCACCTCGGCCTGACCGCCGAGGATGCCTTCCGTACCGACTTCGCGCGCCACACGCGTCACTTCGGAAGCGAACGAATTAAGCTGGTCGACCATCGTGTTGATGGTGTTCTTCAGCTCCAGAATTTCGCCCTGCACATCAACCGTAATCTTGCGGCCGAGGTCGCCATTCGCGACCGCCGTGGTGACTTCGGCGATGTTGCGAACCTGCGCCGTAAGGTTACCGGCCATCGAGTTGACGCTGTCGGTGAGGTCCTTCCACACGCCACCCACACCGCGCACCTCCGCCTGACCGCCAAGGATTCCTTCGGTACCGACTTCGCGCGCCACGCGCGTCACTTCCGATGCGAAGGAGCTGAGCTGGTCCACCATCGTGTTGATGGTGATCTTCAGCGCAAGAATTTCGCCTTGCACGTCAACGGTGATTTTGCGCGACAAATCGCCCTTCGCAACGGCCGTTGTGACTTCGGCGATGTTCCGGACCTGACCGGTCAGATTGCGGGCCATCGAGTTCACCGAGTCCGTAAGGTCCTTCCACGTACCCGCAACACCGCGCACCTGCGCCTGACCGCCGAGAATGCCTTCAGTACCGACCTCGCGCGCCACGCGCGTCACTTCCGAAGCGAAGGCATTGAGCTGATCCACCATGATGTTGATGGTGTTCTTCAGCTCCAGAATTTCGCCCCGAGCATCGACCGTGATCTTCGTCGAAAGATCGCCGCTCGCGACGGCTGTGGTGACATCGGCGATATTGCGGACCTGACTCGTCAGGTTGCTCGCCATGGAGTTCACGGAATCCGTGAGGTCTTTCCACGTACCCGCGACGCCTCGGACATCGGCCTGACCGCCCAGTTTTCCTTCTGTACCCACCTCGCGCGCCACGCGCGTCACTTCCGAAGCGAAGGAACTGAGCTGATCCACCATCGTGTTGATCGTGTTCTTCAGCTCGAGGATTTCGCCGCGCACGTCCACCGTGATCTTTCGCGAAAGGTCGCCCTTTGCGACAGCCGTAGTCACCTCAGCGATATTGCGCACCTGACCCGTAAGGTTGCGGGCCATCGAGTTCACCGAATCGGTGAGATCCTTCCAGGTACCCGCGACGCCCTTCACTTCCGCCTGACCGCCGAGGATGCCTTCCGTTCCAACTTCGCGCGCCACGCGCGTCACTTCCGAAGCGAACGAACTGAGCTGATCCACCATCGTGTTGATCGTGTTCTTCAGCTCGAGAATCTCGCCGCGGGCGGCCACGGTGATCTTGGTGGAAAGGTCGCCCTTGGCGACGGCGGTCGTAACGCCCGCGATGTTGCGCACCTGATCCGTCAGGTTGCTCGCCATCGAGTTGACGCTTTCGGTCAAATCCTTCCAGACGCCGGCAACGCCTCGCACATCCGCCTGACCGCCGAGTTTCCCTTCCGAACCCACTTCGCGCGCCACGCGCGTCACTTCCGATGCGAACGCATTGAGCTGATCCACCATCGTGTTGATGGTGTTCTTGAGTTCGAGAATTTCGCCCTGAGCATCGACCGTAATCTTCGTGGAAAGGTCGCCGCGCGCGACCGCCGTGGTAACGCCAGCGATGTTACGGACCTGATTCGTCAGGTTCCCCGCCATCGTGTTCACCGAGTCCGTCAGATCTTTCCAGACGCCGCCGACACCGCGCACTTCCGCCTGCCCGCCCAGTTTTCCTTCCGAACCGACTTCGCGAGCCACGCGCGTCACTTCCGAAGCGAACGAGCTGAGCTGATCGACCATCGTGTTGATGGTGTTCTTCAGCTCCAGGATTTCGCCCCGAGCATCGACGGTGATCTTCGTCGTCAGGTCACCTTTTGCGACGGCCGTCGTTACGCCCGCAATATTCCGAACCTGGTTCGTCAGGTTACTGGCCATGGAGTTCACGCTCTCCGTGAGGTCCTTCCATGTACCGGCGACGCCTTCCACAACAGCCTGACCACCGAGTTTTCCTTCCGTCCCGACTTCGCGAGCCACGCGCGTCACTTCCGACGCGAAGGAGTTCAACTGGCTCACCATCGTGTTCACGACGCGCGCCGTCTGGAGAAACTCGCCTTTGAGAGGACGGCCCTCGACCTCCACGGCCATGCTTTGCGAGAGATCGCCCTTCGCGACCGCGCCGATGACTCGCGAGACCTCCGTCGAAGGCTGTACCAAATCGACAATCAGCCCGTTCACCGATTCCACGCAGTCGAACCACCCGCCCGTGGCATCGCCCAGGAATGCCCGCTGCGTGATCTTCCCCTCTTTGCCGACCGCCGTGCCGATGCGCTTCAGCTCCGTTGTCAGCCGCTCATTCATCTGAATGATTTCGTTCAGCGTGTCACAGATTTTGCCTTCTACACCTGTCTTGTCGTAGGGCATTCGCACTGAAAAATCACCTCGCTTCATCGCGAGGAGGACGTCAAGTAACTCATTTGATTGAGGTGGAGGAGGCGGCGGGAGAACGGCTGAACTCCCATTGCGGGGGCGTGGACGGGATGCAGCGGCCATAGTGCTTCAGTGTCAGATTATCGTGGCATCTCATGAAATGACCTCGATTTCAGTAATGAAAATCACTTTATATCTGGAGTTCTGCTACTAATGTCACACCTGGATGAAAGCCGCGCTCGGCCTTGGCAAAACGATTACCCGTGCTAAACAGTAGTTAATGACGGAAATTAAGCAGGTTGTTACGTTTGGCGAGATCATGCTCCGCCTCGCGCCCCCGGGATTTGAGCGATTCCTGCAAACCCCAGGCTTCGTAGCGACCTGGGGAGGCGGCGAGGCTAATGTCGCCGTTTCGGTGGCCGGGTTCGGGCTGCCCGCTTCGTTTGTCACCGTGGTTCCTTCCAATCCGATCGCCGATGCCATGATCGCCGAGTTGCGTCGGTTCAATGTCGGGACATCGAACATCGTGCGTGGCAAAGGGCGAATGGGGATTTATTATGTGGAGCCCGGCGCGAATCAACGCGCTTCGAAGGTCGTTTACGACCGGGAAAACAGCGCGATCGCGCTCGCGAAGCGCGGCGACATCGACTGGGACAAGGCGCTCTCCGAGGCTGGCTGGTTCCACACCACCGGAATTACTCCCGCCATCAGCGCGTCCGCGGCCGATCTCGCGATGGAGGCGGTACAGGCGGCGCGCAGCAAAGGCATAACGGTATCGTGCGACCTGAACTACCGCAAGAATCTGTGGAAGTGGGGCAAGCCAGCGCATGAAGTCATGCGGGAACTCGTGAAGTATGTGGACGTGGTGATCGCGAACGAAGAGGATTGCCAGGCCGCGCTCGGAATTCAGGCTGATGCTGACGTCCATTCCGGCAAACTCGACCGCGAAGCCTACCGTGCGCTCGCCAGCAAAGTTCTGGCGGCATATCCCAATATCAAAACGATTGCGATCACGTTGCGCGAGTCCAAGAGCGCCTCGCATAACGGGTGGTCAGCGTGCCTTTACGACGGTAAAGAGTTCCTGCTCAGCCGCCACTACGAGATCACCCACATCGTGGATCGCGTCGGCGCCGGCGATTCCTTTGGCGGCGGCCTGATTTACGGGCTCAATGTTCTGGGCACAAAACAGGAAGCTCTCGAATTCGCCACTGCGGCGTCATGCCTCAAGCACTCTATCCCCGGCGATTTCAACCGATTCACGGTGGATGAAGTGAATACGCTGCTTAAAGGCGACGGTTCCGGACGAGTGCAAAGATAGCGGCCCGGGCACGCGACTTTAGTCGCGTCTCTGCCTGTTCTTCATTCCGACCGGAGCGCTTCCATCGGATCCACCGATGCCGCGCGCCGCGCAGGCAGAAATGCGGCAGCCGAAGCCGCAAGCAGGAACAGGCCGGTCACCATCAGGATGACCGGCGGGTCGACCGCCTGCGTCCCGTATAACAGCCTCTGTATGGCGCGGGCGGCCACCAGGCTGGCCGCCACCCCGGCAATCATTCCAGCAGCTACCGGAGCGCCCGCCTCCGCGAATGTCAGGGCGTACACTTTCGAGCGAGTTGCGCCCAGAGCCATGCGCACGCCGATCTCCTGTTTGCGCGTGACCATGAAAAAGCTGAGAACTCCATAAATACCCAGCATCGCCAACAGCAGCGCGGCGGCCCCGAAGGAAACGAGGACCATGGTTTCGAAACGCTCGGTCGCCACCGAGTCATTGAGCTGCGAATCCAGCGTCTTGACGCGCGCGATCGTCACGTCCGGATCGTACTTCCAGATTGCCTGGCGAATGGCTGAGCCAAGCGCCCCGGCATTTGGCGCCCGGACCAGATAGTAAGTGGGGAAGGGCGGCCGATCCTTGTAATGGACATAGGCCATGCGCGCCGGCGGCTCCTTCAGCGACGTGTTGCGCGAATCGGCCACGACTCCGATCACAGTGGAGGTGCGGCCTTCGATCTTCACCTGGGCGCCGATGGGGTCGCCGCTTTCCCACAGCGCTTTAGCCTCGCCTTCCGAGAGCACCACACTACTCAGATTGCGATCCCGCTCTTCGAAAAAGCGCCCGGCCAGGAGTCGTTGCCGCGTAGCCTCGAAAAACCCCGGGCTCACCCAGCGAAGATTAATCGGCGGCGTCTCTAAACCGGGCTTATCCATCCGTTGAACGGACTCAATCCACGACTCTCCATCGAGCGGCATCGCGGACACCATCGCTGCGGATTGAACTCCCGGAATAGCGCGTAGATTGGCGAGAACCCCGTCGTTGAAGTTGATTCTGCTTTGATCCGCGCCATACCGCTCCGGCGTCAGGCGAACCTCGGCCGCCAGCACCTCGCCGCTATCGAACCCCTTATTCTGGCCCAGCAGTCGCAACAGGCTCTTCGAGAATAAGCCCGTGACCAGCAGCAGCGCGGTGCAGCCCGCTACCTGCAGCCCGATCAGCCACCGCCGCATTCGGTTACCGTGGCGGCTTCCCAAAGTGCGGGCGCTCGACTGCTGCAGCGCCGCTTGCGGATCGGCGGCAAGAAGCCGAAGCGCGGGCAGAAGGCCCGACAAAAGACTCGCGCCGAAAGTAAGTCCCGCTGCGAAAAGCAGAATCGTGAGATTGAGATGAACCTCGGAAAGGCGCGGCAAACCGATCGGCGTTTCGCTTACGAACACACGCAAACCGGCCCATGCCAGCAGAACGCCTCCTACGCCGCCGATTGCCGCAAGAATCAAATTCTCCGCAAGCGCATTCCAGATCAGACGCCACCGCGCCGCGCCAAGCGCCGTTCGCACCGCGGATTCCTTATTACGCGCCAGCGCGCGCCCCACCTGAGCGTTAGCCAGATTCAGGCAGGCGATGAGCATCAGCCCCATCACCGACGCCATCAGTAGCCAAAGGACGGTGCGAAAATCACCGACCAGAGCTTCCTGCATCGGTTGCGCCCACGCGGCCAGCGCCCCGGGTCGGCGATCCCCCCGATACGCCGGGTCGGCGAGGATCTGCGCCTGGATCGTGTTCATTTGCGCAGAGGCCTGCTCCACAGTGACTCCCGGGTTAAGCCGACCCAGAGTGACCCAGTTGCCGTAATTCCCGTTCCAGGACATTTGGCTCATGTCCAGCGCCGCGGGGAAGAAAATAGCGGGATCGGGCGCGGTGCTCGCGGCCTGACTGCTGTTCCGGAATGCGCGCAGAACGGTCCCGCTGGGAAAGTGAAAGTCGGGCGGGAGGATGCCAACCACTACCCGCGGAACATCGGCGAGCCGTATCGTCGCGCCGAGCGCGCCGGAATCGCCGTGATAAAGCTCCTGCCACAGTGCGTAAGTAAGAACGGCGACGTTGTCTTTACCCTTGATTCCATCTTCCGCGACAAACGTCCGCCCCAGCAGCGCATGCGTCTGCAGGACGTCGAAGAAATTCGGGATCGTGACCACGGCGCTGATCTGGCGGGGGTGATCCGCGCCCACCTTGAGCCCCATGGTCATGTTGCGAAGGCTGGTCAATCCGCTGAAGGCCGTTGCGCGTTGGCGCCAGACCTCGACGTGCCGCAGGTTAGGGCCAGTGGCATCGTCTCGCATGAACGGGAGGCGCTCCCAACAAGCCACTAAACGACCGCTCTCCTGAAAGCCGAGCGGCGTCAGAAGCACCGAATCGACGACTGTAAAGACCGCCGTACTCGCGCCGATCCCCAACGCTAAGGTCAGAATGGCCGTAGCGGAGAAACCCGGACTTTTGCGCAAAGTCCGCGCCGCATAGCGCAGTTCCAGAACGATGTTCTCCCAAAGCGTCCAGCCCCACATAAGGCGTACCTCCTCTTTCACCCAGGTCACGTTTCCAAAAGCCCGGCGAGCGGCATAATCGGCGGCCTGCGGCGCGAGCCCGTTCTCTTCCTGCTCCCTGGCCTCCAATTCCAGATGCGCGCGTAACTCGCGGTCCAGATCCTCTTCGCGGCTTTTCGGGCGCCACCAGGGCATTGCTCTCGTCCGTCAGTGATCCGTTCCTGGAAGGATAGAAGACATTCTACCCAGAATCGGATTGTACTGGGTAGACGCTCTACTGTCGCTTTCGTTAGCCGATCGCACCGGCCAGTCCCATAAGAGCCGCAAAGGACAGCCACGCGCCCGGAATCGCCGGATTCCCGGTTTCATGAATCAGCCAGGTACAAATAGCCGGGGTAAAGCCGCCGAAGATCGCCGTTGCCAGACTATACGCCAGCGAGAACCCCGCGGTTCGGACCGTCTCCGGCATGATTTCGGTCAGATACGCGACCATGGCGCCGTTGTAGCTCGCGTAAAACGCCGAGAGCCACAGTTCGACAGTCATCAACTTCCCAAATGAAGGCGCCGCGGCCAGCCATCGCAATGCGGGATACGCGGTCAACAACGCGATCACTGTGCAGGCGATCAACACAGGTTTGCGCCCCACCCGATCTGACAGCGCGCCCATCGTCGGCAGCAGCGCGAAGTTCAATGCCCCAACGCACAACGTGACGGTGAGATTGTCCACGCTCGCCAGATGCAGCGTAGAGGAACCGAATGTCGGGGTGTACGCCGTCACCATATAAAAGGTCACGGTGGTCATCGTCGCGAGCATGGTTCCCCTGACGATTAAAGCCCAGTTCCGCCGCATGGTCACCAGGATCTCGCGCGCTCCCGGATGGGTCTTCCGCGCCAGAAACGCACCCGTTTCGGGCAGCGTTCGCCGCATCCGGTAGACGACCGGAATCAGCGCGCAGCCCGCAAGCATCGGAATGCGCCAGCCCCAGGACGACATGCTCGCCGGGCTAAGCGCAGCCGCCAGCCCGATACCGAATGCCGCCGCCAGCATGACTGCAAACTGCTGGCTCGCCGATTGCCAGCTCACGAAGAATCCTTTACGTCCCGGCGTCGCGATCTCCTATAGATATATCTTTTTTTCCCACAATACGGCGCCCACCGAGAAGCCCTGCACCAGCCGTCCGGCGACCACGAGTATCGGAGCCAGCGCACCGATCGAAGCATAACCCGGCGTCACGGCGATCGAGAATGTCCCCGCCGCCATGAGCGCAAGCGTGAGGAGCAGACCCTTGCGCCGCCCGTGGCGGTCGATGTACGCGCCGAGCACGATCGCCCCCAGAGGGCGCATCAGAAATCCGGCGCCAAACGTCGCAAGCGCCGCCATCAACGACAGGAATTCATTCCCAGCCGGAAAAAAAGTCCGGGCGATCGGCGCGGCGTAATAGCCGAACACCATGAAGTCGTACATTTCGAGAAAATTCCCGAATGCTACTCGCGCGATGTCGCGAGCCTGTGCCAAGGCGCTCATTTGATCTCCTGACGATACACAACGGGATATCCTCGCCTCATGCGATCGGATGTCTGCGATTTATCCGCCGTTGAGATGGCGTGCCTGATCCGCGCGGGTCAGCTCTCGGCGCGTGAATGTGTCGAGGCGCACCTCGTGCGTATCGAGCAGGTCAATCGCGAGTTCAATGCGATCGTAACCCTGACCGCCGAAACAGCGTTGAACACTGCGGCGGCGGCCGACGAGCGCCAGGCGCGCGGCGAACCTTTGGGCCCACTCCACGGCCTCCCGGTCGCGCACAAAGATTTGCAGCCCACACGCGGCGTTCGCACCACCTTCGGTTCGCGCATCTTCGAAAACTTTGTACCGGCGTTCGATTCGCTGGTCGTCGAGCGCATCAGAAACGCGGGTGGAATCGCGCTCGGCAAAACGAACACCCCCGAATTTGGAGCCGGATCGCAGACGTTCAACGAAGTCTTCGGCGCAACGTGCAATCCGCACGATCATTCGAAGACTTGCGGGGGCAGCAGCGGGGGATCGGCGGTGGCGCTCTCGTGCGGAATGGTTGCGCTGGCGGACGGCTCCGATCTCGGCGGATCCCTGCGCAATCCCGCGAGCTACTGCGGGGTGGTTGGCCTGCGTCCTTCGGCAGGCAGAGTTCCATCATGGCCGTCGGTGATGCCGTGGTCTCCGCTGGCGGTTGAAGGTCCGATGGCGCGGTCGGTTGAAGACCTCGCTCTGTTCCTGTCCGCAATCGCCGGGCCCGACCCTCGCGCCCCGCTCTCGATCGATAGCCAACCGGAACAATTCGTAGGCAGCCTTGACCGCGACTTCACCGGTGCTCGGGTTGCCTGGTGGAAGGATCTCGGCGGAATTCCGATCGATCCGGAGGTCCGCCGCATCACCAACGCCAGCCGGCGTGTGTTCGAGTCTCTCGGCGCCATCGTCGAAGAGGCCGAGCCCGAATGGGAAGGAGCCGACCGCGCGTTTCGAATTCTGCGGTTCTGGATGAGCGGCGCGCGCCTAAGTCTTCTGCCCCCGGATCGCATTTCGCTCCTCAAGGACACGATTCAGTGGGAAATCGAGCAGTCGCGTGCGCTAACGAGTACCGATGTTGCCTGGGCGCACATGAAGCACGGAGAGATCTTCGAGCGGATGCGGCAGCTAATGGATCGCTTCGACTTCTTTGTTCTGCCGGTCAGCCAGATCCCACCATTCGATGTCACGCAGCCCTGGCCCAAGCAAATTGACGGAGTTCGCATGGATACCTACATCGACTGGATGAAATCCTGTTACTACATCACCATGACCGGTTGCCCTGCTATTTCCGTTCCCTTTGGCCGCACGAGCGATGGGCTGCCTGTCGGCATTCAGATCGTTGCCCGGCATCGCGATGAACTCGGCCTCTTACGTCTCGCTCACCGCTTTGAGCGCGCGCTTCATTAACAGATTTTTTCGGAATATTTTTACTTTGAATCCATTACACTTACGTCATTTCCGGCCAGTGGTGGCGATAAACACCAGCGCAAGATTGTTACCGGGGAGCACCGCGCCGCAATGATGATCACGTTTACAGGAAGCTCAACAGCCCTTGGCGACGACGGCCTAACTCAAGCCGCGAAACGATTGCAGGTGACGAAAGCCGACGTCTGGACCGTTTTTTCCGTGGAAACCGCGGGCTGCGGATTTCTGGCGAGCCGAAAACCGCCGATCCTTTTTGAACGGCATGTCTTCAGCCGGCTCACCGGCGGCAAGTTCGATGACGGTGATATCAGTGCTCCGAAGCCCGGCGGCTACGGCCCATTAGGCGAGGCGCAGTACGGCCGCCTTGAGAAAGCCATGGCTCTCGACTACGAAGCCGCGCTCCGGAGTTGCTCGTGGGGTTTGGGGCAGATCATGGGATCGAACCACACGATGGTCGGGTTCGCCGAGATCCATCCGATGGTTGCGGCGATGTGCGAATCCGAAGACGCACAGCTGTTTGCCTTCGCGGAGTTTCTGAAGTCCGCCCGTCTCGACGCCGCCCTGCGCGGACACAACTGGGCTGCGTTCGCGCGCGGCTACAACGGCCCCGACTTCGCGAGGAATGGTTATGACGTGAAGCTTGCGGCCGCTTCCGATCGGTTTGCCCAAACGGGCCTCCCCAATCTGACCGTTCGAGCGGCGCAACTGTATCTGACCTTCGCCGGCTTTGATCCCGGGCCGATCGACGGAACCGCCGGCCCGAAGACCAAACTCGCTCTTCAGACGTTTCAGATTCAGCACGGCCTCGCCCAGACCGGCTTGCCCGACCCGGCGACCATGCAGGCGCTGCACCCGGTTCCAATGCCGGGCTGAAATGGCCGCGATGCTAAATTGGTTCTGTTCCCCGCCCATTTGAAAACCCATGGAAGACCAGCCCAACGCCACAGGTCTAAAGTTTCAGCGCCTCGTTGAAATCATGGCCCGGCTGCGCGGGGCCAATGGCTGTCCGTGGGATCGCGAGCAGTCTTTCGATTCCATCAAAAAGTACACGCTCGAGGAGACCTACGAGGTCCTCGACGCAATTGACCGCCGCCATTGGGACGACCTGCGCGACGAACTCGGCGATTTCCTGCTGCAGGCGGTCTTCTACGCGCAGATGGCGTCCGAAGAGAAGCTGTTCGATATCGGCGACTCACTGGATGCGATCAACGAAAAGCTGGTGCGCCGTCATCCGCACATCTTCGCGGACGGCGATGCCCGCACCGAAGCCGAAGTGAAAAAGCGTTGGGATGAGATCAAAGCCGAAGAACGCAAGAGCAAAGAAGGCAAGGGCAAGGCGGAAAGCCCAAAAGGTCTTCTCGCAACGGTTCCACGCGCTCTTCCCGCATTAGTGGAAGCTCAGCAGATTGCTTCACGCGCTGCGGGCGCGGGATTTGACTGGGAGAACGCGGATCAGGTTCTTGAGAAGTTGGACGAGGAACTGGCCGAGTTCCACGAAGCCCGTCAGACCGCTTCAGTTGATCAACTGGAGGATGAGTTAGGCGATCTGTTGTTTGTGATCGTGAATCTGGCGCGGTTCGTGAAAGTCGATCCGGAACAGGCCCTGCGGCGTTCTAATGCGAAATTTCGGGATCGTTTCGCGCACATCGAGAGACGCCTGAGCGAGCAGAACAAGCAGGTGGCGGCAACGCCGATCGCGGAACTGGAGGCTCTGTGGCAGGAAGCAAAGCGCCGCTGATTGAGATCCAGGCCCTCACGACCACTCATCAGTTCCGCGAAGCGGTAGGGCTGCAGAAGGCAATCTGGGGATTCGATGAAATCGAATTGCTTCCCGTTCGTCTCTTCGTCACCGCCACCAAGGTGGGCGGACAGGCGTTTGGCGCGTATCACTCGGGACGCATGGTCGCGTTTTGCCTTTCGATTCCGGGGTTGAAGCAAGGTTCGAAGCCGTACCTGCACAGCCACATGCTGGGCGTCCTTCCCGAATTCCGGGACTCGGGCATCGGCAGGCGGCTCAAGCTGCGGCAGCGCGAAGACGCAATCGCGCGCGACATCGATCTGATCGAGTGGACCTTCGATCCGCTCGAGATCAAGAACGCCTATTTCAACATGGAAAGGCTCGGCGCTATTGTCCGGCGGTTTGTCCGGAATCAGTATGGAGTGACTTCCAGCCGCCTTCATGCCGGATTACCGACGGACCGGTGCACGGCGGAGTGGTGGGTGAAATCCGATCGGGCGCGGGCCGTGATCGAAGGAATTCCGTACGCAAGGCCTGCCGCGGTTGACAGAGTCTCGGTACCAGCCAATATCGCCGAAATCAAAGCCGCGCAGCCGGACGACGCCCGTACGATTCAGTCGCAACTGGCGGACAAACTGGAAGCTGCGTTCGCGGGCGGGCTTGCGATCATCGGCGTGGAACGAAGCGCTGACGCCACGGTCTATCTCCTCGGCGAAGCCGGTCCCGGGGAAATATCGTGAAGATCGAGCGCATCGTACTGCGGCAGATCCGCATGCCGCTGGTGCATTTTTTCGAAACTAGTTTCAGCCGAACCTACTCGCGCGACATCGTGATTGTGGAAGTCCTGAGCGATGGGTTGTCGGGCTGGGGCGAAATCACGGCCGGCGAAAACCCTTTTTATAACGAGGAATGGACCGATTCCGCCTGGCTCATCGCCCGCGATTACGTGGGGCCGCGAGTTCTGAACCGGGAGATCGCGTCAGCATCGGATGTCGACCCGCTGACGCGGCACATCCGCGGTCACAACATGGCGCGCGGAGGCATCGAGGCGGCGGTTTGGGATTTGCAGGCTCGCCGCAACGGCAATCCTCTCTGGAAGGAGATCGGCGGCGGAGCGCGGCGCGAGATTCCCTGCGGCGTATCGATCGGAATTCAG
>Ga0126381_100003620_pt1 | contig 16768 bp, 11 predicted proteins | sample PanSoiMetPlot_28_FD_96465 | JGI IMG/M metagenome (GOLD analysis project Ga0126381, IMG submission 96465) | Tropical forest soil microbial communities from Panama - MetaG Plot_28 | ecosystem: Environmental > Terrestrial > Soil > Tropical forest > Bulk soil | place: Panama | collected 2016-02-17 | reverse complement strand
TCGAGGCCAATGACGGGCTCGCCAACGCGGTGATCACCGACCTCAAGTCGGCCGGAGTGAAGCCCGGCAAGGTGCCGACGGTCGGGCAGGACGCCACGGCCCAGGGCATGGCCTGGATCCTCCAGGACTACCAGTGCGGCTCCGTCTACAAGGCCATCTACATGGAGGCCCAGGACGCTGTGGCCATGGCCACGATCCTGCTGTCCGGCGCCACGCCACCGGCCGCTCTGCAGAACGCCACGACCGTCGACCCGGCCGACTCGAGCATCACCGAGCCGGCGTCGCTGCTGACCCCGGTGTGGGTGACCAAGGCGAACATGGAATCGACGGTGGTCGCGGACAAGTTCGATACGGCTTCGGCCATCTGCGCGATCGCGGGCGCGAGCACCTGCACCGCGGCCGGGATCAAGTAATCATCTGACCAGGGCTGGCGGACCCGCCCGCTATTGCGGCGGGCCCGCCGCCCGCAGAGCACCACTCCCCCGCTGCCCACCGTTTAGGGCCGACCTGGGCAGATGCGGGCGGTAAGTTCCAGCTGCATTGAAATTTCATTCGCCAGGGCATCGCGAGGGGCCTCCGAAAATTATCGGCGGTCCCCGATGGCTTCGTCTCAACGAGGTTGCGGCCCAGGTCAGCGCGACAGAAGCTCTTGATAATCCGGTCCGCGCGAAGCCGCCGCCAATTCTGACAAAAATGTCATGTTGCCTCGCATAGCCGCACGATCGATGCCCTTCTACTTTTAGGGACTCATAGTCCGGATCTCTTCCTGGCTTCCAGACACTCGTACTTTCTGAACCTTCGCTGTTTAGCCACCCGCCGGAACGGCTTCCGGCTCTTGGCGATATCGCCGCGCGAGACGACCGTCCCGCGTCATCCGTCGTCACGGAAGGGAATCAGGACATGGACATGGAAGAGCTGAGGGCCATCGCCATGAGCCGGCGATCGGTTCTGAGGACCGCTACCACGGCTCTCCTGCTCTCTCAGGCCGCGCTCCTCGAAGAGCTAGCCTCGCCATTTGTGCGGCCCGCCGCCGCGGCCACCACGTTTTCCGACATCCAGTTTGACCTGGGCGCCTTCGTCCGGCCGGCCCAGGTCTTCAACGACGGCGCCGGGAGCGTTCAGGCTCAGTTCGGCGTCACCTACGCCCTGTTCCTGCCCGCCAAGCTGACCCGCACCCCCACCAAAGCCGACCAGGCTACCCTCGCCAACGCGCTGAACACCATCGAGGCCAGCTACCCCGCCAGCCCGGCCGGCATGCTCATCGGGTCGGTTTCTTACGGCGTGCCGTATTTCAACCGGCTACCGCAGGCTCTGGTGAACGCCAATATGCCGCAAACGGTGGCCTTCCAGACAGGCATGGGGACACTGCCGGGTGGCCGACCCGTGCTGGTCGAGGCGACCCCCATGCCCACCGACGTGGTAGGCGGGCTGGTGGGTGGGCCGAACGCCATCATCCCCAACGTCACCAAGGACCGGTTCAACATCAACGTCGTGATCGAGAATAACGACGTGCTGTTCCAGTTCCGCAGCGACTCGACAGTCAACCTGGCCGCTATCCCGCTGTGGCTGATGGGCAGCAACAACCTCAACGGCACCGGCGTACCGTCGCCCAACTTCAACGGCCTGTTCAACTTCCAGCAGACGCGCCTCCAGTTCGTCCAGCCCGGCCTGCCCCGCACGATGGCCAACAACCAGGGCTTCGACTTCGCGCCCAGGATCAACCCCAGCTCTTCAATGGCCATGGGCTTCGTCGACCAGCAGGTCAACGCGTCCGGTCCGCCAGCGATCTGCACGTTCGCGGGGAACAGCTCGGCCAAGCTGACCAACGCGCAGCCCGGCAGCTACTTCGACAACGGCTCGATCGCGCACTTCTCGCATGACATCCAGGACCTGTTCCAGTTCTACGCCCAGCCGAACCAGGACCCCAACCGGCCCGACGGGGAGCCGTTCACCGAGCGGGTCCAGTACATGTTCCGCTCCAACCAGCTCGGCACTACCAACGGGATACCCACGGCGGGCAATACCGACCAGTTCACCAACGGCGGCGGCCCGGCCTTCATCAACAACGTCTTCCAGGGCACCGGTTCCGCAGCGGCGTGCGCGCAGGACAGCGGAGGGCTGTTCGCGCCAGGACACAACCAGACGATCAACGCCACGTTCACTGGTGCTGGCCGGGTGGGCCACATCGATGGGCTGCAGCGGGCGTCGCGGGCACCAGATGGCACGCCGTTGCATATCCGCAACGACGGACCCGGCCTCGACGGCATGGACGTGCCCGCGTTCCGTTCCTACCCGACCAACGTCGGGGTCAACTACCAGGCAGGTAGCGCCATGTTCAAGCTGCAGTTCCTGATGTTCGTGCCTACCGCTGACCTGTTCACCGCGATGCGTACCGGTGTGGCGGCACAGGATCTGCAGCACCAGTTCCTCGCCAACGAGGACGACGACAACGGCCTGGAACGGTTCATCACCGCCACCCGGCGGCAGAACTTCCTCGTCCCGCCCCGTCGCCACCGCGCCTTCCCCCTCATCGAACTCACCTGATCGTGCCGATGTCGTTTTTCGCCCGTGGCGGGGCGGACAGCACGCGGCTGAAGCCGCCTCGCCACCGGGTCTCGCCCTCGCGAATCAGGAAGACGTCAGCGAACTTCAGGTGCCGATGAAGTGTTCACAGCGGAATGTTGCCGTGAGACCCCCGGCCAGCCGGGGCGGCGGCCAGTGCCTCGGCAAGCCGACGCCGCGTATTCCGTGGGGAAATCACTTCGTCGAGCACGCCGATGCCCATGGCACGGTCGGGACCGCCCGCAAGGCGCGCGTGCTCGGCCGCTAGCTCGCGTTTGAGCTCGTCGCGTTCGTCGTCGACAGCCACGGCGAGCCTTTTGCGGTGCAGGATCTCGACAGCCGCGTCAGCCGCCATTATCGCGATCTCGGCATCTGGCCATGCGAAAACCGCGGTAGCACCCAACGCCCTAGAATTCATGGCGATGTAAGCACCACCGTATGATTTGCGCGTCACTAGCGTGACCCGAGGAACCGCCGCTTCCGCGAAGGCGTGCAGGAGCTTGGCCCCCCGGCGAACGACGCCGTTCCACTCCTGGTCGACACCGGGCAGATATCCGGGAACATCGACTATGACCAGAAGAGAAACACCAAGCGAATCACACATGCGAACGAAGCGTGCAGCCTTTTCCGCGCTCAGGGAGTCGAGGCAGCCGCCCTTGCGGATTGGGTTGTTCGCCACCACGCCGATCGTGCGACCAGCGAGTCGACCTAGGCCTACGACCATGTTCGGCGCCCAACGCGGCTGCAATTCGGCGAATCCGTCACCGTCGTCGCTATCCACGATGGCCCGCACGAGAGGCCTTACATCGTAGGCACGCCGGGGCTCCTCAGGAAGCAGCGCCCGCAGATCCTGCGCGTCGCCCAGCCGATCCAGGTTAAGGAGCCCAGGGCGGGTGAAAAACGTAACAAGCAGACGTGCGTGAAGGTATGCGTCGGCCTCCGAATCGGCGGCGACATGAGCCACGCCGGAGCGACGTGAGTGTGCCTCGGGACCCCCTAGGCCCGCCATGTCTATCCGTTCTCCGGTAACGCTCTTTACGATGTCAGGTCCGGTGATGAAAACACGACCGGCCGGAGCCATGATTATCATGTCAGTCAGTGCCGGGCCATACGCGGCGGCGCCGGCGGCCGGACCGACCACCACCGAGATCTGCGGCACCCGCCCGGAGGCACCAGTCATAGCGGCGAACATCTGGCCAACCGCGTTCATGGACTCAACCCCGTCAGCGAGTCTCGCGCCGCCGGAATGCCACACACCGACGACAGGGCAGCGCTCACGGACCGCGGCCTCGATCGCCGCTACGATATGCCGGGAGCCAAGCGCGCCAAGCGCGCCGCCCATCCGCGTCCCGTCGGTGCAATAGGCCATCACACGTGAACCGTTGATGCGTCCGGCAGCCGTCCTTACCTCGGAATCGTCGGTCGCGTTCAGCAGCTCGCAATTATTATCGTCAAATAGCTGCCGCAGCCGGAGCAGAGGATCACGCGGATCACGCGTCGTGTCAGAAGCAGACAGATCAACAGTCGTCAGTATGGTCATCGGCTCACTTTACATATTCTTGAATTACGGAGCATTGCCCGGAACCGGTTGCGGGTGCACGCCTTATGGGCCTGCGCGAGCGGCCGGTGCAGGCCGTACGGGTGGCAGCCACGCGAGTTCTTCGCATAGCGCAACTTTCGCATATAACACACGATCTCCGCCTAACAACAGAATATGGCCTAGCGGGACTCCAGCAAATCGAGGACTTCCTTGGCAACAGTATCCGATCGCAACAGATCGGCATGACCCACGTTACACACAATGCACCGGCCCGCCAGACGGTCGACATCATCATCAAGAAACATCCGGCCTGGCAGCCCGTCATAATCGCACGATAGTATGACGGTCGACTTCTTCAGAGCACGACCCGGATCCAGTTCAGCCGCCACAGAAAGCCACGTCATATACCATTTAAAACCTTCATTCAGTTTGCTGCCACGGGGGTCACCAAGACCGGTCCGCTCGAACGCGGCAGCGATGACCTCAAGATAGCTTTCGACTGCATCGGCGGCGGCTTGCACTACGTCCACAGGCTTCGATTCGGAGATCTCGCTCGCGATCTTCCCGGCACGCTCAATTTCATCGTCAGACAGGAGCGAGCTGATGGAACTGATCTCTTTGCGGAGCTCAAGACCTAGAAACTTCATGCTAGTAAATTGCGGATCGAACAGAATTATATCCGGCTCGGGCTGCCACTGTGAAATGCATTCGGCGATTGCCGACGCATATATGCCGCCAACGCAATAGCCCAGCACGGCCCGCGTGGGGTGCCCATCCTGCCTGGCACCCTCAGTCCAAGGAAGGATGTACTCGTCACCGGAGAGCCGACGCCCAGGAGGAACGGTAACTGGCCGTGCCCGCAGGAACCGGTATCTCGATCCAATTCTTGAAGCCAGTTCCGCGAATCCGGCCTCGTGACGTTTCCAGTCAGGGAATCCGACGCCGAGAACGGTCTGCGTGCTTCCTGCGTTAAAGATGACATCCCAGCAACTAGCAGTCGGCATCCGGACCTCCATCCTCATCACATGTTATGCAGGTTCTGCTCCTGAACGGTAATTACCCAGATAGAGGTTTTCTTTCGAGGAGATCAGGGGTTAATCTAGCGTAGCGACAAAGGAGCTGATCGGGGAAGGATCGATGAAAGAAATCACAGACACAACCTCCACCACGATAACCTCAACCGTCAAGCCTCTTCGGGCCATACTTCACGGCGGACCAGAAAGCATTCCCGATGAGTCACGCGTTCAGCTAGTCAGCCCGCTCGACGCGAAGATCAAGCTCCCGCACCACGGCGGGTATGAGCACTTCGAGCGAATCGCCGCGCTCGGCGACATCGGCGTCTCTGACGAAATCATATTTCGCTGGACGACGCGTACTGAGATGGCGGAGTAAATGAGCCTTCACCTGGCGACGCGAGAACCTCGCTGAACTGGCTATTGTAAAGATTGTGGTAAAAGCCACGCCGGCTCAGCAGTTCATCGTGCCTGCCCTGCTCGACGATCCGGCCGGCATCCATCACCACGATCACGTCAGCATTGCGTATGGTCGACAGCCGGTGAGCGATTACGAAGCTGGTACGGCCGGAACGGAGCCGGGCCATCGCGTCCTGGATGAGTATCTCCGTGCGGGTGTCAACGTTGCTGGTGGCCTCGTCCAAGATCAAAATGCTCGGGTCAGCGAGGAAGGCCCGGGCGATCGTCAGGAGCTGCCTCTGGCCTACGGAGATACCGCTCGCGTCCCCCTCCAGGACCGTGGCGTAACCGCCGGACAGGGTGCGGACGAAATCGTCGACGTACGCGGCCCGAGCCGCGGCCTCGATCTCGTCGTCGCTGGCGCCTTCTTTGCCGTAGGCGATGTTGTCACGGATCGTTCCGCTGAACAGCCAGGTATCTTGCAGCACCATGCCGAACTTGCGGCGTACCTGGTCGCGGCTGAGATGCCGGTAGTCGACGCCATCCAGCAGAATCCGCCCGCTGTCGATCTCGTAGAAGCGCATCAGCAGATTAACGATGGTGGTCTTGCCCGCTCCGGTGGCCCCCACTATCGCGATGGTCTGGCCGGAATCCACCTTGAGCGTGAAGTCCTCGATCAGCGGCGTGCCGGGATCGTAGCGGAAACAGACGTGGTACAGCTGTACCCGCGATCCGGCCGACGCCAGCTCCGGCAGCGAGGCACCTTTATGGGGGACGCCATTCGCGGTGCCGTTGACGGACGCGGACGTAATCGCGTCCTCCTCCGGTGCGTCAAGGAACTCAAACACCCGCTCCGCCGACACGAGACCCGACTGAAGTACGTTCATCAGGCCGGCTATCTGGGCGACCGGCACCGTGAACCGCCGCGAATACAGAATGAGTGCCTGCGCGGCGCCAAGCGAGAGTACGCCAGTGGCCACCTGATAACCGCCCGGCACCGCGACGGCCACGAAACTCAGGTTCCCGACGAACTGAATGGTCGGCAAGATCAACCCTGACAGGAACTGTGCGCGGAAGCCGGCCTCATATAGTTCATCGTTCTGTCGTCCGAACTCTTCAATCACCTGCCGCTGCTGGCCGAACGCCAGTACCAGGGCATGGCCGGTATGGGTCTCCTCGACCAGCCCGTTGATGCGCCCGATCCGCTTCCACTGGGCCGCGAACCTCCGCTTGGAACGGCGCGCGATCAGCAACGTCACGGGCATGGCGAGCAGGACCGTAACCAGTGATATCGGGGCCAGCACGGGGGAGATCCAGAACATCATGCCGAGAAGTCCCGCCACGGTGAGGGCCGAGGTGAGCAGCGGGGTGAGCCCTTCCTGGAGAGTGGTGAAGACATTGTAGATATCGTTGGTGACGCGGCTGAGGATGTCGCCGTGCGAGTGACTGTCGAAGTACCGGAGGGGCAGTCGGCCCATTTTCGCGACGGTCGTCTGGCGAAGCCGGAACACCGTACGTATTGCGATGCCTGACATGATGTAGCCCAGGACCCAGATGAACAGGGAACTCACGAGGTACATCAACGCCGCGACGCCTAGCACCTGGCCGAGCCGGGTGAAGTTGACGCCGGCTCCCGGAACGATATTCATGCCCGAGATCATGCGGGCGAGTTGGCCCTGATGATGAACGCGCAATGCCGCGATAGCCTGCGCCTTGGTCATGCCGGCGGGAATGCGTTTGCTGACAATGCCGTCGAATAGGATGTTGGTGGCCTTGCCCAGAATCCAAGGGCCGGCGATGAGGGAGACGACCGACCCGATGCCCATGACGACGACGATCGTTAGCCGCGGCCATTCCGGCCTGAGCAGGGCGAACAGCCGCGGTGTGGTCCCCCGGCGGCGTTTTGTCAGCCGCGTCGGCTTCCCGGCGTCCGCCTGGCCGTCGGCCGATCCGTCCTGTGTCATGCTGCCGCTCCCTCGCCGAGCTGGGACGCGACGAGTTCCTGGTAGGGGCCGCACCCGGCGAGCAACTGCTGGTGCGTCCCGATTCCGGCGACATTTCCGGCATCAAGGACAATGATTTGATCGGCATCCATGATCGTGCTGACTCGCTGCGCCACGATGACCACAGCGGCATCCCCCGTCTCAGCCCGCAGCGCGCTACGCAGGCGGGCGTCGGTGGCGGAATCCAGGGCTGAGAAGCAATCGTCGAACAGGTACAGGCTGGGTCGGCGCAGGAGGGCGCGGGCGATGGTCAGCCGCTGGCGCTGCCCTCCGGAGACGTTGATGCCGCCCCGGCCGATGGGCGCGTCGAGCTGCCCGGGCATGCTGGCGACAAAACCGAGGGCTTGCGCAACGTCTAGCGCATGCCACAGGTCCTGGTCGGTCGCATCCGGCTTGCCGAATCGCAGATTGCTGGCCACGGTACCCTCGAACAGAAATGACGCCTGTGGGACCAGGCCGATCGTGGACCGCAGTTTCTCGGCGGACTGTTCCCGTACGTCGGTCTCATTGACCAGCACCGACCCGCTGGTCAGGTCGAAGAACCGTGGGATAAGGCTGAGCACCGTGGTTTTGCCACTGCCGGTGCCGCCAATAATGGCGCTGATCTGCCCCGGCCGCAAGGTGAACGTCATGTCGTTCAGCACCGGCCGTTCACTTCCCGGATAACCGAATGTCACGTGGCGGAACTCGACGCGGCCCGTGATCTCGGCCGGGATGACCGGGTGGGGCGGATCGGTGATGGCCGAAACGGTGTCGATCACCTGACTGATCCGTTCCGCGCTGGCCACGGCCAAGGGAATGAAACCTATCACCGACCCGACAATCCCGAGATAGATCATGATTAGCATGATGTACATCAGGAAAGCGGTCATGTTGCCGATCTGCGTAGAGTTTTCGCTGGCCAGCCGGCCGCCAAACCAGAAAACGCCGACAGCCGATAGATTGGCCACGCCCAGCATGGCAGGCGTGGCGACAGAGGAAATCCGAGCAACCCGCAGCGTGACCCTCATGTTGTCGGTACTGACGACCCGGAACCGCTCCTGCTCGGAACGTGTGCGAAGGAAAGCGCGAATTACCCGCACCCCGGTTATCTGGTCTCTCAGCACATGATTGATGCGGTCGACTCTGACCATCATGGTACGAGACATTGGGACCAGTGCGATCAAAAGGATGACAATTATTAGCCCTATGACCGGAACGGTGACCACCAGCAAGAGGGAGAGCGTCACGCTTTCCCTCAGCGCCATAATCACCGCTCCAACGCATATGACCACTGCCATGACAAACGTAGTGATCATGGTCTGGACGAACGACGCGACCTGCCCGACGTCGTTAAAATTGCGAGTCAGCAGTGACGGGATACCGAACCGTGCCATCTCATTGTAAGAAAAATCCTGCACGTGCCGGTATACCGCCGCCCGCAGGGCGGCACCCACCCCCATTGACGTCCGCGACGACAAGTACACAACGACAATGGAGTTGGCGGCGAGCACGAAAACGATGCCTGCCATGATGCCGCCAACCCGCCAGATATAGCCGATGTCACCCGCGACAACGCCCCTATTGATGAGGTCCCCGTTGAGGTTGGGCAGGTACAAGCTCCCGCCCGCCTGGATCACCATCAAGGTCACAATGAGGCACAGTGAGTAGGGGTAAGGTCGCAGGAAACGGCGAAGCAGGCCGGCCAGCACGCGCCATCCTCGCGCATGCTCCCGGTGGCCGTCCTCATCCGCGCCGGGCCGCTGTTCCCGCGTATGGTCTGGCGCCATGGTGCTAGTTCCGTGATGGGCATTCACTACGTTCCCCAGGACGTAATCTGTGCACCAGGCTCCCTGGCACGATCAGTCAGCCACAGCGGCGGCCGCCGCCGGCTCCTCCGCGCCATCGGTGGACTCCGCGGCCTCGGCCGCGGTCTTCCCGTTAGCGGACTTCTTGGGGCTGGCCTTCCTGGTGCTTGGCTTCCTGGTGCTTGGCTTCTTGGCGCTGGCCTTCCCGTTGCTCGCCTGCCCGTTGCTCGCCTGCCCGTTGCTTGCCTGCCCGTTGCTTGGCTCGGTAGCGCTCGCCTCTACGGGGTCCTTCTCGTCGCCGACGCTGGACTCGTCCTCGTCCTCGTCCTCGTCGCCGACGCTGGACTCGTCCTCGATAACCTCACCGTCCACTTTCTTCGCCACCGGCAGACCCGGGACGATAAGGCCAGGAACGCCGAGATCCGGCACTTTCTTTGCCGCCTCAAGAGCCGATTCGATCGCCTCCTCCAGAGACGGGGACACCGTGTCATCGATATCGACCTTTGTGACGGCAACCTCGGCGTCGGTCGGCAGCTTGTCAGCTACAAAACTCGCGCCGTAACAGCCTGATTCTTGCAGAACTGTCGATTCGTCGTCAGTGATCTCCCGGCTGAGAATCAGCGAGAATTTGTGACCCAACGCCCGTCACCCCTCTAATCGTCAGGTATTGCGAAGACGCATTTCTAACTGGTCGCCAGGACGGTAACTGTCTTCGGACGGGCAATGCAACCATCACCTGTTTAACTGCGGATCTTCAGCAGTCAAACAGATGACCACAGGTTCCGGCACTATGGAGCTTTGAGCATCACACCGCAAATATTCCTGCACGCTTGCCGCATGTCGCAGCCGGTTATAACTTCGTGCCGGGTGGAAAACACACACGACTCTTTGTGGGAGAGGCATGTCCCAGCCAGCCGCCGACGATAAACTGTGGTGCCGCCGCTACCACTCGGCACCGAACGCGGCCGCCCGGCTGGTATGCCTGCCACACGCAGGCGGGTCGGCGCCCTTCTTCCTGCCCGTCTCGGCGGCGCTCAGCCCCGTGGTCGATGTCGTGGCCATCCAGTATCCCGGACGGCAGGAACGCCGCACTGAGCAGCCTATCAGCGATCTGATGGTGCTCGCCGATCGCATCTATGCCATCCTGCGCCGCCAGCCTCCGCTGCCGCTGACCTTTTTCGGCCACAGCCTGGGCGCCATCGCCGCCTTCGAGGTGACCCGCCGGCTGGAAGCCGACGGGCAGGCACCGGTCCGGCTGTTCGCTTCCGGCCGTCGGGCCCCCTCCACCTATCGGGACGAGAACGTCCATCTTCGCGACGACGCGGGCATCATTGCCGAACTGCGCAAACTGAACGGGACCGATTCCTCTCTGCTCGGTAACGACGAGATGATGCAGGCCGCGCTGCCGGCGCTGCGTGCTGACTATCAGGCCGCTGAGACCTACCAGTGCGCTGCCGACGTCACCGTCGCTTGCCCGATCACCGTCCTGACCGGCGACAGTGACCCCAAAACCACTCTGGACGAGGCCAAGGCCTGGGCGCAGCACACCACTGGCGCCTTCGACATCCAGGTGTACCCCGGCGGCCACTTCTTCCTCACCGACCACGCTGGCCAGATCACCAGACTCCTCCACCAGCACTTCTAGACCGGGACGCACTTACCTCACCGCATAAGCCAGATCCGGTGAGATGAGCCGCATGGTCGAGGGGGCAGGCTGTGGCATGGCCACCAGATGCAGGCACTGGATATCGGCGCGGTTGTTCAGCGGCCCGAGCTGGGCCAGGCATTCGCATGGTTCATTGGTGAAGCCGGCGAACCGGTAAGCGATGTCCATCATGCGGTTGCGGTCGGTTGGCCGGAAGTCGGCGGCCAGGTGAGCTCCGGCCCGTGCTGCCTGATCAATCAGCCAGCCGATGATTACCGTCCCCGCGCCGAACGACACCACCCGGCAGGATGTCGCCAGCAGCCTGAGATGCCACACCGCTGGGTGACATTCCAGAAGGAGAACGCCGACCGCGCCGTGCGGACCGAACCGGTCGGTCAAGGTCACGGTCAGAACCTCATGTGCGGGGTCGGCCAGCAGGCCGCGCAGATCCTCATCGGAATAGTGCACCCCGGTAGCGTTCATCTGGCTGGTGCGGAGGGTGAGTTCCTCGACGCGGGACAGGTCTTCCCCGTCCGCCCGTTTGATGCGCATCTCCAGGTCCAGCGATCGCAGGAAGTCCTCATCAGGCCCGGCGAAGGATTCCTTTTCCTCCTCCCTGCGGAAACTGGCCTGATACATCTGACGACGGCGCCTGGCATCGACGGTCACGACCGCCGGGCTGAATTCCGGCAGGACGGGAAGCGCTAGCGCCTGGTCAGCCGCATAACAGCGGACCTCAGGCGCGCGGAAAGCGACCTCGGCCCGCTCGCTGGGCAGATCATCGATGAAGGCGATAGCGCTCAGCGCGAAATTCAGCTGGTCGGCGACTTCTATAACCGAATCTGATTTCCGCCCCCAGCCGATTCGCGGAAGGACGAAGTATTCAGCGACCTTCAAGTCTTCAAGGCGCATCCAGGCCAGGTCATAGTCGTTCTTGCTGGCAACTGACTGAAGAATACCGCGGGAATCAAGTGTGGTGATTACATCAAGGATCTCGCTGGATAGTCGCACGCTGGGATCTTCCAGAAGCGTACCCTGCCATAGAGTATTATCTAGGTCCCAGACCAGGCACTTCACCAAGGTTGGTTTGTCAGGCACAAGACTCTCCTAACGGGATTTCTTCACGTGGTATAGCGCTCATGCCGAACGTCACCATTAGCCAGATAATCGCATGTCGGTACCGACGCCGTGGTGGACGAAGAACAGGCCGTCCGGATCGTAGCGCCTCTTCACCTGCAAGAGGCGGGCGTAGTGATTGCCCCAGAACGCTGTCTGCCAGTCGGTTTGGAAGTAATCGGTTTCGTTGAGGTAGGAGGCGGGCCGCTTGCGAAGGGCTTTGAGTGGGGCCATGGCGGCGGTTACGGCCTCCGCCTGCTGCTGTCCCTGCGCGACATCTGGCTCGTGCCCCGGGACGCCAGGATAGACCGGCCGCGGGCCGCGGGCAGAGGCGACCGCCAGCGCGAAGGAGTCCAGGACCGCCGGGTTCATCGAGGTGTCCGCCGTCCGGTGTACAGCGTCCGCGGCAGCCCCGGCGATGCCCTTGTTGCAGTGCACCTGCACCGTCCAGAATCGGCTGGCTTGCACGAGCGCATCGACCAGGGTCGGCTGATTTTGGGGTTTGAGAAGCCGCTGCGATAGCCAGGTCGACTGGTAGGTGTACAGAAACTGACCCGCTTCGCCGACGTTTACCCCCCAGTAGAAATAGTCCGCCGGCGCCCCCGTAAGAGGGTCGGGCGTGACCAATTCGGGGACCGACTGGGGAGAGTTTTGCTCGTACCACGCCAGATTCCAGTAGTCCTGTGCCGGGGTCGCTCCCACTATCAGGTCAGCGAGCGTGTAGTCGGCCGGCTGGGCCGCGACCCAGTCGAAGAACGAGGCCCAGGTCTGCTCGGCCTGGGTCTGAGTCAGCCCCTGGAAATTCATGAAGATTGTGATCTGGTTCCCTGGCCCGAAATAGATCCGCTCTCCCCAGCTCGGGTTGAACAAGCTCTCGTGGTAGAACGAGATCATCTTCCCGACCAGCGCCTGGTAGGCGGCATCCGACGTGGCAGTGATCACCGCGCTCACCAGGCCGAAGTAGTTCGGCAGCGGATGGGTGCGCAGCGTGAATCGGGTGACGACGCCGAAGGTCCCGCCGCCGCCGCCCTTGAGTGCCCAGAACAGGTCCGGGTTCTGGACCGCGTTTGCGATACGCACGGTCCCGTCCGCGGTGACGACCTCCGCCTCCAGCAGGTTGGCCGCGGCGGTTCCGAACCCCTTGGAGAAGCTGCCGAAGCCGCCGCCCTGCGTCAGGCCGGACACGCCGACGGTCGTGCAGCCCCCGCCCTGAACGTAGCGGCCCGCGACGGTGGTGACGGCATTGTAGGCATCCAGCCAGATCGCGCCGGCGCCCACGCTCACGGCGGGCTCGGGCTTGACCAAGCCCGCGGCGCCCTGGGGCACGAAACCGTCGAGGACCTCGATGGTCCGCATATTGGGCCTGGTCCAGATGAGCAGCGAATCCGGCGCGTTCGAGAGCCCGAGAAAGCTGTGACCGCCCGATTTCACGACGAGGCGGACATTATTCTCGCGGGCGAAGTTCACCGCGGCCGCGACATCGGCGCTGCTCGCGGCCAGTACCGCGTACGCGCTGGGCTCGGAGGTGAAGGCATCCATCCAGCCGAGAGTCTGAGTCAGGTTGGCGCGTTGCCCGACGTAGAAGGGATCCGTCAGGTTCTGGAACAGGTTGGTGCACGCGGCACTGCCGGCGTCGGGCTCGCACACGGTGAAGGCCGACTGCACCTGGACCAAGCGCCCGCCGACGCTTTCGCCGAGCGCCGCCCACTCCGCCGGGCTGGGCCAGCCAGGCTCACCCGGCTGCACCCACCCGGCCGACCGCGCGCCAACGGCGGCGGCAGTGGCGGTGGCCGACTCGGACGCCGCGAACCAGGAAACCAGCGGCAACCCAGCCAGCGCCTTAAGAAGCGTACGTCTTCGCATTTCCCGTACCTCCTAATTTACAGGCGACCTCGTCGCCCGCACCCGGACGCTGTGCCGGAGCCGACCCAGTGTCATCAACCCATTGGCCGAACTTTAGCGCGAGACCTCAGCTCACGCACGAGTTCACGCGGCTCTTGCCGATTGCCCATAACAACTACCGGGCTCGGCACCCGCCTGGCGCTGCTGATAGGCCCAACTGGCCGGGCGAATAATGACCACTCCGTGTATATCGGCAGCTGGAATACCGGCGACATCCTCGCGATCGATGCCGCCGGACATTTCTATGGACTAACCCGGGCACCTAAAGTGGTACAAGCACGTGGATGGCGAGATAAACGCGCGTCCTTTCGTTTCCGGCGTCGGCAGCGGCGATCACCGGATGCACGCACTGCTCCTCGAGCAGCGTGGCTACTTCCGGTCACAACGGTAGCGGCATCTCAGTCACGTCCAGCGCAGCGGCAGCGACTCGACCTCGTAGATCCCCTCCACGCCGCTGAGCTTGGGCTCACCGTCGAACGCCAGGCCGGGCATCCGCGGCGCGAGGAAGGCCAGCGCCTCCTCGAGTTCGGCGCGGGCCACGTTTGCGCCCAGGCAGAAGTGCGCGCCAGCACTGAAGCTGAAGATCTTGCCGTGGCGTTCGGCGGTGATGTCGAAGGTCTCGCCGTCCCGCTCGCGGTTGGCCCGCTCGGCGCAGACCAGCACGACTGTCCCCGCCGGGAACAGTACGCCGCGGTGAGTGACGTCTTCCAGGCAGATCCGGGCGGTGAAGGGCACGATCGGCTCGAAGCGCAGCGCCTCCTGGGCAGCGGCCGGGGCGTAGCGCTCCGGCTCCGCTGCCAGCAGCGCCCACTGGTCGGGGTGCTCCGCGAACACCCGCAGCGCTTGCGAGAGCTGGCTCTGCGAGGTGTCCACTCCCGCGGCGAGCACGTTCACCGCGAGGTACACGCATTCGTCGTGACTGAGCCTGTCACCCTCGGCTTCGGCCTTGACGAGCATGCTGATCAGGTCATCGGTCGGACGGGCTTTCCGCTCCTCACACAGTGCGGCGACATAGTCGCAGGCCTCGATGGCCGCCCTCTCGATGTCCGGAATCTGCGTAGTCAGCGCCTGGATGTCGAACTGACGCTGCACCAAGCCCGACCAGTGATGCAATTTCGGCGCGTCACTGACCGGCGCGCCGAGCACGGCCGCGATCGTACGCGAGGAGTACGGCTTGGACACCGCGGAAACGAACTCGGCACTGACCGCGCCATCGAGTTCGTCCCAGAGCTGCCGTATGAACTCCCGCATCGCCGGCCGCCAGCGATCCGCGGCACGCGGCGTGAACGCGTGGCCGACCAGCGCCCGCAGCCGCCGGTGCTTGTCGCCAGTGAGATTCAAGATGTTCGCCTGCACATACTCGTGCAGGCGCCCCTCGGTGACCCCGAACAGCTCCACGACCTGCCGTCCGGGAAACGCCGTCGCCTTCGATCGGAGGAAGAAGTCGCTGGATTCGGAATCGAGAACGATGTACACCAGCGGCGAGCGGGCTAGCCAGCCTAGCGCCCGGGCCTCCGCGAACTGCTGATGGTAGGCCTGCGGATCAGAGCCGGGCGACCCGGAGTCGATCTCAGGCAGGGCCAGCTCGGTCACAACGGTCATATTCACGGATGTTATGCCTCAGTAGATAGCCGGGCGAGGAGTGGATTCCTTGGGCGCCGCCAAGTGCTGGCCCATGTCACGAACTGTTTCGCATCTATTGACATTTCTTTTCCCAGGTCCTAGACCAGACGCTTCACTAGAGCTGGCTTGTCATTCACAAGACCGCGTGCCATGTCCCGGCCTAGATGCCGATCTCTTTATCAAGGATATCGAATATTTGATCATCCGTTGCCTCGTCGATCTCGTGCAGCGCCGCAGCATTGCCGGGGGTGCCGGCCCTGAAATCTTGCAGGACGGCTTCAAGGCGCGTTATTAGCCTGGACCGGTTACCATCATCCCCGGCTACCGCGGCAAGGGCCGATTCAAGCTTGTCCAGGTCTTTAAGGATGGTAGCGGAGCCGACTTCTTCGTCGAACATTTCTGCTCGCAGCCAGGCGGCGAGAGCACCGGGGGTGGGGTAATCAAAGACCATCGTGGCAGGCAGCCGCAGCCCGGTCGCACCCGTCAGCCGGTTCCGGAGTTCCACCGCGGTCAGCGAGTCAAAACCTATGTCGCGGAAGGTGCGGCCCGGTTCGATCGCCTCCGGGCTGAGGTGACCCAGCACGGCGCTGGCATGCCCGCGGACCAGGCCAGCGAGGGCATGTTCGGCGTCGGCAGCGGTCATGGCGGCGAGTTGCTGGCGCAGCGCGTCGGTAGCAGCGGAAGGAGCGGTAGCGGCGGCGGGGCGGGGCGGGGCACCGATCAGGGCCCGCCATAGCGGGGGCAGCTGCGTGCCGCTGGCGGCCTGGGCGCGGATCCGGGCGATATCAAGCCGGGCAGCCAGCACCAGCGGCTGGTCCTGGGCAGCGGCCAGGTCCAGCAGGGCCAGGCCTTCTGCGGCGGTCAGTGCGGTCATCCCGGCCCGGCTGATCCGGGCCCGGTCCCCGGCGCTCAGCTGGCCGGTGATCGTGCTGGCCTGCGCCCACAGCCCCCAGGCCAGCGACAGCCCCGGCAGCCCCGCCGCCCGCCTGCGGGCCGCCAGCGCATCCAGGAACGCGTTAGCCGCCGCGTAATTACCCTGCCCGGCCCCGCCCAGCACCGAGGCCGCCGAGGAGAACATGACGAACGCGTCCAGGTCAGAGTCCCTGGTCAGCTGGTGCAGGTGCCAGGCCGCGGCCGCCTTGGGCGCCATCACCGCCGCCACCCGGGCCGGGGTCAGC
>Ga0126381_100003619_pt1 | contig 16769 bp, 10 predicted proteins | sample PanSoiMetPlot_28_FD_96465 | JGI IMG/M metagenome (GOLD analysis project Ga0126381, IMG submission 96465) | Tropical forest soil microbial communities from Panama - MetaG Plot_28 | ecosystem: Environmental > Terrestrial > Soil > Tropical forest > Bulk soil | place: Panama | collected 2016-02-17 | reverse complement strand
TCATCGGTTGCAATCGAGCTGGTGGAACAGCTGCTGCGCGAGGGGGCGCATGTGGTCGCCTACGATCCAAAAGGGATGCACAAAGCACGCAGCATTAAAGCGATCGCCGATGCTGAATTTGCTTCGTCGGCTCTGGAAGCGGTCACTGATGCCGAAGCGCTGATCATCGCCACGGACTGGAATGAATTTTGCAACGTGGACCTCACTATGTTGAAAGAAAAAATGCGGACGCCGATCGTTTTTGACGGACGAAATCTGTTGGATCCTGAAACGATGCGCCAATTCGGATTTCATTATTACTCTATTGGACGCGCAAGCGTGAAACCGCAGTAACGGAAACATGGCGCGGCCTTCTGCTCGCGAAATTGGGCTGGCGGCCTTGCGGCTTTGGCGAAAAGAAAAACGTTTCGCAGATTCGATTATTTCAGGACTCCTCGCCAACGCAGATCTCACTCTCTCCGATCGTGCGTTTGGCTTGGAACTGTTCTATGGCGCTCTGCGCAACTTAACCCTGCTCGATTTTTGGATTGGTCGTCTGCGCGCATCCCATATCGAGACCAACGTCCGGGACATTCTCCGACTCGGTTTGTATCAACTTTTCCTCCTCAAAACGCCTGAGCACGCAGCCGTGCATGAGACAGTTGCCTTAGCCCCGAAGAAGCAGCGATCGATCATCAATGCCATTCTTCGTACCGCGATCAGGGAGCGAACCGAGCTGCTTGTAGCCGCCGACGAGCAGCCGTTGTTCGTTCGAACATCGCATCCGCAATTTCTGATCGAGAGGTGGCAACAACATTTTGGGGCCGAGCACACCAAAGAGCTTTGCAAATGGAACAATCGGCCTGCGCCGATATATGGCCGGATTAATCGCCTAAAAATTGATCCCGAAAGCTTTCTGCAGTTGTACCCGGACTCACGACCGCTAACTAGCAATCGAGATTTTGTAAAATTCAACGCTCTTCCCAGAGCTGCTCTCGATTCTGGACATTGCAACATCCAGGATCCCAGCACAACAGTCGCCTGTCAGCTTCTCGAACCGAAACCAGGAGAACGAATCCTGGACGCGTGCGCTGCACCGGGGGGCAAAGCGCTCTATCTCGCGGAGATCATGCAAAACCGGGGTGTTATCTTAGCCTGCGACCGCGACCGTCGACGACTTGAAATTCTCAAAGGTAATGTCGTCCGGCTCGGCGCGACCATTGTTCGCACCGTCCGCCACGATTGGACACGCAATGATGTTCCAAAAGAAATCCTATCAATCGCACCATTCGATCGGATCCTATTGGATGCGCCGTGCACCAACACCGGCGTCATCCACCGACGGGTCGATGTGCGATGGCGACTGCGTCCCGACGATTTCAGCCGAATGTCCCATGAGCAGTTGATCATCGCGCGTGCTTTGCTCGGTCTGCTGAAACCCAGCGGCACACTGGTTTACAGCACATGCAGCCTTGAACCCGAAGAAAATGAAAAGGTCGTTTACCGACTCCGTACAGAGCTACCGATGCTTGGTCTAGAAATGGAAAAGGATTCACTGCCTTTTCGCGACGGTTTTGATGGCGCATTCGCAGCGAAACTCAGTGCACCTGTCAGTCCGTGAGCGGCGCACGTCACAGTGATAGAAAAGCCTTCCGCAGGGAAGCGGCTGCAGTTGCATCGCGTCCGGCTGGTGGAATGATAAACGCCTATGCACGACGAGCGATTCGAAAAACTCGCAAAACTCTTGGTGGAATACTCCATTCGCCTGAAACGCAATGAGACTGTCTTGATCGAAGCATTCGACATTCCCGATGAAATGACAGCCGCACTCATTCGCGCGGCACGGAATGCGGGAGGTATCCCGTTTGCGCAGGTATATCACGCGCGAGTGAATCGCGCGCTCGCCGTCGAGGCCTCCGATCGACAACTAAACATCATGGCAACCCATGAGCTGGCGCGCATGAAAAAGATGAACGCATACATCGCGATGCGCGGCAGTCACAACATCACCGAATTGGCAGATGTCCCACCGGACAAAATGCAATTGATCGGAAAAAAGATGCGTCCCGTTCAGGATCAGCGCGTTAAACGGACGAAATGGGTCGTGTTACGGTGGCCAACGCCCTCGATGGCGCAACTTGCAGGGATGAGCACAGAAGCATTTGAAGATTTCTTTTTCGATGTCTGCACGCTCGACTATCGCAAACTGCAGCCCGGCATGAAGGCACTTAAGAGGCTGATGGAACAAACGGACCGCGTCCAAATCAAGGGTCCCGGCACGGATCTGAATTTTAGTATCAAAGGAATTCCAGCCGTCATTTGTGGTGGCGATCGCAACATACCCGATGGCGAAGTTTTCACGGCTCCAGTGAAAGACTCGGTGGAGGGCCAACTAACATTTAATGCGCCGAGCATTTATCAAGGCACCGCCTTCGACGGTATCGAGCTTAATTTCAAGCGGGGTAAGATTGTCGAGGCTTCAAGCAACGAGACGAAAAAACTTAACAAGATTCTCGATTCGGATACGGGCGCGCGTTACATAGGCGAATTTTCACTCGGCTTTAATCCGCGAGTGTTTCAGCCGATGCGCGACATTTTATTCGACGAAAAAATTGCGGGCTCGTTCCATTTTACCCCGGGACAAGCCTACGAGGAAGCCGACAACGGGAACCGAAGCCAGGTTCACTGGGACATGGTCAGCATTCAGCGGCCCGATTACGGTGGTGGAGAAATATATTTCGACGGCAAATTGGTGCGGAAAAATGGCGAGTTTCTTCCGAAGCAATTGAGCTCGCTGAACTGGCGTTGATTTTTGATCTATTAAGCTGCTAAAGGTCAGCGTCTATCACGCACGCTTCGGCCCGCCAAGCAGGTTCAGTTGCATCATTACGATCTCCCCGCCTTCATTCAGTTCGAGATTCGCGATCTCGAACATCGGCGCGCCTTCCACTGGACCGGGACCGGTCCCTGGCAACTGGACAACAACCTGCTTCGAATTTGAATTCAGCATGACCGATCCAATCTCGAGTGTCGGAGAAAACTCAAGCGTGCTGATCTGGAAGGGCACAGTAATGAACACAGATGCGCGCCCCTGCGCTGACGGAGTCAGTTGGACCGGCGCCGTTTCAGAATTTGGCACGACCTGCAGTCCCGCAACTGCAAACGAGGGCATTCCGCCCATTGCAGGCCGCTGTTGCTGGGACGGAACCACGCGAATGGTGCCGAGCGCACCGGCGACAGGCTGAATTTTCACGACCTCGAAAGCAACCTGCAAATTCAACGGAGATTGCGCGCGTTGAGGTGAAGGCAAACGCATTGTGACAAGCTTCGATATGGGACGGACTTTCAACACTCCCATCTTGAAGCTCGGTGTCAGCTGCATCGCTGCTATCTCAAACGAGAAAGTAAGCTGCACAGAGGTTTGCATCCCGGCTGCAGGTACCGGAGCAGGCGCTTGCGGTTGCGGTTTAGGCACAGGCGGTGCCGGGACTTTGGCTATCGGAGCAGGTGGAGTTTGGGTAGTTTCTGGCATGGTTGCAGGTATGGTTGGTTCAGGAAAGACGGGCTCGGCGGGAATAGCAGGAAAAGACTGGAAGTCAAACGCGCGTTCCGCAGTGACTTCACTCACTGACGATTCAGGCTGCATAAAGGAATCACGCTCCGCAAAATTCTCGCGCTCTACAAAGACCTTTTCGTGCGGCTGATCGTTCCCAATAGGTTCAGGTGTTAGTTCCGGTGCTACGTCCTTGCCGAGCCACGCATGCTCGGACCCGCTCGCAATGACCTCATTCGGTTGCTCATCAGCGACCAAAGCTTCTTGTCTTGGGTACTCGGAAAATTCGTCAGTCTGTTGGGCAGCGAACATGGGTTCCTCAGGAACCTCCAGAATCTCATTCTCCTCTGATCGCGCCGTACTCATAGAGGCTTCGGCAAACTCAGTGACATCGTCAGAGCCATCCAGTCCGGTTGCCTGCCGGGCCACTGCTGGCTCGACCTCTGCGGCTTGTTCGAGCACTGGGCCGACCGACTCAAAGAATGGCTCGCCCGCTTTAGCCGATCCATCAGATCGCGACTCGATCGGAACGGGGACTCCTGAAGGCTTCGCCTTCGACGCTTTCAACCGATTAAGAGTCCCGGCAGCGTTCGGCAAGGCAGACGTAGTCTGCCGCAAGGGAGGGATCCACGGCTTAAGTTGCACCGAAACCTGAGGTGGTCCACCGCCGGCAAATCCGTTCCCTTGCATACGAGTCGCGTGCGCGGGCGCTGTCCGGGCTTTGAAGACCGCAGTGTCGGCGGCCGGTTCCGACCGTGAAGAACCCGGGACCGTGAACTTGTATCGGCGAAGCGCGGGCAAAACCGCCACGGCTATCAGCACCACAGCAGCCAGAAGTAGCCCGCCAACAATCCACAGTCTGCGGCTCGACGCGCCAAAAACACTTGGCGATGAGGCTTTGACCGGCGCTGCAGCCGCCGTTGTCTGTTCAGAAGGACTTGTTTGCGCTGCCGGCTGTTGCTCAGTTTGATTCTGATTAGTAGCAGTCTGATTCTGGTTGGTAGCAGTCGGAGTGCTCGCCGTCTCAGCCGTGACAGGCTGCGCCGCAGTTGTGGATTCGCCACCAGGAGAAGGGGATTGAGCCACTGACTGACCGGTCGTCGAATTATTCTCCTGCGTAGACCCAGTCAAACCGGTCTGGCTAGCTGGCGCTCCGGTGCTGGCAAGATCGATTCCGCCGTCTGGCGCACCGGTTGACGGTGCCAGATTAAGGCTTCCAGCCTGGTTGTTTGCAGCGGGCCCCTTGTCCGGAATGGGGCTCGGCTCCACTGCGGGACCACCGTCCGTTTGTGCCGCCGCGACGTTGCCTGCATCAAAGGCGACTGCTGGCGCGGTGGTGCCTTCCGGTCTTTGCAACCACCCGACATCATAGAAGGCATCAGCAAACACACTATTGAGAGCCGGCGAGTAAATCTTGTTGGCGGAGTTGGTCCAATCCTCGGCCTTTTGCGCATTATTATGCTTATACTCCCATGCTGACTGGGCGTAGTAGAGGGCTGGCGTATCGCCCGTGAATTGGAAATCCTCCATCATCGAGTGCGCCTTGCTCTCTTTGCCCTCCATCAAGTAGGTCATGTAAATTTTGAACTTGATGAGCTCTGCCGCCTGGTTCTTGTCCCCGCCGGGTATGCGTTGATACAGCGTCTCGAAACGGTCGCGTGCTTTCGCGTACTCTTTCTTTTTAAACGGAATTTGCGCGAGGTTGTACTGCGCATCGCGAAGCTTCGGATCCAATTTTGCCGCCTTTTTGAATACGGCTTCGGCATCGTCGAATTTGCCCTGCTGCATCAGAATTTCGCCACGCAAATTTAGCGTCGCTGGCTGATTCGGATCCGCCTTGTCCGCTTCATCCACTAATTTTAGCGCTGTGGCAAAATCGCGCTGGCGAAACGCCTGCTGTGATTGCTCAAACTTCGAACGGGCTAACGCCTTTGTTTTTTCCGTCCGTTCGGCCGCTGTCATGAGCGGTAACGAAGCACGTCGTTGGCCTTCCGGTTTTTGCATCCAACCGATTTCGTACAGCGATTCCACGAAAAGCTTGTTTAACTGCGGCGAGTAATTCTTGTTGGCGGCGCTGATCCAATCTTTCGCTTCCGATTCGTTCTTCTGTTGAAGCGCGACCGCCGCCTTCACGTAATCAACAGCGGGTGTATCGGGCGAAAGCTCGAGTTTGGCCAAAATGGAATCGACCATATTGCTCTTGTCCTCCATCAGATAGGTCAGCAGGATCTTGTATTGGATCAGCTGCGAAGCTTCCTTCGCCAGATCGGACTGACCGGTGGAGAGCAATTGTTCGAAGCGCTTTCTGGCCTCGGGCCAATCCTTTTTGAGAAATGGAATCTCCGCCAGGTTAAAGCGCGCATTCCAAAACTTCGGATCGATCCGTGACGCTGCGGTTAGTGCAGCTTCGGCCTGATCATAGTTGCCCTGCCGCATGAGGATGACTCCGCGCAGATTTTTCGACGCAGCAAGGTCGGGCTGGCGAGCATCGATCGCATCGAGTTGCTTTAGCGCCTCCGGAAATTTGCCCGCGTCGAAGGCGCGATACGCGGTGTTGTACATCTCCTCCAACTCCGCTTTGGTCGGGGCAACGTTGTCCGCAGCAAATGAGGTAAGTCCCAGCGCTGCGATCGCAGCGATCTTCCAGATTCTCATGAACGTCCGATTCAAGCCCTGATTAGCATCCCTGACAAGTCGAAATTACGTTTGGTGCGAAGATTTTCAGTTCGGTTCGGAAAAATGTTTTCTGGTGCAGGCCAACAAATGCCGTGCTGCAATACATCACACAAGTCGCGTGTATCGCCGATTAATTCAAGTTCCCAACAATCCGTAACCCTTCGAGTGTCAAGTGCGGATGAACCACCCCGACTTCCGGCACCTGGCTGGCAATAAGGCGCGCATAACCGCCTGTCGCGACGACGGCAACTTTTTTGCGCGAAAACTGCTCTACTTTGATTCGCACCAGAATCTCGCGAACCAATCCACAATAACCGAAGACGGCGCCGGAACGCATTGCCTCAACAGTCGATTTACCGACGGCACGATGTGGCTCCTTCAGCCTCACCTTTGGTAGCAGCGCAGTCCGTTGATAAAGAAAATTTGTCATCGCTTCGAGTCCCGGTGCAATCACGCCGCCGATGTATCTGTAACCTTTGGAAACCACATCGAAAGTTGCTGCCGTGCCGAAATCAACAACGATGGCAGGACATCCGTAAAGTTGCGCGATAGCCGCGGCGTTCGCCAGGCGATCGGCTCCTATCGATTGGGGTTTTGGATAATCAATCGTGATACCCAGTTTCCGTTTCCAATCCAGCCAAAGTACCGGCGCTTTGTTTTGTGCAGCCTTCGAGATCGCGGAATTTTTTGTCGGCACCACTGATGAGACGACCAGTTTCTTTACCTGACGCCGCCTTAAAAATTCAGCGATCGCCTTGCTTGAAAGCTCGGTCGTCGGGATCCGCGTGGGATTGGAGACCGTCTGCCTCGATGCGAACGCCAGTTTTGCATACGAATTACTGACATCGATCAACAAATAGTCGGAGCGGCGCGCCACGGCTAAGATGCAGACACTAACGCTCGGTGCCGTCAAGTCCGCCACTCGGACGGACTCGTCCCGTGGCGAGCATCCTGTCTTGCAGTGCAGAGGACAAATTCGCTAGCGACGCTCTTGTTAAGCTTCTTGTCGGTTCCATTTCAGTTTTACCTCACGTATGTGATCGAAAACTGAAATGGAAAGAGAGCTGAAACAACCGAAAGACGCTCCTGTCTGCTTGCCACTCGATTCCCAACGCGTACTCTGCGCTTCATGCGAAGATTGGTTCATCGTCCGCGTCGCCTGCGGCGCTCCCCTGCCCTTCGGAACCTCGTCCGTGAGACGCATTTGACCATTCATGATTTTGTTTTGCCACTGTTCGTAAGCGAAAAATTGGACCAACGCAGGCTTGTCGCGAGTATGCCCGGCGTTTTTCAGTTGCCGGTAAAGGAGATTGTAGATGAAGCGCGCCGCGCTCAGGACCTCGGGCTGCAAGCGATTCTGCTTTTCGGAATTCCAGCGCAGAAAGATGAGCACGCAAGCGGCGCTTACGCCGAAGACGGAGTGATTCAAGAAACCCTGCGAGCAATCAAATCGAAATGTCCGGAATTGATCGCGATCACCGACGTTTGCCTCTGCGAATACATGAGCCACGGTCATTGCGGTGTCACCCGAATTGACGGCGACCATTTTCATGTTTTGAACGACGAAAGCGTCGAACTGCTAGTGAAGACTGCACTCTCTCACGCCGTCGCTGGCGCGGATATTGTGGCGCCGAGCGATATGATGGATGGCCGCATCGGTGCGATTCGCGAAGCGCTCGATGAGAGCGGATTCGATCAAACAGGCATTATGAGTTACGCGGCGAAATTTGCGTCCGTGTTTTACGGGCCGTTTCGCGAAGCAGCTGAAAGCCCGCCGCAATTCGGCGACCGCCGTTCCTACCAAATGGATTTTGCGAACGCAAACGAAGCACTGCGCGAAGCGGCGCTGGATGTGGAGGAAGGTGCGGACATTGTGATGGTGAAACCCGCCCTGGCTTATCTCGACATTTTGTGGCGCCTGGGCGAGCGGTTCAGAAAACCAACCGCGGTTTATCATGTCAGCGGCGAGTACGCGATGGTTAAAGCTGCCGCCGAAAAGGGAATCTTCGATGAACGCGCCGCCGTTCTTGAGATCATGACGGCCCTCAAGCGTGCCGGCGCAGATCTCATCGTCACCTACTGGGCGCGTGAACTCGCAAAATGGCTGCGGGAGTAACAAGTCAGCACGGCGAAACAGCACAACACGCCCGGCTGAAACAGCTTGCGTTTATTTGGGCACAGACGCACGGATTTTCGGCATGCGCGATGGAAGTGACTTTGCCTCGATGCCGATATAGGGCCGACGTGGCCGGTTATCGGTCTGTCCCAAAACAAATTGGATCAACAGCAGTGTTCGAATGTAAACAGGCGCTGTGCGATTTGCGACGCGACAATTGTCATAGTGAGTTCGCGCGCGAGCAGCTCGAAGCGATTTGTAATCGTCGTCACGTCCTGGAAGCGCATCTCCGCACACATTATCCAAGCCTGCACAACGGTGATTCGCTTTTCCCCGAGTTTGATTCCGAGAACTTCAGCGCGATCGGGCACCGAGGGTACGCTCGCCTCGTTCGTGAGTTGCAAACGCTGCAAAATCGACTGTTCGATTGCACAAAGTTCGAGAAGCTAGTGCGCTACCGCTGTGCAAATCTGTTTTTCATCGTGCTGCCCCAGCCATTATTCCGCGATTCGGAAGTGCCTGTCGGCTGGGGCGCTCTGGTCGAATCAAACGACACACTGATAGTCGTCCGCAAACCAATCTGGCATGAAGCGACAGCACCCAATCGTCTTCACGTCTTGCACCGAATCGCCGTGGCGGGAACGCGAAAGTTAAATCGACAACTCCTGCTAGACTGGCACGAGTAAATTGTGCCCGGTCATTTCTTTTGGTTGCGGCAAACCGAGAAGAAACAAAAGAGTCGGGGCAACATCTGCCAGAATGCCGTCTTCGCAGCGGAACTTTGCCGCGTCTCTGGCGACATAAATAAAATGCACAAGATAGCTAGTGTGCGCAGTGTTTGGTGATCGGTCAGAGTTGCGCATCTGCTCGCAATTGCCGTGATCAGCGGTAACCAACGCCTTGCCGTCGAGCTCGAGAAGTTTCGGAATGATCCTGGAACAACACGCGTCAACTGTCTCCACCGCTTTGATCCCTGCCTCGACAACACCAGTGTGACCGACCATATCGGGGTTGGCGAAGTTCAAAATGATCAAATCGTAGTCGGCCAACCGTGGGAGTAGTTCGTTGGTGACTTCGACCGCGCTCATTTCGGGTTTCAAATCGTAGGTGGCGACTTTAGGTGAAGGAATGAGTTCGCGGTCTTCACCAGGAAACGGCTTTTCGATCCCACCGTTAAAAAAATAAGTCACATGCGCGTACTTCTCCGTCTCTGCGATGCGCAATTGACGTTTGCCAGCCGCGCTGACGATCTCACCCAAGATGTGTTTCAGTTCTTCGGGCGCAAAGATGAACGGCGAAGAATATCGAACGTCATACCGAGTTAGCGAGACGAAATGAACTTGCGGCCACACTTCGCGATCGAACCCGTCGAAGTCTTTTAGCAGAAACGCTTGCGAGAGCTGGCGGGCACGGTCGGCCCGAAAGTTAAAAAACAAAACCGTGTCGCCGTCGCAGATACGTTGTTTGTTCGGCAAGTCGAAAATGAGCGGAGGCATGAATTCGTCAGTCTTGCCGACTGAGTATTGTCGCTCCACAGCATCAGCGGGTGATGATTCGCAAAATTCACCGCGACCAAGAACGATTGCGTCCCATGCTTTTTTTGTGCGATCCCAGCGGCGGTCCCGATCCATAGCGTAATAGCGGCCGACCACGGTGATGATCTTAGCGCCGCTCTTCTCAAGTTCCTTTTCGCAGGTTCTTAGAAAACCCGCGCCACCGGTAGGCGAAGTATCGCGCCCGTCCGTGAAAGCGTGCACGAAAATTTCTTTAACTCCTGCTACATGTGCGGCGTTCGCCAGCGCGATCATGTGCGAGTAATGGCTGTGCACGCCGCCGTCGGAAACCAACCCCAGCAGATGTAATCGATGTCCGCGCGCAGCGGCAAAGGCATCCTGCAAAACACGATTGCGTTCCAGTTCGCCGTTGGCGATGGCCTTGTTAATCCGGGTGAGATCCTGGTAAACGATCCTGCCAGCTCCGAGATTGAGATGGCCAACCTCCGAGTTCCCCATCTGTCCCTTTGGTAACCCAACGTCCACTCCGCTGGCGCTCAATGTTGAACTGGGATACGTCTGGCACAGCTCATCGTGAAATGGAGTCGACGCGAGCAATGTCGCATCTCCATTCTGTTCGCGCTTCCCGCGACCGCCCGGATTGATGCCCCAGCCGTCGCGAATGATGAGCATCACCGGGCCAGCCATGTCCCGAACTTTGCCGATGAACGAGAATGTGGACAAGCAGTTCTTTGTTTCTATCGAATTTTAGAACATTTGCAGCCGTCAAAGACCGCCATTACAAAGGGGAAAATGAAGTGGCGCAACCAGTTGCTAGCGTTTGTCTGTCTCCTCGCCTTCGCAGGAGTGGGCGTCATTTATTTTCAACACTGGGTCATCCGAAAGCCCTTTGGCATTATCGTGTTTGTCGGAGAAGGGCTTTCGCCTGCGAGGGTGGCGCCTACTCGCACCTTTGCTGCCGGAGCAGGCACACGTCTAAACATGGACTCAATGCCATATGCCGCGCTGGTGATGAATTACTCGAAAGATTTCGCTGCACCCGACCAGGCGGCCGCCGCGACCGCGATCGCCACCGGCGAGCGTGTCACCAATCGCGCCATTGCGATTAATGGCGAGGGCAAACCGATCAAAAGCATCATTGAGCTGGCGCGCGAATATGGACGAGCTACAGGCCTCGTCACGGACGGAAAGCTCACCGACGCGACAAGCGCAGCGTTCTACGCGCACATAGCAGATCCGAATGATCCGGAAAAGATCGCAGCCCAGTTTTTGGATCGCGGGAACATTGACATCGCGATGGGCGGCGGTGCGGCGGAATTCATTCCCGCCGCGAAGGGCGGCGCGAGACAAGACACGCGCGATTTGCTGCTCGAGCTCCGTGGTAACGGATTCGACATCGTGCGGACACGCACGGATTTGGAAGCAGTTCCAGCATGGCGCCGGCCAAAACTCTTCGGCATCTTCAGCAACAGCGATCTCGCGTTCGCTAATCAAGTGGAAGAGCGAGGCCAACAGCCCAGTCTTTCGGATATGGTAAGACGAGCGATCCAATTGCTGCAGTACAATGCGGGAGGCTATTTACTCGTTGTCGATGCAGGCTTGATGCGCAAAGCGGCTGAAGAAAACAATGGGGAACGAACTCTGACGCAAACGATCGAATTAGACCGCGCGATCGCTGTCGCGCGAAGTTACGGGGGGACAAGATCTACAATCATTGTTTGCGGTGATGTGGCCGTAGGTGGAATGAGTTTGAATGGATTTCCTTTCCGGAAAGACAGTGGGATTGCACTGCTGGGCTTCAATTCAGCTGGGCAACCATGGATTACCTGGGCAACCGGGCCGCACGGAACAAAGTCATACGGCGCGGCGAAACTACCAGTTAACCAAGACCCGGCCGAAACGAAAGAACCTACGCAGGAACAGCCCGAGCCGGCCGCGTTCTACACGAAATCGGCGCTCGTCACGGTTGAAGATGTCGTTGCATTCGGCAGCGGTCCGGGAACAGATGCGCTGCAAGGCGTTGTCGAGAGCACAGACATTTTCAAAATCTTGCGTGACGAATTGTGACGATGTCAGCTTCGCCGCCGCGAGCCGCTGAATTGTAAATCGTCGCTCGTTAGGTCGATGCAACGATTCACCAGTGTCTCGACACTATTTCGTCGTTTCCCGGTATGGCATCCCGAGTTGATACAACCTGATCTGTTGATCGAGATCTGTCGTGAGAGAGTCCTCCCCGTGCATCCGGGTAAGTTGCATCGCCGAGCGAGCAGTTCGAATCGCGTTTGCAAATTCGCCATTCTCCGCGTATGCGGCCGCCAGGGTCCGCAGCACTAGAGTGTTCGCACCACCTGTCAGCCGATCGGCTTGTCTTGCAAGGTCAACCGCCTTCGGACCATTTCGCACTGATGCATCCTGCGATGTTGCCAGCAGCCACGCTAAATTGGTCAGCGTGGGAATGGATTGGGGTGAAAGCTCCAGAGCCTTCTGGTAATGTTGAATAGCTTCCGCAGGGTTGCCTTTTTCCTCCAGAGCGATAGCCAGCGTCGTGTGGCAATCTGCGTCAGAATCGCGGAGCAACAGTGCGCTGCGGCAGACCTGAATGGCACCGTCGAGTTCGCCTTTCTCCAGCAACGCATGACCAAGGCTGTAACGAGCCAGAAAGTGATCAGGTTGCGCTATGATTGCTTGCTGATAGTGAGCGATTGCTTCGTCAATCCGGCCCTTTTGAAGGAGAGCATTGCCCAAAGAAACCCGAGCATCCGGATCGGTTGGTCGCATGCCCACTGCCCTTTCACCGTGCGGGATCGCCTCGTCCACCTGACCTTTTCCTACAAGCGCGGTGCATAGATTGTACTCGGCATCCCACGAGTCGGGCTGCATTTGCAGGGCTGACCGGTACTGAGCGATGGCGTCGTCAATCTTATTCTCTTGGAGAAGAACAAGACCGAGATTCGTGTGGGCCATCCAGCATTCAGGATTTCTTACGAGGGTGGTGCGCCAAAGGATTTCAACATCGCCGTACATCGCGGCTTGCCGCCACGTCAAGATTCCCAAGCTCGCGACGACTAATAACGAAACGCCTACAATCACGGCGCGATACTGCGCAAATTTGTCGGACAAACTGACTATGCCCGCACTCGCCAGCGCGATCGGACCGATGCACGCCAGATACTGGTAATGATCTGCCACGAACGTGTAGCGAAACGTGAACAACATGATAAATCCCAGCACCGGGCTAAGTGTGGCCACGAAGAATGCGGCCGCGACTTCAACGCTGCGTCCGACGTGTCGCCTGATGAAGTAAATTACCACGCACGCCGCAATGCCCGCGATCAACCAGACGTAATCGAGCAAATTCGACGGTGAAATATTCCATCTCGGATAAATAAAGGTCAGATTCGACGGCCAAAAAATCTTGCTCAGATAGAACCAAACAGCCCGGCTCGCCACGAGGATTCGCTCGATCGGACCGAGGAATGTAAACACGTCGCGGTTCGTTCCCTGATGGTAGCGTTCCCACCAAACGGCGAGTAACCCCATGCCCATCCCAAGCACGACAAAAGGAACAATCTGACTCAGACGCCGCATTGTGATCGGCTTTTTCTGCAACCAAAAAATCAAGAGCAATGCAGCCGGGAGCGTGCAGGCTGTTGCTTTCGCGGAGAGCGCCAGTGCATAAAAAATCAGCGCCAGGGAATAGAAAATCCACCGGCGCCGGGTTCGTTCGTCAGCAAACGCAATCCAGGCAAGCAGGGTCAGCAAAAAGAAAAATCCCATCAGCACATTCTTGCGTTCGGTGATCCATGCCACCGATTCGACCTGCACCGGATGTAGCGCAAAGATTGCCGCTGCTAACCACGATCCGGGTACTTTTAGCCGCGCCAGCACCGCCCACACCAGAAGGGCATTGCCAACATGAAGCAGAAGATTGACCCAGTGATAACCAGTCGTGTTCAGTCCCCACAACGCGTGCTCGATGCGAAATGTGCTGTAAGTGAACGGGAAATACTGCGACGGGGAATCGAGGGAAAACCAAATCCGCTGCCAACCGTCGGGGGCAGTTAGCAATTCGTTGTTAATGATATAAGCGTCATCGTCCCATAGAAATCCCCCGTGCCAGGCAGGCCGGTATGCGACAATCGTCACAGCTGCTAGGACGACAGCAAAAATCCACGTGCGACCACGCGGAGAAAAAGTGCGCCTGGCGATTTCGTACATACCTAGCCGCAGCCGATCGCAACCGAAGAACGATGGCATCGTCGAGTCACCGGACTCCAAGTCTGAAAGCTTTCGCCTGCCCACGTATCAGCCGAAATTCCCAGCGCCACCTTGAGTTGCAACGTTCCGTTTCTCATCCAAATAAGAGCTTTCGTGGTGCGTAACACCGAGATCAACGACGGCCTCGTGCGATTTGCATGGTGGACTTTGGCGATAATCGTCTTTGGTCTCGTTCTCGCAATCAGGATTCGTCTCTTGGGAATTCCCCTTGAGCGCGACGAAGGCGAGTACGCTTATGCCGGCCAACTCATGTTGCAAGGCATCCCTCCTTACAAACTCGCCTATAACATGAAATTTCCCGGAACGTATGCCGCATATGCGGTCGTCATGTCAATTTTTGGACAAACAATTTCCGGGATTCACCTGGGTCTTCTTCTCGTAAACGCTGCGACCGTGGTGCTGGTTTTCTTCCTCGCTCGTCGAGTCGTAAACGAGACGGCGGCTTTCGTAGCGGCTGCAAGCTACACGGTTCTCTCCATCAGCCCTACAGTCCTGGGATTCGCTGCACACGCGACACATTTCGTGATGTTGCCTGTGCTAGGTGGGATACTCCTTTTACTGGATCAACATTCCTACCCGCGGTTCGGCAGATTGTTCGTAAGTGGTTTGGTTTTTGGCCTCGCGGTCGTCATGAAGCAACCCGGAATTTTTTTTCCAATGTTCGCCGTGATTTATCTCATCACGAAAGGGATTCGCAACGGGTTGCGCCCAAAGGAATGGTTCGCGCGCACCATGGTCTTTAGCGGCGGGGTGATCCTGCCCTTGGTCATAATGTGTCTGTTATTGCTCTGGGCTGGTGTGTTCAGAGAGTTCTGGTTCTGGACGGTCGATTACGCGAAGCAATATGGCACTCTGGTTCGCCTCGGCGACGTTCCTCCGTTTTTGCTGAGCCGCGGGAGTGAAGTAATAGGAGCGAACTGGCCGATATGGGCGCTTGCGGGAGCCGGACTAGTTGCCGGGATTTGGAATCAACGGCTGCGCGCCGGCACACTGTTTTCCCTCGGGTTACTCTTCTTCTCCGCATTGGCTGTTTGTCCGGGCCTTTATTTCCGACACCATTATTTCGTCCTTGTTCTTCCCGCAGTTGCGCTGCTTGCAGGGACGGGGATAAGTGCACTCGCGGGCGCTGCGCCTGGCCGCGTAATAACGTCTAGAGTGGTGGCGCTCATCGTGGCTGCAGCAGCCCTCGCATTACCATTCGTGCGATACAAAAACCTGTTCTTTGAGTTCTCTCCGGCTGAAGTCAGTCGAATGGTTTACGCGGAAAGTGCCTTTCCTGAGGCTCTCAGGATTGCGGATTATCTACGGGAACACACAGCTGCGGATGATACAGTTGGGATATTAGGATCAGAACCCGAGATTTATTTCTATTCACACCGACATTCTGCGACCGGCTACATCTACACTTATCCTCTAATGGAACCACAAAAATATTCGCGACAAATGCAAGAGGAGATGATCAGTGAGATCGAACGCGCGAATCCGAAGTATCTGGTGTCGGTTACAATGAACGACTCCTGGTTGAGACGGCCTGGATCAGATCCGCTGATCTTCAGTTGGGCGAATGAATACATCGCGAAAAACTATGTCCCGGCAGGATTCGTGAATATTACCTCGGGAGAAACGGAATATTACTTCGACAACGTCCCGACGTCTGTGGCGACTTTGAAAGACTACATCCTGATTTACAGACGAAAATCTTAAACCGTTTCGTCCCATACTTCACGTCGCAGGTGCGCATTAGTCGTCAATCAACCGCTCTCCAAAAGCGAAACTTTCGTTGGACGACCATCGTCACCTGCATTGGTCTAGCAGTGCTTACGTGGGCCGTTTTCGGTCAAACGCTCCGGTACGATTTCGTTAACTACGACGATCCGAGCTACGTGTATCAGAACGCCAGGATCGCTAGCGGCATTAACTTCGCGAACGTCGTTTGGGCATTCACTCACGTTCACTCCGAAAACTGGCATCCGCTGACGACAATCACACACATGCTCGATTGCCAGCTGCACGGATTAAATGCAGGCTGGCATCACTTCACAAATCTCTTGCTCCACGTTGCCGCCGTGGTCCTTCTTTTTGTTGCGTTGTCGCGAATGACAGACTCGTTGTGGCGAAGCGCTTTTGTGTCCGCGGTCTTCGCCGTGCATCCATTGCATGTGGAGTCGGTAGCGTGGATCGCTGAACGCAAAGATGTGCTTAGCGCCGTTTTCTTCATGCTCTCGTTGCTCGCGTACCTGCATTACACGCGCGCACCATCGATGGGCCGATATCTAGCCGTCGCACTTGTTATCGCGTTTGGGCTGATGTCTAAACCGATGCTCGTTACGCTGCCGTTCGTTCTTTTACTGCTCGATTATTGGCCGCTTGGGAGAGTTGAAGCTCCCAAATCAAAAACCGGACATCACTTATCGCGACTCGTTCTGGAAAAGATTCCACTGATCGCGCTTTCTGCCGTTTCAAGCATCGTCACGTTCCTGGCTCAGCGCGGGGCAATCGGTTGGACTGAGCAGTTGCCGGTGTCGGAACGAATAACTAACGCCTTCGTTGCCTATGTTATCTATATTCGGCAAATGTTCTGGCCGGCAGATCTTGCTGTCTTCTACCCGCACCCGGAAAACAGACTGCCCATATGGGAAGTGAGTCTGGCTTT
>Ga0126381_100003618_pt1 | contig 16770 bp, 25 predicted proteins | sample PanSoiMetPlot_28_FD_96465 | JGI IMG/M metagenome (GOLD analysis project Ga0126381, IMG submission 96465) | Tropical forest soil microbial communities from Panama - MetaG Plot_28 | ecosystem: Environmental > Terrestrial > Soil > Tropical forest > Bulk soil | place: Panama | collected 2016-02-17 | reverse complement strand
TGGCGGGTCCGACTCGCCGAGCGGCACATAGGCGGATTTCTGCTGCATGCCCATCCAGCGCTCCATCTTCTCACCGATCCGCCCGAGGCTATCGGTCTGCTTCTGGAGCTCGACCGTCTGGCGTTGGAGTTCGATCGCCTCGTTGCGCTGTATCTCGATCAAATCCTTCGCAAGCTTGCCGTTCTCGATCAGCCGGTCGGTGACCAGCTCGACCTGGCCGCCGAACTTGAAGATGACAAACCATAAGAGCACGCCGGCGACGACGATCGGGAAGCCGACTTGCGTGATCGCGCGCGACGCCACGTCGACCCACCCGGCGCCGGGCACGACGACTTGCGGCGCCGGCGGCCCTGCGGGTGCCGTCATGACGAGCACACCTCAGAGGATGGGCGGGCCGGCGCCGGGCGGGGGGTACCGTCGGGGGCGACGGCATTGGGTTGGGACACGTCCGGCGTCGAGCCCGCCCGGCTCATGGCGGGGCTTGCCGTCTACCACACGGCGGCGGTTAACCAAGCCCGGGGCTTGGTGCCAACCCGAAAGATGCTAGACGGCCCCAGGCATGACGACCAAGCACGACACCCACGCCGCCACGGCCTCCCTCGAGGACCCGGCGCCCAAGCCTACCCTCACGGTCGACGAGGCCGCCCTCGCGGTGCTCTTGGCGCTCCGCCATATCGGCCCCACCCGCCTCGGGCACGGCTACGGCTGCCCCTCCGAACACGCCGGCCCGTGCACGTGTGGCACCGCGGAGCTGGCCGCCGCCGCCTCGAGCCTCGAGGAAGCCCTTGCGGCCCCTCCCGGCCCCTGATCCGGCCCGATTGCCCGACTTTTCGGGCTTCAGAGCCCCGACACGACGGAAAAGACCCGAAAAGGGAGCAAAATCGGCTCTGTAGGGCCGCCAGAGAGCCCAAAACCCCGGAAAATGGCTGTTTCCGGGCCCAGAAGCGTGTTAGACGCCTGAAATATGGCCCGAAAGCTCGATTTCGAGCGCTTGAACGCTACCGAACGCGGCCGCTACGGCGAGCCAAGTCGCCCAGGCCCGCGGCAGCCAGATCGCGGCCCCTTCAGCGGCCACCTCGTCCACCCCCCCAAGGCCGTCCGCGCCTTCTGGCTCCGGCGCTGCCATGCCCACCTCGACGCCCCGAGCCCCACACGCCCCTATTTCACCGTCCGCGCCGAGAACAACGCCTTCCTCGGCGCCGGCAAAACCGCCGAACGCGCCGTCTGGAACGCCATGCACCGCACCCGCTCCCGCCGCCATGACGCACCGTGACTAGACACGCATGGTACTTGTCCATGGCTTCCGGGGGGGAATGGGGGGGCGGCCCCCGTCTCCGTACCACCGTCTCGGCGGTCGAGCCCTGGCCTAGCCCAGCACCACCACAGGCGACCAGCGGGAGCCGGGCGCATTGGTAACTTGCTACCAATCGCCACCGGGTCGCTCCGCCCCGACGGGCTCCGCGCTAGGTTGCTACCAAGTCGCGGCGGCGCTGCCCGCCGCGCGGGGGATGGCCGCTCCCTCCGGTCGCTCGCCCCCGGGGATAGCACCTGCCATAGCCACTGTCAGGCGAAACCAGGCAGAGCACAAGGCAGCTAGCTTGGCACCTGCCTGCCAACCAAGACGCTGCCTTGCACGATGCCATGCAGGCTGCCTGCCAACCAAGACGCTGCCCTGGCACATGCGCGGCGAAACCGCGCACCTGCCAAGGCCAAGGCGCCAGTAGCCAGAGAGCTAGCAGGCTAGCTCGCTGGCTGGCCAGGCCGATGCCAAGCGCGCTAGCGCTTGGAGCGAGCGTAGCGAGCGGCTATCCCCCTCGGTCGTGACCCCGGTGGGCTGGTGCCGACGCCCCGACCGTGCGGGGTTCCCTTGACCGACGCGGCCATGCTGGCGGCGGTAGCGTCGTCAAGGTGGGGTGGGGGCTAGCACGGCTCCGTGTTGGTATGCTAGCGCGGGGCGCGTGAGTAGCACGCGGACGGGCACGGGGTTTCGGATCGGCAACCTCTCGCCGGCCATCGTGGCGGAGCGTTTGGCGCGGGCACAGGTCGCCGCGAAGGCGTCGCGGGAGGAGCGGAAAGCGGAGCAAACCCGCTGGCTTGAGTCGCTATCGGGGCTCTCGCTTGACGAGCTCCGGCTCTCGACCCCGATGCGGCTCTGGTCGGTGGCGATGCTGCATTTGGGTGGCTACGACCACGCCTCGATTGCGCGCTGCCTCGGGTACAGCGACCAGTCGAAGGCGTCGAAGGCGCTGAAGCATCCTGCGGTGCGGCGGATTGTCGAGCTGGTGCGGCAAGAGCAGCTTGAGCGCGTCATGCGGGGGGAGTACGGCGTGCAGGCGACGGCGAAGGCGGCGGCCCCTGCCGTCATGGAGCATGTCGCGGAGTTGGCGGGGGGGATGAAGGATCGGGCGACCGGGGAGCGGAAGGGGCGGGCGCGGCGGGACTCCGATGCGCTGCGGGCGTCGGAGCTGCTCTTGACGGTGTCGGGCGACAAGGTGGAGCGGAAGCAGATTTTGCATGCGCATCTCTTCGAGCAGATGTCGGATGCGGAGTTGGAGGCGTTGGCGGTGCGGGGCGAGGTACCGGAGCGACTGAAGGGGGCCGCGGGGTTACTGGTGGGGCCGGTGGCGGGCGAATGATCGACCTGCATGCGGCGACCACGGCGACGCTTTCGGAGGCGCGGGCGCCATGAGCGCCCCGGGTGACCGCACGCAGCAGCTCCTCGAGCAGGTCTTGAGCGCGCTCGTGCTGGTATTTGTCACGGGCCTCGCGGTCGGTTTTCTCCTCGGCCGGCTATGAGCGCCCGGGTTATCCCGCTTGACGATACCGCGCGCCTCGGCACGCTCTTTACCGAGCTGCTCGAGCGGGTCGACGCCGGCACGGTGCGTGCGGTGGCCTTCGTCGCGGTCGATGCCTCGGGCGGGCTCCAAGTGGAATGGGGCGCGGCGCGGGGGCTCGGCGTCCATGCCGGCTCGGTGCTCCGCGGGGCTGTCGCGTATTTGGGGGCGCGGATGGATGCCGAGGCGCTCGAGGGCGAGCGGGCCGGCTAGGCACGCCCGGGGGTGCGGGAGTACAAGCGCCCCTTAAAGATGCCCGACGCCATCACGAGCCGCCTGGGGGCGCAATCACGGGCACCACTGCGCGCGCGGGGGGCGGGCTCCGGGCCGCCCGGGCCGCAAGGGCCGGCGGGGCCTGCGGGGCCGGCAGGAGCGCCCGGCGTCGGGGTCCCGGCGGGTGGCACCACCGGGCAGGTGCTGACGAAGAGCTCCGCGACGGACTACGCGACCGTGTGGGCGGCCGCCGCGGGTGGGGCGAGTGTGCATGTCGGGCCGTCGGCACCGGCCACACCCGCCGTCGGAGACTTGTGGTGGCGGAACGACCCGGATGGCGTGCTCTTCGTGTTCTACACCGACGCCGATTCGTCGCAGTGGGTGCCGGCAACGCCAACCCAAAAGGGCGACCCGGGGCCGGGCTACACGGCCACGTCGGCGACGGCGCTCACGGTCGGCATGGGCAACGTCACGCTCACGACGCAAGCGGGGCTCGCGTACACGGCGGGGGCGCGCGTGCGGATCGGGCAGGCGGCCCAAAACATCTGGATGGAGGGAATCGTCCAATCCTACAACGCCACCTCGGGTGCGATGGGCGTTGGCGTCGATTTGGTCACCGGCTCGGGCACGTTCAACGCGTGGAATCTGAACCTTGCCGGCACCATCGGCCCAGCGGGGCCACAAGGGGCGACCGGGGGCACCGGGCCGACCGGAGCGACCGGGCCACCCGGGCCGACGGGCGCGACGGGGCCGGCGGGGCCGGCGGGGCCGCCGGGGATCACGTGGCGCGGGGCGTGGAGCAGTACGACGAGCTACGCGGCGAACGACGCCGTCACGTACGGCGGCAGCTCCTACGGGGCCTCGGTGGCGATTCCCGCCAACACGACGCCGCCCGTGAGTGACGCGCGGTGGGCGCTCCTCGCATCCGCCGGTGGCACCGGGCCAACGGGGCCGCAAGGGCCGACCGGGGCGACGGGCGCGCAGGGGCCGCAGGGAAATCCCGGTGCCACGGGAGCGACCGGGCCGGCGGGGCCGGGGGTGCCGGCGGGCGGGACGACCGGGCAGGCCCTCGAGAAGACATCTGGCACCGATTACGCGACGGCCTGGGTGACCTTGCCGGCCATCCCGACGACGCTGCCGCCCTCGGGCGCCGCGGGGGGCAGTCTGGCGGGCAGCTATCCCAACCCGACCATTGCCGCGAGCGGGGTGACGGCGGCGACGTACGGCTCGACGACGACGGTGCCGCAGATCGCCATCAGTGCCGAGGGCCGCGTGACGACGGCGACGAGTGTGGCCATCGCGTTTCCCGCGAGCTTGCCGCCGAGCGGAACGGCGTCGGGCGACCTGACCGGGACGTATCCCGGGCCGACGATTGCGGCGCTCGCCGTGACGAATGCGAAGATCAACGATGTCGCGTTGGCGAAGGTGACGGGCGCGCCGGCGAGTTTCCCGCCGTCGGGCGCGGCGTCGGGCGATCTCTCCGGCACCTATCCCGCGCCGACGGTCAGCAAATTGAACGGCCAGACGCTCACCAGCGGCGATATCTACTACGTGAACGCGACGCCGGCGCTCACCCGATTGCCCGCCAATGCGACGGCGACCAACGAGTATCTGCGCAGCGTCTCCGGCGGCGTGCCGACGTGGCAGCAGGTCGCATACGCGGACGTCTCAGGCACCCCGGCGAGTCTGCCGCCATCGGGCACCGCCGGCGGGGATTTGACGGGGACGTATCCCAACCCGACGGTGGGCGCGCTCAAGATCACCGACGCCAAAGTGAACGACGTCGCGTACACGAAGATCACCGGGCACCCGACCAGCTATCCCCCGTCGGGTGCCGCCAGCGGGGACCTGGGTGGCACGTATCCGGGGCCGACCATTGCGAAGCTCAACGGGGCCACGGTCGGCACGACGACGCCCCTCGCCCGTGGTGACCTCCTCGTCGCCAACGCGACACCGGCGCTCGCACGGCTCGCACTCGGCACGAACCAGCAAGTGTTGCAGTCAAACGGCACCGATGCCATCTGGGGCGCGCCGCCCGGTGGGCCGCCGACGGGTGCAGCGGGCGGCGACCTCGCGGGCTCGACCTATCCCAATCCCGTCATTGCCGCCGGGGCGGTGACGGACGCGAAGATCACGAGCGTTGCATACGCGAAGGTGACCGGGCATCCGACCAGCTATCCGCCCTCGGGGAGCGCCACGGGATCGCTCGCGGGCTCGTATCCCGCGCCCACGTTGTCGACCACGGGAGTGACGGCCGCGAGCTACGGCTCCGCGACCCAGATTCCGCAGCTGACGGTGAGCGCCGAGGGCCGGATCACGGCGGCGACCACGGTGACGCCGACGGCGCTCGCCACGATCGGCACGACGGCCCCCGCGTCGCCGACGGTCGGGCAGCTCTGGTGGCGGAGCGACACGGGGCGGTTGATGATCTGGTACGACGACGGCAACTCGCAGCAGTGGGTGCCGGCGGTGCCGGCGTAGGAGGGCCGTATGGCGGCACTCGACTTCCCGAGCAGTCCGACGCTGAACCAGCAATACGCGGCTCCAAACGGGGTCACGTATCAGTGGGACGGGGCGGCGTGGATCGTGACGGGTGGCCCGGCGAATCTCTGGACGGATACCGGCACCGCGCTGACGCCGACGACGGCGACGAAGCAGGTTCGCGTCGCCGGGCCGACGGGCGCGACCGTCGACATGTCGCAAATCGTCGCCGGCGTTCCCACGCCGAAAGCGCGCCTCATACACAACCAGTCGTTGGCACTGAGCTACCTCACGGAAAACGTGGCGCTTACGAACACCGCGCCCAACTGGGCCCAGGACGACGTGAGCAAGTCGAGCTGGGCACTCTCGCTCAATGCCGCATCCGACCTCGCGGTGGTCGGGCGAATCCCGGCCGGCAGCACGACGATGGCGAACCTCCTGCTCGTGGATAACGCGGGCAACGTGACGATGCCGGGCGTCCCGGCGACCGGGAGCCCTGCGGTGATCGTCGGGGCGGCGAGCGGTGGCGGCAAGGCGCGATTTCTCGCGAGCAACGCGCAGGCGGGTGCAATCGCCGCGGTGCTGGCGAATCGGGACTATGCGGGAAACGAGGACGACGCCACGCGACCAGCGTGGGGGCTCTTCGTCCACGCGCAGGCCGACGTGACCGTGATCCAGCGCCAGCCCGCCGGCTCCGCGAGCCCGACGACGATCTTCACGGTCGACAGCGCGGGCAATCTCACGATCACAGGCGCGACCGGGACGAAGGCGAGCGGCACGACATGGGCAAATCCGTCCGATCCGCGTCTCAAGACCGACGTGGCACCCTATGCGGCGAGTCTCGCGGAGGTCGTGCAGCTCGCCCCGATCACGTATCACCTGAAAGCCGACCCAGACGGCCCCCTCTGCTACGGCTTCGACGCCGAGAAGGTGCGTGCCATCTTCCCCGAATGCGTCTCGACGACGCGCATGAAGCTCGACCCGGCCGACGAGGAGGAGACGGAGGTCCTCACCTTCGACATGCACCCGATCCTCGTCGCCCTCGTCAACGCGGTGAAGGAGCTCGCCGCGGGCGTCGCGCATGCCTGATGCCCCCGCCGGCGCCGGGCGCGTCCTCGGCCCCGACCATCCGCTCGCCATCCGTGCCGCGGCCCGCCTGGCGCTCGAGCAACGCCGGGCGACGGCGGCGTATGGCGTGACGGGCGACCCGTGGGCCTTTGTGCGGGATTGCGTCTGGACGCGCGACGAGGCGTCGGGCATGGTGCGCCGCTACCCGGCGCATGAGTACGCCGAGCTCCTCGTGCGCCGGTGGCAGAACACGCCGATTCTCGTCGTCGCCAAATCGCGCCGCATGGTCGTTACCTGGCTCATGGTTGCCGTCAACGTGTGGCTCGCCATGTTTTCCCCGTTGTCGAAGGTCGCTTTCATGGCGAGAAAATTGGGGCGAACGGAAACCGAGGGGTCATGCGAGCTCGTCCGCCGGGCGCGGTTTATCGTGCAGCACCTTCCGGCGTCGCTCCCGAGCGTCGAGGTCGAATATTCCGTCGGGCTCTTGCGGTTCGAGAACGGCTCGGAGATCGTCGCGCTCGGCGAGGGCGAGGAGCAAGCCCGGCAGCACACGTTCACGTCGGTGCTTGCCGACGAGGTGTCGTTTTGGGAGCATGCCTACGAGACATGGGTTGCGCTCCGGCCGACCATCGAGGGCGGCGGCCGTATCACCGCGGTGAGCTCCGCCGGCCCGGGTTTCTTCCGCGACCTCTGTCATGACCAGTTGGGGTGAGCGATGATCGGGCGCGGACGACGTCCGACCCCGTGGACGGAAGCGGAGTTAGAGCAAGTCGAGACGGCCCGTCAGGCCGGCGAGACGTTGCGCGCCATCGCCGCACGCCACAGCGTAAGCGCGCAGCACGTCAGACTCCTCCTATTTCGTATCGAGACGTGGCGACGTTTTGGCCTCCCACTCGCACCGCCATTCCGGCAGATGCCCCCCGACGTGGCAGCGGCGTGCGTCACGGAGCGGATTGCGGAGCTACAGGGCAAGCTCGCCACCATGCCGCGTAAAGACGAGCGCCGTGGGCATCTCACCTATGAACTTCAGTGCTACGAGGCTCGCCTCAGAAGATTGCGCCGTGACCAGCTCGGATAAGCCCGGTACCGTCGCGCACTACGAGGTGCACGCCGACTGCCATCGGGAGATTGCCCGCTTACGCGCCGTGCTCGAGGAGATTGCCGACATCTGCGCCGATCGGGAAGACGCCGATTGTGTCGGCGACCCGCCGCGCTACGTGCCGAATATCTGGATGCAGCTCCACACGCGCATCCGCGAGGTGGTACCCCACTAGCCGCGGAGCTTGCGCCACCGGGCGAGGGCGACGACGCCTAACCATGCCGCCTCGTCGTCGGGGTCGTCGTAGGCCACGAGCTCGTATTGGCCGCCGGGCTTCAAATGCACGCCGAGGCGCATGACGGGCTCGGTGCCCCACGGGGCCGCCTCGAGCCGGCCGCCGCCCCTGGGCGCAATGTGGATGCCCGGCGCTGCATACGCCGCGGTTTGGAGCGCGTAGCTCGCCGCCATCTTGGCGGTTGCCTTGCGCTCGACAACCGCCGCCGTGCCGTCGAGCACGCCGATACTATCCGACGTGCCGGCGTAGCCGTAGGCCGGGTGATAGAGGAGCGGCTGCGCGAGTACGGGCTCGTAGCCAAAGTCGGCCTTGAACGCCTGCCACGCTTGCACGTAGCCAACCGCCTCGGGGCTCACGCTCGACCAATCGAGGTCATCGGCGTCGTCCAGATCGCAACACGCGTCGACGTGTATGCCGCGGAGCCGGGCATGGCGTAAGACGTGCGGGTTGACCTTGCTGTAATTGGGCGACACGCCCGCCGCCTCGAGGAGCTGCGTTACCGACCACGGCACCGGAGCGCCGTCGAGGCGGTATACGTGGTCCTCCGGGGTGAAGGTGAGAATCGAGCCGCCCTCGCCGGCCACCTCGCGGGTACCGGCCACCCTAGTAGCCGCGGCGGGCGAACGGCTTGGGGGCGCCGTAGGAGCGGCGCACGAGGCGCGGCCGCGGTCGCGGCGCCGGACCTTGGCCGCCCAAGGCGGCATCAACTGCGTTCGGAACTTCCGCACAAAGCTGGTCGTAACTTCTCCAACTACAATCGGAGAGCCGCTCGCGGCCCTGCGTCGTGCCAACCCAATCCGTCAGGTAGGCTTTTGCGGACCCGAAAATGGCCTCGTGCTCCTCCTCGGGCACCTCGGCGCCGCGGATAGCCTCGTGCAAGAGGGCCATTAGGCGGTTGATCCGGGCAGGCGAGAGGGCATCGGGCGGCGTCGCTCCGGCGCCGGAGCCGGCTCGAGGGGCCGGGCGCCCCGTCGGGCGTGGCCCGGGTTGCGGTGCTCGCGGCGCCGGCCGCGGGGCGGGCGTGCGGGCGCTCTGAGCCGCCTCGACCGAGCGCTTGAGCTGCTGCTCGAGGCTCGCGGGTGCGGGTGGCGGCGGCGGGGCGCTCGAGGCGCCCGCGGCGCTCTTCGACTTGGGCGTCTGGAAATCGCCCCCGTTGTCGTCACCGCCGGTGTACGCGGCGCCCAAGTCCTCGAGGTCTTGCGTGAATATCTCGGAGAGCCCCGCCAACCGGAGAACGGCGTCGGTTTGCGCGCTCTTTTGCGTCATTTTGACCGACTTGTTGAGGTCGCCATAGTCCATGTCCCGGTGCCGAGCGCCGCGGCCCTCGGCAACGACGACGCCCGAGGCGGTGACGAGCTCGCAAACGAGCGCCAGCACGCCGGGCTCGGAGCCGAGCATCTCCCATGTTTCAGCGTCGCGCCGGAAGCGCGGCCGGAGCTGCAACAAGCCGCAGATTTTCTCGCTCCCGGGCTTGCACAGGGTACTCTTGCCGCCGCACGTCTCGCATACGCGGGCAACCATGTTGCCGGCGTTCGGGCATTCCGACTTGTTGCCGCGCGGGCCGATCTTCCGGTGGATCAACGTGTAGTCGATGCCGGCGACGAGCTTGGAGAGGAGCCACTTAACGAGCACCTCGCGGGCTTCGCTGTAGGTATCGAGCCGGGCCTGGAGGGCCGCCGGGTCGTTCAAGACGAGGGCCGGCGTGTCGACGCTCGGCGCCAGCTCGAGGGCGGTTATGGCGGCGGGGGGCGGCGTGCTTTCGGGTTCCGTTTCCACCGGGGTGCTCCCATCTTGCGCCCTTACATGATACGCGGGCGCTTTAGTGCCGGGTTTAATAGCGTTCGAGCATCGCTCGCAAGCCCGCTCGGGCGGCCCGACACTGCTGCCGGATGCCCGACTGCTCTTTTCGCCCGACCCGTCCGACACGTTACGGGTACCGCGGGCACGAGCAGAAACGCCCGCGCGGACTCTCGCTTTGGCGGTTTTCATGCAAGCGCTACTCGACTTGCGCCGCGCGCCGCGGGGGCAAGTACACGGCAAAGACCGGAACCTTTACGCGGAAACACGGGCGTGGTTTTTGAGCAACGATCGACGGTGGCCGCATAGCTTCGCGTGCTTGTGCGACTTGTTCGATTGGAGCCCCGACGCCGTACGCCGAGCGATCCTCGGCGCCGGGTGGTCGGAGCCGGAGCCGGTGCGCCAGCTCCGGTTGGTGCGGCGGCGGTAGTCACGGGCGGCCCCACCGCTCGAGCGCCTCACGCTCCCATCGCTCCCGGGCCGCCTGGGCGACCCCCTCGGCGGTGACCTCGAGGCGCATGGACTCGCGCCACCGGACGGTGGCCCCCGCGACGCGGGCGGCGCAGGCGAGCAGCTCGGTAAAATCAACGGTGCGTTTCATGCCCCTACTATACGTCCCGTGTAAGCACCCGTCAAGACCTACACGTATCGGAAGCGATACCTATTGTAATCGACGCTAGGGCACGGTACAACGGGCGGCCATGGCGCGGAAGAAACGCAACGGCCGCCACAAGCCCCGGACCCCCGTCAACATCATCTATCGCACCATCCAAGCCTCAGGCGGCCCGACCGCCACCGCTCGGGCGCTCGGCGTGTCGCTCCCGACGCTGGTGCGGTGGCGCAAGATCGGCCGCGTGCCCGATTCGGCCTCGGCGCTCACGTGGGCCGGGAATCTACACCCGACTGACGGGGCCGCGGCCTATGCCCTCGCGCGCCAGCTCGCCGGATTGGCTCCCCGCCGCACGGTGCGGTAAACTAGCCGAAACTGCGGCAAAACGCTGCGCTATCTACTCAATACGTATTGAGAATTTGCACCGCCATGCGTACGGTGTTCGCCGTGCCCTCCCGCCGATCGAAGTCCAAGCGCAAGCTCCCCGCCCGGATCAGCGTCCCGGTGAGCGATACCGACGCGGCCTATCTCGAGCGCATCAAGGCGACCACCGAGCTGCGCATGTCGGCGATCAGCCGGCTGCTCTTCCACCGCGGCATCATGGCGCACCGGCGCGACGGCAAGCTCGCCGACTGACACTCGAAACGACTCTAGCCGAGGCATTTTGCCCCGCCGCAATCTGCGGCAAAACCTCCCTTGACGGCATGTCGTGAGAGGCGTATCTAGGGCGCCTACATAGCGACGCCTACCAGATTTAAAAGCTAACTAATGGCGCCGTAACCCAACGCGGGGGCGGTGGCGTGGTTGTGGGAATCGAGGGGTGACGTGCGCCTCGCGGGGTCGAGGCGAGCACGGTGCAGAGCGGTGGACATTCGGGGCGGTTGATCGCACGCGCTGTCGCCCTCGCCGCCGAGTTGACCGCATGCATTGGTGAGTTACCCACACCGGCGGAGAATTCGCCCATGGCGGAGATTCCGACGGTCGTCCGGGCGCTCTCGACGAAAGAGGCGGCGGCCCGGCTCGGCGTCACCACGTACACGGTGAACGAGTGGTGCCGGCTCGGGCTTTTAGGGTTTCGGCAGGATACGCCCGGCGGCCGACGCCATTTCTCGGAGAGCGACTTGGTGGCCTACGAGGCGGCACACCATGCGGAGCCGGTTGCCAAGCCGCTGCCTGATTCGTATAGTCCCGGGCATGACCGCCGACGAATTCCGAAAGCTCCGCCGCTCGCTCGGGCTCACGCAAGCCGAGCTGGCGGCGATCCTCCAAGTGACGACAAACACGGTCGCCCGGTGGGAACAGGGAGTCCACGCCGTAAGCCCCTTGGCGCGGCTCGCCCTGTCGCACCTGGCGCTCGAGCGTGGCGCGACCCGCCGCCGGAAGGCTAGCGCATGAAGGCAACCAAGCGCGGCCGGGCCTTCGTCGCCTCCGGCTACATCGCCGGCAAGCGATTCCGCCGTTCGTTCAAGACGGCGGGGCTCCGCGATGCATACCTTGCGAAAGCGGAGCGGCTTGTCAGGCTCCGCCAGCTTACGCGGGACGGGGAGCTTCATGATGCCTTGCTTGAGGAAATCTTAACCGAATGCTTGGAACTGTTGCGCCGTAAGCGGCTCAACCGTGAGACGCGCTTGAGTATGGGGCGGCAGCGGCCATGAGTGTCTTTCGCTGGCGGGGCCGCTGGGCGCACGACTACCGCGACGCCGCGGGCGTGCGGCATCGAAACACGTTCGACACGCAAGCCGAGGCAAAAGACGAGGAGCGCCGGCTAGGGACGGGTGTACACGGTCGGCGCCGAAAGCTCCGGCCGCGGCTCGATCCGCGCTCGACGGTGGCGGAGTATGCCCCGCGGTGGCTCGAGCGCATTAAGCCGACGCTCAAGCGCCGGGCATGGGCGGCCCATGCGTTCGCCGTCACGCTCTACTTGGTGCCCCGGCTCGGCAAGCTCCGACTCGTCGATATTCGGCGCTCTGATTGCAAGGATTTTCTCGCCGGGTGCCAGCGGAAAGGGGTGACGGGGCGGCCGCTCTCGCGCGGCTCGGTGCGCATTGTCTACTCCGCGCTCCGCGCCATGCTGAACGCCGCCGTCGAGGATGAGCTTGTGAGCGGCAACGTGGCGGCCCGGCTCGGGCGCCAGTTCCGGTTGCAGCCAACCAACCACGAGCGGCAAGCCGCCACCGAGCAACGGGTGCTCGAGCCCGCGGAGCGTAAGGCGCTCCTCGCGGCGGCCCGCACGCCCGCCGAGGCGGCATGGTTCCCGCTCGTCTTGACGCTCGACCGGGCCGGGCTCCGGCTCGGCGAGGCGCTCGCCCTCGAGGTGTCAGATATCCGCTTCGAGGCGCGCAAGGTACGCGTCAAGCAAACCCGCGACGCCGAGACGGGCGAGCTCGGCGAGCCGAAACACGGGCCGCGGCTCGTCGACTTGTCGCCCGCGCTCGCGGACGTGCTCGAGGCGCATATCTCGGGTCTCGAGGTGGCCGCCGCGGAGAGCGGAACGAAGCTCGGGCGGCTCCTCTTTCCGAGCGAGGCGGGCACCATGCTCGACGCCCACAACGTGCGCCGTGCGCTCCGCCGACTTTCAAAAGCCGCCGGATTCGACGCGCCAGTTACGCCGCAAGATTTGCGGCACACGTTTGGATCGACGCTCGCGACGTCAGAGCTCCCGCAATACGTGCAACAGCAGATGGGGCACCGCGACATATCAACAACGATGGGAACGTACGGGAGCGCGTTCAACGCACGCCCGCGCCGCGGCGTTTCGCTCATGGACGACGGCATGGTGCGCGTCACCAAGCGCTCGGCTAGTGGTGACAAAGTGGTGACACTCGGGCGCGGTCGGACGCGGGAGGTGGACGGAAATGGTTGATTTTGCTAGTGCCCCCGGTTGGAATCGAACCAACGACCCCCTGCTTAGGAGGCATGTACCCGGGCAATGGTGCCCCACGGCGCCCCACGTAAAGCCATGAATTCCGGCGAATTATGGCCGGTGCGTGGTGGGGCGTGATTGGGCGCCGTTGCTCCTCGTGGTGACAAAGTGGTGACAGTCGCGGAGGTGGTTCGGTGGCATGGGTGCGGATTGACGACGGCTTTGTAGAGCACCCGAAAATCGCACGGGTGGGCATGATCGGCGCATGGTTGCAACTCCAGGCGCTCTGTTACTGCAACCGAAATCTGACCGACGGCTTCGTGCCGACCGCAATCGCCGAGTCGTTCCTCGCACGGGGTACCATCCGCCTTGAGGAGAGCGGTGTGCAGTGGACGGTTGGCGAGCATAGCGGCATGCAGGGCCTCGACCTCGCCGACGTCGCATGGCCGGCCAAAATGGTCGAGGCGCGCATCTGGGAAGAGGTCCCCGGCGGGTATCAGGTTCATGATTTCAGCCAGTACCAGCCGACAAGGGATCGCGTACTCGCAGAGCGCGCCAGGTGGAAAGCTCGGCAGGGAACGCACCGGTCACGGGGGGTGTCACGGTGGGTGTCACGGCGTGACGCCCGCGAGTGTCACGCGTCTCCCGTTCCCGTTCCCGTACCCGGAGAAGATATTCTATCGGTTGCTTCGCAACCTCAGGGCGCGGGATCGGCACCCCCGCTGACCACGCTCGGCTTTGACCACTTCTGGGCGACCTATCCCAAGAAACGCCACAAGCCGGCAGCGATCCGGGCATGGAAGGGTGTCGACGGGGCGCGGTACTTAGAGGCCATTCTCGGCGGCGTCGAGACGTGGAAAGCCAGCGACGCCTGGCGCCGCGGCTTCGTCGAGGACCCCTCGACCTTCCTCCGCCAGCGGCAATGGGAAGACGAGCCCGCCGCCCCCCAAAGCGTCGATCCGCGCACCGCCGACAACATGAGCGAGATCAAACGCGGCTTGGACCTGATCGGCCGCGCCAAGGGGTGGAATCCATGACGGAGAACGACCGCGAGATTTTCGGGCAACTGATGGCGCTCCTCTCGGCGACCTTTCGCGAGCCCATGAACGCCTTTCGCGCCGTCGCGTACTGGCACGCGCTCGCCGACCTGCCGATCGAGACGGTACGGTGCGGCGTCGAGCAGGCGCTCAAGACGTGCCGATTCTTCCCGCGCCCCGCCGAGCTCCGCGACGCCGCCGGGGCCGGCGTGCCCGACGCGAGCCTGATCGAGTCGCTCCTGCTCGAGCACCTCCGCCGCCCGGGTGGCGAGCGCATGACCCCCACCGAGCCCTTTCTGCGCCTCGTCGTCGAGCGGCTCGGGGGTATCCGGGCCGCGGGCAATCTCTCGACCGAGGATCGGCTGGATGTTCTCGGGCGCCTCGTGCCGGCCCTCGTGCACGCGGCGGGGGTGCGGCGCATCCCGCTCCCGACCGAGGCGGCCCTCGATGCCCCGCGGCGCCTGGCGCTCGGCGGGAATCGCCCCGAGGAGCCATGACACCCAGCATGCTGGTCGCGCTCGGCGTGGTGCTGATCCTCGTCGCCGCCGACCGTCCCTGCCCCGGCTGCGGCCGGTGGTTCCGGCACCGGCTCGTCTGCCCGCGCCGCCCGCTATGACATGCGGCTGATTCTCGACCTGTGCGGCGGCAGCGGCGCCTGGTCGGCGCCCTACCGAGAGGCGGGCTATCAGGTCGAGGTGGTCGATCTGCCGTCTGACGTCCGGCTGCGGGCATTCGAGGATTATCCCGTCCACGGCATCCTCGCCGCGCCGCCGTGTACCGTCTTCGCCAGCTCGGGCGCCCGCTGGGTGCGCTCGCAGGCCGATGTGCTGGCCGCGCTCTCCGTGGTCGATGCCTGTCTGCGGCTGATCGCACTCCACCGCCCGCGGTGGTGGGCGCTGGAGAATCCCGTTGGCCGGCTCACCCGGTTTCTCGGCCCACCTGTCATGTATTTCGATCCGTGCGACTACGGCGAGCGCCACACCAAGCGGACAGCGCTCTGGGGTCGGTTCACGCCGCCGTTCAAGCATCGCGTCGCCGTCACCGGGCCGAACCCGATCCATCACATGGCGCCGAGCGCCGACCGGGCCGCGCGCCGCGCCATCACGCCCGCCGGATTCGCCCGGGCCTTTTTCGAGGCGAACCCCTGAGGCGCTATCTCGGCATTGACCCCGGCCTGTCCGGCGCCTTCGCCCTGCTCACTGTCGCCGACGACGGTACGCAGAGCGCCCAGGTCTGGCCGACGCCGTGCGACTGGATCACCGTCGGCACCGGCAAGCGGCGGCGCTATAACGCCTACGCCCTCCACCGCGCCCTCGAGGACCTCACCCGCCACCCGATCGCGCTCACGTATCTCGAGCAGCAATCCGCCCGGCCGCAGCAGGGCGTCGCGTCGACCTTCTCGACCGGCTTTGGCTACGGCTTGTGGGTCGGGCTACTGACCGCCGCCGCCGTCCCGTTCGCCGTCGTCCCGCCCGCCCGCTGGCGGGGGCGCGTCGGCCTCGCAACGCAGCCGAAGGCCGAGAAAAAGCACGTGAAAGAGGCGGTGCGGCTGGCGGCCTGCCGGCGCTTCCCGGCGATGCCGATCAAGCTGGAGCACGCCGACGCCGTCATGATGGCGGTCGCCGCGGCACTCGAGCACGGCCCTGAGGGGAGGGAGACGTATGGCACGTGAATTCACCAGCGATACGGTGCAGCTCGCGACCCGGGTGCCGAAGGCACTCCACACGCGGGTCCGGCTCGCGGCGCTCGAGGATGGTTCGACGCTCCAAGAGTGGCTCAACGACGCTCTCGAGGCGCACCTCGCCCGCGGGAAGCACAAACGGCCCGTGCGGGTCGTCAAACGGGCCGCCGGGGGCGCCGAGGATGCCGTTTGAGCCGCTCGCGTTTCCCTTCGAGCGCGACGGCTTCCGCCATGAGTTCGTCGAGCGGGAGGGTGGTGTCTGCCTCGTCCGGCGCCTCAACCTGCGGATCACGCCGACGCCGTCCGTGCACTGGGAGGTCGTCATTCTCCAGCGCCGCCGGGCTGAGGTCGTGCCACGCGGCGTCGCGTACCCGGCTCGGGAGGTCTACCCCGGCACCGAGGAGTGGGGGGAGCACGGATGGACCTTCCTAGACGTGGCCGCGGCCCGCGCCAAGATGGCCGAATTATGCGCCCGCCTTCGCCATACGCGGGCGCGCGGCACCGGATAAGGCTCCCGCCCTAGGGGCGTCCCGGCGCGGGGCTCGGCTATCGAACCGTCAGACCTCCGGGCCCCCTTGCCGACCCACCCCCCTGACACGTATCGTCTGTGACAGTAATGGCAGTGAGTGACGCAGACCTGACGGCCCGGCTCGACCGGATCGTGGATGCCCTCGAGGCACAGACGAAGCTCCTGCTCGCCCTCGACGCCCGCGTGGAAGCCGGCTTTGCCGCCCTCAACGGCCGCGTGTCGCGCCTGTCGGAGATGCTCAGCCGCGGCTTCACTTGGCGCGACGAGCAGATGCAGGAGATTCTCGCCCGCCTCGAAGCGCTCGAGGAGCGATTGGAGCAACG
>Ga0126381_100003616_pt1 | contig 16775 bp, 14 predicted proteins | sample PanSoiMetPlot_28_FD_96465 | JGI IMG/M metagenome (GOLD analysis project Ga0126381, IMG submission 96465) | Tropical forest soil microbial communities from Panama - MetaG Plot_28 | ecosystem: Environmental > Terrestrial > Soil > Tropical forest > Bulk soil | place: Panama | collected 2016-02-17 | reverse complement strand
TCCGTCGATCATGTACTCCTTCGGCAGACCCAATCGCATGCCGCGCAAATCCTTTCCGAGGCTCGCCACGTAGTCAGGCACCGGCGCATCGAGCGATGTGGAATCCTGCAGATCGTGACCCGCGATAGCGTTCATGACCAGCGCGGCGTCGCGCACAGTTTTTGTCACCGGTCCGATTTGATCCAGCGACGAAGCAAACGCCACAAGACCAAAACGAGAAACCCGGCCATAACTTGGCTTGAGCCCGACTACACCGCATAGCGCAGCCGGCTGCCGAATCGAACCTCCAGTGTCTGAGCCGAGTGCGCCGAACGCTTCATCTGCGCTAACTGCTGCTGCCGAACCGCCACTCGATCCTCCCGGCACACGCGACAAGTCCCACGGATTGCGCGTCGATTTCACCGCGGAATTCTCCGTGGACGAGCCCATGGCGAATTCGTCAAGGTTGGTTTTGCCGAATGGAATCGCGCCTGCTGCGCGCAATTTTTGAATCACCGTGGCGTCGTACGGAGCACGATAGCTGTTCAAGATTTTCGACGCGCACGTACACGGTTGACCCATCACGTTGATGATGTCTTTGACCGCAATCGGAATGCCTCCGAGCGGAAGATCGATGTTCGCATGTTCCGCCTCTTTCATTGCAGCTTCGATGTCGAACGAAAGATATGCGCCGAGATCTCTATCGATCGCTTCAATACGCTCTCGCAGCACGTTAATTAGTTCATGCGGCGAAACTTCGCGGCGACGCAACAGCATTTGAAGATCGGCGATGCTCAGCGCCGGCAAATCGTTCCCGATCATTCCACGACTTTCGGGACAACAAAAAGGCCCTTTGCCTGTCGAGGCGCATTGCTCAGCGCCTGCTCCGCGGTGAACCAGTTCCTTGGGGCGTCGTCGCGAAACACATTAAGAACCGGAAGCGCGTGCGCGGCCGCGTCAATGCCGGTAACCTCCACCTGGCGAAGTTTTTCGACGTACTTCAGTACGTCATCGAGTTGTTTCTGGAAAATTTTTGCCTCGTGTTCAGTCAGATTGATCCGCGCCAACCTGGCAACGTACGCGACATCGAGATCCGAACTTCCGGCCATGTCAGACGGCTAGGGATGCAGTTGGCTGATGAGCCACATCACTGCGAGCCCAAGCGCAGCCAGGAGGATCAGAAAGACAATCTGTCCCTGCCGTCTCTCCTTGCGCAATGCGCGAGGCCGGCGTCTTTGGTCAGTTTCCAATAACTGCGGGGCCTCCATCGCGATTGAGACGTGAAATCGCTTTTCGACAACATTGTCGGATACGGCGCGGTCCGGCTGTCGCGCTGAAGCTTTGTCCTGCACGGGCGCCCGAGATTGTGTAACGAGGCGCGTCAGGCTTTCGACCTGCTCGCGCAACTGCGCTTCTTGTTGCGCTATTTCTTGTTGCTTGCGGTGAAGCGGCGGGGCCGGTTTGCGCGAACGCCGAAACATCGACATCACCGGCTGGCCAGCCAAGCAAAAACAGCGATGCCAATAGCGCCAAAGATGATGAGCGGTAAACTGAGCGCGAGGCCGATCTGCAACCATTCGGAAAATGAGCGACTATCGGCATTTTCGTAAGCGCCCGCCGCGGTATCAGGTAACGACTGATCGCCATTACCGCCGCTGGCTGCTTGCAACCGGCTACGGTGTTCGTTGTACTCCGTGCGAGCGTCATCTACCGTGCTCAACGCGCGGCTTAGTTCCTTGTGCAAATCCGATGGATTCCAGTTCCTCGGATCAATTGCTTCCACCAATTCCAGATGTTGCGCGAAACTTTCGCGAGCCACACGGATTTGCTCGAGCCTGCTTTGCGCGTTGTACGCTTCACGTTCCAGCACAACCAACGCGCGCGTCAGTTTATCAGTCATTTCGCCCCGGCCTTGTTCCAATTCGTCCTGGCGCCGACTTAGCTCTTCCAGTTCGCGTTTTTGCTTTTCGATCTGCTCTTGCTGGCGCTTGAGTTGGAGAAGTTGCTCCTGCGCTTTTTGGACCTGATTATCCAGATGCTCCGCGGACGGCTCGTCCTCCGCCAGGTCGAGCATTTGTTCAAGCGGTCGGGGTTTTTCTGCCATTACAATCGCGTCGCCTTCCAGCCTTGTCGTAGCGGATATTGGCTTCGCCGCGTTAAATCGTCAAACCGTTAAATCGTTAAATCGTTAAAAACCTATGTAGCTCCGCCTCGTTGCGTCGACGCGTTCGTTCTAGCGCCCCGGCATCATCTCGAGAACAAAACCTCTGAAATATTCGCTTTCAGGAATGGTCGGCAGCACCGGATGATCCGCCGCCTGCTCGAAACGGCGCAAGCGTCGCGCTGAGCGACGCGCATCGACGAGCCCATCCGTAATTGTTTGCAAAAACGCCGGGTCATCCACGTGATGGGAGCAGGAGAACGTCGCCAGCAAACCATGTTTCGCTAGAAGCTTGAACGCGCGCATGTGGAGTTCCCGATAACCGCGTAACGCGTCGCGCACGCCGCTCCTCGTCCTTGTAAACGAAGGAGGATCCAGAACGATCAGATCATACTGCGCTCCTGCCTTTTCGGCTCCCCGCAAAAACTGGAACACATCCTGTTGCACCCATTCAACCTTTAGCTGATTGCGCGCAGCATTTCGTTTCGCTCCCGCAATGTTCTCCGCATTTTCTTCAATAGCGGTCACTTCGGTTGCGCCGGCGCGCGCACAAGTCAACGCAAACGCGCCCTGATTTGTAAAGCAATCCAGGATGCGCCTGTGGTGAGCATAGTCTGCGACAATTCCGTAATTCTGCTTTTGATCGAGATACAAACCAGTCTTGTGCCCGCGCAAAAAATCGACTTCGAGTTTCACGCCCTCGACTTCGATTGTGATTTGCGACGGAGTTCCTCGCAGAACGTCGCTGCGTAATTCCAATCCCTCGGCCTTGCGGATAGGCACGTCGTTCCGTTCGATGATGGCGATGTCGCCGAAGAGATCGACCATTGCATCCAAGATCAACTCCTTTCGCATATCCATCGCCAGTGTAAGCGTTTGCAGGACCAAATCGTCGCCGTACCGATCGATAATCACCCCCGGAAGACCGTCGCTTTCGCTCCACACCACGCGGCGCACCTTTGCGTCGATGTTCCGACGGTCGCGGTATTCGGAAGCCTGCTCGATGCGGCGCCGGAAAAAATCCTGATCCAGGTCTTGCCGTCGCCGGGAAAAACGGCGCGCAACGATTTGTGACTTGGAATTGTAAATGGCGCTTCCAATCAAATGATCTTTGCCGTCCTTGAGTGAAATCACATCGCCATCTGCAGGATTCCCGAAAACCTTGAGCACATCGCTTGAAAAAACCCAGTCGTGTCCATGCAAAATTCGGGCCCGCGGTTTAACAACAATTCCGGCCATAGAAGAACTCTATCTCCAACGCTCAATTACTCTGGCATCCCGAGCGGAGTCGAGGAATCTCTCGAGATTTGAACGGAGATGTCTCGACTTCGCTCGATATAACAAGCGACATGCGAGTTGAAAATTGAATGTTGAGCATTGAGCATTTGCTCATGCAGATCGCTACAGAATCCTCAATCGAACTTCCCGGAATCAAAAAAAGTCCGCAGCGGCAGGGTGCGTGAAATGTTTGACCTTGGAGTACACTGCTCTTCGTCGCAAGCGATCGTATCTCGGCTTTCGACGTGATCCTGCCATGCGCAAAACGATAGCTGTCGTTCAATCGAATTACATCCCGTGGCGAGGGTACTTTGATTTAATCAATTCTGTAGATGAATTTATTCTTTACGACGACGTGCAGTATACGATTAGAGACTGGCGAAACAGGAACGTCATCAAGACCTCGAGCGGGCCGCTGTGGCTAACGATACCGGTTGCGGTAAAAGGCAAGTACTTTCAAAAAATAAAAGACACAAGGATCAGTGATCCGACCTGGCAGCGGAAACATTGGGCGACCATCGTGCATAGCTATTCGAGGGCAAAATATTTCCCAATGCAGAAGGAGTTGTTTGAAGAGTTGTATTTGCGAGCGGACGACCAACTCCTCTCGCACATAAACTATCGTTTCATCGTCGCAATTTGCCGAATCCTTGGGATAAGAACGACCATATCATGGTCGATGAATTACGATTTGATTGGGGATAAAACCGAAAGATTGGTTCGTTTATGCCGGCAAGCAGGTGCGACGGCGTACCTCTCAGGGCCTTCGGCAAAAGCCTACCTCGATGAAGAATTATTTAGAAACGAAGGTATCGATGTTTCGTACATCGATTATTCCGGCTATCCGGAGCACAGGCAGCTCTATCCGCCTTTTGAGCCACGCGTTAGCATCATCGACCTTATTTTCAATGAAGGCCCCCGCGCTACCAGGTATATGAAGAGTTTCTAACGTGGACTTCTCAGTCGTTACCACCCTTTATGCTACCCCTCCAAGATATTCGTCAGGGGGTGCAACGAAGACGTTACACTATCATTAGGGAAGTATGCGAAACGAACAAACTTCCTTCCGTCCTAAGTAACCGAGGGTTGCTCAGTGCACACTTTGAACAGCGACAACAACAAAAGGCCAGTGAATGACGCTAAGATCCTCGGCGACGTCGAGAGGTACTACAGTGAAAAAATTAAGGTTCATGGAGCGACGGCGCGCGGGGTGGACTGGAATTCGTCCGATTCTCAACGTTTGAGATTCGTCCAACTTCTAAAGCTCACCGACCACAGCCAACCATTCACGATCAACGACTATGGCTGCGGTTATGGCGCCCTCGTGGATCACTTGAAGGGCGAAGGCTACCCGTTTCATTATTCCGGCTTTGACATTTCTCCGTGGATGATAGTCAAAGCGGCCGAACTACACGCCGGGATGCAAGAAGTTGCTTTCGTGAGTAAAGAGCAGGACCTGAGTGAGGCCGATTACACCGTGGCCAGCGGGATTTTTAATGTCAAATTGCAGGCGTCTTCCACTGAGTGGGAGAGCTACGTGTTGCGGACCTTGGAGACGATCAGCCGGCTAAGCAAACGGGGTTTCGCATTCAATGTCCTGACGAAATACTCCGACCCGGAATTTCTACGCCCTGATCTGTACTACGCGGATCCGTTGTTCCTTTTCGACTACTGTAAAACGAAGTTCTCCCGGTTCGTTACTTTAGTTCACGATTACCCGCTCTACGAGTTCACGGTCCTGGTCAGAAGGCAGTAGCAAAGAGTTTATGGCGAGGCTGATAATTTTCGGAGCGGGCGACATCGCTCGCCTGGCTCACTACTACTTTACGCACGATACCGAACACGAAGTCGCCGCCTTCACTGTTGACCAAAAGTATCTCAAAGAAGAGTCTTTTCTTGAACTACCGATGATCGCTTTTGAAGACCTCGCCAAGCATTATCCACCGCAAGATCATAAAATGTTTGTGGCCTTGAGTTATGCAAAAATGAACAGGCTCCGGGCGGAGAAGTATCACCAGGCTAAAGGTTTGGGGTATGATCTGGTTAGTTATGTCAGCAGCCGCTGCTCCCTTCTCACGGACTACCCTGTTGGGGACAACTGCTTTATTCTCGAAGACAATACAATTCAACCGTTCGTCAAGATAGGGAATAACGTCACGCTTTGGAGTGGAAATCATATAGGCCATGATTCGAGCATCGACGACCATTGCTTTCTGGCTTCTCATATCGTCGTCTCCGGTCACGTGCATATTCACTCATACTGTTTCATAGGGGTAAATGCGACTCTGCGAAATTCTATTGCGATTGCTCGCGAGACTTTGATTGGAGCCGGGGCAGTAATCATGAAAGACACCGTGGAGCGCGGAGTATATCTACCGGAAAGAGCCAAATTGTTTTCAAAGAGCAGTTCTGAGATAGAGCTATAACGCGAACAGAAGTGACGAATCCCGGATTTGTATTCACAACCGATACGGCAAGACATCCGTTTTCGTCGCGGTCGGACAGCTGATGCCGAAGCAGCCCCTCGACAAGATGTAGCTCGACTCGATGATCACGTCCTGCTCAATGGGGGCGAACATACAGCGCTTCAGCCCACGCCGGGAAGGTGCCGCGCTCGTTGTAGAGCTCGTGATAGGCGACGTCGGCGCGCTGAAAGCCGCGCTCTGTCAGAAACTCGTCGACCTCCCGCTCGCTGGCGGCGCTGTCATAGAGCTCCACCACGTGGACTTCCACGAGTACCGCCAGGACCGACGCTAGCGTTCGCTCGGCCCCGCGTAACACACGCAACTCAGCACCTTGAACATCAATATTCAGCAATTGGAAATCGGCGCTGTCGATCCCGGAGCGCTCGAGCAGCGAATCGAGCCGAGCCGCGTCCACCTCAATAGTTCTCCGCGTTTCCAACGTCGGAACGATCTCCTTGAAGCGCTTTAACTTGAGCACACTCGCAGGCTCGGTGCTGCCGCTTCGACTCGTGTGAATTCGAAGCGTCGCCGTGCCGCACTCGTCGAGCGCGGCGGCCTCCATCACTTGTACCTCCGGTCGCGATTTGAAGCGCTCACGTAGGACGCGGCAAGCGTCGGGATTCGGCTCGACGAGCACGATCCGTTCGCAACCATGCGCGAGATATTGGTCGACCTCCTGCCCGTGGTGCGCTCCAACGTGGATCACGCCGCGCAGTTCCACCTTGCTCTCGAGTAACTGTAGGAATCGCGTGACGATGCTGACATGGTCATCCGGCATGGTTTCAGGCATTGCTCGTTGCGGCGCGCCGACGCTTCCGGTCAGAGTGTGGGGGCTGCTAGTTCCAGTCGTGGCTGTTTCTTCGACCTGCATTACGATCACCGGACGATCCTTGACCTCGACGAACACGCGACCAAGGTAGAAGCCAACTGTGCCGATCGACACCAGAATCACTCCGCCGAAGAAGGAGATAAGCAGCGTGAGCGACGGCCAGCCCACGAGGTAATGCCGTGAGAAAACGACTGAGGTGATAACAAGGAAGAACATGCCAAGGGCGGCGACAGAACTGATCCCCAAACCGAGTAGAAAGATCGCTGTCAGTGGCTTGTCGCTAAAGGCAGCCATCGACTTCAAGGTCAACGAGATCCTTTTCCGCAACGTGTAAGTCGTCGGCGCGGTGTCGGATTTCTCGACCACAACCGGTTCCTGCCGGAATCCGACATGCGTCATCACTCCGAGCAAGAACAACTCGCGTTCGCGATGCCGCAACAGAGCGTTTACGTATCGCCGCGTCATAAGTCGCGCCACGAGGACATTGCGCGGGACTTTCAGATCCGCTACAACGTTGAAGATCAGATAGAACAGGGCTCCGAGGCTGCGTTCGAGAAGTCGTCCTTTTCGACGCGCCTGCACACCGTAGACGACGTCAATCGGATCATCGGGAGTGGCCTGCTGCATCCTCGTGAAGAACGCACTCAGCGCCTCTGGAGCCTCCTCCAGGTCGGAGTCTATGAGGAAGATCAGCTCGCCTCGCGCATAACCAAGTCCGGTCATGATCGCGTGGAAGTGGCCGTAATTCCTCGACAGCCGCACCAAGCGAACGCGGTTGTCACGCGCGATCAACTCGCGCGCCACGCGCACCGACTGGTCAGGCGACCCGTCGTCAACGAGCACGAGCTCGAAGTCCGGCATGATCTGCTCGGCTGCAGCGACGACACGACGATGGAACTCCTCGAGCTGAGGCTCCGACCGGTACAGCGTCGAGACGATGCTTAGCCTGATCATCCGACGCTCCTCGGCTTTGTCTTAGGGTCCATGTTGTAATCGGAGCGAATGATGACAGGTAGTATCATCCTACGGCCGTCTTCTTTGGACCAATCCAGAGGCACGTTTGGATCGATCGGCGCCACGGCATGTCGCACATGGGGCGAAGCTATGATCATGTCGCCCATTGTAGTGTTAGCGTCCAGGAACATAGGTTCCGACGTTTCCGTTTCACGGATGTACAAGCCCCCTTGTTGATAATCGACGCCGTAATCCGACGCTTGGATAATGGTTTGAACTAGCGAAAAAGGATTCACCGGGTCAACGTGCTCTGCCAAATACCCCCCGCCGCGTGGATATTGGTGGCTCACAACTCGTGAAATAACGCCGTCCGAAGGAACATTGTCATAATGAGCGTCCTCGTCTGTCCCGCTGAGCACATTTTTCATTTCAAAAACTTCCTTGAAATCCTGAAAAAGACCCCTGTTTGGATTCCAGCGATGGAAGTAATAGGAATGCATCCTCGCCCGGACATAAGATTTTGGATACTCGTCATTGATACGGTGGTAATCAGGACACCCATCCAAACAAGGATGCCAGGACGCTTCGGATCCGTGCCTTATTTTTTTGAGAAATTCATTGAAGGCCAATACCTTTTCTCGCGGGTAATAAGATGTGACGATGTACACATCACACCGTTCGATCGATACGAGGAACTCTTCCTTGTGGCGATACACCAAGTCCAACAAGTCCTTGCGAGTGATGGTATGAAGCATCATGCGAGCTGGGCCAACCCGATGCCGGTCTTTCCGTAATCATTACCATTATAAAGAAGATAACGGCTTCCCTGATGATCGAAGACGAAAGGGTACTCGATCATTTGGGAATCCCAGCCGGATCGAGATACATGGATTCCGGCTTCGTTGTCCTTTCTTGTCCAGTGCAGCCCGTCCAAGGATTCAGCATAACCGATGCGATAATTCTTTCCGCGATGGGAGTACCACATTTTATACCCGTTGTTTTCCTTTATGACACAAGGCCTGGAAATGGCATATTCGCTTCTTGCGAGAAAATCAATGCAGACGATTCCGGTTTTTCTCCAACGAATTCCGTCTGCGGATTCCGCATAACGGACGTGGTACCAGTGCTTGGGTTTGCCGGCTTTCAGCACCCACTCGCGGCAAGACAAGTACCACATTCGCCAAATTCCGCCATCGACGAGCACACAGGGATTGGAAACGAAATATGGGTCGTGGATGTCTCTGTCGAGGATAGGGCCCTCCGAAACCTTGTGCAGCGTTCGGCGTCCGCGTTCAAGGACGGCAAGGCCGATGGCATTTCGAAAAGGAACTGTGACTCCCAAGTTCCATCCGAAATAGTAAAAGTATTTTTTGTTTTCATGATCTGTGATCCAGGAAAGCATGGCTCCGGAATCGTCAAAAGCTCCTAGTCTTCCGAGGTCTAAAACAGGACTCTTACTGATACCTAGAGTTTTTTCCGGATGCTCTAGATCGAAATCGAAAAACCCCGTTCGAGACCGATTGTATCGGTCGCGCGTGCTGAAATAAACCCGGTACCGCGAGCCGCGCAAACATTCCGCATATGGGACCGCAGCATGACTGACCATCCAGCCATACGTACGGCGTGGCAGCTCGAAAAGGCGGCCTTTTTTTAACCATTTCATTTCATCGCTCTTTTCGTCTTTTTTCTGCAATTCACGCATCCGACCGTTCTCCGTCTCCCGAGGCTCGCGAAGCATTCTGTCGGCTGTCGGGCGCAGGTCCTCCGTAACAATCGGGCCGGCGGCGCTCGCCCAACAAACTGCCATACGAGACTGGCCGATTGGATTTTGGATTCTGATGAATAAGAATAAGTGATTGCCATTGAATTCCTCACCGGAAAAAACAAGAATAATATAATTGTCTAAAGAGAAGAAACTGCACTCAATTAAAGGACAGATGAACCGGGCTATTAATCACAAATCACTTTTTGACTTCGTATACATCTTTGCTGTAATCGTTCTCACTGTTGGTTCATGACGGCGGATCATCATTGCCGGCCGAGCGTGATTCGGTTTTAGCTCCATTAGGAAAGCTCGCCGCTTTGCGCATTCCATTTAATCAACCATTCTTTTCTGGAAAAGAATTTGATTTCATTCAGGAAGCCGTCGCTAACTGGCAGTTTTCTGGAGACGGTGCGTTTACCAAAAAATGCAATGCTCTGCTTGAGAGGGAGCTTGGCATTGCCAAGGCACTCCTCACTACGTCTTGTACGCACGCGCTCGAAATGGCGGCGCTACTCCTTGACATCAAGCCGGGCGACGAAGTCATCGTACCCTCGTTCACCTTCCCGTCGACGGTTAACGCTTTCGTACTGCGCGGCGGTCGTCCCGTCTTTATAGACGTAAGGCGGGACACTCTTAACCTGGACGAGACGAAGCTGGAAAGCCTCGTCAGTCATCGCACTAAGGCCATTCTTGTCGTTCATTACGCCGGAATAGGTTGTGAAATGGATGCTATTCTACAAGTAGCGGGACGACATGGTATTCCCGTGGTTGAAGATAATGCGCATGGGTTATTCGGTAGGTACAAGGGTAACTATCTCGGTACCCTTGGCTGTTTAGCTACGCAAAGCTTCCATGAAACCAAGAATTTCACCTGCGGCGAAGGCGGGGCCCTGTTGATTAACGATTCGCGGTATATCGAGCGCGCCGAGATCCTTCGGGAAAAGGGGACGAACCGCAGCAGCTTCTTTCGTGGTGAAGTGGATAAATATACCTGGGTGGACATCGGCTCGAGCTACCTGCCTTCGGATATTCTCGCGGCTTTCCTCTACGCTCAACTAGAAGCTCGCGAGGCAATTCAGTCAAAGCGGAAGCGGATTTGGAAGTATTACGAGGAGCAGCTCAGGGATTGGGCAGCCGCTCACGCTGTACAGATCCCATCAGTGCCATCTCACTGTGAACAATCGTATCACCTATTCTATCTGGTATTGCCTTCACTTGAGGCGCGTCAGGCATTCATCGCTTATTTGAACACTCGCGAAATCAGCACCATCTTTCATTACCTGCCTCTCCATCTCTCACCTATGGGCCGCCGTTTCGGAGGAAAAAGCGGTGACTGTCCGATTACCGAACAGGTAAGCGACTGCTTGGTCCGCTTGCCATTCTATAACGACCTCACTGAACCGGATCAGATGCGAGTTCTAGCCGCGATAAAAAGCTTTAGCTGGAAAGCGAGTTAAGTCACCGTCCGCGTTGACATCAGAATCGCCTATGAATTAATAAGATCAAAACGGGAACTCTAGCGAGTTCTGATAAGACTCTGTTGTAGCTACGGCAAACCGTTCGAGCATGCGAGCTGGCGACTTTGGTCAACCAACGTGATTTTATCGAATCGACGGCGCTCAACGACTACTTATCGCCTGAGGAACAATACTTAAACTAGAAACTGATGATCAAGGGGATTTTAGGCCTTCGCGAGACTTGGCGGAGTTTAATAGATGCTTGCTTTCTGGAAGCGACCCATCATCCCTTTAGCATTTCGTTCGTGAAACGATACAGATATTATGCTTGCTCGCGACGCATGATGGTACCAGCGAAAACAACAGCAAGAAATTCCTCAAACTTTTAAAACGCTATCAAGGAGATTGGTCAGGATTGCACAGTTCAACCGACACTTCAGAATCGCCGCCACAGAGATGGCCATCAAAGATTAGTACCGCTGCGCTTGAAAATCGTGCGAACAGCCGTCGCAATTTTTTGATCGTAGCCGCACTGAGTCTTCTCTTCTTCATCGGGGCCTGTTTTTGGTTCTCCGTCCAATACCAATCGAACGATGATGTTGGGATGAATCTTTTCGCGGCCGGGACAGGATTTTCCCAACACCCGAGCGAATTTCTGCTGTATCAGAATTTTCTTATTGGCCTCGCATTGAAGTTTCTTTACACAAACCTTCCTGCGTTTCCCTGGTATGGGACACTGACCTATCTATACCTCCTTGTCAGCAGCCTCACCGTAGGGTATGTGATTTCGCGTTTAAGTCCGCGTTTGAGCGCCGTTGGTCTATGGCTCGTAACTTTTGTTCTTTTTTATTTAAGAGTCATCGTAAGCCCCCAATTTACAATCTGCGCTGGTTACTTGGCGATAGCAGGCACACTTCTACTCTTAGGGACCGCAGTTAAACCATATGCAACGAAGAAAGGCAACCTTAGTGCCCTGACGATTGCATCCGCATTGCTGATTCTGGCAGGCCTCATCCGAATCCGAATGCAAGGCTTGCTGTTAGTCCTGTTGCTGATGTCGCCGTTATGTGGCTATGCTTTGGTGACTCATTTTGCCGGAACGCTGCGTCGCTTGGCACCGGCTCTTTGTTGCGTTCTTCTGGTTTCGGCGCTGTTACAATGGGGACACCAGGTATATTACAAACACTCTTCTGGTTGGGAACAATTTTATCGTTACAATAACGTGAGGGCCGATTTCATCGATCGGCACAAGATTGTTTGGAATAACAGTACCGCCCCCTTCTTTCGGCAAATCGGATGGAGTCAGAATGATCTTGCTATGTTAGCATCGTGGTTCTACGTCGATCAGAGAGTATATAGTTTACAGAATCTTTTATTTATATCCCAGAACACCTCTCTGTCGCCATGGCTTGAAGTAGAGTGGCGTAAGCTACTTTTTGATCTTGGAAGACCGTTCTTGTCGTACGCCGGCATAGCAACATCAGCGTTGTTCGTACTGCTGCTTATAAAGGGCGTTGGGATTACTCGGTGGTTTTCTTTGCTTGCATTACTCTGGTATTCAGGTGTTTTTCTTGGAGTAAAGATAATTGAAAGACATTTGCCGTATCACGTATTCATCGTAATGCTGTTTGCGCTTTACACAATGCAGTTGATGCTTTGGTGCCAGACATCCGAAAAACGGGTACGGCGGCGATCTGTGAATGAGCGGTTAACTTCCGGAATAGCGTTTGCTCTAGTTGCGGTTTCTTTTGCTATCTGCTGTGTAGGCGAGATTAAAGAGGTCACGAAACTTAGCGCCGCCCGACAATCCTTCCAGAAGAGCTTCCGCGATGACATGGCACGATTACAGCCGCGTGTTAATCAGCTCTTTGTGATCTGGGGAGCGACTTTTCCGTATGAGGAATACCAGCTTCCAATGCAGGCGGCGCCTGTGACAAGCAATATGCAAATTTTGGGACTGGGTGTGGGCAATCACGAACCCTTCGTTCAGAATCGCCTAAGGTCTTTCGGAATTGATGATCTGTATCAGGCCTTTTACACTCGCGACGATGTTTTCCTCATCTATGACAAGCGAATGACGAAATTGTTACGTCAATACATCTGGGAGCACTATCACACTTCGGTAGAGATACGAACGGTTTTTAAAGGAAAAACATTTGCGGTACATCAGGTTAGAAAAAGTACTTAATGCCAGATCACCGTTGCCAGGATCTAATCGAATCTTTACACAAACAAGCCGAACACTTAGTAGCACGGAGCGCGCAACAACTCGGACAACTGTGAATAAATTAAATCAATCTCCGGCCGCTTTTACAGTAGGTTTCGCCTATATTCTGGGAACTGTTTTATTCACAGTCTATGGCCAGCTCGTGCTCAAATGGCGAGTTGCTAAAGTGGGCGCTCTTCCTCCTGTCTTTTCACATAAGATATTCTTTCTCCTCGGTGTCATCTGCGATCCATGGGTCCTCAGTGGCACCATCGCCGCCTTCTTCGCCTTTCTTTGCTGGATCGCAGCCCTAACACAGTTTGAGTTGAGTTACGCTTATCCCTTCATGAGCTTATCCTTTCTGCTCGTATTGCTGTTAAGCGCGATTCTATTCCAGGAACCATTAACTGCTTCCAAGGTCATGGGAGTTGGGTTGATCGTGGCAGGCATCGTTATCGGAAGTCGAGGTTAAAGACTGGTTATACGATGCATCACGGGACGACTTGCGTTTTGCATATTCCATTCAATTGCCCCTTCGCCATCGGCAGCCGGATTGATGGCACCCGCACTGCTATCGCGACGCCGAAATTCTTCCGTGGGGCAGCCACATCGCGCACCGCTACACGGAAACAATTTCCCAGCGGCTGCAACGCTTTCTCTTCTATACGGCCATGACGACAGCTGAGCTGGCGCAAACCATGGAAGTCGTAGGCAAATTGGTTGTTAGGTGAATAATGCTAATGCGCAACCCAGGCGTCCGAGCCATTTCCATCGACGTAGTGGTCGGTCGCTTGTAATTGCGTTCCCTGACTATTGCCGCACCAGACCAACTTAGTGCATGTCGCATAACCAAGTTACCTGCTAAGCTCCAAGGTCGACGATGTGTGAAGTTCGGAAACAAACTGCGAGGTTCGATGAAAAGCACACACCCCGCACCATCGACAGATGTTGCTTGTTAGCTTGTCTTGCGATTTCGATGTTCCTCTTCGCATGGATCACACTCGCCAGTGGAAGTCTTAACCTTCCTTCCGCAGTGTTTGTTTTTGTGCTGCCGTGGGTTTTGCTCAGAAGTGGGGGCATTATCACGGCAGGGTTGCGGCTGCCATCTTTCTTCGCGTTAGATTTTCTGTTAGGGGTCGCCATTGTTTCGATGGGAGTGATGGTTTGGAAGCTCTTCGTTCCATTCTCACTCTGGGTTCTGCTGATTATTCTTCTGATCGTAGTCGCGGCCCTTCCGAAGCTTCTTCCGGATCACCGGCGCGATCCGCTTTCCACTTTGGGGCTGCTAAGCGTAATTGTCTCTCTCGTTGCGGCGACCGGTTGGTCTCAAGACCTGATTTTCCCTACAACCCCCGTCGACGGTACTGTCGCTTTCAAGCCGTGGTCGGATTTTTTCATCCATGCCAGTTTTATAGCGCGCAGTTTGGGAGCCGAAACTTTGCTACAAGTTGGCAATTACGAGTGGAAGGGCTTTCCCGCAATTTTCTATCATTACGGGAGTTACTCTTTGCCGATATGTTTGGGGAAGGTCGGATCTCTTCCAGCTTATGCCACCGTCGTAGGCTTTTGGGCGCCATTCGGATCATTTCTCACAGGATTGGCCAGCTATGCTTTGGGTCGAGCTTTTTGGAGTCAAGGCGCCGGCCTTACGGCATTAGCCGCTACCTTCCTAATACCCGACCTGAGCTTGTTAAACATCGCTCATCCTATTTACGGGTATTTTTGGCTGCAGCACGCCGCTCCAGGAGGCTTGTACGCCGTAGCAGTCGGCGGAGTAGCTCTAACACTTTTGACGCAGGGCGTGCGCGAAGGACGGCGCGTGTGGATTGCATCGGGAGTGGTGATAGCTGCCTTTGTGGTTTTTTTCAAGATTCAGATCTTCGCCGCGGCTTTTCCCCTTCTGGTTTCCTTTGCCATCGTGGGATGGCCGCCGCGCAAGCAGTGGCAATGGCTGATTGTCGGCGGCTGCGTGGCAGTCGGGATGGCTCTGCTTCCGCTGGCGAACCGTTTTTACATTGGGCCGAACGTCCGATTCGATCTCTCCGGCAGCGTTTGGTATTGGCAGGTACTGGCGAAATTGGCCAAAGGTACACGTGTCGAGAGTTGGTATCGAGTTTTCAACGATGCTCATCCATTTCCTTCACATCTGCCGCAAGCGATTGGGTTAATTCTCATTAATGCTTTGGGAATCTTCGCGATCATTGCTCCCCTCCTTTGGCTCTTCGTCGCGTCGCGTAAAATGTGGCAAGCGTCGGAGGCACTTTCCCTGGCTGCGGTAGCGCTTCTCATCTTGATGACTTTCGGGATGGGTGGAACCGGCATGTCGGATAATGCGCATGAGTTCATACATCGGCCGTTCGTGTGGGCATACTGGCTGGTGGGATCGCTTGCCGCAGGGCGCTTGTTTTCAATCGTTGCAGCCCGTCGTCCACAACTATGGACCCGAGCCGTCATCGTCTGCGTTATTATCTTAACACTGCTCCCAGTTTGTTACGGCTCGGGGCTACAACGCGGCAAAGGATCGGTAGGTGATGTGCGTTCAGATGTACACGTTGATCGCGGCCTGATTGACTGCGCTCGATACATCAGGAACCAGCCTCCTACCGATGCTGTTGTCCAGGATTCGCAGCTGGACAAGCTTCTTATCGTTGGAGGATTAAGCGACCGACCCTCGTTCGCGGCGAGGGTTGATGAGTGGACGAGACAAAGCAAAGTCTTCCGAGAATCCTCCTACCAAGAGCAGTTAGGAAAACTTCGCAGGCTGCAGCAGGCAACAAACAGTTCGGATTTGCAACGCAGCGTCCGCGAAACTGGCATTCGCTGGTACGTGGCTCATCCAGGTGATCTCAACGTCTGGCCAGCTGAGTTTCGCGATCGGCCCGCGTTCGAGTCCAACGGCTACCGAGTCTACGACATGCAGCGTTGTTTCAATCTCGGCGGTTGATTTTTTGCGGGGCTTATCGTAGTCGCACGTCATTTTTACTAGACGCTCGACAGCAAACGTTGAACGTTCGCTGTTTCTCATATGCAAACATCTACGCAATCTTCAATCGATCTCCCCGGAATCAAAAAACTGCGCAGCGGCAAGGTGCGCGAAGTTTTCGACTTGGGCGAGACACTGCTCTTTGTCGTCACGGACCGGATCTCCGCCTTTGACGTGATCCTTCTTGATCCGATTCCGTACAAAGGCGCTGTGCTGAATCAGATTTCCGCATTTTGGTTCAAACGATTCGGCGATATTCCGAATCACTTTGTCACGGCAACGTTCGATGAGTTCCCGAAAGAATTGCAGCCGTTCCGGGAACAGCTGGCCGGACGTTCCATGATTGTGAAAAAAACCAAGCCGTTGCCAGTGGAATGCGTAGTACGCGGTTATCTGGCTGGTTCCGGTTGGAAGGAATATCAGGAATCGCAGAGCGTTTGCGGCATTAAGCTGCCGCCAGGACTCAAGCTGGCCTCGAAATTGCCCGAACCAATTTTCACCCCGGCGACGAAAGCCGAAACGGGTCACGATGAAAACATCGACATGAAACGATGCGCCGAGATTCTCGGCAAAGACCTGGCTGAGCGCGTAAAGACGCTAAGTCTCGATATTTATTCCCGCGGCCGTGCTCACGCGGACCAGTGCGGGATCATTGTGGCAGACACGAAATTTGAGTTCGGCATTATTGATAAGGATTT
>Ga0126381_100003615_pt1 | contig 16777 bp, 19 predicted proteins | sample PanSoiMetPlot_28_FD_96465 | JGI IMG/M metagenome (GOLD analysis project Ga0126381, IMG submission 96465) | Tropical forest soil microbial communities from Panama - MetaG Plot_28 | ecosystem: Environmental > Terrestrial > Soil > Tropical forest > Bulk soil | place: Panama | collected 2016-02-17 | reverse complement strand
GCGGACTTCGACAATGCAACAATACTCCCGATGAGGGCGTATGACCCTACGTAAAACCCGCACGAACCTACGCAGACGCCGCCATGCGCGAGAGCAAAGCTGCTGTGTAAGCCGTCACTACATGCTGGTCGTCTGTCCATGGTGCCCGAACAGGCTGCCGAGCAGTGCCCAGAACAACGCTGATACCGCGGTGAGGATGAACAGCGCCGGGATCATCGCAAGTGCGAGCTTCACCAGCAGCACCAGCATGTCGAGAAAGGGAATCTTCACACCGACTACGTGTACGGCCATCGGCTGGCCAGAGCTGTCTTCCATCGTTTCACTCCCCGCAGTTAGTTTCCGGAACTCATGACTTGCTGGTAAACGCGTTCCAGCGGTTCCGGAGTTACGCTGATCTTTCCCCGATAGGGATTATCAAGCGCAGCAATCAGGTAGACCATCAGCCCGAGGAGGGCAGAGAAAAGAACCGTCATCCAGAAGTGCATACCGAAGCTTCCGGTATGAAAGCACCACGTCACGGCGACACAGACCAGTGCGCCAACAATGACGAGTATCCACAGCGGTCCCGGCATCTCTTCGGTTACGCTGTTCAGACGCGCCTGCTGCCCCTGTGTCAGTTCGTTGTATGCCGCATACGCCTCAACGGCCAGTATTTTCTGTCGTTCGGTTCCGGGTTCGAAAGACATCAGCCGTTCCTGAAAATCCTTCAGTAGGCCCGGTTCATTGTCCGGAACGATCCCGCGCCGCTGCATCGGCCATCCTACGTCGATCACCTGGCGCGTGTACCTGCGCAGATCGTCCCGCAAGATGGTGCGCAGGGGCTCCGGATATTCGCTGACATCGCGGTACAGGCTGCCGAGAGAGGTCGCCTCATGATCGATCTTGCTCTGGACCTCGGAATAGGTGGTCCAGGTTCCAACCGCCAGTAGCGCCAGTGTGATCCCATAAAGTACGGTCACTGCGGCGAGGTAGAAGCCGACGATGTCGTTATGCGAATGATCGATAATGTGGAGACGGCGCGCCCAGTCGCGGGTCAGATAGAGGCCGCCGAGGCCGATCGCTACGGACACGACGACCGTCAAGGTACCGAAGAGCCAGTTTGGAAGGTCGTAGACCCAATACATATTCATAGATGAATCCATGAACCACGGATTACCGCTGTCGCCGAGGGCAGCGGCCGTGAACACCCGGATGCGGGCACTAATTCTGCTTCAATCCGTGCGTGGGGCGCAGAGTGCGTCCACTGCCGCGACCAAGTCCGAGTGTCGGCGCGTACCGGACTGCGATTGATTCGGCGGCTTCTGGATTACAACGCGGGCACGCGTGCACGAAACCCAGGTAGCCGCATGCGTCCCGCGGGCAAGCACAGGAGCGCGCCTGATGGTGGGGCGACGCTTTGGCTTCTGTTCGCATAACGACGCGACGCTGCCCAGAATCGGCTGTTCCCTAGTTCAGAGTCCGGTGCTCATCCAGTTGCAGACACCGCGCTCGACGGGGGAACTCCAAATGCTCGCGCGGTTTGCCATCAGGTCTCTCACGCTCATCGCTTTGCACGGAAGCGTCAATGCAGGGCCTCTTCAAGCCTGTGCACAGGTGGCGGCTCGGGTCGATGGGGCAGTCCGTCCACTGTTCACAAGCCTGGCAATTTCCCAGCCCGATGCCACGCAACTCAGCGCGCAGTTCCGTGCCTGCCTCAACTCCCGCAATATCTGCAGCGTTGTATACAACGCTGGAAAGGAAGCGCTTGTGACGGGAGACGTCACGGCTGATCTACCCGTGCAGTATGTGCCCGAGCAGGGCAAGGCATCCGTAATACTGCTGGTGCGCTCGATACCGCGCGTTCGCAATGACTCGAATCAGTACTGCCTGGTCTCCGAAAAGCCGAACGGAGCAACTGCCGTGCAGCAATGGGATGTGTACGGCTGGGTGATCACGCCGAACGCCAGCGAGACCTTGCCCTTGCAGAGGCAGGTCCTGGATTACAAAGCGCTCTCTGACTCAAGATCCCTGCGCGGCCTGGCAGCCGCGCTCTGGTTTTTCGCCGAACGGATGTCCGGGCAGCCACCTCGGCAGGCGAACGAGAAGGAGAAAGAGAAAGAGTTCCTGAGGTGAGGTACGCGAGTGCTGCGCGCTGCCCCTGCCCAGTCAATGTTGCAGCTGGACGTCGTTCCAAAACCCAATCCAGTGAGCGATCCGGGCGTGAGAGGTCTGTGGCGCCTCATACGCCCAGGCCGCACGCTCGCTCGAGTGGGTTCCGTCGGAGAGATTGAAAAACTGCACACTATGCGGACAGCGTTGGTCGGCCGCTGTCCTGGGGGCCGCCCGTAGAAATTCCATGCGCACCGACGCCGGCGGGAAGTATTGGTAGCCGCCGAGCTCGATCGTCTGATCGCTTTCCGCTATGACGTGACCATGCCAGGTGGCTTTCATGAAGCTCTCCTCTGCAGTCGTCGCGCGCCGCGCCAAATGTCGCGATACCGAGCTAGGCTTTGCCCGCGTAGATGAGTCGTCCGGGTCCCAATCGGGTCAGCACTTCGTCAAGACTCGCGTCGGAGACCGCGAAGCAGCCTTCGCTGCGTCCGAGCATGCCGCAGCGCCCGATTATTTCTTCACTCACGTACCACGCGCCGTGCACCACGATCGCACGCGCAGCCGCATTGCTGTTGGTAGGATCGAGGCCCTCGAGATGGACCGAATGGCCGTGCGTACCGAGATAGGGAGTACCGGTCACGTAAGCGCCCGCGGATGTCGCGTTCGAGCGCGGCTCATTGGAAAAACGCTCGAGCCACCCCGTATGAGCGGGATCCGACCCGCGGCCGTGCGCGACCCAGTGCGAGCGCACGCTGCCGTCGCTGAGATTCACGAGGTGAAAGCGCGGCGCCGATGAGGGCAGCGAAAAATCGGCAATGCCGAGGAAATCGCGGTGCGCGATGAGGCCACGGTGCAGCTCGAGCGCGTCCAGCGCGCACCGCAGCAAACCCGGCGCCACAGGCTGGCCGATACCGGCAATGTGCGTAAGAGCAGGCCGCGCCATGGCAGACGCCAGACCGGTGACGGCAGCTCCGAGCAACCAACGACGCGAAAATCCCAAGAGGCGCTCCCGGCGGACACAGGGAGCTTGAGACCCCCCTGGTCATTCGAAGTTCACTTGACATCTTACGCTGAAGAAGGGCCAGTTCCTGTGGACGGGCGAGGCGGTGGCCTCGGGTCCTGTGGTCATGACAGTGAGACTCAACCAGCGGCCCGCGCACGTCTACCGCAATGCCATCCTGATAAGCGCAACCACAGTGAGCACGGTGGAGTCGCATGATGTCAACACGGCACCCCGCGCCGGCCGTGCGCGCCTAGAATGAGTCCGCATCCACGATGAGCGAGTCAATCTACCGATACAAGGTACCGCTCGAGCGCCGAAGCTAAGGGGAATTGGCGATGATTGGTCGAGAGTTCCGCAGACGGCTGCGGCTCCTGCAGGGCCGCAGTGAGACCATTACGACACGCTTCGAACTGACTGACACGGGTCACCTGGTCGAGCACATCTCGCTGGAGACTCACGACAGGCGCACGGGTACCCGGCCCGACACGCGCCTCGTGCCCGTCGACCGCCGCAAGGACCCTGCGGCGTCCTGAACCCGCATCCGGCCCACCGGTTTGCCCTGCCCGGGCGAACCTTGGTGTTTTTTTGGCTTCGGTATAGGGTGATGAGCCGAGCCGGGTGCGGGAGAAGAAACATGAAGGGACGTGTGGCGCTGGTCACGGGCGGCGGCCGGGGCATCGGGCGGGAGGCGGCGCGGCTCCTGGCGGCAGCCGGAGCCCGCGTCATGATCGTAGCGCGTACCACCGACGAGCTCGCCTCTGTCGGCCTCGAATATGTTGCAGCGGACCTCGGCACAGCCGCGGGCTGCGCACTCGCGGTTACCGAGACCCAACGACGACTCGGACCGATTGACATACTGGTCGTCAACCACGGCATCGGCTCGGCCCACGAGCGGCTCGTGTGGGAGCAGGACCCGGAAGTCTGGCGCGAAACGATGCGCGTCAATCTGGACGGTCCATTCGAGCTCGCGCGTCTCACCACGGGGGGCATGTGTCAGCGGGGTTTCGGTCGCCTCGTATTCACGAGCTCGACCGCGGGGGAGACAGCGGAACGCAGCGGCAGTGCGTACACCGCCTCCAAGCACGGACTCATTGGGCTTGCGCGCGCGGTCGCCCAAGATGCCGGGCCGTTTGGGGTGACCTCCAATGCAGTGCTGCCCGGATGGGTGCGAACGGCAATGGCCGAGCGTTCCGCAAAGACCGAGGCCGAGCGGCGCGGTGTCACGGTCGAGCAGGTCTGGCGTGAGCGCGCGGCAATCTACCCGCAGAACCGGGTGCTGGAGCCAGCTGAAGTGGCGCAGGTCATCGCGTTTCTCTGCAGCGATGCTGCCGGGGGGGTGAACGGTGAGGCGATCACGGTGGCACTTGGAGGAGTCTGGTAGGGCGTTCGAGCGGGCGAGTTGAGGATCTATTGAAATAGAATCGCGCTGTCAAGGCGTGGTCGTGCAGAGGAAGGAGCCGTGGCAACTCGAACACTCGCGACTTACCGGGCGAAGAGGGACTTCAGCAAGACCACCGAGCCGAGCGGCGAACGTCAGGTCGCGCGCGCCGATCATCTGCGCTTCGTGATCCAGAAGCACGCTGCCCGGCGCCTGCACTATGACCTGCGGCTCGAGCTCGATGGTGTGTTCAAATCCTGGGCGGTCACTCGGGAACCGTCCCTCGACCCGAAGGTGAAGCGCCTGGCGGTCGAGGTCGAGGATCACCCACTCGATTACGGGGACTTCGAGGGCACTATCCCCAAAGGGCAATACGGTGGGGGCACGGTGCAGTTGTGGGACCGGGGCTACTGGCAGCCGGAAAGTGAGCTTTCTCCGCTCGAGATGCTGAGCAAAGGCACTCTCAGGTTCAAGCTCGAGGGGAGGCGCCTGCACGGCGGTTGGGTGTTGGTCCGCATACGCAACGACCGCTCCAACGGTCGTCGCCACAACTGGCTGCTCATAAAACACCATGACGCCTTCGACCACGCAGGCAACGGGAGTGGCGCTCTCGCCGAAGACCGCTCCGTGGCCTCGGGGCGAACGATGGCGGAGATCGCCGCGGGCAAGGGGCGCAAACCCAAGCCCTTCATGCTCAAAGGCCCCCAATATCAGAGCGACGCAGTCTGGAATTCCAATCGCGTTGGGAAGGCGAAGGTCACAGCGAGTGAGCCCGTAGCCGCTCTGCCGCGGACTTCGGCCGCCGTACGCGGCTCGGCGGAGGAGTCCCGCTCACCGGCGGTAATGGGCGTATCGATCTCGAATCCGGATAAGACCCTCTGGCCGGCGACCGGCGGGACCGAAGCCGTCACGAAACTCGAGCTCGCGAGGTATTACGAGGCGGTGGGACCGTGGATGATGGAGCACATCCGCGGACGACCGTGTTCCATTGTCCGGGCGCCCGATGGGATCACGGGCGAGCGCTTTTTCCAGCGCCACGCCATGCCGGGCACCTCCAGGCTTCTCGACCTCGTGAAGGTCTCGGGAGATCCCAAACCGTACCTGCAGATCGACCGCGTCGAAGGTCTCGCTGCGATCGCCCAGGTGGCGGCCCTTGAGCTTCACCCGTGGAATTGCGCCCCGGGTCATCCAGAGGTGCCGGGACGATTCGTCTTCGATCTCGACCCCGCGCCCGATGTCGCCTTCGATCGCGTCATCGAGGCGGCGATCGAGTTGCGTGAGCGGCTCGACAAACTCGGTCTCGTGGCCTTCTGTAAGACGACGGGCGGCAAAGGATTGCACGTGGTGACTCCGTTCACGCTGTCGAGGACTGCAAAGCTCGGCTGGCCCGAGGCCAAGGCTATGGCACGGGAGATCTGTGAGCGCATGGCGGCCGACAGCCCGAGACAGTACCTGCTCAACATGACAAAGAAGGAGCGCACCGGACGCATTTTCCTCGACTACCTGCGCAACGATCGGATGGCCACCGCAGTGGCACCGCTCTCGCCGCGCGCCCGTGCAGGCGCCCCCGTCTCCATGCCGCTCAGCTGGAATCAGGTGAAGAGGGGACTCGAACCGATGCGCTTCACCGTGCGGACCGCACCGGCCTTGCTCTCAAGATCGACAGCCTGGAAGGACTACTGCGAGGGCGAACGGCGTCTGCTCGAGGCGCTTAAGCGCCTCGCAGCTGGCGGCAAAGCGGCCCCGCTGCGCAAGAAATCCTGATGGTCGGCCCTCAGTCTCGGCGTGTCGGGGGTGACTTCGGGTGCCTCACCGATGTCTCTTCCGGGCCATCCATGTTGGCGTCTGCATTGGGTTGACGAACGTCCTCGCGCCGCCGCGGCTCCGCCGACAACTTACCCACTGACGCATTGAGGGCCGCAGCCAGCGCCGCGTCGCCGTTGACGAGCGCCTCCCAGTTCAGCTCCACTCCCTTGCGCCTGCCCTTCGGTGTCAGTTTCAGTGTGAGTGGAGAGATCGCCACGATGTAAGCCCGATCTCCGATCCTCAGTTCCCGTTTAACCGTCTTGTCCAACATTGTGGTCATGCACCTGAGACCGCTGGCTTTCGCATTGGTTTACAGATGGCACCGAGCTGTGCCGTGAGCTCCGCATCGTGCGGATTCTGGCTACCCTGGGGAGGCGGTCACGGCCACGACCGGGGTGTCCGGTCTGTTGAGTTCCGTGATCACAGCTACGCTTGCTTGTTCAGCAGGTGCAGGCCATCGTTGTCCTGCGTGACTGAAGCCAACCAACAAGCGATCCGTGCATTCTTCGCCGGGCTCGACGAGGAAGCGCACGATCTCGCCGAGCGCCTGGCTCACGGCGACGACGAAAGCGTGTGGGCCTGGTTCGAGCGACGGTACCCGAAAGCGACCCAGCGCGTGGCCAAGGGCCGTCACTGGCGCGAGTTCGTCACAGCGATCCGCGAATTCTACGGTGACGAGACGCGCCTCCAGTAGGCGAGATCCGTGTCCGTCGTCGGGCTGCTGCTATGCGATCAGGTCGCGATAGGCATGCCAGGTTGCATAGCCGAGCAGCGGTGCGACGACCACCATGCCGATGAGCAGGGTGAGAAAGCCGATCGCGGTCAGCCCCACGATGAGCCCGGCCCAAACCAGCATGGCCGGGAGATTCGCGAAGGTGACGCGCAAGCTGGCGCGCATCGCGTCCGAGGCACTCGCGTGTCGCTCGATGATGAGGGGTACCGATACCACCGAAAGAGCGAACACGATGGCGGCGAGCACGCCGCCCCAAATGACATAGCCGAGCACCTGGGACGGGGTGAGCATGCTTGCGCCACCCCATAGCGCAACGGCGAGGCTCGGCACGGAATCGCTCAAGACCGACCCGAGGAGGATCCCGGAGAGAACGAACCAGAGCAGGGCGATCAACGCCAGGATGCCACCGAAGTGGAGCAAGCTGTCTGGGTTGCGCGTGAGCGCCTGCAGCGATTCATCGAAGCCGAGAGGCTCGCGTGCTTCGCGTCGCCGCGCGAGCTCGCACAACCCGGTGGTCATTACCGGCCCGACCAGGAGGTAACCCGTGACGGCAGCGGCCGTCAGATACATGTGTGTGCTGCCGAGCGTGAGTAGCACGGCACCCAGAATCGCGATGAGCACGCCGTGGGCGATCCCCGGCCAACCGATCCGCTTCAGGTCGTCCCATCCGCGATTGAGCCACTCGATCGCCTGCCCTGCGGGAACACGGCGGACTTCTACCTGAAGGGCCTCGGGTCTGCCGACACCGACGGACGTAGTCATGGACGCCTCCTGACCGTAAATGCGGCCGCGCGTGCATGGATCGCCACCTCGAGTGTACGCCTGACTTGGGTTCTTGGGGATGGTGGGACTGGCAGCACCGCCGGTACACTGCGGGCCGGTTACGCCCCCGTAGCTCAGTGGATAGAGCGACCGCCTCCTAAGCGGTAGGTCGTCGGTTCAACTCCGGCCGGGGGCGCCATCAGATCAGACACTTGCGCCTCGATCTGATCAGCCTCGTTGGCTGTTGCTACCGTTTTGCTACCACTCGCGGCAAACAACAGGTTCGCCGCATTCTCGCCCGCGTTGGATAGCGCCTCGGGCCACGCATGTGCGTACTGATCCATCGTGAAGGCAACCGAGTGATGAGCCATGAGCGTCTGAACCGTCTTTGCGTTTTCGCCTGCCTGAATGAGCGCGGTCGCGTAGCCCCGCGGCACGAGTACGAGGTCAATGCCTTCACGCCCGCGCAAATTGCCACGCTCCTAAGCGACATCCGAGTCGCTCGTTAGCAGACACCCAAGAATGACGGAGGGGACACTCGCTCTGCACTCGCACTAGTTGCTGCGGAACGGGTGACGTGCTGCCCCGAAAAAGTGCGGTGGCAAGGGGCCCGTTGGCAAGGGGTCACTGTTGACTCAACTCTCGCGTCGATTAAGAGGTTCGGCGGATGCCTCTTATCCGCATGGTCTGCTCTGCGGCCGCCAAAGCTCGCAACGGTGGGCGTGCGCTACACCAAGAGGTTGAAGCGCACCCCCTGAAACGACAGTCCGCGTCAGGCGTAGTCTTGACAAATGTCCGTATATGAACTAATAATGTACATATATGACATACGAGGCGCTGCGAGGGCGCCTGCTCGAAGCACTAGGGAAGGCTCTAGAGCCCGTCGTACTGCTGCTGCTGAAGAGCGGGATTGGTTGGAAGGATTTTTCCGATATCGCCAAGGAAAAGTTCGTGTTAGTCGCCACCGAGTCGTTTGGTATCCGGGGTCGCCCGACCAACCTCTCGCGCGTGGCGATCCTGAGCGGACTCGATCGACGCGAAGTCGCAAGGCTGCGCCGTAGAGCCACCGAGCAACGCACCGCGCCTCAGGGCTATATGAGTAAGCCCACGCAATTGCTGCATGCGTGGTATCACGATCCGCACTACCTCGATGCGTCCGGCAAGCCACGAGACCTGGAGATCGAAGGAGCGGAGAGCTCGTTCGCGGAGCTGGTCCGGCAGTACGCACCCGGCATCCCCTTGGTCGCGATGATCAAGGAGCTGCGGGCTGCGGGTGCCGTGGTGGATGTCGACGGCCAGCGGCTGCGTCCCTTGAAGCGTTCCTACATTCCCCGCGAGTTCAATGAGAACCTCGTTCGCCTATGGGGCAGCGAGCTGCACGACCTCGGGACCACTCTCGAGCACAACCTCTCACACGAGGAGGCCGAGCTGCCGCGCTTTGACCGCCGCGCCATCAGCCTGCGGGTGGATCCGAAGGCACTGCCCGAGTTTCGCGAAATGCTCGAAAGAGAAGGGCAAGCGTTTCTCGAACGCATGGACGATTGGATCAACGCTCACCAGGTCGACTCGAGCATCGCCGAAAAAGGCATAGGTATTCGACTTGGTGTCGGCGTCTATCACATTCAGGACCGCGTTCCGCGGTCGACGAGGAAGCAGGCGCGAACCTCGGATAACACCGTGCCGCAACATCCTGCTCGGGAGCACGATGATGATCCAACTCCTCGGTGACTTCAGTGCATGCAGACCAGTCCTTGCCCTACTCCCAGCGCTGCTTTTGGTCTCGTGCGGACGAGGCGGTACAACAACTGCCGCTGCATCGAAGCCGACTGGCGCGGCATCCAACCGCTCGCTACGCAGACTGCCAGGGCAGAAATCTATGGTTAAACAGATCCGCTGGCCGGCTCACCCGGAGCACGTCCTGACCCCGGAGCACCAAGATGAACAGAATAATCGGTGACCTCACGGCTCGTGCACTAGTTGTTGTCCCCCTAACAGTGATCTTGCTGTCCTCGTGTGGGGGAGGAAGCGCGGAAAAAAGCCCCACGCTGCGCCCATACGGTATCGAGGGCACGGGCGGCACTCCGCCTCCTACGGGCGGCACTCAGCCTCCGCCACAGATTAAGGCCCTCTACCCGGACTGTGTCGCACAGCGCCAGATAGGAACTGGCTCCGTCACAATCGAAGGCCAGTCCTTCCTGCCCAGCACCGTCGCGCGCTGGAACGGGGTCGATCGATCGACCACGTATGTCGCAGCAGGTCAGCTCTCCGTTCAGCTTGAGCCCGGCGACTATGCGAGTGTGGGGACCGGCGTGATCTCTGTCAGCAACCCTAGGCCCGGTGGGGGCAGCTCGAACAATCTGGTGTTCACCATCAGTGCCGGCGGCGTGGGCCCAAACTCCATCACCATCGATCCCAGCGGGACGTTCGCCTATGTCGCGAGCCAGGGGTGCAGCGCCAATTCGAACGGCAGCATTTCCATTTACGCTCTCGATTCGACGACCGGCCTGTTGACATCGTTGGGCCCGACGATCACAGCAACCTACGGCGCGCGCTCGCTGGTCGTGAGTTCGGACAGGCGGTTCGTTTATGTGGCGGCGCCAGCAACTGGAGACGATCTTGGCTTCGTCAATCTCTACGCGATGGACGACGCCACCGGTGCGCTGACACTGAAGAGTACTGGGTATCACGACGGCGGAATCATACCGAACTCGGTCGCCTTGGCCCCTTCAGGAAAATTTGCTTACGTTACCGACCCGAGCGGATTTGGTCCGACCACATGGAATGGCGGCGGGACCGCTGTCTATGTCCACGCTATTGACGCGACAACTGGTCAGTTGTCGCAGTCATTCGTTGGGGCCAGTGGTGACGCGTCGTTCATTGCCCTCGATGCTGCTGGACAATTTGCCTACGTGGTGGGTCATAGCAATCCGACGGGAACACACAAATCGGCGTCGCTCGGCATCGCGACCTACAAAGTGGATTCCATCAGCGGGACTCTTGAATACGTGGGAGAAACCGCCGAGGCACTTAATCTTGTGGCCGCTAACCCCTGGTGGGACCCTACCGGAGGTACACCGTTGGCCTTCGATCGTTCGGGTCGTTTTGCCTATGTGGCGAATTCGGGGGCCAATGTCATTTTGATTTACGCAATCGATGCAGCCTCGGGGTTGTTGAACCCGGTCGGTTTCGTTGCGGCGGGCACTAATCCGTTGACCGTGGCTGTGGATCACTCGAACCGCTTCGCTTATGTGACCAACTCTGGCTCAAACACGGTGTCGATCTACCGGCTAGATCCGACCACCGGAATGCTCACGTTGGCGGGGACGGTTGCTACCGGACTCGCGCCCAATTCGATTGCCTTCGATCCCACGGGGAAGTTTCTCTATGTCACCAACCGGGATAGTAATGACGTGTCCATGTTTGTGATTGACGGAATTACTGGTGTTCCGACACCCATCGGAAAGATAGGCACGTAGCGCACGAATGGGACTTTGACAAATGGCCCGCCGGCCGGCCAGCCGGGCAGGAAATCAGGTCTTAATGTGCGGCTGAGTCATATTACTTTCGCTTGGGATTATCTCCTAAGCGGTAGGTCGTCGGTTCAACTCCGGCCGGGGGCGCCAGACCCTCTTCTCACCCCGTACCAACAGCGCTCACCGATGCTCACGGAATCCCATGGAAACAGGCATTTCATGGCATTTTAGATGCTCAGGGCAGCTCAGGCCGTATCGGGCCAAAAAACGGGTACGGTGGTCAAAACGGCTACGGAAACACCCGACGGGCACGATGTGGCTGCGACCGGTTTTCTGACCGAGACGCGTAGTCGTCACGCCAGACCCAGGGAGCGCCCGTACAAACTGCGCGATGGCGGAGGCTCTGCGGTTTCGCGCACGACTAACCACCCTTGAGTGCAGCGAAGTAGACGATTTTGCCGAAGATCGGCTGGTCGGAATCGACGACGCGCACTTCGCGAAAGGCAGCTTCGCGCAACCAGTCGAGGATCTGCTCGCGGGTGTTGTCCTGCATGCGCTTGGGCGAATGGAGCCAGCGCGCGAGCGGATTGTGGCTGCGCGGCCCTTCCTGCTCGAAGTCGAGGAGGTGAAGTGACCCGCCGGGCTTGAGCACACGGAGTACCTCACGCAGCGTCGCGAGCTTCGCGGCAGGAGGCAGATGGTGAAACATCAGGCTCGAGAAGACCCGATCGAAGGTTGCGTCGGAGTAAGGCAGAGCATTCGCGAAGCCCTGATCGAAACGAATCGAAATACCTGCGCGAGCGGCTTTACGGCGGCTGCGGGCGAGCGCTTTGGGATCTGGATCGAGACCCACGACCGCGACGTTCGGCACCCAACGTTTGATCGCGACTGCGAAGGTGCCCGTGCCGCAGCCGATATCCAGCACGCGATGTTGCGGCTGCACTGAAGCCTGATCGAACAGCTTCCTGCGCGCGCGGTCCGCGCCGAGGAGCTTCACCATCGGGTCGTACAGCGGCAGGAGGAGATCAAGACCCGCGGCGGGGAGAAAGGCGCGATGTGCGTGCGACATGGCTTAGCTCCGGTCGAGTCCCAACGAGAAGCCTAAACCCCGGACCTAAGTGCAGGGTCAAGCCCCGTGCGGGTTTGAGGATATCTAAACGCTCGCACGGCGCAGTCTCAAGGCGTTGGCGATCACCGAAACCGATGACAGGCTCATCGCGAGTGCGGCGATCAAGGGGTTCAGGAGCAGTCCAAAGAGCGGATACAGTGCGCCCGCGGCTATGGGAATACCCAGGGCGTTGTATCCGAACGCGAGCCCCAGGTTCTGACGGATGTTGCGTACCGTGGCGTGGCTCAGGTGCCGGGCGCGGACGATGCCATTCAGGTCGCCCTTCACGAGAGTGACCTGGGCGCTCTCCATCGCGATATCGGCGCCGGTACCCATGGCGATGCCGACATCCGCTTGCGCCAGCGCCGGTGCATCATTCACGCCATCCCCCGCCATGGCGACGCGGCGGCCCGCGCGTTGCAGACGCTCAATCTCCGCTGCCTTGTCCGCGGGTTCGACCTCGGCGATGACCTCGTCAATTGCGAGCACCTTCGCCACCGCTTCCGCGGTTGCGTGCGCATCGCCGGTCAGCATGACGATCCGTAGACCATCGGCCCTCAGGGCTTCCAATGCGGCCGGGGTGCTGTCCTTTACGGGATCGCCGACCGCGATCGCGCCCGCCAGGGCGCCGTCCACGGCCACAAACATCACCGAGCGCCCGCGGCTGCGCAGGGTATTGACTTCGTTTTGGAGCGCCTCCGTGTTGGCTCCTACCTGCTCCATGAGCGCCCGGTTACCGAGCGCAATCGTGCGTTTCCGCGCCGAACCTCGCACGCCTTGACCCGGGAGTGACTGAAAGTCGGCGACATCCGCGAGGGTAATACCGCGGGACTGAGCGCCCTCAACGATGGCGCGCGCGAGCGGATGTTCACTCGGGCGCTCCAGGCCCGAGGCGAGCGATAGTACGTCCGTCTCCGTCCAGGGTTTCACCGCCAACACCTGATCCAATGCCGGCCGACCCAATGTCAGGGTCCCGGTCTTATCGAGCACCAGCGTGTCGATGTCACGCAGGCCTTCGATCGCCTGAGCATCGCGGAACAGGACTCCAAGCTCGGCGCCGCGACCGCTCGCGACCATTATGGAGATCGGCGTGGCGAGGCCCAGCGCACAGGGACAGGCGATGATCAGCACCGAGACTGCACTGAGCAGCGCGTAGGCGAGTCGTGGCTGCGGACCGACGAGCCACCAGACGACGAAGGCCAGAAGGGCGACGAAGACTACCGCAGGCACGAACCACGCGGAGACCCGATCCGCCAGGCGCTGGAGCGGCGCGCGCGAACGCTGTGCCTGCGACACGAGTGCCACGATCTGCGACAGGAGGCTGTCCGCGCCGACACGCTCGGCCACGATAATGAGCGCACCCGTCTGGTTGATGGTCGCGCCGACAACCCAATCTCCGGGTCCCTTATCGACCGGCAACGATTCCCCGGTCAGCATCGACTCATCGAACGTCGAGCGGCCCTCCAGGATCCGCCCATCGACCGGCACCTTCTCCCCGGGTCGTACCCGCACGTGATCACCCACAGCCAGAGTGTCCAGAGGTACGTCCTCCTCAGATCCGTCGGCGCGAATGAGCCGGGCCGTCTTGGGTGCAAGCCCAAGCAACTTGCGAATTGCAGCGCTCGTCCGGCCGCGCGCGGCCAGCTCCAGCCACTCCCCGAGGAGCACGAGCGCCACGATCACGGTCGCGACCTCGAAGTACACAGCCACCATGCCATGCGCATCGCGCATGCGCGCGGGAAACAGGCTCGGCGCGAAGGTTGCAATCAGACTGTAGAGATAGGCCACCGCTATGCCGAGTCCGATGAGCGTGTACATGTTCGGGGAACGGTTGCGCAGACCCATCCAGCCGCGCAGGTAATAAGGTGCGGCAGCCCATAGCACCACCGGCGCGCTGAGGAGCAACTCTGCTGCGCGCAGCGATCCAGCGGCGAGGGCGGACAAGTGCAGCGCGAGCAGATGCGGCAGCATCGAGATAAGAAGCTCCGGAATTGCGAGCGCGGCTGAGATCCAGAAGCGCCTCCGCACGGAGCGCAGCTCATGATCGTCCTCCACCTCCGTCGGCATCAGCGGCTCGAGCGTCATGCCGCAGATCGGACAACTCCCGGGACCGAGTTTTCGGATCTGCGGGTGCATGGGGCACGTGTAGATCGTTTCCTGCTGCGAGGGAGTTGGCGGGGACGACACGCCGCGCTTCGGTGCAGCCCGCGGACCTGACCGGGCCTTTAACGGGACGGCGTGTGCGCGCGTGGCAGACATCCGTGCGTTCCGGGCCTCGGAGTTGACGCAACAGGGCTTCGAAAGCGGACGATCTGGCTGAAGACTCACTGGTCCTCGCCTCCCAGGGCTTTCAGGATAGGGCAATCTTCTGCGCGACCATGTCCCGGGCAGGCAGCGATGAGCGTGGACAAGCCTGCACGCACCTTCTCGAGTGCGGCAATCCGAGCTTCAACGTCGGCGAGCTTTGCCTGCGCCGTGCGCCGCACGCGTCCGACGTCCCGCTGCGCGGAGAGCGCCAGCAGTTGGCGCACTTCCTTCAACTTGAATCCCAGCACCTGCGCGCGACGGATGAAGCGCAGGCGCGCGAGCTCCAGGTCAGTGTAGCGACGATACCCGGAGGCGAGGCGCGCGCGGGGGGTGAGCAAGCCCGAGCGCTCGTAGTAGCGCACGGTGTCAATCTTCACTCCGGCCTTCTTGGCCAGCGTTCCGATACCCATCGAGTTCATGACAGGGTCTCCGGCATGGCGGACAATCCTAAACCGTGGACCTTGGTCCAGAGTCAACTCTCCGGGGAGGAGAAAATCGTGAGCCCGGCAGTGACACAGAGCACCCAGCGTTTTACGTCGACAAACTGGAGCAACTACAACCCCACCTGGCGCTAGGGTAGACTCAGTCCATGCATCGGCGGCTGATCATTGCGATTCTGCTTCTTGCCTTCGCGTATTCGGGATCTCTCGCTGCTCCGGCGACCCACGGGTCTGGCTTCACGCAGTGCGGTGGAGAGTACCTGCCGATGACGGATGCCTGCGCAGCCTGTTGTTCTGGCTCAGGCTCATGTGCGACGACCTGCCCCCCATCGCTCGGTGCGGCAATACCGAGCACCGCTACACTGACTATTGTCAGGGTTCCTCATACCGCCCCTCCGAAGGCGAATGCGCCGATGCTCGTCGAGCACCATCCGGCGCGTCTCCTACGGCCTCCCATCGCCTGACCTCACTCGCGACTTGTAGTCCTCTCTGTCTCCCCGGAGACGGAGCGGTTTCGTCAGCTGACTGAGGAGACGATCAGTGATCCGAAGCTCCGAGATCCTCGGGGGCGCGCTCGTGCTCATCGGCCCAGTGTGCGCTTTGTCCAAGCCGATTGCCTTTGCCAATGGCACGACCGTAATGGTCGAGTATGGCGCGGGCACAATGCAGGAAGCGCAGATTTTCTACGCGCCGCAATACAACTACTCGGTGGGCGGAGGTCACGTCGAATTCGACAGCGACGTCACGTCGGAGAGTGAGCGCGTTACGTATGCGCGGCTCAACTACCTCCTGCACCGCTGGAATCTGGAGTCCGCCCAAGCCAACGTTTTCGTATGGGGCGGCGCGGGCGGGGCCACGGGGAGCACGTTCAGTGGCACCGAGTTCGCGGTGAATGCGGGAGCCCAGGCGGACTACGAGACACGCAGGGTCTATGCATCGCTGAAGACGGATCTGCAGAAGGCAAGTGCGTTCAGCATTCGCGTCGATACGCTCCAGCTTGGAGTCGCCCCGTATGAGCACGAATACAACCAGATTGCGACCTGGGTTGTCGTGCAGGCTCGTCAGTACACCGACGATATCCATCACGGTACCGAGGTGGCGGTACTCCTGCGGCTCTTTAAGGGTGGCGCCTGGGTCGAAGCCGGAATCACCAACGGCGGGAAGCTCCAGGCCATGGCCATGTTCAACTTCTGAGAGGCACAAAGTTATGAACCCTTTTCGAGCCTTATTGCTAGCTGTCCTGACGCTCGTACCCTTGGTCGTACGCGCTGCGACGATTGAGATGCACGTCAACGGGCTCGTGTGCGCGTTTTGCGCCCAGGGGATCGAAAAGAAGCTGCGAAAGTTTCCGGCGACCGCTGACGTGGTCGTGAGCCTGGAACAACGTCTGGTGGCCGTGGCCCTGAAGGATGGCCAGGATATTCCGGATGCGGAGTTACGGAAGGCGTTGACGAACGCGGGTTATACGGTCAGGACAATCGAGCGAAGTGACACTCCGATTGATGTGATCCGGAGCCGCCTGGGGCAGCCGAAACCGTGAATACTCCAACGTCGGCGTTAGCGCGCAACCTGATCCTGTCTGCAGTGACGCTGCTGAGCAGCGCCGGGACGCTCGTCTGTTGCGTGCTGCCCGCCATCCTTGTCGCCTTGGGCGCCGGTGCCACGCTGGCGGGTCT